>WBZP01002283.1_pt1 | contig 22222 bp, 26 predicted proteins | sample 5204301 | NCBI WGS metagenome assembly WBZP01 (sample SAMN12412401, study PRJNA552823) | activated sludge metagenome | isolation source: activated sludge from nitrification reactor of wastewater treatment plant... | place: USA: Pennsylvania | collected 2017
GGCCGGGCCTTGGGCTTTGACACCTACAAGCTCAAATACGGCCACCGTGGCATCAACCAGCCCGTGATGGACCTGACCACCAACAAAGTCGAGGTCACTGCCCACAATCATGGCTTTGCCGTCGATGCGCCTGTGGGTGCCTCCGCGCCCACACCATACGGCGAGGCCACGGTCAGCCACGTGTGTCTCAACGACAAGGTGGTGGAGGGCCTTGAACTTCGACGAGATGGGAACCTGGTGGCTTTCTCGGTGCAGTACCACCCCGAATCCGCGGCCGGCCCACACGATGCGGCCTACCTGTTCGACAGGTTCTGTGACCTGATGGCTGCGCACCGAAAGGCCGGGGTGGCCTGATGCCAAAGCGCACTGACATCAAGTCGGTTCTCGTTATCGGTTCCGGCCCGATCATCATCGGCCAGGCTTGCGAGTTTGATTACTCAGGCACCCAGGCCTGCCGGGTGCTCAAGGAGGAGGGCCTGCGCGTCGTACTGGTCAACTCCAACCCGGCCACGATCATGACCGACCCCGAGTTTGCCGACGCGACCTATGTCGAGCCGATCACTCCAGAGTTCGTCGAGAAGGTCATCGAGACCGAGTTCAAGGCGGGACATCCCATTGATTCGTGTCTGGCAACGCTGGGTGGGCAAACCGCGCTCAACACTGCGATGGCACTGGCTGCCAACGGCGTCTTTGAGAAGTACGGCGTTGAACTGATCGGTGCCAGCATCGAAGCGATCGACCGCGGCGAGAACCGAGAGATCTTCAAGGGGATCGTGGAGAAGGTCGGGGGACGCGTGGCGCGTTCGGTGATCTGCAACGCTGCCGATCTGCCCAGCGACACCCCCAAAGACGAGATGGTCAAGCACGCTCTCGACCACGTGCTGCGTGGCACTGAAGAGTTGGGCTGGCCCGTTGTCGTGCGCCCAAGTTTCACCATGGGCGGCACCGGATCAGGCATCGCCTACAACGAAGCTGACTTGCGACGCATTGCTGGATCTGGCCTGACCGCGAGCGCCACCACTGAGGTGTTGTTGGAGGAGTCGATCCTGGGTTGGAAGGAATATGAGTTGGAGGTGATGCGCGACACCAAGGACAACGTCGTGATCATCTGCTCCATCGAAAACCTTGACCCCATGGGTGTGCACACAGGTGACTCGATCACGGTGGCCCCGGCGATGACGCTGACTGACCGCGAATACCAGCGACTGCGTGATCTTTCTCTGGGGATCATCCGCGAGGTCGGGGTCGACACGGGAGGCTGCAACATCCAGTTCGCGGTCAACCCGGCTAACGGTGAAGTCATCGTGATCGAGATGAACCCGCGGGTGTCGCGCAGCAGTGCGCTGGCAAGCAAGGCCACCGGATTCCCGATCGCGAAGATCGCTGCGAAGGTGGCCATCGGCTACACCCTCGATGAGATCAAGAACGACATCACCCAGGAGACTCCGGCTAGTTTCGAGCCGACCTTGGACTACGTCGTGGTGAAGGTGCCGCGGTTTGCGTTTGAGAAGTTCCCCAGTGCTGACCCCACGTTGACGACTCACATGAAGTCGGTGGGTGAGGCCATGGCGATCGGTCGCAACTTCACCGAGGCGCTGCAAAAGGCGCTGCGCAGTCTGGAGAACAAGTCAGCGCCCTTCGAGTGGCAGCGGCACTGGGTCGACCTCGACAAGGACGCCCTGCTCAAGCAGGCCAGCGTGCCGCACGATGGTCGCCTCAAGGTCGTGATGGACGCCATCCGTGCAGGCGCTACCTTGGAAGAACTCTTTGCGGCCACCAAGATCGACCCGTGGTTCCTCGATCAGCTGGTGCTCCTTAACGAGATCGCTCAAGAGATCATCGAGGCACCCGAACTCAACCCGACGCTGTTGCGCAAAGCCAAGCGGCATGGGTTCTCCGATGCCCAATTGGGAACCATGCGGGGCATGCGCGAGGACGTCGTGCGTGGGGTGCGATGGGCGCTGGGCGTTCGTCCGGTCTACAAGACCGTTGATACTTGCGCAGCCGAGTTCGCCGCACGCACGCCGTACCACTACTCCTCCTACGACGAGGAGACGGAGGTTGAGCCTCGTGCCGAAGGCAAGGAGGCCGTGATCATTTTGGGCTCGGGGCCAAACCGCATCGGCCAGGGCATCGAGTTTGACTACTCCTGCGTGCACGCGAGCCTGGCGCTCAAAGACACCTACGAGACGATCATGGTCAACTGCAACCCAGAGACCGTCTCAACCGACTACGACACCTCTGACCGTCTCTACTTTGAGCCGCTCACACTCGAAGACGTGCTCGAAATCGTGCATGCCGAGCAGCACGCCGGTCCCGTGGCAGGTGTGATCTGCCAATTGGGTGGGCAGACTCCACTGGGCTTGGCCCAGGGCCTTGAAGATGCCGGAGTCCCCATCGTCGGGACGACACCTGAGGCGATCCATCTTGCCGAGGAGCGCGGTGCCTTCGGGCGCGTGCTGCACGAGGCCGGGCTGGTTGCGCCCAAGCACGGCATGGCTGTGAGCTTTGAGGAGGCTCGCGAGATCGCCGCGACCGTGGGCTACCCGGTGCTGGTGCGCCCCTCCTACGTTCTGGGCGGGCGCGGCATGCAAATTGTGTACGACGACGCTTCGTTGAAGTCCTATATCGATGCCGCCACCGAAGTCAGCCCCGACAGACCAGTGTTGGTCGACCGGTTCATCGACGATGCCGTCGAAATCGACGTTGATGCCCTCTTTGATGGCGAAGACCTGTTCTTGGGTGGCGTCATGGAGCACATCGAAGAAGCAGGCATCCACTCGGGCGACTCATCGTGCGCCTTGCCGCCGATCACGCTTGGCCGTGAGGAAATTTCGCGCATCCGCGAGGCGACCTACGCCATCGCCAAGGGGGTGGGCGTCAAAGGTCTGCTCAACGTGCAGTACGCGATGGCCTCAGATGTCCTCTATGTGCTTGAGGCCAACCCGCGAGCCAGTCGCACAGTGCCGTTCGTGTCTAAGGCCACCGCAACTCCGCTGGCAAAGGCAGCCGCACGGGTGATGATGGGTGAGTCGATTGCACACCTGCGCACCGAGGGCGTCTTGCCGGCCGTGGGCGATGGGGGAGACCTGCCAGGTCACGCACCCATCGCGGTCAAAGAGGCCGTGATGCCGTTCAACCGCTTCAAGACTGCAGATGGCAAGACCGTCGACACCGTGCTCGGCCCAGAGATGCGCTCAACGGGCGAAGTGATGGGCTTTGACGCGGTCTTTGGCACCTCGTTTGCCAAGTCGCAAACAGCCGCCTACGGCTCACTGCCCCTCACGGGCAAGGTGTTCGTGTCGATGGCCAACCGCGACAAACGCATGATGATCTTCCCAGTGAAGCGATTGGCTGCCCTGGGTTATGAGATCTTGGCGACCAAGGGCACCGCAGAGGTGCTGCGTCGCAACGGTGTCGAGGCGACCGTCGTACGCAAACACTCAGAGGGTGTCAGCGCTGATGGCGAAGAGACCATCGTTGGCCGGATCAAGGCTGGCGAGGTCGCGCTGATTGTGAACACTCCTCACGGCACGTCTGCTGGTGGATCACCACGCTTGGACGGTTACGAGATCCGCACCGCGGCCATCTTGACCAACATCCCGTGCATCACCACTGTGCAGGGTCTTGGGGCTGCAGTGCAGGGCATCGAAGCGATGCTTGATCACAACATCGGTGTGCGTTCCCTCCAAGATTGGGCGATCTTGGCCGAAGCAGATCGCCAGGCCGAAGCGGCTCAGGCTCTGTGAGCGCCTACGACGCACTGTTTGAGCGGGTCTTTACTCGCATCGACCCCGAAGATGCCCACCACCTCGGGTTTCGAGGGATTCGCATGGGGGGTCGTGTGCTGGGGCGCCTCAACAAGGTGTCAGCCCGCCCTGTGCACGCGATGGGCTTGCAGTTTCCGCATGTGCTCGGCTTGGCGGCAGGCTTTGACAAGAACGCTGAGGGCATCGCCGCGCTAGCTGGACTCGGCTTTGGTTTCATCGAAATCGGCACGGTGACGGCCTTGCCGCAGCCGGGCAATCCCAAACCGCGCCTGGCCAGGTTGGTTAAAGATCGGGCCATCGTGAACCGGATGGGCTTTAACAACGACGGCGCCGAAGTCGTCGCTGCGCGACTGGCGCGCCGGGATTCATCGACCGTGCCGCTGGGGGTCAACATCGGCAAGTCAAAAGTGGTGCCAGATGATGATCAAGCCGCCGTCATTGCTGACTACCAATTCAGTGCCCGCACGCTGGCTCGGTTCGCCGACTATCTCGTGGTGAATGTGAGTTCGCCCAACACTCCAGGACTGCGCAACCTCCAGGCTGTCGACAAGTTGGCGCCGATCTTGGCTGCTGTGCGCGCAGCAGCAGATGAGTCGAACCCAGGAGTGCCCTTGCTCGTCAAGATCGCTCCAGACCTGGCTGATGAGGATGTGTGCGCTGTGGGCGATCTCGCTTTGGCGCAAGGGCTTAGCGGCATCATCGCCACGAACACGACCATCGGCCGCGAGGGCTTGGTCAGCACTACTGATGAAGTGTTGGCAGCCGGAGGTGGTGGCCTTTCCGGAGCGCCTGTGCGTGAGCGCGCAAACGAGGTCATGTCGCTGCTGCGCACTCAGGTCGGTCCTGAGATGACCTTGATTGGGGTGGGGGGCATCACCACCGTCGAGGACGCACGCGAGCGGCTCGCAGCAGGTGCCACGTTGCTGCAGGCCTACACCGCATTCATTTACGGCGGCCCCTTGTGGCCAGCTCGGCTCAACCGCGCGTTGGCGCAGGAGGCTTAAGTGAACACTTTCGGCGAACGCCTTTACGCAGCCATGCAAGATCGAGGGCCGTTTTGCGCCGGCATCGATCCGCACTCAGGGTTGCTGCACGACTGGGGGCTCGACGATGACCTGGCTGGCATGGAGAGATTCGCCTTGGAGGCGACTCAAGCACTGGCGCCAGTCGTCGCCGCAATCAAACCCCAAAGCGCCTTCTTTGAGCGTTTTGGCTCGCGAGGAATCGCCGTGCTCGAGCGCGTCATTGCCATCGGTCGCGAAAGCGGTGCGCAGGTGATTCTTGATGTGAAGCGAGGTGATATCGGCAGCACCTCTCAGGCGTACGCCGATGCCTACTTCGACCCGGCCAGCCCCTTGGCCTGTGATGCCATCACTGCGAGCCCCTACCTAGGGTTCGGCTCGTTGATGCCCATGATCGACACGGCTACTCAGTTTGGCGGCGGAGTGTTCGTGTTAGCCCTGACTTCCAACAAAGAAGCACCTGAGGTTCAGCACGCGAAAGCGGGGGAGTTGACGGTGGCTGGAGTCATGCTCGATCACCTCAAGACCCTCAACCATGGTGCGCAGCCCATGGGAAGTTTCGGCGCGGTTGTCGGCGCGACGATCGGCGACACCACTGAGGATTTGGCCATCAACGGCCCCATGCTTGTGCCTGGCATCGGAGCCCAAGGTGGCTCGGCAGACGACGTACGCCGCATCTTTGGCGCCAGCACTCGCTTTGTCTTGCCCTCCAGTTCACGAGAGGTGCTCGGGGCCGGGCCATCCCCCTCAGCACTGGCCGGGGCAGCACAGCGCAGCGCAGAATCCTTCGCCCGTTTGCTTAGCTAACCCCTTCGTTGCCGGTCATGGTGACCTTGGCTAGGGTCAAGACACAACGCACCCTAGGTCCAGGAGAGGTTGACTATCCGTGGCACTACCTCAGCTCACCGCACAACAGCGACAGGCCGCCTCTGCCAAGGCAACTGCCTCTCGCCGCGAACGTGCCGAGGTCAAAGATCAGCTCAAACAGTCCAGCCTTTCTGTTGCTGAGGTGCTCGCCTTGGGCGATCGCAACGAGGTGATCGGGGCCATGCGCGTCTTTGATCTGCTCCAGTCGATGCCAGGGGTCGGCAAGGTGCGCGCAACTCAACTGATGGACCGACTCAACATCTCCACCTCGCGGCGGGTGCGTGGTCTCGGCGCCAAGCAACGCGCGGCGCTGCTGGCGGAGTTCAGCGACTGTGCCTAACAGACTCACCGTTCTCGCTGGGCCAACTGCCGTCGGCAAGGGCACCGTGGTGGCGTGGATTCGCGAGCATCATCCCGAGGTGTGGATCTCGGTTTCAGCGACCACACGACCCATCAGACCCGGTGAGATCGACGGAGTGCACTATCACTTCGTCACTGACGCTCAGTTCGACGAGATGATCGAAGAGGGAGCCTTGCTGGAGTGGGCCGTCGTACACAAAGCCGCTAGGTACGGCACGCCGAAGGCACCAGTGGAGCAGGCTTTGGAGATGGCGCGGCCAGCGCTGCTTGAGATCGATCTGCAGGGCGCTCGTCAGGTCCGCGAGTCGATGCCGGGGGCGAGATTCGTGTTCTTGGCGCCCCCAAGTTGGGACGAACTCGTCAACCGTTTGGTCGGTCGAGGCACTGAGAGTGCCGATGAAAGGGAGCGTCGACTCGAAACTGCCCGGGGCGAACTCGCCGCTGAATCTGAATTCGACCACGTGATTGTGAACCGTGAAGTTCAGGCTGCGGGTGTTGAGTTGGTATCCTTAATGAACTCGTGAGCTCATTTCGGTGCTCGCCTGCGCATTACTGACCCACCCATTGACCTAACCCACTGATTCTGTGAGGCAAAACCACGTGCCTGGACCTGTTGCTGAGGGCATCACCAACCCTCCGATTGACGAACTGTTGACCAAGACCGACTCGAAGTACCGTCTGGTGCTTTTCGGCGCCAAGCGCGCCCGGCAGATCAACGCCTACTACTCACAATTGGGCGAGGGTCTATTGGAGTACGTCGGCCCCCTGGTTGACACCCACGTTCAAGAGAAGCCTCTTTCGATTGCTCTGCGTGAGATCAACGCCGACCTGCTGGTCTGCGAAGACCTTCCCGAGGTGCCCGAAGACGGTGTTGCCACCGCATCGGCAGCCTCGTTTGATGCAGAGGCCGTCTTCTCCGAGTGAGCCAAACTTCGCAATCCCGTCCCCACGCCAAGGTAGTTCTTGGCGTGAGTGGCGGGATTGCTGCATATAAGGCCTGCGAGCTTCTCCGGCAGCTGACCGAGTCCGGTCATGACGTCACCGTTGTCCCCACCGCCGCGGCGCTGCAGTTTGTTGGCGCCCCAACCTGGGCAGCGCTTTCTGGCAAACCGGTGTCCACCCAAGTGTGGGATCGAGTGCACGAGGTGCCTCACGTGCGCATCGGTCAGAGCGCCGACATCGTGGTCATCGCTCCGGCCACTGCTGATCTGCTGGCCAAGGCCGCTCACGGACTGGCCGATGACTTACTCACCAACACGTTGCTGACCGCGCGTTGTCCGGTCGTGTTCGCCCCGGCCATGCACACCGAGATGTGGGAGCACCCTGCGACGCAGGCCAATGTCGAAACGCTGCGAAGTCGTGGCGCCCACGTGATTGAGCCAGCCGAAGGGCGCTTGACCGGTGCCGACACCGGCAAGGGCAGATTGCCTGATCCAGCCGACATCTTTGCGTTCGTGATGCATCAGTTGAACGGTGCGGAGCGAAGCCTTGACCTCAGCGGACGTCGAGTCGTCATCAGTGCCGGTGGCACCCGCGAATACCTAGATCCAGTGCGGTTCCTGGGCAACCGGAGTTCGGGTTTGCAGGGCTACGCGCTGGCTAGCACCGCGGCTGCCAGGGGAGCCGCAGTGACCTTGATTGCTGCCAACGTGTCGCTGCCTGATCCTGATGGTGTCGCGGTCACTCACGTTGAGACCACGGCCCAACTGCAGGAGGCCGTTGTTGCTGCCAGTCGTGATGCCGACGCCGTGGTGATGGCGGCGGCTCCGGCAGATTTCCGGCCCGATCACGTGTCGAGTGCCAAGATCAAGAAAGACGACGCGGGCTCTGTGCCCCACATTTCGCTGGTCCAAAATCCTGACATTCTTGCCGGGCTCGTTCGCGATCGCATCCCCGGCCAAATCATTGTGGGCTTTGCCGCTGAAACTGGCGACGAGACCGGGGGAGTGCTCGATCACGCCAAGGCCAAGTTGGCCAGGAAGGGCTGCGATCTGCTGGTCGTTAACGACGTTTCAGGTGGCAAGGTCTTCGGCGAGAGCGAGAATCAAGCCGTGATCTTGAGCACTGATGGCGCGCAGGTCTCGGTACCGCGCGCCTCGAAGGCTGCGATCTCTGATGCCATCTGGGATCACGTGGTGCCCAGACTGCGGCCCATCGACTGAGCCAGTCGCACGACCACGTTAGAATCTTGAAGTTGCGTTCTGGACATTTCCCCCAGAACTAGTCTGCGGAGCCCCGCACCCCGTTTAGTAGGAGCAAGACGTGGCTGGACGCCTGTTCACTTCGGAATCAGTGACCGAGGGACACCCCGACAAGATCGCAGACCAGATCAGCGACACTGTGCTGGACGCACTGCTCGCAGATGACCCCAAGAGCCGAGTTGCTGTCGAGACTCTCTTGACTACCGGGCTCGTCGTGGTGGCCGGTGAAGTGACCACTCAGACTTATGCCCCGATCGCCCAGTTGGTGCGCGATCGCATCATCGAGATCGGCTACGACTCCTCAGTCAAAGGCTTTGATGGCAACTCCTGTGGTGTGCAGGTCGCGATCGGCTCCCAGTCTCCTGACATTGCTCAAGGTGTCGACCACGGCATCGAGCAGCGCGCCGAGGGATCAGGTGACGAACTCGACGCCCAAGGCGCTGGTGACCAGGGGCTGATGTTTGGTTACGCCTGTGATGACACCCCCGAGTTGATGCCGCTGCCTATCACCATTGCGCACCGGTTGGCTGAACGTTTGACCGAAGTGCGCAAGAACGGCACGTTGAGCTATCTGCGTCCCGATGGCAAGACCCAGGTCACCATTGAGTACGACGAAGATGACCGTCCCCTGCGCATCGACACCGTCGTACTCTCCACTCAGCATGAGGAAGGCGTCGACCTCGAGGGCACGCTTGCTCCCGACATCAAGAAGCACGTCATCGATCCGATTCTGGCGACGTTCTCGATCCCGTCTGAGGGCTACCGACTGCTAGTGAACCCGACCGGCAACTTCGTCGTGGGTGGCCCCATGGGCGATGCCGGTTTGACGGGTCGCAAGATCATCGTCGACACCTACGGCGGCATGGCTCGCCACGGTGGCGGCGCCTTCTCGGGCAAAGATCCCTCCAAGGTGGACCGCTCGGCTGCCTACGCGACTCGTTGGGTCGCCAAGAACGTCGTGGCTTCTGGCTTGGCCAAGCGAGCCGAAGTTCAAGTTGCCTATGCCATTGGCAAGGCACACCCCGTGGGTGTGTTCGTGGAGACCTTCGGCACCGGCGTCGTGGCTGATGAAGTCATCCAAAAGGCTGTCTTGGAGGTCTTCGACCTGCGTCCGGCCGCGATCATTCGTGACCTCGACTTGCTGCGCCCGATCTACGCCAAGACCGCGGCGTATGGCCACTTTGGCCGCGAACTTCCTGAGTTCACCTGGGAGCGCACCGACCGCGCCGAGGCACTCAAGGCTGCAGCCGGCATCTAACTGCCCACTTCACCATCGCTCTCGAAGGTGGGGGCGCTTGATGGTTGGATCACTCCATGACCAGTGAGCCCGACCAGCAGGCACTTGACCTGCCAGGTTTGGCTCGACAGGCGGCCCGACTGGCGCCTAAGCCCACCCAAAAGCCTCCGGTGCGTGCTGCAGAGACCGATCCGGTGGTCAGTGTGCTCGTCGATGTGCCATTGGCTCACCTAGATCGGCCATTCGACTACCTAGTGCCGCACACCCTCGACTCTCTAGCTGTACCCGGCGCCCGAGTCAAAGTGCGCTTTGCAGGCCAAGACGTCGATGGGTATGTGGTTGCACGCAAGGCCACCAGCGACCACGGTGGCAAACTACAACCGCTGCGTCGTGTGGTGAGTGCAGAGCCAGTGCTGACCCTAGAGATTGCGGCGCTTACTGACGAGATCTCCAAACGCTGGGCTGGCACTCGCTCTGACGTGCTGCGCCTGGCCATCCCTCCCCGACACGCCACGACCGAGCGGGCCGACTCACCCAGCCCGCCGATCGGCACGATCAGTGCTCCGTCACGGGCCGGGTGGCGCCATTACGACGAGGGTGAGGCCTTTCTCGACGCGATCCCTGGTGGTGCCCGGGCGGTTTGGTCGGCTCGACCCGGCGAAGACTGGGCCGCTCGGCTCAGTGAGGCAGTGGCAAATGCGTTGATTGCTGGGCTCGGGTCGGTTGTATGTGTGCCTGATCGACGTGACTTGGAGCGCCTCGATGCGGCGATGACGCGCGTGTTGGGGGCCGGCCATCACGTCGTACTCCATGCGGAGTCGGGTCCAGCGCAACGTTATGCGGCATTCCTCAGCCTCTCTCGCGGAGCCGTGAAAGTAGCCATCGGCACCCGGGCAGCCGCGTTCGCCCCGGTGCATGACCTCGGATTGGTTGCGATCTGGGACGACGGTGATGATTTGTACGCCGAGCCTCGCGCGCCCTATTGCCACACCCGTGAGGTCTTGCTGTTACGCGCCCGCGCCACCCAATGCGCCGCCATCGTCGGTGGGTTTAGTCGCAGCGTTGAGGCGCACTATCTCCTGCGCACGGGCTGGGCTAAATCAGTGGAGGCCAACCGAGAGCAATTGCGCACTCTGGTCCGGGTTCGGGTTACTGGGGCCGACGAGGGCGCGCTCGATCGTGACCCCCAAGCGCGCTTTGCTCGATTGCCCAGCCAGGCCCACCAACTCATCGCCGAGGCCTCCGCACGCGGCCCGGTGCTCGTGCACACGCCGAGGGCGGGCTATGCCTTGCGATTGGCCTGTGACCGATGCCGCACTCGGGCCGAGTGCGCTCACTGCCATGGCCCGCTGAGGGTGCCCAGGGCCACGGCGCCGCCCGAATGTGCGTGGTGTGGCACCGTCGTTTCGGCCTGGCGCTGTGAGGAGTGTGGCGGGCGTGGCCTGCGCGCACCTGTGGTGGGGGAGCGGCGCACGGCTGAGGAGTTCGGCAGGTCCTTCCCGGGGGTCGCGGTGCGCACGTCGTCGGCCGGGCACATCATCGATCGGGTTGGCTCCTCCCCAGGCATCGTGGTGGCAACCCCGGGGGCCGAGCCGCCAGCGACGGGTGGATATGCGGCAGTCGTGCTGCTTGATACGTGGCTCTCTCTGGGTCGCGATGACGTGCGCTCGGAGGAAGAAGCGCTGCGCCGCTGGTGCAACGCGGCGGCCTTGGTCGCGCCAGGAGCCGAGGTCTTGGCTGTCGGCGACGCGAGCGAACCCACCATCCAAGCCTTGGTTCGCTGGGACCCTGCCGGTTTTGCAGAAAGACTGATCGCCGAGAGGCAGTCTGCGCACCTTCCGCCAGCTTCCAGGATGGCCACCATCTCTGGTGCCGTCGAGGATCTCGCAGCAGTGCAACTCGACTTACCACCGGGTGGGGAAGCGCTGGGCCCAGTGCTCATCGATGAGGCTCAGTCGAGGCTGGTGCTTCGTGTCCCACGAGCCCAAGGTGCGCAACTGTCTAGCGCCCTTCGAGACCTGCAAGCCAACAGATCTGCACGCAAATTGCCCCATCTGCGGGTGCAAGTCGATCCCCTGGTGCTCACCTAGAATCAGGGCAGCCCAGCTAGGAGATGTCGTGCCCGTACAACCCATCCGGATCTTTGGTGACCCGGTGTTACGCACCCGTGCTGATGAAGTGACCACCTTTGACAAGGAGTTACGCACGCTGGTCGCTGACCTGACCGACACGATGCTCGATGCGCCTGGCGCGGGCTTGGCCGCACCTCAAATTGGTGTCGGTCTTCGGGTCTTCACCTGGAATGTTGATGGCGAAGTTGGCCACCTGATTAACCCCACTCTCGACCTCAGTGATGAGGAGCAAGACGGGCCTGAAGGCTGCCTGTCGCTTCCGGGCCTTTCGCTAGACACCAAGCGGGCCTTTGGCGTGGTGGCCAAGGGCACCAACATGCACGGCGAGCCCGTCACGATCGAAGGCACCGAACTATTGGCTCGTGCGATTCAACACGAAACCGATCACCTGGACGGGATCTTGTTTATCGATCGCCTCGACCGCGAAGCACGCCGAGCGGCGATGAGATTGATTCGCGCATCTGAATGGTTCGGCGAGCCCGCTCCTGTGGTGAGGTTTAGCCCTCATGCCACCAACGGGTTGGGGTTCTAATGCGGGTGGTCTTTGCGGGCACTCCAGAGGTTGCGCTGCCTTCATTGGAAGCACTTCTTGCAAGTGATCATGAAGTGGTTGCGGTGGTCACCCGACCAAATGCACCAGGTCGACGTGGTCGCCAGCTGATCCCGTCTCCGGTCGCTGCCAGGGCCCTGGAGTTAGGGCTAGAAGTCCTGCGTCCTGGGCACCCTCGAGAAGCCGACTTCCAACAACGGTTGCGCGAACTTGCCCCTGATATTTGCGCTGTTGTTGCCTATGGCGCTTTGGTGCCCGAGGTCGCGCTGAGCATCCCTAGGCATGGCTGGGTCAATCTGCACTTCTCGCTCTTGCCAGCCTGGCGAGGTGCCGCCCCGGTGCAGCGCGCGATCATGGCAGGCGACCCGGTGACCGGAGCGACCACCTTCTCACTCGTTGCGGGCCTCGATGCCGGGCCGACGTACCTGCGCCTGGAGCGGCCAATCCAACCCACCGACACCTCGGGGGCACTGTTGGGTGCGTTGGCCGATGAAGGGGCCCAGTTGCTCGTGCGGACCCTCGACGGCATCGCGGACGGTTCAGTGCAGGCAACCGACCAGCCCGATGTTGGCATCACGTTGGCACCCAAGATCACAGTCGATGACGCTCGCATTGACTGGACGCAGAGCGCTGAGGTCCTTGACCGCCAGATCCGTGGGTGCACGCCTGCGCCCGGCGCGTGGTGTGAGTTTCGAGGCGAGCGGTTCAAAGTGGGGCCAGCCACCATCACCCAAGACAGACTCGCCACCGGTGAGTTGGTGACGACGAAGAACTCGGTGCTTGTCGGCACCGCCACCACCGCCCTCGCGCTAGGGCAGGTCAAAGCTTTTGGCAAGAAGGAAATGGCGGCCCCCGATTGGGCCAGGGGCATTCGCATCGAGCCAGGGGAGCGGCTCAGTTGAGCGCACCTGACCAAGCCCGTGTGGTGGCATTCGAGGTGCTGCGGGCCGTTGATGAATCCGATGCCTATGCGAACTTGGCCCTCAAACAAGCTCTTGCCAGGCATCGAGTGACTGGGCGAGACGCAGCATTTGCCACCGAACTTGTCTCCGGAACCCTGCGATTGCGGGGTAGCTATGACCCGATCATCGACTCGTTGGTCAGTAGGGCACTCGAGCCCGCGGTGCGTGATGTGCTGCGGCTGGGTGCGCACCAACTGCTGTCCACGAGGGTGCCGGTGCACGCCGCGATTTCGACCAGCGTCGAACTGTGTCGTCGCCACGTCGGGCACCGCACCACTGGATTAGTCAATGCGGTGTTGCGCAAGGTTGCGGCACACACACTCGAGCAGTGGCTGGTCCGGCTGGCTCCCGACCCCAGCGTCGACGAGACCGGTCACTTGGCGATGGCCTATTCGCATCCAGAGTGGATCATCTCCGCCTTGGCCCAGGCACTAGATCGACCTGCGGAACTCGATGAGCTCTTGGCAGCCGACAATGCGCGTCCGCTGGTCACGTTGGTGGCCCGACCCGGCTTGTGCACAGTGGAGGAACTGCAGGGCACGCAGACGGTGAGTCCGATTGGTGTGGACCTGGCAAGTGGAGACCCCGGACAAATCGAGGCTGTGCGCCAGGGGCGAGCCGGAGTGCAGGATGCTGGCTCACAATTGGTCGCGCTCGCCATGGCCGATGTGCCCATCGAAGGTCCCGATGCGCGATGGCTTGATCTATGCGCTGGCCCTGGTGGCAAGGCCGCTCTCCTAGCCGCGCTGGCCGATCAACGCGGTGCACACCTCGTGGCCAACGAAGTCGCTCCACATCGAGCCGACCTAGTGCGCCATGCGCTGAGAGGTACGTCGGCCGAGGTGGTCTGCAGTGATGGCACTGATCCTGCCTTCGACGTAGCCAGTTTTGACCGGGTGCTGGTTGATGCGCCCTGCAGTGGGTTAGGTGCATTGCGGCGGCGACCAGAGGCGAGGTGGCGTCGTACTCCCGATGACTTGGCCCCACTCATCTCATTGCAACGTCGGCTCCTGAGTTCGGCGCTGAGCCTGGTCCGCCCGGGTGGGGTGGTGCTTTATGCGACCTGCTCGCCGGTGGTCGCTGAGACGACAGAGGTGATCAGTGAGGTGCTCGGCGAGCAGGTGCAGTTGGTGCCACTGAGCGGACCCGATGACTCCCAGAGCGCTCATCTTGGGGGCGCGGTGCAGTTGTGGCCCCATCGACACCGCACCGACGCGATGTTCTACGTAGCCCTGCAACGCTCTTAGGATGAGGCCACCATGGGCATCTTGATCACTCCGAGCATCCTCAATGCCGACTTTGCCAACCTTGCGGCTGAGATCCAACGCATCCCCAGCGCCGACATGGTGCACCTGGATGTGATGGATAACCACTTCGTGCCGAACCTGACCTTCGGGCCGACCATGATCGAGGCAATCAGCAAGATCACTGACCAGCCTCTCGATGCTCACCTGATGATTACTGATGCTGATCTGCATGCGCCGACTTACGTTGAAGCAGGTTGTGCCAGTGTCACCTTTCACGCCGAAGCCGCCATTGCTCCAATTCGCTTGGCCCGTGAGATCAAGGCGAAGGGGGCTCGGGCGTGCATGGGTTTGCGTCCGGCGACACCGGTGGAGCCCTATGAGGAGATCCTGCGCGAACTCGACATGTTGTTGATCATGAGCGTCGAGCCTGGGTTCGGCGGTCAGTCCTTCTTGGAACTGGCGTTGCCCAAATTACGCACCGCGCGCGCGTTGGCAGACAAGCACGGGCTGGAATTGATGCTGCAAGTCGATGGCGGGGTGTCGCCAGCGACGATCGAGCGCTGTGCAGAGGCAGGCGCCGACGTGTTTGTCGCGGGCAGCGCGGTCTTCTCGGCTGCCGATCCAGACGTGATGGTCACCCATTTGCGTGATCTAGCTGTGGCAGCCGCGAGCTAACTCACACCGCAGCGCGGGAGCGTCTGTGCGGATGCTGTGGCACCCTTATCCGCGACGAGTAACAAACTCGCGTGCTCTGGGGGCGGTGAAATTCCGCACCGGCGGTTAAAGTCCGCGACCCGGTCACAGCCAGTGACCGGTTGAGTAGGTGAAATTCCTGCACCGACGGTCAAAGTCCGGATGGGAAGCGCACGCAGGATCTCGCCCACGACGCTTGGTCGTTTGGGGAGAGCCGTCACGTCCCCCGGAGTGCGCCCAACGAGGCAAGGACCTGGGATGAATGTCATCACTGACCTAGGCCTTCATTGGCGCACTCCAACCCCCATTTCACCCCTAAACTCGGCGCGCACATGTGGGGCCGAGGGACGACATGGAAAGGCATGAATGATGGGTCTGCTTGATTGGCTGTTGCACGGAGTGATCCCAGTTGGGGATGGCGGTTTGCGAGTGCCAGAGGTAGTCGGAAACGTGTTTGGCCTGGCCAGCGCAATCTTGGGCATGCGCCGCTTGGTGTGGGCGTGGCCGGTCGGTCTGATCGGTAACGCCTTGCTGTTCACAGTGTTTGCCAGTGGAGAACTCTCTGGAGTTGCGACTGAGCCGTTGTGGGGCCAAGCGGGCCGCCAGGTCTTCTTTGCTGGGCTGGCTCTCTATGGCTGGTGGAAGTGGTCGAAGTCGCGTAACGAAGGCGGAGCCGCAGACGGCGGCGCGATCACTCCTCGTTGGGCAACCTCTCGCGAGCGCGTTCAACTGCTGGTCATGGCCGTGGTGGGCTACGGGCTTGCCTACTGGATCGTCACGCAGTTGGGCTCATGGGGTCCGCTGACCGAATCGTGGATCCTGATCGGCTCGATCTTGGCGACGTACGGCATGGCACGTGGCTGGGTGGAGTTCTGGCTGATCTGGATCTTGGTGGACATCGTGGGTGTTTGGAGCCTCTACAACGCTGGCTACTACCCGACGATGGCGATGTACCTGTTCTATGCAGGCTTTGTGATCTGGGGCTTCGTGGTGTGGCTGCGAGTCGCCAGAGAGAGCAATCAGGCTGCTGCCTGAGTAGTGATGCCCCATTTGGCCTCGGCTGGGTGGGGCATCACTCATTGTGAGGCGGCCCAGCACGTGAACCCGGCGAGGCGTGAGGGTCCGCCACAGGTAGCCTTGCCCGCGTGAAGACGTTCGAGGAACTGTGGGCTGAACTCTCTGAGAAGGCCCTCACGCGCCCGGCAGGTTCCAAGACTGTCGCCGAACTCGACGCTGGGGTGCACTTCATCGGCAAGAAACTCGTCGAAGAGGCCGCCGAGTCGTGGATGGCCGCCGAGCATGAAGGCCATGAGCGGGCCGCCGAAGAGATCAGTCAACTGCTCTATCACGCGCAGGTGCTGATGTTGGCGGCCGGAATCTCCCTCGATGACGTCTATACACACCTCTAGGAACCTTTCATGAGCAACTCCACGCTTGAAACGCGACCGCTTCGCATCGCGTTGCCCAATAAGGGTGCGCTGTCTCAATCGGCCACTGACATGTTGCGTGAGGCTGGCTATCGGCAGCGCAATGACGCCAAAGAACTCACGCTGACTGACCCGGAGAACGGCGTCGAATTCTTCTATCTTCGCCCGCGCGACATCGCGCTGTACGTCGGCGAGGGCCAACTCGATGTGGGTATCACTGGCCGCGATCTGCTCTTGGATTCTGGTGCCAAGGCTGATGAGGTTTTGGCCTTGGGATTTGGTCGATCGCGGTTCCGGTTCGCGGCCCCACCCGGCACCTGCGACTCAGTTGAGGACCTCGAGGGCCGCCGCATTGCCACCTCCTACGCCGGAGTGGTGAGCAACTACCTCAAGGCCAAGGGGGTGCAAGCCAGCGTCACTCGACTCGATGGCGCGGTGGAGACCTCGGTGCAACTCGGGGTTGCCGATGTGATCGCCGATGTGGTCGAAACCGGGAGCACCCTGCGCCAAGCCGGACTCGCGGTGTTCGGTGAGGTGATCTTGGAGTCTGAAGCGGTGCTGATCACCCGCGCCGATGCCCCCGATCCGGAAGGCTTCGAAGTTTTCAAGCGGCGGCTCGATGGCGTCTTGGTCGCACGGGGTTACCTGATGATGGACTACGACATCCCGACTTCTGCTGTGGAGGCCGCCATCGCGCTCACTCCAGGCATTGAGTCTCCGACGGTGTCGCCGTTGCATCGGGCAGAGTGGGTTGCCGTGCGATCCATGGTTCCCCGTGCGGGCGCACAGCGTCTGATGGATGATCTTTACGACCTAGGGGCTCGGGGCATTTTGCTCACCGATATCCATGCCTGCCGCCTCTAATGAGCGGACCTGGCGCCCTGTCGGTGCCAGGATCGCCGGACTGATCGCCATCCTCACCTTGGTGGTGATGTGCTCGGTCGTGTGGATCTCCTGGGGTCCACGCATCCGGGGCTACTTCGATTACGGCCAGCGAGCCACGATCGTGGCGATGTTCGTTGGATTGTTCGTGGCGTGGTGGGCGATGGCCCGTTCCCGATTGAGCGTGAGTGACTCTGCGGTCACGGTCGTCAACGGCTATCGCACCCGCACCTTCGAGTGGGCCCAGATTGTGAACTTCTCTTTGCGCGAGGGCGCTCCATGGGCTGAATTGGATTTGGCCGATGGCACCACGCTCTCGGTGTTCGGGGTGCAAGGCTCCGATGGGTCAACTGCCCGACGTGCGGTGCGTGAGTTTCGCGAACTCCTCGCCGCACACATGCCGCCAGATCACTAGATTGCGGCGATGCCCCAGGTCAACGTGTGGGTGGCGCCGGGGGCGAGGTGGATCAGATCGACCTTCGAATTGAAAGCGTCCGGTGGCGCCGTCATCGGCTCGGCAGCCAAGGCATGGCGTGCCATCGCAGGGTTGTCGTCGGCTGTGTAGAACTGCACCCACTTGATGGCCTCATCACCCCATAGCCTCACCCCTTGACCTGCTGAGTTCGTCAGGATGAGGGCAAGTGGGCCTTGTGTGGCAAAGGCTGTGTCTAGGGCAATCCCACTCAGTGTCTTGCCCGCTGCGAAGTCCAATGATGTGCCGGCAACGGCGGTAGTACGTGTGGGCAGCAGACGATCGGGATCGACTTCGACGAAGGCGCTGGTGCTCACCACCAAAGTGTTGTCATCGATCGTTTCTGAACCAGTGGTCAGGTAGGGATGAGCACCATAGGCGTACGGCGCGGGCGAGTCGCTGAGGTTCGTTGCCTCAACAGCCACGTTGAGTCCTGAGGCATCCACTGTGTAGCGGATCTGGAGCGAGAGTGCCCACGGGTAGCCCGGTTGCGCCATGAGTTGGTAGCCCATGGCCACGGTGTCGGCAGTGTGCTGCGTGGCGTTCCAGCAAGCCCAGCGGGTCAGCCCGTGGCTCGAGTTGGCCCGTGCTGGTTCAGAGAGGGGGAGTTGGTGGGATCTGTCGGCGTACTCATATTTGCCGTCGCGGATCCGATTGGGCCACGGGATCAGATGCTGTCCCCGCCCAGCCGAGGCCATCGCCCCCTCGGGGAATCCGACGATCAGATCGCGGCCCTCACACTGCAACTCGCGCAAGGTTGCACCGGCCTGGGTGATGACTGCGCGATAGCCGTGCGACTCCAGGACGTATTCGTGCCCGCTTTGGCTCATGCCCGCAAATCTAGGTCACCGATTGGGCAACATCAGGTCGGCTCGCGAACGCGTGGCTTCGCGTTGATGGATTGCGTCCTCGCGCACAGACCAGGCGCGCCAGTGCTCACTGACGCCGACCCCGCCACGCACTTGACCCCGCTGCCACCGGGTCGCACGAGGGGCTTCGACCCACACCAGGGTCGAGGTCCAGTGAGCGAGGGTGCGCAGACCGCTGGCGCAACCCTCAACGATGACCAAGGGCCGGTGCGGGACAACCACTGAATGCGTGAGCCGATCCTGATACCAATCGAAATGGCGGTAGTGACCAGGCCATCCTGCGGCCATGGGCTGGAGCATGCGGGGGAGCAGTTGATGAACCGCAGACATGCCACCCCAGCCGGGATAGAGATCATCGAGGTGAACGACGAGGCTTGTGGCTGGGCGCAGCGAAGTGATCGCCTCAGCCAACGTGGATTTGCCCGAACCAGCGGGGCCATCGATCACAATCAGCCGAGAGTTACCCAGCCGCGCGGGAGTGGCTTCGGCATGGGCGATCACACGGCGTGCGTCGTACTCCACACTGCGCACGGGTGACCACCTTTCAAGCTCGCCGTCGCAGTCTGACACCATCGAGGTGTGCGTGACATCGACGGGCATACCCAGGGCTACGAAGACGATCATGGCGAGACACCCCTCGAGGTTGCCACTGCATTTGCTGCTTTTGCCGACGATCCCTCGGCAGCACCCGCCGTGCTGGCCGCGCTGGTGAGGTCGAGGTTGCTGGTCCCTGTTGTGGCTGTGCTCGGAGAGGTGGAGTACGACGAGCACGGGCTTGCTCGCGATAAGTCCTCGGAGATGGCCGCGGTGTTTATCCAGCGTGGCGATGGCGCTAAGGCGCTGTTGGCCTTCACCTCCACCGCATCGATGGCAGCCTGGGACCCCAGTGCCCGCCCGGTGCCAGTCACCTGCGCCCAGGCGTGCGAGTCTGCGGTTCACGAAGAGGCGGTCGCGGTGGTCGTTGACATCGCTGGTCCGCAACGGTTTGTCATCGACGGCGAGGACTTGACCGCCGCCGCGAGTGGGCATCGACTCGTCGGGCTCGGTGATGGTCGCTGGGGATGGCTGACCTCAGCCGGCACCGATTAGGTGAACCTCCCTAGACCCAGGTATCGTTGCCCGCGACCGATTGTGCATCCTGTGCGCAATCCACAAGCGGAGACTTAGATCTCCCACCCGCATCGACTCCTAGTCGTCGGGTTGGGTCCGAAGAAGTCGTCAGACTTCCGGCTGATGCCGGTTCTCTGGTGACTATCTAAGGCTTCCGCTTGCGTGCGGAGGCCTTTCTTTGGTTTTCGCTGGTCGACAGACGCTATCCAGGAGGACACATCAGCACCGAGTTGCGCATCAACGACCGGATTCGGGTTCCCGAAGTCCGTCTCGTTGGCCCCAACGGCGAAACAGTTGGCATCGTGCCAACTGACCAGGCCCTCAAGTTGGCTGTGGAGGCCGACCTCGACCTCGTTGAGATCGCTCCCCAAGGTCGACCACCGGTCTGCAAGCTCATGGACTATGGGAAGTTCAAGTACGAGAACGCCCAAAAGGCCCGTGAAGCTCGACGGAACCAGACCAACACGGTCATCAAGGAGATGAAGCTTCGTCCCAAGATTGACCAGCACGACTACGAAACCAAAAAGGGTCACGTGGTCCGGTTCCTTCGCCAAGGCGACAAGGTCAAGATCACGATCATGTTCCGCGGTCGTGAGCAGCACCGTCCCGAACTCGGGTTCCGGTTGCTGCAGCGCTTGGCCGAAGACGTCACCGAACTCGGCTTCGTGGAGTCCTCGCCCAAGCAAGATGGCCGCAACATGATCATGGTGCTGGGCCCAGTGAAGAAGAAGTCAGAAGCAAAGGCGGAGGTCAAGGCCGAAAAGGCTGAGAAGGCCGCCGTACGAGCCGCTGAGGAGGCCGAGGAGCACGCAGAGCGCGCTTCCGCCCAGGCAGCACGCTCAACCGCACCGAAGAAGAAGGAGCGTCGCCGCTCCGAAAACCTCGACCCAGACATCGATTTGTAAGAAAGGTAAAACCGATGCCGAAGAACAAGACCCACTCCGGTGCAAGCAAGCGCTTCCGAGTGACAGGGTCGGGCAAGATCCGTCGCCAAAAGACTGGTCTGCGCCACAACCTTGAGAAGAAGTCGTCCAAGATGACCCGCCGCATGTCGGGCACCACCGAAGTTGCTGCGGTTGACGTGCCGCGCGCCAAGAAGCTGCTCGGTCTGTGAGCTTGAGGATTTAGAAGGAGTATTTCGATGGCACGTGTAAAGCGGGCGGTAAACGCCCAAAAGAAGCGTCGGGTCGTTCTTGATCGCGCCAGCGGCTACCGCGGACAGCGTTCGCGGCTCTACCGCAAGGCAAAAGAGCAGGTCACCCACTCACTGGTCTACGCCTACGCAGACCGCCGCAAGAAGAAGGGCGACTTCCGCAAGCTGTGGATCCAGCGGATCAACGCCGCGGCTCGCGCCAACGGCATGACCTACAACCGGTTCATCCAGGGCCTGAAGGCTGCTGAGATCGAGGTCGACCGCAAGATCCTTGCCGACCTTGCTGTCAACGACGCCCCGGCATTCACGGTTCTCGTCGAGGCTGCTCGCGCAGCGTTGCCCGAGGACGTGAACGCTCCAGTCAGCGCCTGACCTCTGGTCTGACCTCTTACGTCGTGGCGAGCTTTCTGGCCCCCGCACTTTCCACCACGAGTGGCAAAGTCAAGGCGGCCCGAAAGCTCGCCCGTCGTAGTTTTCGAGCCGAACAACGTCTCTTTCTGGCCGAGGGCTGGAAGTCGTTAGAGGCTGCGCTCAACGTGCCAGGGTGCGTTGTTGAAGTCTTTGTCACCCAGGCGGCGCTCGAGCAGCACGAAGGGCTCCTGCACGGGTTGACAGTGCACCTGGTCGACGAACGAGCCATGGGTTCGCTGGCTGACTCGGTGACTCCTCAGGGCATCGTCGCGCTGTGCCGGTTTGTCGACCGTCCGTTGGCCTCGCTTCTTGACCGATCCACTGGGTGTGTCGTCGTGTGCGCCGACGTACGCGATCCCGGCAATGCCGGCACGATCATCCGCACTGCGGACGCCTTCGGAGTCGCTGGGGTCGTGTTGGCTGGCAACAGTGTCGATCCCTACAACCCCAAGACCGTGCGAGCCACGGTCGGAAGTCTGTGGCATGTGCCGATCGTGGTCGAACCTGATCCGGTGCGGGCGTTGAGTGAACTCCGAGCCGCTGGCTACCGGATCCTGGCCACCGACGGCAACGGTGAGGTGGAGATCCAAGAGGCTGGGTTGACCGACTCGCACGCATGGCTCTTTGGCAACGAGGCGTGGGGGCTGCCCGCTGAACTGGCCGCGTTGGCCGATGCTCGAGTGCGCATCCCGATGGCTGGTCGCGCCGAGAGTCTCAACCTGTCCACCGCGGCCGCAGTTGCGCTGTGGGAGAGCACACGGCATTGAGACTGTGCCCGCAGATCTGCACGTTTCCTGCACGCTAATCAAGCCTCGTCCTGACCCCGCGCGCCCTAGCCTTGACTCATGAGTTCATCG
>WBZP01002284.1_pt1 | contig 22212 bp, 22 predicted proteins | sample 5204301 | NCBI WGS metagenome assembly WBZP01 (sample SAMN12412401, study PRJNA552823) | activated sludge metagenome | isolation source: activated sludge from nitrification reactor of wastewater treatment plant... | place: USA: Pennsylvania | collected 2017
TTGAACAGTACGTCGAGGTCGCGAGGGACGAGCCTGCCCGCCTGGCCGCCGCACACGCGCAACCAGGCTTGTCGCAGCAGCGTCTTGGCGGTTGCAGTAGAAGTGTTCATGAATAATGCGGGCTAGGCCGAACGCAGCCGACTGCATTGACGGAGGCGCCGGGAATGTGACAGGTTTTCGATGTCGTTGCCATGACTGAGCAAGAAATCAATCGCGTGATTCAGTACGTGACGGCCAGCACCTCGTATGGAAGAGAGCTGGTCGCCGAGATTGTGCACACTGGATTAGGTGAACTTGTGACATTGGCCACGCAGTCCAGTCGACATTTTGACCGAGACACGCTCTTGGAGTATGTGTCGCAATGGACCATCCGCCGAACCGGTCAGCCTGAATCGCTCGTCCGTGAGGTGTTGGGTTGCGCCGGACGGTGGCTGGACGATCTGTATGAAGAGGTAGCACAGCGTCGACCGGAGTCCCTCGGTTTGTCGACCAACGATGACGAAGACTCGGCGCCGGTATGAGCGATGGCGAGATTTCGCCCACGAACGACGTTCAGGCTGACTGCACATCTTCACGGTGAGCATTCAGCGCAAGTACCCGCGTGGAAGCGCGAGGAACAAGGCCTGCCCAGTAGTCTCCATGAGCGGTGGTCGACCCTTCATCGGCACTGTGAGGACCAATCGAGCCATCTTCGTTTGGGCCGTCTCATCCGACGTTTGACGCATGCCGACTATGGAGTGAGGGAATCGGCACTTGCCGAGATTGAACTGGCCACCCAGTTGATTCGAGTCGGTGCCCGCGTCACCTTCTTGCCAGAATCGCGTGCGCGGACGGCGGATCTCGAGTGCAGAATTGGTGGTGAACGGTTTTTTGTCGAAGTCACCGCCATGGTGGGATCAGCGGAACGGCAACGGTTGCCGATCCGTGGGCTTCACCTCGATGAGGTCGAGGGCGAGGAAGAAGATCGAGGGGTGATTCTGACGCACCGGATTCTCGCGCGCATCAGGCAGAAGGCCAAACAACTTACCGATTACTGTGATCCCGTGGTTCTCGGGATCTCGATTCCACGAGCGGATCTGCAAGGCGACCGAGCGACCAGGCCTGAAGCGATCTGGCTGGACCTGAAGATGTTGGCCGGTATGGTGACGGTCCTGTTGATGAGTCTCCGTTCCATCAGCGCGGTGATGATTTCACTGTGGGACGTTGAGCCTTTGCCGTCAAAGGCGGCGACTAGGTTGGTCAATGTCGAATTGGTGGAGCGTCCACGGCACCAGAAGACCCAGCCACGGGTACGGTTGTTGATTCAGAATCCGGCTGCCTTAGCTGGTCTAAACGAATACCAAGAGAGTATTGTTCGACAAATAATTTAGTTCACTCAAGCTTGAATATGCGCGAGAAAGTATAAATGACTTCAAGAGTTCAAGCTCATGGAAGGCAAAAAAGTTCAGAAAGAGAGATTCTGTCTTTGGCTGTTCCTCACATAGAGCGCTTGCCTCAGACTCTTGGATTCAATAGCCAGCACTGCGTGCTGTTTCTTGCCGTTGATGCGACATCACTTGCTGATGATAAGCTCTTTTCACTTGTGGACCGGGTCATGGATCAAGATGCTGTGTATGTGTGTGTATGGGGGGACAGGCTGTGAGCACGTACATGATGTGATCGATGAAACCATAGTTGAAGCTATAGTCAAATTGGGTCAGATGGAATCGGATGACACGATCATTATGACCACTTGGCATGATGACGAAAGTCTTGAAGAAGCATTGTGGTTTGCCTTAAATAACGCGATACCGGCAAGCGCTTATTCTGAGTCTTGCGGTGCTGTCGTTGCGGTCTCTATTGGAAACGAGCAGTGGGAGACAAGGATATCAATCTACCTCTCTAATCCTGAGCGATGGTCATAGCGAGGTTCTCAGCATCTCCAAATTCTTTGTCACCATCGCATCACCGTTCTTGGTTGAGACCTCGACCCCTGTCGCGCAGACGGCTCGGCATTCGTCGATCTGGTTCAGCTTGTGAAGTGACTGCGCCAGTGCAAAGTAGGCGGCGGAATAGGTGGGTTTCACCGTTACACATTGCCGCAGGGCTTTCGCGGCTTCTTCAAAATTCCCATCGTCCATATAGGCTTTCCCCAAGCCAAACCAGGCTACGTCGTCGTTCGGGTCGATCGCCAGCACTTTTTTGAGCGGTTCAATTCTGGGATTCGGCATTGTCTTCCTCCGTGTGAGGACGATAGCAGCGCCGTTGGTACATTGTCTATGAACTTTCTTGCGTGCTAATCTGACGACATATCAGCTGGAGGTTTTACCTTTTCCATCTTCCGTTTTGCGACGTCGTCATGGGAAAAACCGGTCTCGTTTATCATTCTGCCTATCTTGAGCATGACATGGGTCCGGGACATCCGGAATCACCCAACAGGCTTCGTGCGATCATGCAACGATTAGAGGGGAGTGGGACTGCCGCTCAACTGACTCGCATCGAGCCTCGACAAGCCGAAGATGAATGGATCACACAGGTACATACGCCGGCTTATGTGGCGTCGCTGAATCGGCATGCGCCGAAGGACGGACGTGTCTCACTCGATCCCGATACATCGATGTCGTCTGGCTCGTTGCATGCCGCTTATCTTGCGGCAGGTGGGGCATTGGCGGCGGTCGATGCCATTATGGCCCATCAGGTGGACCACGTCTTTTGCGCGGTCAGGCCTCCCGGGCACCATGCCGAAGCCGGTCGAGCGATGGGGTTTTGCCTCTTCAACAACGTCGCGATTGCGGCGCGCTATGTCCAAAAACAATACGGGCTCACCCGGATCCTGATCGTCGATTGGGACGTACACCATGGCAATGGGACGCAGCACAGTTTTGAGGATGATCCCTCCGTGTTTTTTTTCAGTACGCACCAGTACCCGCATTATCCCGGGACAGGTCGAGGGACAGAGCGAGGTGAGGGATCTGGGGAAGGATTCACCATCAATGTGCCGATGGAGGCCGGAGAGGGGGACGAGGAGTACCACGCGATTTTCCTCAAAGCGCTTGTGCCTGCAGCCGATGAGTTCAAGCCGGAATTTGTGATCATCTCAGCGGGATTTGATGCCCACAAAGACGATCCCTTGGCCAGTATGGGCCTGACGGAGGCAGGATACACCAATTTGACACACATCGTTGCGGGGATCGCCAAACGCTACGCCAAGGGGCGCATCCTGTCTTCGCTCGAAGGCGGCTACAACCTCACTGCGTTGGCCTACTCCGTGGATGCCCACATCAAAGCCTTAGTGAGTGCATGAATCCAGCACAGCTGGTTTATAGAGGAATGATATCGTGAACCACCCATTCTTGATCGATACCGACACACTTCATGAGCAATTGGGGAAACCTGGTTTGGTCGTCATCGACGTGCGCGGCCGAGCGGCCTATGAATTCGGTGGCCATATACCGGGGGCCGTCCATTCGACGTGGCATGAATACAGTGACCCCAAGGCTGTGGCGAAGGGATTGCTCAATCCAGATTTTCGTCAGATCGAACAGATACTTCGTCGTCTTGGAATCAATCACAACAGCGATGTCGTGATCTACTCGAACCCCTTCGACAATTGGGGCGATGAAGGACGGATGTTTTGGATGTTGGAGTATCTGGGGCACCAACGGCTGCGTATTCTGGATGGAGGATGGGTGAAGTGGACGGCAGAGAAACGGCCCTTTGAGCATGGGCCGGTGTCGTCAGCAATGGGTAACTTTACAGCGCGACCGGTGCCCGCGTTGATGATGGTGAAAGACGACCTGAAAACGATTGTGGACATGCCCCATCCTCAGACGGCCATTCTGGATGCTCGGAGTGTGGAAGAATATCTTGGAAAAGAATTGTCGGGGATTCCACGGCCCGGACATATTCCGTCAGCCATTCATCTGGCGTGGAACGGATTTTTGAATAAGGATGCCACGATCAAGGACGTTACCGTGCTTAAGGAGATGTTGCAGGCCAAGGGAATCCACCCCGACCAAGACGTCGTATGCTACTGTACCGGAGGGGTACGATCAGCCTGGCTCTACTTTATTCTTAAGCTGGTGGGGTATCCAAAGGTCAGCAACTATCCAGGATCATGGTGGGAGTGGAGTCGAGACTTCGCCGCCCCGGTCGAAAAGGATTTGCTGGCGCTGCAGAAAATTCTTGGATTTTCTTCGTTCCCCCAACATTCTTGACAGTCGTGAGACACGCTGTGTAAGGTGAATTCATAGGTCGTCGCATTATTGCGAATGATGAATCTTCACCCATCAAGGAGGCAGCCATGATGAGAAGAATCCTTCGTTGTGTATTAGTGGTGATTGGAGGGGGCTTGTTGCTCGGGGCTCCGGTGTCGAATAGTCTCGCGCTGGCCGGTGACAAGCATGTGGCGGAAGCGGTCGAACATGCGAAGGGTGCGGCCTCGCATGGCAAAGAAGGTCATGCGGACGCCTGTGTGCAACATGCAGAAGAGGCGCTGAAGCATGCGACGGCTGCGGGTGGGAAAAACCCGCATTTACTTGAAGGGGTGAAGCACCTGACAGAAGCGGTGAAGCATGGCAAAGCTGGTCATGCGGATGCCTGCACGGAACATGCTGACGGCGGCGCGACGCATCTGGCTGAAGTGAAGTAACGTCAAAAGTTGATCGTCGTCGATTGACAGCCGTGAGTCGGAACGGGTAGGGCAGGAGCCCTGCCCGTTCTTCTATGAAACGGAGCGTGTTGTGAGAGTTGGGTATTACCAGTTTGATCCGCAGTTCGGCGAAGTCGCCGCAAATCTTGATGCGGCGGCGGCAAAGCTGGAGCAGGCGGACGCCGACCTTCTCGTGCTCCCTGAATTGTTTGCGTCAGGCTATCAATTCGTGTCTCGCGAAGAGGCCCAGAGATTAGCCGAGCCGGTCCCCGATGGCCCGACGGTTCGTCGGCTGGTCGATATCGCAAAACGCCGCAAGATGCATCTTGTGGCAGGACTTCCCGAGCGATCCGGATCAGTCTGTTATAACTCCGCTGTGGTCGTGGGGCCCTCGGGCTTTCTGGGATGTTATCGAAAAACCCATCTGTTTTACGAAGAGACCCAGTTCTTCACACCGGGTGATTCTGGATTTCTGGTGTGGGATATCGGCGTCGCCAAGATCGGTGTCATGATTTGTTTCGATTGGTACTATCCGGAGGCTGCCCGGACATTGGCGATACAGGGTGCCGAGATTATTTGCCATCCCTCGAACCTCGTCTTGCCGAACTGCCCGGATTCAATGCCTGTTCGGTGCCTTGAAAATCGAGTCTTTGCCGTCACGTGCAATCGTATCGGTCGGGAAGCACGCGGTGGGAAGGATCCATTGACCTATATCGGCCAGAGTGAAATCGTCACACCGAAAGGCGTGATCACACGGCGAGCGGCTCGTGACAAAGAAGAACTGACCATCATTGAAATCGATCCGGCTGAAGCCCGCAATAAGAGTCTTAATCGCTACAACGATTTGCTTCGCGACCGACGTGCATCCCTGTACAAGTTATAACCTCTCACATGTATTTTGCCGAGAGAAGCCTAGAGCTTGCGCAAGTCGCATGCGCAGGGTAGGATTTCGCTCATGAGTACGGAACTCCGGAAGGGCATGTTTCTGATCGCCGCTCCAGGGCTGCGCGACCCAAATTTTCGCCAGACCGTGGTGTTGTTGTGCGAGCATGGACCGGAGGGCGCACTGGGTGTCATTGTGAATCGGCCTACGGCCATGTCCATTTCTGAAGCCCTGCCGCAGATTCCAGTTCTTGAAGGTACAGGGCATGTCCTCTATGCCGGCGGCCCCGTACAAACCAACCAGGTGATGTTGCTCTACCGGGGCGACCAGTTTCCGGACAATGCCCACCATGTTTTTGACGGAGTTTGCCTTGGTGGGGATATCGGGATGGTTGAGCGCATTCTCACTGAGACCGGCACCAAGGAATTCTTCAGGGCCTATCTTGGCTATTCTGGGTGGGGACCTGGGCAGTTGGAAGGTGAGATGAAAACCGGCTCGTGGATGATTCTCCCTGCCGACCCACAGGCGGTGTTTGAAAAGGATCCGACGCGTGTGTGGGGAGACATCCTGTGCACGTTGGGCGAAGCTTATCAGCCATACGCGGAGATGCCGTTCGATCCATCCTGCAATTAAACTCTCTCGTCCCGTCACCAGCTGAACCGACCACCGAATTATTGAACGTGACTGCGCCGGGTGATAGGGTCATGCAGATCTTGATCGTCTGTGGCGTGTTCCCTGGCCAAGCCTCACCCGGGTGGGGACAGGGGTGTTTCTCCAGGAGCGTGATCCTGCCACAGCATGATGCTGCCGGCATGGGAAGCGCGGGGTAGTGGGCTAGGATTGTATCAAGGAGGAAGCGACGTGAGTCAGTCGGATGGAGCACAATCGAGTTCTGACGCCTTCTTACGGAAGTTGCACGAGCAACCGCATCAGCCGATCAGCGAGTGGCTTCGTGCGCCGGCCCATGTGCAATACGAAGCGTTTCGCATGTCTGATCCGCCCGCAGATCGCCCAGCTAGCCGAGCTGAATTTCAGTCGTTGCTGAAACGATTCGACGTTCCTGAGGACCGGATCGAGCTGCGAGACAATTTTGGCTATGGCGTGAAGGAGGCCGAAAACGGAGACCGACTTATTCTCATCTGGCAAGCCCATACGGAATACTACAACTACCAATTTTGGCATGTGCCTTCATCCATGATGAGTCCGCTCACGTTTGGGCCACTCACGTTCCCAGCTGCACCCGTATCGTTGACACCTCTTGGTTCTGTCGTCTGCCGGTTGGATATCATTCTGAAGATGGGCGCTCTGCCTTCCCGGGATGAGGTGCGAGGGCAGTTGCCGGGGCCTGTGCTGTACGGCAGCCGAATTTTCAATGAGCAGGCTGCTGTCGTCACCAGTTTTACTCCGGACAACCACGGGCGAGAACGCTACTGGGTGAGCGTTGGCCCATTGCAGGGGGACCACTCGCGGTTAAAAGATATTGTGGATGCGATCGTGAGGATCGAAACCTACTACCATCTCCTGCTGATGCAGAAACCGCTGTTCTCTGCCGCGATCGATCAGGTCTATAAATTCGAACAGGTGCACCTCCAGCAGCGAGAAATCATTACGGGGCATATCGGGCACGCCAATTCTGAGACGTTGCAGCGATGGTTGAACAGTCTCACGCAAGACTTGCTGAAAACCAATCGTATGGCCGGTAAGTTGCACTTCGAACTATCGGCCTCGATTCCGTACGATAAGATCGTGCATGCCACGTTAGCATCGCTGGCGGAGCAACCCACCGCCTCCTACCGTCCCATTTCCGACTATGTGTTGGGAGGTATTACCGGCGTGGCAGACGGGTATCAACAACTCTTGCGTCGGATCGATACGCTCCGCGGCGGATTTGAAGGCATCATTGCGATTATTCGCACCCGTATCGACTTAATCGTGGAGTCGCAAAATCTGACGCTCCTCCAGAGCGTCGACAAGACGACAAAGAGCCAAGTGATCCTCCAGCATACCGTTGAAGGACTGTCGGTCATTGTCATTGCATATTACCTGGCCGGACTTTGTGGATATGTATTCAAAGGGTTTCAGGAAATGGGTTGGCTCAAGAATGCGAATATTGCCTCGGCAGTGTTCGTCCCTATCGCGATCGGTCTTGCCTTCGCCGTGACAACGTTCAGTAAAAACTATTTACATAAGAAGCTAGCGAGTGAACCGCCAGCGAACAAACCCCAAAAGTCTGAAGAATAGGTCACCGTCGGAGTGACTCGAAGGTGAACAGTCCCACCTCATTGATTTTCCACTCTTTAAGCTGACCCTCACCGTTCCATCATGAGTATCGTGCTACATTACCGAATCAAAAAGCATGATCAGTCGGGCGCGAGTTATACAATTCGATACACCTCATGAATCATATCTGATACAGAGCCGAGTAATCAGAGCAGCCAATCTTCGGCGGGGAATGACAGTTCGCAAGGCCTATGCTGCCGAAAGTAAAGAGATCCGAATGATCTATCCACGGTACCGCTGCGGCTCGTTATCCCACTGGCATCTTGCTTGCTGTTAGCGCATGTGATCTCCACGCAAGAGTCGAGCTGCTCGTGACTCCCGTTGGGCTCATGTGCAGGCCATGCAAATGGAGGAATCAAGGGAAGGAGGAGGTGGTCAGCCTTTAGCCTTATCAAGCAGTTCGCGAGGCTTGCTGTGTGGATCGATGCATATCGGTTGTCGCAACGTGAGTTCAATTCATCAATTTAAAAGGAGATATTGCGATGGCACCTCAGGATCACGCAGAGGCAAAAAAGAATAAACGGAATCTTGGACCGCTAAAGCTACTGCCTGGCGTATGGAAAAGCGAGGGCCGTGGATGGAACATGATCGCACTGCCGTTTGCAACGGCGCCGAGTCCCCTGGATTATCGGCTGCTGCTCAATCAATACAACGAACAGCTTGAGTTTAAGTTGGTGGATGACAATGTGCCGAACCGCGGCGTCGAGCAGAATAACCCTACCGTCCAAACCGATCAATTTGTTGTCACGGTAGATTATCAGCAGACGATTCAGCAAGTCGCGGCTACCGATTTCCCTGAGAGCGGCGGGTTGGCAGGTGCTGCTGGCCTCGCAATTCACCATGAGCCGGGCTTGTGGCTGCATCTGAAGAACCAGATCACCGATGGCCTGAATATCGCGCGTCTCGCGACGATTCCCCATGGCGATTCGGTGTTGGCCTTAGGGCAGAGCAGTGAACACACGGGTGCATCATGCATTCCTCATATCAATAGCTTGCCGGAAGGGGTCACCCAAGACCTCGATGGCAACCGCTATTTGAGCCCCTATAAGAAATTCCATGACAGCCCGTTCAAAGGAGCGGTAACCGCCCCAGGATTCCCTGGATTCGACCCAACGGCGACGCATGTCCTGCTTGAACTTGCCAACAAAGGTGTCGCTGTTGATAGGACAACGACACTGACTGTTGACACGACGAATCCAACGGGTGGCATTACGAACATTCCGTTTGTCGTGAGAAAGGCCAATGCGACCGTCATGAAGTCGATATTTTGGATTCAGGAATTAGCAGAGAAGGATACGTATGGAGATCCGAAACTCCGTCTGCAATATTTGCAGGTGGTTATGTTGGATTTCTTCCCGCGGAGGGACGGGTTCCCAGGCTGCTGCCCTGGTCTTATTAGATGGCCACACGTCAGCATCAATACGTTAGAGAAAGATCCAGATGCGAGTAAGCCGTACTACTCGTAACATCTGAGAGGCACGTAACCAACGCATCGAGGCGCGGCGGACCGCATATCCGCCATCGCCTTGATGTATGGGGAGACGGTACGTGCGGATCGACACCCTGTGCGAGACTGCTGCTACTCACCCGCCTTCCGTTTTGTCCGCAATCGTTCGAGTTTGGCTTCTGCCTGTTCGACGGACAGGGGTGATGGCAACTTGCGCGTTCCCTTTGCCTTGCCTCGTCCTAAACTTGGTCGCCTGGACTCTTTGCTTGCTCCCGATACCTGTTCGGGCAATTGATTCACGTACATCAGCAGGGCCTCTCGCGAGCCCTCAATGGGCGGTTCCGCAAGGGCTCTCCTGCTTCTTGCCATTGGGGGTGACTTAGCCGTTAATGTTTCCGGCGTGTCGGTTCTTGGCACGTCGAGTGTCAGGAGTTCTTCGGCAAAGGTATTCGCTTGTTTGTTTCCGGCACTGGCCTGTATCCGTTCGCCCAAGGGCTCCAGGTCCCATTTGTCGCAAAGATAGCGCAACAGGCTAGTGTGGTCGAAGACGGTCTTGATGACACCTTTCTTGATCCACGGTGAGACGAGAATGGTCGGCACACGCACACCTAGTCGGTCGAAGGTCCAGTGTGCGGTGTGATCATCCGGTGCTACCGTGTTAGGTGGTGCGACATGGTCATAGAAGCCCCCGTGTTCGTCGTACGTCACGATTAACAACGTCGACTCCCACAAAGCCTTGTTCTTACGAATGGCGTTGTAGACATCAGCAATCAGCTGTTCGCCTTGCCTCACGTCGGCCGGTGGATGTTGGTCATTCTCGGTCGATCCGAAGTAACGGGGTTCGATGAACGCGTATTGTGGAAATTCCGCCGCATCCCCTGCAGCCGCATCAAAGAAGCCGTCCATCCCGTCATAGCCTCGGAAGGTCAGATATCGAGTGAGGAGTCGAGTGAGCACGATGCTCTGCGGAATGCCATCGTGGAAGATGGCCCAGTCAATGTTTGAATCAGAAAGGCGGTCAAAGATGGTCTCTTGGTAGTAGAGACGCATGGCCAAAGGATTCGTTTGTGATGGCATTTCCGTATGGCCGAGACAGGTTCCGCTATGCGCAAAAAACCGGTTTTGCCAAGTCGGTCCAGGCATCGAGGCGAACCAGTGATCGCATACGGCAAAATTGCGGGCCAAGCCGTGTAAGACGGGAAGGCTGTCAGCGTTCGGTTCGTCGCCGAATGGGAAGTAGGCCATCACCTGATCGAGTTCCGCATCGGACGCATCTTGATAGCGATCGACATACGATGCAACGAACCCCGACATCGGTTTGGCCGGGGATCCGATTTGTTTCAGTGTGCCATCGAGCTCATGGTTGAGGTCACGCCGGACAACCCAGTCTGCGATGGGTTGTTGCTGAACGATGGTCCCGTTTGGCGCGGTATTACTTGCGGGTTGGTTCGTCTGGATGCCCTCGACCGTAGGATCGATTTTGGTCATGCCCCCGAGCATGTGGTCAAACGATCGGTTCTCCAACATCAGGACGACGACATGTTTGATGGGGTCGCGTTCATCCGTCGCACGGGCAGGAATCGTCTTCACCTTGCGTCGGCGCAGGAGTTCACGATGAGCACGTTCGCGACTGGACGTTGCTTGTGTGTATCTGCGTAGATAGCCGCGGCCATACTTCGCGGCGCCTTTAATCGCGAGGCGTGTTCTCGCTTTGGCGTCCTTCGGAGGGGCCCACTGCTCGTGCGTGCGGGTCCTTGGGTTGAAGAAGCCGATGTAACCACCAGGCGCCACGCCGAACGATGCGAGCCCGTTACTTTTTGTGAGCATCCCTAAAAAGTCGTTTCGACCGCCTTCTTGCTCTTCTCTCGTAAAATAGAGCGGGAGCACGAAGTTCGATACCTCAACACCGTCGATTTGGTAGGTTTGAGATTGAACGGCATCGCACATTTCAAACCAATGAAAGACCTCGAGGGTCGGCTTTTCGGGATGTGGCCCTTGGATGAGTAGATTGACCTGTGCATCGGCCAACAACTCGAGCGCTTCATGCGACAGGGTCACGCTCCATTGTTCGTCAAGTTTCTTCGAGAGTTCCGTGAAGACAAAACCATAGGGAATGCCGCGCGCGTTAGTGTCGTGATAGCCGAGAGCTTCCTCAACGTTCGGCTTATCCCAAAGGTAAATGATGGCATCACCCCGAAGGTCCAAGAGCGATTCCTTATTTGGGCGTTTGCCGACCTTCCCCTCCAGCCGCAGGGTGGCGCCGAAGCTCCAGTAGGGTTCGAAATCTTCACGGATTTGACGGTTGATCGCTCGAATGACCCGTTGCAGCGCAGGATCCGGAATCGTAAGGGAACGGTTGATGATAGAGATAATCATGGCAGATCTCCAGTCGCGTCATGGATCATGGTCTCAGTATTACTCTGCATGTCGTGGTATGTTTGATCAGTAGTAGGCAGCTCTGTCACTCAGGTCAACATACTCAAACGTGATACGAAAACCAAGCGGAAAAGGGAGGATACTGATAGTAGTTATTCTGGTGTTGACGACACGATTGCTGTCAGGAACTCTGGTGTGAAATGGCTGACCTCATGGCTTCTGCCAGAAATCGTCCAGTATGAGATGCCTCAATTGTTACAAGTTGTTCCGGCCGGCCTTCGGCGACGATCTGTCCGCCCGCAGCACCACCTTCTGGGCCGAGGTCGATGATCCAGTCGGCGGATTTGATGACATCGAGATTATGTTCAACGACGACCAACGTGTTGCCGGCATTCACGAGCTTGTGGAGGACGGTGAGCAGTTTCTTGATGTCTTCGAAATGCAGGCCGGTCGTCGGCTCATCCATAATGTAGAGGACGTCTTTGGCAGAAGCATCTTTGAGTTCAGCCGCAATCTTGAGCCGCTGGGCCTCGCCGCCGGAGAGGGTGGTAGCGGCCTGCCCAAGCCGTAAATAGCCCAGGCCGATCGAAGTCAGGAGATGCAGCTTTTCTTGCAGCTTCAGGGCCCCGTTGAAAAAGGAGAGAGCTTCTTCCACCGTCATGGCGAGGACTTCGGCGATGTTCTTGCCTTGATACTGTATCTTTAAGACATCTGCTTTGAAGCGTTTGCCCTCGCAGACCTCGCAGGGGGCATAGATGTCCTCGAAGAAGTACATCTCTAACTTCTCTACCCCGCTGCCATCACATCGTTCACAGCGACCACCGGCGGCATTGAAAGAAAAGTGTCCTGGCGTGAGTCCCTGCCGTTGGGCTTCCCGTTCCGCGGCGAAGAGCTGACGGATCTCGTCAAACGCTTTCAGGTAGGTGATCGGATTGGAACGAGGTGTACGCCCAATCGGCTGTTGGTCGATCAGGCGAATGCCCTTGAGGTGCTCGATACCTTTGATCGCTGTGAACTGCCCCATAGGGAGAGATGCCACACGAAAGGCTCGGGCTATGGCCCGATAGAGCGTCTCTTCAACCAGCGTACTTTTCCCGGAACCAGACACGCCGGTGACACAGATCAACATGCCGAGGGGAATGCGGAGGGAGAGGTCTTTCAGGTTGTGTTCCCTAGCCCCGGCGAGCACCAGTATCTTGCCGTTCCCGTTTCGTCGCGACCGAGGTTGCGGGATCTCCTCGTCGCCACGCAAGTATCGGGCAGTTGTGGCTCGACGGTCCTGCAGGAATTCTTTCGTCGGAGCTGCACAGACGATTTCCCCGCCTTTTTCTCCCGACTGGGGTCCCAGCTCCACAAGGAAATCAGCCGACTCAATCATGTGGCGGTCATGCTCGACGACCACGACGGTATTCCCACTCGCTGCGAGGTCATGGAGGATGCCGGCGAGCAAGTCTGTATCCCGCGCATGGAGACCGATCGTCGGTTCGTCGAGCACGTAGAGCGTACCGACCAGTCGCGAACCCAGTTGATTTGCCAGCGCTACTCGTTGGGCTTCCCCACCGGAGAGGGTTTTTGTTTGCCGATTGAGTGTCAGGTACCCAAGGCCGACGCGCTGGAGAAATGCAAGTTTGGCTTTCAGCTGTCGGAGAATATCCGACGCGATCTCCTGTTCGGATGGGCGCAGGGGCAGGGAGTCCACCCATTCGGCAAGACTCTCCACGGTTCGTTCGGTGGTCTCGTGAATATCGCTGCCGGCGAGTTTGACGAAGAGGGCCTCCGGCTTGAGGCGGCTGCCATGGCAGCTGGGACAGTCGAAGGGGGTGCGATAGCGGCTGAGGAACACGCGCACATGCATTTTGTAGCGCTTCCCTTCGAGGTACTCGAAAAACTCGTTGATGCCGTCGAATGATTTCTCCCCCTGCCAGAGCAATCGTTGGATGTCCGTGGGCAGTGACTTGAACGGGACCGTGCTATCGACTCCTTTCTTTTTCATCGCCTGCAGCATCTGCTTCTGCCACCAGGCCGTGCTGGGTTTGCTCCAGGGTTCCACTGCTCCATCGACAAGGGATTTGGTCTGGTCCGGAATGACGAGCTCCGGATCGTATCGCAGCACATTGCCGAACCCTTTGCACTCCGGGCAGGCGCCGAGCGGGTGGTTGAATGAAAAGAGAATCGGCCGGAGAGGCTCAAAGGTACGGCCGCAACCCTGGCAGAGAAACTGTGTGCTGTAAGACTGTCGTCCATGGTCGATGATGTCGACGGAACAGCGGCCCTCTCCTTCACGAAACGCCGTTTCGATTGCTTCAACCAGACGGGTGCGGTTGTCGTCTCGGATGACGAGACGATCGAGGACGACGTGGAGTGATAGAGCTTTGTGGAGTCGAGGTTGTTCTGCCTCATGCAGATCAATCACATCGTCTTGCGTTTTGAGCCTAGTGAAGCCTCGAGTGAGAAGCGATTGAACAAATGCTGCCTCTTCTTTAGGTTTGGGAATGGTAGTAGGGAATAGAATCATGGCTCGAGCATCGGGCCATCGAGTCAGCAGATCATCAGCTACCGTGTCAGGCTGGAACGAGCGGCCTTCTTGCCTGCAATCTGGGCATGTCGGTTTACCGATCTTAGCGAAGAGCAGGCGCAGCAGGTCGGCGATCTCCGTCGTCGTGCCGACTGTCGATCGGGCCGTCCGTACCTGATTCTTCTGTTCGATGGCAATCGCCGGGCGCACGTTGAGAATACGATCGACATCGGGGCGGGCTACTTTGTCGAGAAACATGCGGGCGTAGGTCGAGAGTGACTCGACATAGCGCCATTGGCCTTCCGCGAAGATCGTGTCAAAGGCGAGGGAAGATTTTCCGGACCCAGAGACACCAGTGATGGCCGTGACTTTGTTATGGGGAATCTGCAGCGAGACGTTCTTGAGATTATTCTGCCGCGCTCCCTCGATGATGAGGTGATCCGTTGAGGGTTTGGGGGGCACAGGGTTGGGCACAGCGAGGGTTCCTCTTGGTGAATGACCGAGCATGGTAGCAACAGTGGAGAGTTGGTTCAATGAGAGAGAATCGTCACAATCCTCCGTTCGTGCTGAGCCTGTCGAAACATGAGCGCTGTCTTGACGGTTCGTTTATGGTTTGATCAGCTCACCACGAACGCACTTCTGGAGTGAGATGGTCGCCGTATCGAGTGCCTTGCCTTTGTCAGGCGAATAGGTAGAATGCGCCCGTACGTATCCACACGGGTTCTCGTTCCCTCTGTAGATGAAGGGTTCGTGAGTGGCCAATCAAGTGTCGAATCCATATGATGTCTTTCTCAGTTACCACTGGCGCGACCATGCGCAGGTTGAGGCGCTGGCACATCGGTTGCGTGAGCAGAAGCTCACCGTCTTTCTCGATCGGTGGTATCTCACTCCAGGGCAATCATGGCCCAAGGCATTGGAAACAACTCTGGCGAGCTGTCGGGCGGTAGCCGTCTGTCTTGGCCAGGGCGAGATGGGGCCGTGGCAGCAGCGGGAGCAGTACCTCGCGCTGGAGCGGCAGGTAGCCGCTGAACGCCGTGGCCAGACCTTTCCCGTTATTCCCGTCTTACTACCAGGTGCTGAACCGCCGCTCGGGTTTCTGAGTCAACAGTCCTGGGTCGATTTCCGGGCGCGTGTCGACGATCCGGTGCTGCTGACAACACTGATCAATGCCGTTCATGGCCAGCCGCCAGGTCCGGATGCGTTGGAGGCAGTCCGCAACACACTCGCCACGTTATGTCCCTACCGAGGCCTGCTCTATTTCCGTGAGGAAGACGCGCCGTTCTTCTTTGGGCGTGAGGCGGCGATCGCACAGCTCACGAGTGCGGTGCAGCAACACAGCCTCGTAGCAGTGGTCGGGGCCTCAGGCAGTGGCAAGTCGTCGGTTGTGCGAGCCGGTCTGGTGCCGGAGCTGCGGAAGAGTCGCGAGCGGGTATGGGAAATTGTCACGATGGTCCCGACGGATCGCCCTGTCCATGCGCTGGCGGCGGTCCTCATGCCGTTCCTCGAACCGGACAGGAGTGAAACCGATCGGCTGATCGAAACGAACAGGCTGGCCGAGGCGTTTCTCCAAGGGACAGTCAAGCTGCGTGAAGTTGTGGACCGGGTGGTTGCCAAGCAGCCAGGCACGGATCGCTTGCTCCTCATCGCTGACCAGTGGGAGGAACTGTTCACGCTCTGTAAAGACGAGGTAGCCAGGCGCTGCTTCATCGACAACATTCTTGAGGCCACGGCGACCACAAGGCTGAGTGCGGTGCTCACCCTACGGGGAGACTTCTTTGGCCGGGCCATTACCGACTATCGACCATTGTCGGACCGGGTACAGGGCGCACAGGTCAATCTTGGACCAATGAATCGACAAGAATTGCGCCTGGCCATTGAGGAGCCGGCGAAGAAGGTCGGACTCACGTTTGAAGCGGGCCTGGTCGATCTCATGCTGGAACAAGCCAGTGACGAACCAGGCCATTTGCCTCTGCTGGAATTCGTGTTACGTCAGCTCTGGGAGCAACGGCATGGCGGAGAGCTCCATCACGAGGCCTATCACGCGATGGGTCAACTGGAAGGGGCGATCGCGGCGAAGGCGGACTCGATCTTCGGCCGGTTGAGCCATCAAGATCAGCGGCGGGTCCAACAGATTTTCCTCCGCCTCGTTCGGCCGGGAGAAGGCGAGGCGGATACGAGACGACGTGCCACGTCGACCGAATTGGGAGAGGGGGCCCAGAGCCTCGTCAAAACCCTGGCTGATGAACGACTTGTGGTGACCTCGCGGATCGCCGGCAGTGTGGAGGATACCGTCGAGGTGTCGCACGAAGCCCTAGTCCATCATTGGACTCACCTCAAGGGCTGGGTCGAGGCCGACCGACAGTTCCTGGTCTGGCAGCAGCGGCTGAATGTGATGAGGAGGGAATGGGGATCGGGCAAACGGAGCGCCGATCTGCTCCTCCGTGGACTGCCACTGCGTGAAGCGATGGACTGGTTGACGAAAAAGCCAGAGTATTTCTCAGCTGAAGAACGTCAGTTCGTGACGATCAGCAAGAATCGGACGCAGAGGAACCGTCTGGGTGCCGGTGCCATCGCCGGACTCGTTCTCATCGTGATAGGTCTGACCATCTGGCTCTGGGGATATAGTCGCGACCAGACCCTGCTCAAAGTGCAGTCGCTGTTCGTGAGCATTCATCTGGAGCCCGGCATGCAGCCGATTGCTGCCGGCAGCTTTCGGCAAGGGGACACTCAGGGGCGAGGTAGTGGCGATGAGCAGCCGGTGCACGAGGTCACGATCAAGGCATTCACGATGGGGAAATTTGAGGTCACGTTCGAGGAATATGATCGCTTCGCCCTCGCGACGGGTCGGTCGTTCCCTGCAGATCAGGGGTGGGGGCGTGGTCAGCGGCCGGTGATCAATGTGTCCTGGGATGAGGCGAAAGCCTACGCTGACTGGTTGTCCGAGAAAATGAAGAAGCGCTATCGGCTGCCGACCGAATCCGAGTGGGAATACGCCGCGCGAGGCCAAGGCAAGGACGATCTCTGGGCAGGGACGTCCGATGAGAAGCAACTACCTGATTTTGCCGTGTATGCCGCGAACTCTCAAAACCGCACCGCCCCCGTTGGTTCTGACCAAGGAAGGAATCCCAATGCGATCGGACTGTATGACATGAGCGGGAATGTGTTTGAATGGGTCGAGGATTGCTGGCACGGCAGTTACAAACAGGCACCAACTGATGGATCAGCGTGGTTAGAAGCGAATGGAGGCAACTGCCAAGGGCGTGTGGTCCGTGGTGGTTCCTGGAGCGACGGTCCGGGGACCCTGCGTGTTTCCGACCGGGTCGGGAGCAGGCCCGGCCTCCGGTCCAACGACCTTGGGTTCCGTCTCGTTCAGGACCCAAATTCCTAACCCTTTGCACTTTATCCTTTTACCCTTTGCATCCGAGTCCGAGAGCGAATGGAGCCTTCAATAGGTTGAGGAGTTGAGTCATGCCTGCGACGGTTCCCCAGGCCGTACAATCCTGCCACGATTTGTTACTCTGGATAATTCCGCAGCTCGATAAGTTCCCGCGTTCGCGTCGCTTCACATTGGGCGAACGCATTGAAACTGGGCTGCTCGAAGTCTTGGAGCTGGTGGTAGAGGCGGCCTACACCCGGAATAAGGATGCCTCGTTGCGGCGCGCGAATCTGAAACTGGAGGTCGTGCGGCACCTCTGGCGTCTCGCGCATGAGCTGAAAGTCACGGCCACTCGCCAGTATGAGCATGGAGCCAGACTCCTCGATGATCTGGGACGACAGATCGGCGGTTGGCTCCGCAGTCAACCGACGAGCGAGCCAAAGCCATGAAGCGGCTCGACGGAATCTGGGAGACGGTGACAAGTTTTGCGAATCTGTTGCAGGCGTACCGGAACGCCCGGCGTGGGAAACGCAGCAAACCGGGCGTCGCGGAGTTCGGCCTCAATCTTGAGCGTGAGTTGTTGGCGCTGCAACGGGCGCTGCAGGAGGGGACTTATCAGCCGGGTGAGTACCGACTGTTTACGATCTACGAACGCAAGCCCCGTGTGATCGCGGCTGCGCCGTTCCGTGACCGGGTGGTGCATCATGCGGTGATGCAAATGATCGAGCCGCCTCTTGATCGCACGTTTATTTCAGACAGCTACGCCTGCCGGAAGGGGAAAGGCGTGCATGCGGCGGTGGATCGTTACCAGGCCTGGGCGCAGACCTACCGCTATGTTCTGAAGATGGATGTCCAGCAGTACTTCCCATCCATCGACCACGAATTGCTCAAGGAAAAGCTGCGTCGGCGGATCAACGATGTGCACGTGCTGGATTTGCTAGACCGGATCATCGATAGTTCTCCCCGAGGCTCCTTGGAGCCCAGCTATTTCCCGAGTGACGATCTTTTTACGCCGTTCGATCGTCGGATCGGCATTCCCATCGGCAATCTGACCAGTCAGTTCTTCGCCAATCTCTATCTGGACGACTTTGATCACTACAACAAGCAAGTGTTGAGGATCAGGCCCTATGTGCGATACGTGGATGATATGGTTGTGCTGGACCACGACAAGACACGATTGGCGGAGATCCGTGCAGCGGTCCGAGAGCGGCTCGCGCTCGACCGACTGTGGCTTCACCCTCGCAAGGCCCATATTTCTCCAGTTGCTGACGGGCTGAACCTCCTGGGGTATGTCGTCTATCCCGCACGTCGTCGGTTGCGGAGTGACAATGGGCATCGCTTCGCACGCAAGTTTCGTGATATGGCGAAGGCCTATTGGGTGGGGCGTCTGGAATGGGCCAGGGTGGTGGCCTCGACGCAAAGCTGGATCGGGCATGCGCAATATGCCGACATGGAGGGGCTTCGGCGGGCAATCTTCTCCCAGGCTGTGTTTGCAAGGGGAACAGGCCAAGAGACGGCCAGCGTGTGATCCGTGGTGGTTCCTGGAACAACAAACCGGAGAACCTGCGTGTTTCCAACCGGAACAGGAACAGGACCGACAACCGGAACAACAACCTTGGGTTCCGTCTCGTTCAGTCCGCCCGCACGGCAGGTGGCCGGTCCGGAGCCGATCTGTTCATGGATAGGTCGGGTGAGACAGCGGGTGTCCATGAGCCTGTTTCCCGGTTTCTCGTTGCAACGAGAAGGCCGAATAGAGGGCCTGGGGTGAGGTGGTCGGGACTGATCGGCGAAGCCGACGGTCCCGGCCGCTGCCATAGCAGAATGCAGCTGGTAGTGTTACGTGGTGGAGTGGACCAAATGCCAAATCCCTTAACGTTTCGTGCTGCTAAACGCAGGGCTCGTGGTGTGGTGAACGGTGCTTCTACACATCTGTTCACAATCGGGACATTCAGCAGAAGCCTTGGCGATTGTTTGGAATGGATGAGAGGATGGAGACACCTAATCTGGAGGACACATGATTCTGTCGACGACCAACAATATCGAAGGTAAGAAAGCGGTGAGGTATCTGGGCTTGGTGTCTGGGGACGCGATCCTCGGCGCGAATGTCTTTCGTGACTTTTTCGCATCGATCAGGGATATTGTCGGGGGTCGTTCGGCCGGCTATGAAAAGGAGCTCCGCAAGGCGAAGAGCATCGCGCTCGAGGAAATGGAGGAACAAGCCAAAAATCTGGGGGCCAATGCCATCGTCGGGATTGATATCGACTATGAAACGATCGGCGCCAATAGCAGTATGCTGATGGTCAGTGCGAATGGGACGGCGGTCGTGCTTGAGTAGCAGGCTGAAATGCCTGTCGGCTTTGTTCTCGCATCGTTCAGAGCTTCAACCTACCTCAGAAAGTACGCCTTTCACTCGCTGCGGCCTCGCTGGACGCCCTTGGTGAATAAGCTGGAGACCGCGTTTATCGATACACATCTTTACGGTGTTCGATCGACAGGATCTCGATCCAGCCGGAGATGAGGCGGTAGAGAACACGATAGGGCCAGACTCGGTAGGACCACACCTTGTCTTTCTGAAATTGCCCCTTGAGCGGTTTGCCCTCGTCGGGATGGGCGGCTAAGTGGCGGAGCGATTCCTTGATGCGCTCTCGAATTCCAGGGTCGAAGGCATCAAGATCTTTGACGGCCTGATGGGTGAGCCTGATGCGCTTCACTGATCTTCGCCGAACACATCCTTGAACGAACGGACCTTCCCTGCCTTTGCGTCTTTTAAACCTGCTTCAAGGGCCTTGACGGCTTTAGGATTCGAGAGCAATTCGAGGGTTTCCACCCAGCTTTCGTATTCATCTGCTCCCATGACCACGGCTTTCGGCGTTCCGTTCTTAGTCACAATGAACCGTTCAGACAAGCGGTCTGCTTTATCAATCAGAGAGGAGAATCGAGAGCGTGCTTGTTTAAGGGACATGGTCTTCGTCATGACTGCACCTCGCTTTTTGTGAAGTGTACATAATCATGTACCCTTTAGCAAGGCCGGTGGCATAGAGAAGCTGCGTTCGCACAAATTAACGCAGTATCGCCTTCACCAACCCCACGCATCCCATATAGAGGACGAGCGATCCGGCCATCGCCGGCCAGAAGCCGAGGCGCGGAATGCCCATGATCATGGCGGTGACGTAGACGATCCAGGGCGGGACGAACCACATCAAATTCTTAGCGTAATCGACGGTTGTTGCGCCGCCGCCATTCATATAGAGCAGGATGAAGGTGGCAGCGGTGATGGCAGGAAAGGTGCTGGCCATAGCTGCTAGAAAAGAATTGCCTTTGGCGCCGAGGTAGGTGGATATGCTGACGATCGTGCCGCCCAACAGAAAGTAGACGGCATACTTCATGAGATCGCTCACGGAATATTTTCTCCTTACGTCCTCGAAACGGCTTCGTCGTTTTCCTCTTCAAGGTTTTGCCCCGTCTGGTATGGCGCGGCAAAACGTACTCTAGCCTAACGCTGCCCTTACGGCACTGTATAGCACGATCACTTCGACAGCGTGAGCGATGATTGTAATCCAGAGATTGCGAGTCTTGAGCCGGAGGATTCCCCAGATGAGTCCATCCCAGAGGGCGATCCAATGAAGGTGCCGAAAAGTATTCACCATGAAGGGGTCGAATGTAAACGTCAGCGTTGTTACCAGCAGGGCAAGGGGAGCGAGCTGTTCACCGGAGTAAGCTCCTCTCCACTGCCGTTCGTATTCGGCCAAGCGCCCCAAGAGAAATCCGCGAAAGTTTACTTCTACGAATAGTGCGATGGCGCAGATGAACCAGGGCACCATCAGCAAGACAGGCAGCCGGCCGTGGGGTGTCTGTTTCAAAAAGGTGATGTCGTAACCGAGCGATGGATAGATCGACAGAATCACGAAGGTATTCAGGCAGCCTAGGGCCAGTCCTATCAGAAGCCCCCACTTCAGCCCGATGATGACTTTCGCTCGTTCCAATCCCAGATGAGTTGAGATATGAGATGTGCGCGAAGCCCAGAGGCCCATCGCCAGATAGGCCAGCAGCTGTGGGGTGAATTGAGTCAGTAGCTCGGTCTGGAGAGAAGCGGGAAGGGCGTAATAGCCGAGGGTGGCTCCGATAGGGAGCAACGCGAGTGCTGCTCCCCATTGAATTAGGTGACTATGATTGAGCCGGGGGGGCTCGGGCGTCATGCTATGAGAGTTCGAGGTGATAGCGATCCAAGGTAGTCGCTTTGTGCCGAGACAAGTTGGACAACGACTTATTGTAATCGACGACTGCACGTAACTCATTTCCCTGCGCAGTGGCGAGATCGCGCTGGAACTCGAGGACGAAGCGTGTCGTGCTGAGTCCTACTTTCAACCGTTCTTGCTCTGCCTGGAGTTGTTTTTCTGCCATGATGCGTGCGGATCGGGTGGTTTCGATCCGCTTAAAATCCGTCTGCACTCGGCGTACTGCTTCACGAATGCCAACGATGATCTGCTGGCGCACGTTCGCGAGGGCCACCTCAGCGTTTTGTGCCTCAAGCTTTCGCTTGCTATAAGTGTTGACGGCGGCTCGGTTTCCGAGGGGGTAGCTAAGAACCAACCCTGCGCCGTAGTTGTAGAAATCACCGCTGAAGTTTCTGGTGAAGGATTCACTATAGTCCCCCCCCAGGCCGGCGAGTCCGACTGTGCCTTGGAGCGAGAGCGTGGGGAGCAGC
>WBZP01002285.1_pt1 | contig 22210 bp, 20 predicted proteins | sample 5204301 | NCBI WGS metagenome assembly WBZP01 (sample SAMN12412401, study PRJNA552823) | activated sludge metagenome | isolation source: activated sludge from nitrification reactor of wastewater treatment plant... | place: USA: Pennsylvania | collected 2017
GCCTCCATGCATAGATCGAATCGAGGTCGGCGGCATGTTCGAGTTTGTAGCTTGTGAAGTTCTGGCGCAACCCGAGTAAATGCGGCGCGATTTCAGGCGTGAAATTAAGTTCGATCCACCCTTCCCCCTTTGCATAGTGCGAAGAACTGACCCATCGGATTTTGTGAACAACAGTTCCGCGCTTTGCCTTTGACTCGTAGCGGATGTGCCGCTCAAAGATTCGATTTCCGGCATCTTGCAATTGTTCGTATGCTGCGACAGCGCTTAGATTGAACTGTGCTGCATAGTCAGCGGCTGATATCCGAACAGAGAAGCCACGGTTGTGCTGTGCAAGAAACAGACTTTTCGCGCTAATGCTGTCGATCTGTGCAAGTGAGATGCAGATCAATCGTTTTTCGTTCAAACGCAGTTCATGACTTGCACGAGTGATTTGATTGCTCATGCTGACGTTGTGCCCAACAACTTCAATTTGTGTACGTTCTTCCATGTCAAACACTCCATTTTTATCCAAATTGGGACTTTGAATTATAAGTACCAGAACATTGTATTCTTATGTCCCAATTGTGGATGGGACTCGGTATTCCTCCCAGTTGACTCGGTATTTGTCCCATTTGACTCGGTATTTGTCCCATTTGGAGACCATTTGCCTATATAGATCGCGCGCGCGAAAGAAAAGGAAGAAAAGCTTTAAAAAGATACGCGCGCAAGGGATAACTTTTCCGAAACGGTGGAGAACTCCACGGGCACCCCCCCCACCCCCCTACTCGGGGGGAGAAACAGCCGGTTGAATAGAAGGGAGGCAGAAACAGCCAGAACAGCCAGTGTCAATAGAATGGAGAAAAAGGAGTCAGTTAGCCATGGACATGCCAAGTTTGTTTCCCCAAAGTGAATTTCCAGAGGATGCCGAGCCGTATGGCGTCAATGACCATCTGGCTGAACTCTCCAAGACCGGATACAGCTACCTCAAAAAAGGAGTCCTGGACGAGGCTGAAAAGGCATTCCACAAGATCCTGGCCATTAGCCCGACCAATAGCTATGGTCTGACGGGATTGGGCGATGTCTATCGCCGCAGGAACAACAAAGCACGTGCCATGGCCTACTACCAGCAGTGCCTGGAGACGTCCCCGGAAAACAACCATGCCCTGCTTGGAATGGCAGACTGCTACAAAAGCAGCAATCAGGTGGATAAAGCCCTTGCCATCTGGGAAAAGTACCTTGCCACGCACGACAAGAGCATTTCCGTGCTGACACGGGTGGCAGACGCCCATCGCAAGCTCAAGAACTTTGAAAAATCCAAGCAAACGTACCTGCGGGTGCTGTCCATTGACGAAAGCAATACCTACACCCTGATTGGCCTTGGTTACCTGTATTACGACTTCAAGGACTACCGCGCGGCCCTTGCGAACTGGGAAAAGGTCTACGCCATTGACTCCAAGCGCGTTGATGTACGTGTTCTGACGGGTCTTGGCAATTGCCACCGCAAGCTCAGGAATTACCGCGAGGGACTGTTTTACTTCGAGCAGGTTTTGGGTGTCGATAAAAAGAACTTCTTTGCGCTCTTTGGAATTGCGGACTGCTACCGTGGCATGGACCAGATGGAAAAGTCGCTGGAGTACTGGAACCACATCCTGGTCGATGACCTGGCCAACAAGGTCATCCTGACGCGTGCGGGAGACGCCCTGCGCCACCTGGGACGCTTTGTGGAAGCCGAGCAACATTACCGCCGGGCGCTGGATGTCAATTTCGATGTTTATGCCGTACTGGGTCTTGCACTGGTTCTCAAAGAGCAAGGGCGTTACGCCGATGCCATTGAGAGCCTCAACAGCGCCATGAAGCACGACCCAAACAATGCACGCATCTACACCGAACTTGCCGAGTGCCAGTTATCCTTGGGTCGGCGCGAGGCTGCGCTGGAGACTTTGCGCCTACTGCAACGCAGAGGAATAAGCAACAGTCAGATCGACGCAATGTTGAGCAAGATTGAAAATTAGGGAGAAATACCAAGAATCAAAGTTGTTGCTTGAGTGAAAGGTTCCTAAGATTGGCCCGTGTTCTGGTTTCTATTCATCCTTAAAAGAACGGTGTAAATTATGGAATGGGCCAAAAAAAGTAATCAAAAAACCTTACTCGGTCAATTGTTGGTGGACAAGAAACTGCTCTCGCAAGAGCAGTTGGATTGGGCCATTGAGCAACAGAAAAAAACGGGCCAGCGTCTCGGTGACGTGGTTACCGAACTGAACCTGATCTCACGGAAACAGGTTGATGCGGTCTTACGCAAGCAGCGCACCATGCGGCTTGCAGCCTCCGTGGTTACCGCCTTGCTGGGCCCGATTCCCGTTTACGCATCAGCGGCTACAGCGCCCGTAACGCCTCTTGCAACCCAAAGCACCCCCAGCACCCAGAAAGCTGGCGGTCTGCGCGTCATGTCGGATAGTGAGCTTTCGGAGTCAACTGGTCAAGGTGTTCTGGAAGACACGCTTGGTGATTTGCTGGGTGTGATGAACAACAAGTTCAGCTACAGCAGCAATGTTCAAGCATCTTTGGACCATCAGCTTGGAATTGTCAAAAAACCCGATTCCGGGCTGAAAACCCTGGGAACAATGGCCAAACTGATGAACCCGCTGCTGATGATGTTCAGTTACGACTTCAGTATCAAGGACGTGGTTTACTCTCCTGAAGGATCGGCACCTGTCATCAACAAGGATGGATCCATCACATTGAGTACACCAGCCACCATTGGTCAAATCCGGTTTGACAACATCCGGGTACGTGGCAACACCAGCGGCCCGACCTTTGGAAGTATTGCCATCAACGACATTGACATGCGTGGCACAACGATTACGATCAAGGCGCGTTAGCAGGCAGTACACTGCTTTCAATAACGGGACACCAGACCATGAACCACCCAAGCCCACTACGCCTTCGCTGGTATTTTTCCTTCCTGGCATGCGCCGGGCTTTTGTGTGCGGGCCACGTTCATGCCAAACGTGTCGCCATGACAGACCATGAAATGTCCGAGGTGAGCGCGCAGGGGCTTTTCATTCTGGAAAACAGCAACTATGGCGGGCTGGATTTTTCAAAGATAGCACTCGATGCCGATGTGGATTTGAGCGCTAACTTCCGGAACATGCTTCTTGGCACGAGTGCCACGGGTACGTCGGATGTCAACATTTCCGATCTGCAATTCGGCCGCAGCGACGGCGGCGATGCCAAGCGGTTGGTAAAGATCAGCAACCCTTACATCCAGTTCGTTTACAACAAGCCGGTCGATGCACCGACACAGGTGGTTGGCATACGGATCGGGTTTGATGGGATTTCTGGCGATGTCGGATTCCTTGCAAAGGTCATCAGCGGCTCCATGTATGTGGATGGAACTGGTACAGCCGTAAACGGCATCCTCGATGCAACCGGGAAACAATGGACCGGCAGCAACGTACCTTGCGTTGCCACTGCCACTTGCGGAACCACCAACTACCTGAACCTTGCACAACTTGGCGGCATCACAGCGGGGAATATCAACGGGCCCAGCCGGGATTTCTGGATTTCTGCCCTTATGCAGTCTGTACAGTTCAAGGCACCAGAAGGTTCCGGCCTGGCAGACCCACCAGTCGCCCAGGCCGGGTATTGGTTGAACTGGCGTGACAGGTTGATTGCGTTAAGTGCCCAATTGCCGCCCAACAAGGCCCCTGGACGGTAAACCATGGCTACCCCCTTACCCATGTCGATTCGGAGGCTTGCAGCGGCTGTAATGCTGCTTGCCGGGCATTCTTTGATTGCCAATGCAGCCGGACTCAAGGTTTTGAGTGAAGAAGACCTGTCCAAAGAGGTTGGTCGTGACGGCGTCAGTTTTGCCACGTCGTTGAACATGGATATCGGGTCGTATGTTTTTACGCCCTATGATGATGCCGCGTTACGGCATGAAAACATCACTGTCAGGGGAACCTCCCTCTCAGAATTTGATGTTTTTCAAGGCAGTCCAGGAGGTCCGGACATTGGCTCCTGGTCCATCCCGGAAGCCAGTAACACCACTCCATTGCAGATCGAATATGACCTGGTTGTTTCTGCCAATGACAAGACTCTTGGCACGGCCGTGACCTACAAGGACTTTGTTCCGAAGGGCAGCGCCTTTCAGTTTTCAACCGGACCAAGCGGCGGTGTTGACCTTGGTCTGGCTACAAAGCTGTCCATCGGACAACTTCTGTTTAGTCCAAACGGACGAACAAGCACAGTTGGCCAGATGGCAATCAGCGGAATCAAGGTAGAAAGCAGTGAAACACCAGGCAACCCCTGGGTGATTGCAGACCTGAAGACGCAATCCGGCAAGTTTCGTATTCCGAATGATGGCGTGACCAGCCTGAGTCTGGGCGTTGACTGGCCGGTGGGCGCTGATGCCGCGACCGGGAAGCTGACCATTGACAATGTGGCATTCAGCAACGGAACCAATCTGGGCAGCAGCAGCATCGGCTCGATGCAAATTCAGTACATGAACATCAAGTTCAGGTGATACCCACCCGTTCAGCCATCCGGCCTTCTGAGTATTCCTGAAAAGATAGCGTATACCGCTCTATCCATAAGGCTTTAAGCGGTATTTTCCAATCATTTGATCAATGCCTCTAATTCGTTACTAGCAAAAAAAGCGAACGCTCGTACTATTCCAAACATAGGAAATGTTGGTTCCTTCGGGTTTAACCTGACGTGTGTTGGTATCGGACGAGCTGCATGGACGGAATTGGGCGTGGTTCAAACGTTGGTGACACTTTGATCACGGTTTAGGAACAATCATCCTGCAGACTCAACCCGAGACGGTATTACCCGGAGTTGGCGTTTTGTGAACAACGCCATTAACCAACCAAAAAGTTAAATTTAGGGGTCAGTATCATGCGTATGTCCATCATCAAAGCCGTTGTTATTGCTGCCATTTACTTCTTCGGCTCCATAGAGATCGTGCAGGCAGAGCCGGTCACCTACTATTTCACCGCCACCGGCTTTGCTTCGCATTTTGGACACGCCGTTCCGGACAACTCCATCACAGGCAACGTCACCATCGATGGCACTCAGGTCACCGGCATCGACCTGGTCATCGGCTCCCATACCTACACGCCATCCGAAGTCGGCTACAAAATCGGCTTTATGGGCAGCGGGGTCGGCGGGATTGTCGGCGATGTGGATGCCCTCTTAGAGGGACAAGACAACGACTTCTTGCTTGTAGGTGATTTCTCCGAAACCCCCCTGTTCTTCTGGTTTGGCTATTCAGTTGCCGATGTCAACGTCCATGACTACTACGACACCCAGTACTACAGCGGCACGCTAGCCCTCGTCCCCGAACCAGCATCTTTCGCCCTGGTAGGTCTTGGCCTTGCTGGTCTGGCCGCATCACGTCGCCGGAAAAGCTGAAATCGGCATGGGAGGCGTGGGATAAGGCCCTGAAGGGCGAGGTTTGCCGCGCATGGATCAAGGTGATACCCGGTTCGCCATCCTGCTTTCTACAGTATTCCTGAAAAGATAGCTGTATCCGCACGTTACATAAGGCTTTCAGCCATATTTGCCATGTAAAACTGGCATGGGTGCCACCGATTACACGCTAAACATAGGGCCGTAGGCGGGAGAGTTAATGCGTGGATGACTTTGCCACGTAATCCTGGCTTTCACCCGGAAATTCGATGGTTTTTTCCTGAAGCTAGCCATTGAGTCTCCCAGCTCAAGCTCCCTGCTTCTGATTCTAACGGCCTCAGTACTCACCCACGCTAGTAACAAGCAAGGGATTGACCCGTAAGTCAATCCCTTGCTCGGCGGTGCCAAAAGCGTGAGGGTGTAGGGGCCATTCTTTCTCTCGAAATATGTCCCCGCAACCCTCTTGTGCGGCAATGTGGCCTGAACCATTGCCCGTGCCATGTTTCAATCCACGCCCCTAAAGGGGCGAATTTGGAAGAGGTTACCCATCCCCCGAACGAATTCTATTCCCCTGATAGGTTGTGGTTTAAAACCGGAGTTTGTTTTTGATTAACCCCAGTGCTCCAGCGTCTTGCGCTGACTCGGTTTCGATGGCAACGGCTTGGTTAATGAGTCGTTCGATGGATGGTTTGATGGTAGTTTGCACAAGTGGACAGGCGTGTATATTCGGGAAAAATTTTTACCAGTTCAAAGAGGCGATAAATGGGTCAAACGATGTGCAAAGGTTGGTCAAGGTGTTAGGCGTACTGATCAGTCTCTTCACTGCGCTGGGTATCGGTGTATCTGGCGTTTGGATAATCCGTGTGCCAAAGGATAAGCCAAAGGAAGTGTTTGAGATGCGCCAGCCCGCAAATCCTGCTGGTCCTCAAACCCAGGCACTCGTGATCGAGCCTGTGTCCGAGATGAAATACCGAAACATCATGCGCCAGGTCTATGACTTCAGTTGCGGATCGGCTGCCCTGGTGACCTTGCTGAATTACGACCTGGGAATCAAAGTCACCGAGCAAGATGCCATGGAAGGCATGATGGAGCATGGTGAAAAGGAAAAAATCATTGAACGCCGTGGTTTTTCCCTGTTGGACATGAAACGCTATGTGGGAACGCTCGGCAAGAAGAGCGACGGCTTTCGTGGCGAAATCGCTGACCTGATGGAACTGAAAACCCCGGCTATCGTGCCGATTGACTATGGTGGTTCGAAGCATTTTGTCGTGTTGCGCGGCATACGCGATGGGCGCGTGTACATCGCTGATCCTTCTGCGGGGAACATCGTGTTTTCTGTTAAGGAATTTGTAGATTGGTGGGACAAAAATACGCTGTTCATCATCTACAGGGACGACGACGACTCCTATCCGAAAAAACTGGCCCTGACCGACAAGGAACTGGGTGTGGTTGATATGGATTTGATCAAAAATAAAGCGATACTCGCGCCCCTGGACGATACGTTGCGGCTCAACCGACTGGTCAATGGCTATGACGGAATTTCCATCCGAAAACGTTAACAACCACCCCACCTATCCAAGAATTTCGAGGGTTATCCATGAAGTTTCGGCCTCTATTTAGTCTTCTGGCCGCCACGCTGGCCGTATCAGCCCAGGCACAAGATGCAAAAGCTCCCGCTAAAGCCGACGCCGCCGCAGTGCGTGAGGCTCTTGGCAAACAAGAAACCGATCCTGAGCAGTCAGCAGAAATCTTGAAAACCACGCTGACATCCGTGGACAAAAGGTACTCGATGATCAAACGTGGCAGTTTTCAATTCAGCTACGACCTGAGCTACACCTACATAGGACAGGACAAGATCAGCACAGACCTTAGCTCCGGGAGTGCCACACTTTTCAACATCGAGAACGACAACTCCCACACGGTCACCAACACGCTTTCGTTTGACTATGGGTTGCGTGACAACCTGACCGCCAACGTTTCGATTCCCTTTGTAAGCAAATACGCACAAACATCACTGGTCGATGGCGTTACCCATTCTGTCGGGGATATCTCCATCGGCGTGCGTTACCAGCCATTTGAAACCTTGCCGGACGTCCCCTCGTTAACGGTGAGTGGTAGCGTGCGCATTCCGACCGGTACCAGCCCGTACAAGGTCATATCGGGCAGTGGTCTTGCAACTGGTTCAGGAACGGCCGGATTTACAGCCGGCCTTAACGTCAGCAAGGTGGTGGACCCGGTGGCCTTGTTCGGTTCCATGAACGTGAGCTACAGCCGCCCGTCCGATGACCTGAGCCAGGTTCTCGGTAGCGCTTTCCTGACCAGGGTGGACCCCGGATTGAGCATGGGATTCGGTTTTGGCTTCGCTTACGCCTTCTCGTACTCGATCACCACGTCTTTTTCGTTCCAGGAGTCGATCTCCAGGTCATCAAAGATGACGTTTAGCAACGGACAAACGGCCAATACCGCCACCCAGACATCCGCGACCCTGAGTTACGGCGTTGGTTACCGTATTTCACCCAAAACAACGGTTAACACTTCGGTTGGATTTGGTCTGACTCCCAATTCCCCCAATCTCACACTAGGCATCAACTTCCCGTTATCCCTGTAAGCGGACAGACCGATCATGCATGTATCTCAATGGGGCTTGCGTTTACCGTGGCGCATAGGGAGTCTGGCTCTTGTATGCCTGCTCTCCCTCTTTATTGCGCCCCAGGCATACGCCGTACTGGCCGACAACCTGCTGATAGACCCGGCGGCCATGGCCATGGGAAATGCAGTCACGGCAGATCCGCCGGGTATCAATTCGATCCACTTCAACCCGGCAGGTCTTGCGCGCATCCCCACCGGCAAGTTCAAAACGGACACCATAGGGCTGATTGGCCTTAAAACCGAAGAACACTTCCGCTCTGCGCCAGATATGGATATAGGTGGTTTTACCAACGATCCATTGAATGAAACAGCGTCTGGCCCCGTAAAGCTGCGCCTCTACCTACCAGGTCTTGGGATGATTCCCTGGAAGTTCCCTGCTCTTGTTGCCGCAGGTCTTGGTTTTTCCTTCAACAATGAAGGTTCTCCGTTCACCTTTGGTACGGCAACCTACATCCCATTTGCAATGTCATTAGACCGTACGGACGACCCAAATGACCCATCGCGGTTCAACGGGAAGGTTGTGCAGATGCAGCGCTTTGTTTACCTGTCACCAGCGGTTGGCTACAAATACTCCGATACCCTGCGTTTCGGTGCTTCTGTTCCAATTGCTCACCAGGCAATCGTCATTGATACCGACATGCGTATGCCAAATAAACTGCTGGGTATCACAGGTTCTTTGCAAAAGGGGTTTTGCGGGGAAGATGGTAAACCCAACGTCATAGACACATTTACGGCTGGCTTATGCCAAGGCGGGAAAGATGGCATGCTTGATCCGTTCAAAAAAGCGGCCAATATGAGCATGGAAATGACAACACCCTTTGACCCGACACTCAATCTCGGGGTTTTATGGGAGCCAACGAATTGGTTTGGACTGGGGCTTTCCTACCAGGGCGGCTCCAACACGGTTTACCACGGCAGATATTCCTTCAAAACAGAACCCATGCTGCGCGCCTTCGTCCAGGGGCTTAATTCGAGCCTGTTGGGACCAATCGTTGGAGGAATTACCGGAATGCCGCAACACATACCTGCCGTACAAAGCGGCAATGTTGTCGCAACCATTCCATTCCCGGATAAATGGCAGCTTGGCTTCAAGGTCAGACCAACGGACAAGCTCCAGTTGAATATGGACGTTAGCTATACCGACTGGGCCAAGTGGGATGCTTTCCAGTTCAAATTCGATCAGGACATTTACATGTTGCAAATGGCCCATATGTTCGGGATTTCCAACACCACGCAGGTGACCATTAACCAGGGACTGCAAAACGTCTTCAGTTATGGTTTTGGTATGCAATACGATGTCACGCCGAAATTGTCCTTGCGGCTAGGATACGAACCGCGCAGAAGCTCAATTCCATTAAGCAAAATATCCGTTCTCGCACCATTGCCGGATACCGTTGTCCGAAGCATAGGTGCCAGGATAAAACTCGAAAAAGATACGGAAATAAACCTGGCTATGTCTTACATGTCAGGAAGTTATAGCGTTCCTGCACGCAGCGACTGCAACCTCAATTGCGACCATTTTTTCAATATTGTTTACAACCCGTATGCCGCAATGGACGTAGAAGGTGCCATCACGATCCGCTACCTCGGCTTCAGTCTCACCCATCGTTTCTGAATGATTTCCACACCCACCAGACTTTTGCACCATGAAACCATTTAATCTCAAATCGGCACTGAATTGCATAATTCTTGCTATGATTTGCATGGCAACTACGCAGACATTTGCCGCAGATCAAGCGCCTAAAACACAGTCAGAAACATCTGCACCCAAGACGAAACAGCAATTGATACAGCGCCTGCTGGAACTTTGGCATGTGGAAGCTGTTGGCGTAACCATGTTGCGTGAACCAGTCGATAACGCTTTGCGTCAGGCACGCGCGGCATTGCAGGCACGCACAACGCCTGAAAATCGGGACGCAGCACTCAAGGACATTGAGAAATATTGTCAGGATTTGCTGGAAAAGCTGATGCCAAAGGTTTTGGAGCGGTCAAAAAGTCTGACACAGACCACGGTTGCCCCCCTGCTGTCTGAAAGATTTACCGAGGAAGAGTTGCGTCAGGTGATAGCCATCCTGGAGTCACCGGTATTGGCAAAATTCGAAAAAATGCGGCCGGAAATGCAAAAAGCCCTTGGAATAAAACTTGGCGAAGAACAGGGCAAGGAAATAAAGCCGCAAATGGAAGAATTGCAACAACGCATCGGAAAGCGCATGCGTGAAGCTATCGATTCCTGATTTAGCCGATTAGCCGAATAAATGGGGCAGTACATGAAAAAAATCCTGGGTTTCCTGGCATCCCTGATGTTATTTTTTGCAGCGCCAGGCTGGGCACTGGAGATGCTTTCAACCCAGTCGATGGAAGCGCCCAGAACCTACAAGGTCGAAGTACTGCAAGTCACTGATATTGGCCCGTACCGTGAAGCGCTGAATGGTTTTCTGAAAATGCTGCGTGATAACGGGATCAAGGAAGGGGAGAACCTGGTCGTCAACCGTGTCATTATTGATTTTGATGTTGAAAAAGGCGGTTTCTGGGACAGGCTTTCCCTACTTGGGCGTATCAGGGATGAAGCAAACCGTGTTGCATCCGCAAAACCGGACCTGGCACTCACCATAGGCACCCCGGCCACAAAATACGCCCGGCGGATACTGGAACTCGGCAAGATACCCACCGTATTCACCGCCGTGGCCAATCCCCTGGATGCAGGCGCAACCTCGTTATCAGATGCAGGCACCGGGGCAACCGGCTCCACCTTGCACATCGACATGGCCAACTCCATGAAGATGCTCAAGCAGATATTTCCTTCCGTCACCCGCATAGGCATGGTGCATACTGACGATGAAAACGGCGTGACCCACGTCCAGGCCGCCAGGGACAGCGGGGTTCCCTTTGGCGTGACGGTTACATCGCAACAGGTCAACAAGCAAGACAACATCGTCCCATCGCTCAAACTCTTGTACAACGAGGGCCGTGGGGTGCAACTTTTTGCCGTTCCGCTCGACACCTACTACGCCATGCGCAAGTTCGAGCCGACCAACGACCTCAGCGACTTCGCAATCGAGCGCAATATCCCCATTGTTGCCTTTGCACTGACGCCAGTCCCCGGGGCAGTGGTGTACGTCGGGGCTGATTTCGGGGTAGTGGGCGGCCTTGCCGGCAAACAGGCCATCAAAATCCTCAAGCAACGCAAGATTGCCGACACCTTGCCGATCCTCAGGCAAGAATCTCCCAGCGTCTTTCTTGACCCAAAGCGCGTGGCAGCCCTGAAAGTCCAGCTCCCGCAGTCCATCCTGGACAAGAAAACCGTGCGTCCTGACGGTTTGTGGGAAGTCGTTGCCGAGTAGTCCCATGTCTGAGTCGAAATAACGGCCTTTACCGGCCTTAAACGACCAAAGACTACCAATCCCCTTCAGAATCTCTTCAAGATGCCTCCTGGGCCGTTTTAAGCGGTTCTGGAGGTATTCCTGTTTTTGGATGCTGCTTTACTTCCTGGCGCGGTATTTGGCTGTTCTGCCTTCCTTTTGTTTAACCTGGCTGTTTCTCCCCCCCGAGTAGGGGGGGTGGGGGGGGGGGTGCCCTTTGGCTGACAGCAACTTATCAACAGATTGGAGCCTCGCGCGCGCACGCGTTTTTATAAAACCCTTTGTAATACCTTTGTAGGGTTATCCACATGGGCAAATTTCCCTTATATGACAAATACTTACAAGAGACTCTTCGCGCGAAAGGTGAGAAAAAGCGTGTGAAAGGTGAGAAAAAGCGTGTGAAAGGTGAGAAAAAGCGTGTGAAATCCACAGGGTGATGATAAAGTAATGCCTCACTTTTGTTATGTATGATGATTTAGTTTTACATCACCTTTCACACGGAATGTGTCATATTTCGAGGAGCGCTTATGGTTGTTCGGGCAAAGAAAGTTAATGAACTGGTTGAAATCAAGCGGCACCGCATGGAGCCAGAACCATTGCCGGATGGCGAGGTGTCAGGCAGCGTCACCATGTCACGAGCGCTGGCGGCCAGCGCCCACGGACTGACGCTCAACGAGGCCAGGGTAATGATGCTGGCCACTTGCTGCATCGACCCGCGTAAATCACCTTACGCCTACGCCAAAGACGGCTATGTCAAAGTGCGTGTGACCGCTGACGAATTTGCCAAGCTGGCAAATCTCGAACCCAATGAACGAGGCGAAACACCAATGGCAGCCTATGATGGACTGAAAGCTGGATGCGAAAAGCTATTTGACCGCCGCGCCACGTGGCGCGATGGCCCACTGCAGATCCGTTTGGCGTGGGTGTGGAAGGCAACCTACCACGATGGCGAGGGTTGGGCGGAGGTGTGTTTTTCGCCGGATATGACCCCGCACCTGTTCATGCTGAGTCAAAAGTTTGTTCGTTACCGTCTGGAACTTGCGCGTGGCCTGCGCAGTACCTACAGCGTGAACCTGCTGCGCTTACTGATGACACAAAAAGATACAGGATTTTTGACAATCACCCTGGAGAACTTCAAGCATGCAATGGAAGTACCAGAAAGCTACCGTTTTGCAGACATCAAAAGGTATGCAATAACACCTGTGATAAAAGAACTCGAAGAAAAAGCCGACCTCCTAATCCAATGCCAAGAGGTCAAGCGTGGCCGTAGCGTGTACAGCTTGCGGTTCACATTCATACCAAAACCAGCCGCAGAAAATCCGCCTCCAACGTAGTTCTTAGCAAAAACAGGCTGTACCGCTCATGGAACGTGCGGGTACAGCTATGTTTTTTACAGCATTGCAGGGCGCTGTCAAGCCTGGCACCAACGTGCCCACATATCGACCATTGCCTGCTCGACAGCCAGCTTGAACTGTCCGGGATCGTCTTGTATGCCTTCCATGCGCCCGCGCAGACTTTGACGCAGCGTATTCAATGCCGGAAGGTCTGCTGCCCAGCGCAACACGGTGTCCACATAATCTTGCTCATCGCGGGCAATAAACTGCGACAGGCCAAACCTCGACATGATCGCAGCTCCCAGACGCGCAACAGTGCGGTCACCACGGAGAGTGACCACCGGAACCCCCATCCACAAGCTGAACATCGATGCAGTTGCCCCGTTGTAGGGGAACGGGTCCAGCGCCAGGTCGATCTGGCCGGACAGCTTCAGAATTTGTTCCAGGTCAACCTTGGTATGCAATGACAAGCGTTCGGCACCCACGCCATGGCTGGAAAATAACCCCAGCAGCCAGTCTTGCGTACTCTGGTTACCGGCATTTCCCAGCATCAAGCGTGCCTGTGGCAAGGCCAGCAGGATGCGTGCCCAGGTTGCAATCACCACCTCGTTCAACTTTGCCATGTTACCCAGGTAGGCAAGGGTGAACACGGATGATGCCAAGGCAGGTAAAGGGGAAACGGGCGGGCTCGCATCCGGCGGCTGGAACGGGAAGGTTGCCGGCAGGTGCGCCAGCCGTTCGGTACCAAAAGCCTCTGACGTGCCTGGTGGGTCAATGTTGGCATCGGTGAAACGGTAGTCCATTGCCGCAAGACCCGTCGTCCCTGGGTAGCCGATCCAGGTGATCTGGATGGGAGCTGGCTTGCGCGCGAAGGTGAGCAGACGATTTCCCCCGGTATGGCCCGACAAATCAACCAGGATGTCGATCTTGTCGGCGCGAATCGCCTCGGCCAGTTGTGTATCGCTCCAGGATGCACAAGAGCGCCAACCATCTGCTGCGGCCTGAAAGCGCGCGGTAACCGCATCACGCTGGTTATTGTTGTAATAAAAGAAGACCTCAAAACGTTCCTTATCGTGGTGCGCAATGATCGGCTCGGCAAAATTGGCCACGGAGTGGTCGCGCAAGTCCGCCGAGACATAACCCAGGCGCAAACGGCGATTGGTATTGCGATCATTGTCGTGTGCACGCCAATGGACCTTGAGCGGTGCTTCGAACCGCTGGGCAAACCCCAGATGGCGCTCGAACACCTGTTGGGCCGTGTAGCCGTGGTAGTACAGCGAAGCCAACAGGCGGTTGCTGGCAGCAGCCATGCAGTCGGGATCGAGTTCCAGCGCCCGGTCAAAGCTGGCCAGCGCCTGCCCGATTTGCCCAAGTCTTATGAGCTGCACACCAAACTCCGAATGGCATTCGGCAGAATCCGGAGATACCACCAGCGCCTGGCGACAGATGGCAACGGCTTCGTCGAACCGACCCTGGCGAAACAAGGCATTGGACAGGAAGATATGCGCCTTGACGAGTGAAGGCTTGCACGCAACAGCCTTTTGAAAGGCTACGATGGCCTGGTCGATACGCCCCGTTTCTATCCGTGCCGCACCCAGGGCCAACTGATAGTCTGCGTTGTCCGGTTCCCGTTTGACTGATCGCTCCAGCCAATCCACCGCTTCACTGTACTGCCCAAGACCCCGGCAAATCGCCCCCCTGTAGTACAGCAAGCCGGCATCCCCTGGCGATAGCTTCAACAATTTCTCCACCAGAGGTTGCGCCTCGTCCCAGCGCTCTGCACGCACATACCGGTAAACCATGTCCGTCATCTGGGCAACGGTCAGGGGCTGCGCCTTTTCCTGCACCCCCGGAGTCGTCTTGTTCATGCAGCATTGCTTGTACTTCTTGCCGCTCCCGCAAGGGCATGGATCATTTCTTCCGACTTTTGACATGGGTTCTCCAAGAAATCACGTGAGGTATACCATGCTGCAAGGAAGAAGAAAGACTTGTGGCCAGGATGCGTCCACGGCAAATAAAAACGGCCAGTGACCTTGAAGTCACTGACCGCTCCGGGAAGACTCTTAGGAGGCTAAGAGCTTAGTGAGCCCAGATCAGAGCTGTGGTTCCTTGCATCTTGATGTCGTTCATGGCGATGGCACCAAATGACTTGGTGCTGTTGCCCATGGTCATGCTTCCAACACCGAAGTACAGGTTGTTCGTTGTGCGGGCTGCTCCAGGAGTGGTAACTGCTTTGCTCAGACCAGCAGCGGCTGTGTTAACTGCTACGTCAGGCAGAGCGATACGTACCACATCGCCAGCAGGCAGGAAAGCGGTTGTGGCTGCGTCTGAGCCATTCACACCAACTGCAGCCAAAGTTCCACGGGCGGTTGCGTTGTTGATGATGTCGATTTCAACAGCGATTGCACCACGGATTGAAATGTTGTTGAAGCTGATCTTGCCACCGGCTGCGTCGGTGTCGGTATAAACAAACGAGCCAACGTCGATGTTCAGGTTTGCACCGATCGTCACACCATCTTGACCGCTTACAGCGCTCAAATCGGAATCATGCATGGGGGACAGTGCGAAAGCGGAAACTGCGAAAGAAGAGAGAGCGGCGATAACAGCCAATTTGACGGATTTCATGGTGGGTCTCACTTTAAAAAATTAACTAAAACAAAAATTAAGCTTTTTTTGACGGAACTCGGTAGCCGCATGTTGAAACCTCACGATGGAGTTTTCAGCCGTCCGAATTGCAATTCCGTCAAGGCAATCCGGTAGTGCTTTGCTGGTACTTTCAGTTTTTATACTTTGGTTCCAACCGGCTACGCGTGAATAGTACGAACGTTCGATTTAATTTACAAACCGAAAATTAGAGTTTCCAACCAAATAAAGTAACAATTGAGACAGCATGGCTGCTGCAAGTTCCTTCTCTGGTTTGGTGTGATGTCTTTCACCGGCTGTTTTGCCTTCCTACCAAAACCAGCAGCAGAAACTCCGCCTCCAACGTAGCTATTAGCCAAATAAGCCAATATCGCTCATGGAACGTGCGGGTACAGCTATTATTTTTGAAGTTATCTGCAAGCCGCCTCAAGCAGCGGCGCAGACACTCTTGAGGTTGGCGAACTCGCCTTGGTAGCCGGATTGTTCGGCCATGAGCCGGGTTGCCTGGTCCAGGATGTTGAACTCTTCATGGGTCAACTCCATCAAACGGTCTGGGTCATCGACGAGCGTGGTGTCGACGAACACGGACATCTGGATTTGCCCGGCATAGGAGACAAATGCCAGACCGATGCCTATTTTGCCGGTCTGAGGCACCCAGCAGATCAAATCACTCAACCGCGAGCCAGCCAGGTAGCGTGCGCGGCTGGGGCCTTCGATGTTGGTCAGGACGGCTGAACCCTTGGAAGTGAAGATGTTCAGTGCCAAGCGCTGCAGCATAGCCGGCAAAAAGGCAACGATGGAGAGAAAAACCATGGTCGCGCGGGGCTGCTGGGAGCGTTTTACGGCGCTCATGCGTCTGCTGGACTCGCTCAGACGCACATTCGGGTCATCGTGGTTGGTTGGCAGGTCGATGGCAACCAGGCCGAATTCGTTGCCCAACTGGTAGGCATTGGACTTTTCGCGCAGGTTGAATGTGACAGCGGCACGCAAAGCCTTGTTGTCTACTCGTTCGCCACGCTCAGCCAGGTAGCGGCGCATGGCACCGGAGACGGCCCCCACCCACAGATCATTGAGCGTGACGCCCACGCGCCTGGAGGTGGCGCGTACTTGATCCATGGCCATGGGGGGAAGCCAGACCAGTTTCTTTTCCCCGGACATGGGGGCTTTGAGCTGGGTACGTTCGTCAGAAGGTTGAACCGACAGGCGGCCGATGTGGAAACCTATCTTGAGCCAACGCATGACTTTGTTCACATACGAGCACACGCTGGGGGGTGTTGGCTTGGCAATCAGGGGGTGTCCTGCATGTGACGGGGTTTTGCCCTGGGTGTCGTTCTCGTCGGTCAGGTGATTGAGCACATGCACCAGGCCAAGCCCGTCGGTAATGCTGTGGTGCACACGAAAAACGATGGCGTGCCCGCCTTGCACCCGGTCAATCACATGCATATGCCACAGGGGACGGCTGGAATCCAGCGGTACGCGCGCCATGGTGGCCATGTAGTTTTGTAGTTCTTCGCGGGTGGCTTCGTGGTCGAATGATTCCAGCTCGATGTGCTTGCGGATGTCAAAGTGCTGGTCTTCCACCCAGTACGGCAGACCAAACCGGGTTCCCACCTTTTGCGTGAAACGGGGGTAATTGGGCAGGCGGTGTTCTATGGTGGAGATCAAGCGCTCTATGTCCACCGGGCCTTCAAACAGCAAAATGCTGTTGATGACCATCAGGTTTTTCTGAAAATCCATGCGATACCAGGCGAAATCGCGCCAGGTCATGCGTGACATGGGTGCTGTTTGTGGCCGCACTACGTCGATTGGCTGCTCCGGGAAGATCGCGGAGGGGTTCGGTGCAACGAGTGTGGTCATGGTGCACTCCCCCGTCAGCCCGCACTGCCAAGGCTGGCAAACGTGGGCAATTTGGCGAAAAACATGTCATCCTTGGCTGTCAGCTCCGGGAACTGCTTTTCATGAATGGCAATCAGGACCAGCATGGCATCCACGGCTTCCTGATGAAAACCCATGCGGGCGCGGCCACGGTCGTCATTGCCTTCCATCATCAGTTTGTTGATGTATTCACAGCATTCCTTGTAGCCCCACATGTTGCGGATAGCGCTTGCAACACGGCTATGGTGCCGTTCAACGGTTTGCAAGGCGGCTTCTTTGGGGTTTAACAGGGGCTGTTTGGCCAGCTCTACAAGGTCTTCAGGGAATTTGATGTCTACGGTGGTACCCATTTCCTTTTTGGTGAAATAGGCCATATCCCACTTGGAGGATTTTTCCGTGGTTTCTTTTGTCTCGACTTTGCGCACAGGCGCTTGTTTTTGAACGTTTTTGGTGGTGGTATGGATCGTTACCGGCGCCATAGGAACTGCAGCTGCAGAAACATGGGCAGGAATGGGTCCAAGCAAGGCGGTGACGATGGAGGTAATGAAGCGCAGATTACGTTGCTTGCGCAGTACAGAAGCCATCTGTTTCTTGGAAAGCAGATCCCACTCGGCAATCACGTCTCCCAGACGTTGCCCTGTTTTTCTCTGTTGCTCAATAGCCCGGGCCAACTGGCTCTCGGAAATAAGGTTTTCGCCAATCAACAATTGGCCGAGAAGGGTTTTGCGCGTGTTTTGTCTAAGCCATTCCATGATGCCCACCATTTGCAAGGAAAAAAGGAGACTTGCGGCCAGGAGGAGCCCACGGCAATGAAAAAACGGCCAGAAACTTATGTGACTGGCCGTTAAGCGCTTGCGCGTAGGTCAAGCCTCCAGGGAGGCTAGGAGCTTAGTGAGCCCAGATCAGAGCTGTCGTTCCTTGCATCTTGATGTCGTTCATAGCAATTGCGCCGAACGACTTGGTGCTGTTGCCCATTTCCATGCGTGCAACACCAAAGTACAGGTTGTTCGTCGTGCGAGCAGCACCAGCAACAGCAGTTGCTTTGCTCAGGCCAGCAGCAGCTGTGTTAACTGCTACGTCAGGCAGAGCGATACGGACCACGTCGCCAGCAGGCAAGAAAGCGGTTGTAGCTGCGTCTGAGCCATTCACACCAACTGCGGCCAAAGTTCCACGGGCGGTTGCGTTGTTGATGATGTCGATTTCAACAGCGATTGCGCCACGGATTTCGATGCCCTTGAATGCGATGGAACCACCGGCTGCGTCTGTATCGGTATACACGAACGAGCCAACGTCGATGTTCAGGTTTGCACCGATCGTCACACCATCTTGACCGCTTACAGCGCTCAAATCGGAATCTTGCATGGGGGACAGTGCGAAAGCGGAAACTGCGAAAGAAGAAAGAGCGGCGATAACAGCCAATTTGACGGATTTCATGATGGGTCTCACTTTAAAAATTAAACAAAACAAAATTAAGCTTTTTTGACGGAACCTGGTAGCTGGTTGCTAAAGCCTCCTGGGGAGTTTTAGCTTTCCGAATTGCAATTCCGTCAAGACAATCCGGTAACGCTTTGCTGGTGTGTTCAGTTTTTTAAATCCCGAAGAACCAACTTGCTACGGGCCGAATAATACGAACGTTCGGTTTAATTTACCAATGCTGAATTAGGGGTTTGACTCAAAAATGTGGCAATTGCATCCGCGACCACTTGCGTTGCCACGAGCCGCTGTAAATTTCCCCAGGCGGCTTTTTTCGAGTGCTTGAAATGCTATTTTTTTCGTAGCTTTACCCGCTTGATGCACGGGACTTTTAGCCTGTTTTGCCAAGTAAATTGGATGGCTTGCATTACCATAGGGGCAGCGCGTGCAGGGTATGACACACCCGGCAAGCGCCTGACCACAACTGATAAAAGGGAAAATCAAATCATGGCTGATTTGGAGAATAACGCACGCAAAGGCAAGACATACGAAGAGCTGATAGCAAGTGCTAAAGCACGGGGCGCAAGGAATAAAGAATCTGACAAGGAAAAGGCGCAGGAGGATAAGAAAGACAAGGTATTGCCTTTCTGGCCGGAAGAAGTTCGCTCAGTCCCCAATGCGGTTTTGCGTGGCGCCTTGTTCACGGTAAGCAAAGAGCGGGCGATTTTCAAGGAATTAACGCCCATTGCCTCTGTGGATGGCATAGAGATTCGCTACATGGGCCAAAGGCTCAACCAGGTGGATCTTGACCTCTGGGAAATGCTGTTGCACCTTCAGCGCTTGAACCCGCTGGGTGATCGGGTTGAGTTCACGGCGCACTCCATGCTCAAGGCATTGGGGCGTGGCACCAGTGGAGCAGACCATGAGACGCTAAACAACGGGTTGGCCCGGCTGATTGGCAATGCAGCAGAAGTTAAATGGCCCAAAGAACGCAAGGCGTTCGCCGGTTCCTTGGTATCTGCCTACTTTCGGGACGACGACACCGGCCGCTATGTTGTCAAGTTCAACCAGGATATGGCCACTCTGTACGGGCAGGGCCACACTTATATCGACCTAGCGCAGCGCCAAGCACTTGGGCAAAACAATCTGGCCAAGTGGTTGCATGGCTTTTACTCAAGCCACGCGAACCCGTTTGGCTACAAGGTGGAGACGCTGCAGAGGTTGTGTGGGAGCACTGCGAGTCGAACAGGATTTCGTCGCATGCTCAAGGTAGCGCTTGAAAAGCTGGTTGAGGTTGGAGCGATTGTTAGATGGCGTATCGACAATATAACTGATGTGGTGACGGTCGAGAAAGAGCAAAACCCCACGCAAGAACGGCGCCTGTCCAGGAAAAACTGCGCTGAAGTTATCCCCAAAAAAGTGGCGACCTAACCCTCACCATGAAGCTGATAGTTATCCACAGTGGCACGTGTTCTCACACACAGTGGCACGTGTTCTCACACACAGTGGCACGTGTTCTCACACACAGTGGCACGTGTTCTCACACACAGCGAAGTTTTGAAAATAGCGTTGTAACCCGCGCCAGTATTGGCTGCTACAATTTTTGTAGCTTTTGCCTAATCTGTATTTAATATTTTTTAATCCGCGCGCGCGATGGATAACTTGCTTTTGAGGTGTGGACAAGTCGCAAACGCTGCAGGCACCCCCCCCAACCCCCCTACTCGGGGGGCGAAACAGCCAGGTTAAACAGAAGGAAGGCAAAACAGCCGGGGACAACAAAGGCAGAAGGTACCCATCAGTATGATTCGACTTGAATCTTCTGAACAAGTTAAAGGTGGTATTTCATGAATCTCGATGAAGCGGTAAAAAAACACATCGAATGGCGAGCCAAATTCAGGTTGGCAATCGTCAAAAAAGAACAGATGGATGCAGCCACCATCAGCAAGGACAACTGCTGCGAAGTGGGTAAATGGCTACACGGTGATGGCAAGTCCCGCTGGGGAGGAAAACCGGAGTTCCAGCGTGCGTTGGACAAACACAAGGCGTTCCATGCGGAAGCCGGCAAGGTTGCCCAACTCATCAATGCGCAGAAGTACCCGGAGGCCGATGCCGCAATCGGCAATGGAACGGCCTTTGAAAATGTTTCCAAGGAAGTCAGTACGGCACTCATCCTCCTGAAAAAGGCTGCCGGTATCTGAAAAACGCCGTAATGGCCCAGCGTATCATTGAAGCCCGCCTTTTACGGGGGCGGATCGAAACAAACAAACATGCAACGCTTAAAAGTCTTCACCTCCAAATACATGTCCAATGGCTTCATGGCACTGGCTATTGCCGCTTTCCTGACGGCATGTGGTGGAGGTGGTTTGGGCCTGACCCCTGATCCGGTTGTGAAGAAGGCGATTGACGTGACCAGCGTAAATGTGAAACCTTTCACCGAAAATGAAGAACCCAAAGAAGAAGAAACCGGCCAAACCCTGTTCTACGGTGGTAAGGTCACCGTGACCATAAAAGGACAAAATCTGGACGCGGAGCCACTTACCGTGCGTTTTCCGGGTTGTTCCGGATTGGAGGAGTCTGCTGGAGGAACGGGTGAAAAGCGCGTGTATACCTGCACACTCAAAAAAATCGGTTATCAGCCATTTAGCGTACTCACAACAGCTGAACTATCCCTGCTATGGATTTCAAAGGTGCCAGTGCCGTATCCACAGGTCACCATGTACACCAGCATGGGGAAAATTTTCCTTGAACTCGATCCGGACAAGGCACCTGATACCGTTGACAACTTCCTTCGCTATGTAAAAGAAGGTTTTTACGAGAAAACCATCGTTCACCGTGTCAACGCAAATGCAATCTTTTTCGGAAGTTTGGATAAGACGATGCAGCCCGTTCCTACACACGAGCCTATCGAACAGGAACATACGGGTTTGAGCAATCTGCGCGGAAACATTGCCATGGCCTCGGCTACAGCACAGTTTTTCATCAACGTTGCAGACAACCAGTTCCTGGATACCAAGGACGGCGGTTATGTAGTTTTTGGCAATGTGATACCTGACCCAAGCAACCAGGATGTCGTCGATGAAATCAAGGCGGTTGAAACGAAAACCGTTGGCACGTACACCGAAGTTCCTGTTATCCCCATCACGATTACGCGTGTGGAGCAGACGCAGTGATTTTTTCCTGCGGATTTTGAACAAATCTGAACTCAAGTGCCGCGACTTTTCTTCCATCCTTGATCGCGTCGTACTGAACAATCAGGTTCGTGCGTGCGTTGATTGATTTGATGGCTGGCTCAATTAATCGGACTCGTAAATCCTTGAAATTTTTTTGAAGAGACGACGGCGTTTCCATTATTTTGTGAAAGTCATCGACTGCGACCAGATACCGTCCAGTGCTTTGCCAACTTTTAAGTTGTTCAAAAAGCCTCCATGCATAGATCGAATCGAGGTCGGCGGCATGTTCGAGTTTGTAGCTTGTGAAGTTCTGGCGCAACCCGAGTAAATGCGGCGCGATTTCAGGCGTGAAATTAAGTTCGATCCACCCTTCCCC
>WBZP01002286.1_pt1 | contig 22207 bp, 12 predicted proteins | sample 5204301 | NCBI WGS metagenome assembly WBZP01 (sample SAMN12412401, study PRJNA552823) | activated sludge metagenome | isolation source: activated sludge from nitrification reactor of wastewater treatment plant... | place: USA: Pennsylvania | collected 2017
GAACTGGCGCAGGCGGGGAGTGTCGGCGGGATCGTCACGGCGCCCATCAATAAAGAAGCCATGAACATGGCCGGGTTTCACTACCCTGGCCATACGGAATTGCTGGCCGACCTGACCAAGACTAAAGAGTTCGGCATGATGATCGTCGGCGGGCCGTTGAAAATCATGTTCACGACCACGCATGTGGCCATCCATGCGTTATCGCCGCTGTTGACCACGCAGCGGATTACGAAAGCCATTCGTCTCGCCCACCTTGGCCTGACGAAGTATTTCGGCATCGCACGTCCGAAGATCGGTGTCGCGGCGTTGAATCCCCATGCTGGCGAGCACGGGTTGTTCGGCAATGAGGAAGCGACCAGCATCGCCCCGGCCGTGAAGCTAGCCAGGGCCGCAGGGATCAAAGCCAGTGATCCATTGCCTGCCGATACCCTGTTTGGAAAGGCCGCCCGTGGCGACTACGATGGCGTGGTGGCGATGTATCACGATCAAGGGCTTATTCCGCTCAAATTGGTGGCCTTCGGCACGTGCGTGAATTTGACGGTGGGCCTGCCCATCATCCGCACCTCGGTCGATCACGGGACGGCCTACGATATTGCAGGCAAAGGGATTGCCGAGCATGGGAGTCTGTTGGAGGCAGTCAAGGTCGCAGCACGTCTGGCTCACTCGTGGTCCCCTGTTCAAAAACCGTCCCGATAGGAAAGAGGAGTCACATCCATGTCAGACGCAGGTTCCACGGCGACGATGATCGATCAGCAGGTGAAGGAGTTGGACGCGATTGCGAAGCGGACCATCCAGGACTTTAACACCACTCTAGGCACAGAGCGCATGGGCAATTGGAAGATTCGCACCGTGGCGCTCCTTCAGCAGCACGCCGGACAAGCCGAGGCGGACGGGCTGGCCAAGAAGAATCCCGGGATTGCCTTTACCAACGATCTGATCGAGGAGTTCAGCGACGAGGTCGAATGTTATCGGTCCTATCTGGTCACGCTCGCAAAACGCCTTCGAGCCGCGACACCTCCGACGGCCGGGTAGGAAGCCGCGTGAAACCATGGCTGCGTCTTTCCCCCCAGCCCTGAAACGGCTCGGTCAGAACTTTCTCATCGACCCGAACATCATCCGCAAGATCGTCTCTCTGGCCGCGCTTAGTCCGGATGACACGGTGCTGGAGATCGGACCGGGGCGGGGCGCCCTGACGGCCGGGTTGTGTGCGGAGGCGGGGCATGTCATTGCGGTCGAGATCGATCCGCAGCTGCAGCCTCAACTACAGCAGACGCTCGGTCATTGCCGCAACCTGGACCTTCGAATCGGGGACGCGTTGGAGTTCCCCTACGACAGCTTGCCGCCGCGGACGGTGGTGGTCTCGAACCTTCCCTACTATGTTTCCACGCCGATCCTGTTCGCGTTACTCGATGCCCGTGCCCACGTCGACCGTCTGGTGTTGATGCTCCAAATGGAAGTGGCGCTCAGGTTAGCCGCCAAGGCCAACAGCGAAGACTACGGGGTGCTTTCGGTGCTGACGCAAGAGGCGGCGGACGTGGAGGTCGCCTTTCGGGTATCGGCAAATTGTTTCCGCCCCCGGCCGACGGTGGGATCGGCGGTCGTGCGTCTGGCCATCAAAGCGCAGGAAGGATTTGATCCGGTCCGCCACGAGCGGTTTCGCCGTCTGGTGCGAGCCTCGTTCGCCCATCGTCGGAAGACGCTGGTGAATTCTCTCCGTGATGAGGGCTATCCGCCTGAACGAATTGCCCGGGCAACGGAAGCAGCCGGTGTCTCGCCGCAGGCCCGCGCAGAGATGCTGACCTTGGACGACTATCGTGCACTTGCCCGTGCCTTTGATGATATTCCAGGTTGATGGCGTCGACGATACGCGGCGAGGGGTGCGCCCTGAGCGACGTGCGCAACATTGCCCCTTTGTTTGAAAAGGCGTTTTCCCTGTGCTACGATCCGCCGCATGGGTGTATCCACCACGGCAAAGCGCGGTGACGCCCGCTCAGCCCCTTCCCGTTCCTCTCATGTGAAGCGCGAAGTGATCGGGGTTCTCCTGATCGCAGTCGGTCTCTTGATCCTGCTCAGTCTGGTGTCGTTCGTTCCCGGCGACGCCAAATCGATCGCGGCATCCGGAGCTGCCGGCAATCAGCCCAAAAACATGATCGGGTCGGTTGGCGCGCTGTCGGCGGCCGCATGTTTTTTTATGGTCGGTGGAGCCGCCTATCTCTTTCCGATTCTCCTCGGACTCCTCGGTGTGCGCTGTTTCACACCTATTCCCCTCACCATGCGACTGAGAAATGCCGGGAGTGGCCTGATCGCCATGGTGTTCCTGAGCGGGCTGCTGCACTTGGAAGTGACGGCTGTCCCGACGATTTCCAGCGGATGGGTGAATCGTGGGATGGCCGGCGGAATTGTCGGTCAGGTGCTGGCCGATGGCATTCGCGGCTATTTTGCCACGACCGGTGCGCATATCGTGATCCTTACCGGGCTGATGGTGGCGCTGCTGTTTACGGTGCCGGTGTCGTTGACGCTGTTGCTGCAGCGGATCCCGGACTGGTGGGTCGCAGTCCGCGAACGCCTAGTCGGGCTTGTGCCTGAGTGGCCGGCGAAGCAGGAAGAGCCGATCAATCAACCGAAGCGGGCGAGGGTGAAAGTCGCACGGCCGTCACGTGAGACAGAAGAGCCGGAGCTCGACCGCGAGGTGCAGGTAGTGGCTGAGGCCGTTGAGCAGATTGCGGTTCCCATGATTCCCCCCAAAATTCAGCCGCCGATGAAAGTGGAAAAGCGTGCCGCGCTTGTAGACGAGTCGGCTCCGGCCGTGGCCACGAGTCCATCCGTGTCCGACGGGTATGTGCTGCCGGACCCGCAAGAATTACTCAGCGATCCCTCCGGTCCAATCGCTCGGCTCAGCGACGATGAATTGAAGCTGCAATCGGAGATTCTGACCAAGGCGTTGAAAAGTTTTGCGATCGAGGGGCGCGTCACCGAAGTGCGTCCCGGGCCGGTCGTCACCATGTACGAATTCGAGCCGGCACCCGGCACCAAGGTTGCGCGCATTGTGAACCTGGCCGATGACCTGGCCCTGGCGCTCAAGGCCATCAGTCTACGCATCGTGGCCCCCTTGCCGGGGAAATCGGTGGTCGGAATCGAAGTGCCGAACCCGCATCGTGAAATGGTGTCCATGAAGGAAGTCGTGACTAGCGATGCTTTCTCCCGGTCGCGTTCGAAGCTGAGTTTGGCGTTGGGGAAAGACATTTTCGGCGGCGCGGTCTGTGCCGATCTGCAAACGATGCCGCACCTCTTGGTGGCTGGCGCTACCGGGGCCGGTAAAAGCGTGGGGTTGAACACGATGCTCTTGAGTATTCTGTTCAGCGCGCGGCCGGATGAAGTGAAGTTACTGCTCATCGATCCTAAAATGCTGGAGTTCCAGAGTTACGACGGCATTCCCCATCTGCTTCGTCCCGTCATCACCGATCCCAAATCGGCTGCGCGCGGGTTGGGGTGGGTCGTCCAGGAAATGGAGCGGCGGTACAAGCTGCTGGCTGAAGCCGGCGTGCGCAGCATCGACGCGTACAACAGACGGATTTCCGAGGTGCAGGGGGCCGTGGCCGATGTCTGGCAATCCGGTAAGCCTGAGCAGGTTGAACTGACGTTTCTGTCCGAAGAAGAGCGCCTCTCCAAGGGAGAAGATGCGGAGCCGGCCGGCGACAACGGCCCGACAGATTCGGTCAAGCCGAGCCCGCCCGAGCCCCTGCCGTACATCATGGTGATGATCGACGAATTGGCAGATCTCATGATGGTGGCTCCGAAAGATGTAGAAGACAAGATTGCTCGTCTCGCTCAGATGGCGCGCGCCTCAGGCATTCACCTCGTGCTCGCCACCCAGCGGCCGTCGGTCGATGTGTTGACCGGTTTGATCAAGGCCAACTTTCCGGCGCGTATCGCGTTCCAAGTCTCGTCCAAAACCGACTCGCGCACGATTCTCGATGCGAACGGTGCGGAAGCACTGCTCGGCCGCGGCGACATGTTGTATCTCGCGTCGGGAACCGGGAAGTTGATGCGTATTCACGGATCTTTTGTGTCGGACGACGACGTGCGCCGAGTGGTCGAATTTGTGAAGAAGCAGGCGTTGCCGTCCTATTGCCGCGAACTGCAGTCGCTCAAAATCGAAGAGGCGGAAGAGGAGCAGGCCAAGGATGAAGTCTATGAACAGGCGAAGGACCTGGTCTTATCGACCGGCCAAGCCTCTGCCTCATTGATTCAGCGGCGCTTGCGCGTGGGGTATCCCCGAGCGGCGCGCATGATCGAACAGATGGAGGCGGAAGGCGTGGTCGGAGCGGCCGGACGGGATGGGCGTCGTGAGGTGCTGGGACGTCGAGGCCCGGTCGGTGGAGATGAGGCATGATGCGAACATTGTTACTAGCGGCTGTTCTGCTCCTGAGCGGAATTCCGGCCGTGGCCCAAACGGTGAAGCCTGATGAGCCGGCGGTCGACCTCCAACTCCTGAAGGAAGTTCAGGAAGTGGTGAAGAACATTCAGTCGCGGTACGAGAAGACCAAGGATCTGCAGGCCTCATTCACGCAAAAAACCAGGATTGAAGGATTTTCCACGCCGGTGATTTCGACTGGCCACTTCTACATCAAGAAGCCTGGCAAGCTGCGGTGGGATTACATCGAACCGGCTACGGAAGAAATTTACGTCAACAAAGACGACGTCAAAATGTACGTGCCGGAGCATAAGCAGGTCCTGGTCGGCAAGCTGACCTATATGGCGGCTTCCCAGGCGCCGCTGCAACTGCTGCAGGGCGTGGCTAAGCTCGATGAGGAATTCGATATTGAACCGATGCCCAATAAGGAGCGTGGAGCCGGAGGCATTCTCCTGGTCTCGCTCACCCCCAAGCAGGGACGTGCCGAACCGGAGCGGGCGATTCAAAAAATCGTGATCGAAGTGCAGCCCAAGACGTACTTCCTCAAGACCATCGCGCTGCACGAGGTCAGCGGCAACGTCGCCACCTTTGAATTTTCAGAATTGAAGCCGAACAGTGGATTAAAAGACGACCTATTTGATTTCAAGACTCCTGCCGATGTAGAAATCGTGAGGGCGCCGGTGCTGAGCCGACCCTGACCGTGGGCGTTGGCGGGACAGCGATGAATCAAGATATGGCGAGGGGAGCATGAACCAGGCCTGTGCAAGCTGCGTTACCGAAGCGGTTCAGCGGGCGATTTCTGCCTTGGATCTCGATCGGTTGGAGCGGGAGTATTGGGAGCAGAACGAGTTCCTGTACATTCCCCAGTTTTTGCCGCGCGAGTTTGTCGAGGCCGAGCTCACGTCGCAGGCGCAGGAGCTGAAATCCGGGCTGAACCGCAACTATATTCCCGGGCATAAGAAGGGCGGCAGTGTCAGCTACTATACGGTGAGGGAGCAGGCGCCGCAGTTCATGGACCTTTATCGATCCGATGCCTTTCGGACCATGCTCAACCGGTTGACGAAGGTTAATCTGCTGCTGTGCCCGGACAACGATCCTCACTCCTGCGCGTTGTATTACTACACGGAAGCCGGTGATCACATCGGCTACCACTATGACACGTCCTACTACAAGGGTGCCCGGTATACCATCTTGATGGGGTTGCTCGACCAGTCGAAACAGTGCCGCCTGGTCTGCGATCTTTTCAAGGATGTGCCGGGGAAGCAGCCGGTGCATCGTGAACTGGCCACCGCGCCTGGCGATCTCGTGATCTTCAACGGGGACAAGCTCTGGCACGCTGTGACGCCGCTCGGCGACCACGAGGAGCGAATCGTGCTGACGATGGAGTACGTGACGAATCCAGACATGGGCCCATTCAAGCGCCTCTATTCCAATCTGAAGGATTCGTTCGCCTACTTCGGGTTACGCTCAGTGTTTAAGCGAGCCTATCCTTCCCGTTCGCGGGCCTGAGCGCCGGCGTCGCGTATTTTTCCCCTCCTTCATCCTCAAGTCCAATGACATTTATTTCACTGCAACAGTGCGGGGAAGCGCAGCTGGAAGGTGGTGCCCTGCCCTTCGGTGCTGTCAACCGTAATCGTTCCTGCATGTCGGGTGACGATTTTGTGAACAATACTGAGGCCGAGGCCGGTGCCCTTCCCCGGCGGCTTGGTCGTAAAAAACGGATCGAATATTTTGGGACGTATCGCGGCCGGAATACCCGGACCGGTATCGGCTATGGTCACATTGATCCACGCCCCATCTTGAGCCGCGCCTAATGTCAGACGCCCGGTGCCATTCATTGCTTGGGTAGCATTGTTGATCAAGTTGACGAAGACTTGATCGATTTCGCCTTTGCGCGCGCGGAGGAATGCGGGAGACTCGAATTGCGTGACGATGTCGACGTAGCCGAAATGAGGTCCGCGTCGGGCCATTTTGACTGCCTCCATCAGGCGCTCCGCCACATCAATCTCCGTTTCTCCGTCACGGCCGGCCGAGCGAGCGTATCCGGCGAAGTCCCGGACCACGTTGGAGACGTGACGTGCGTAGCCCACGATATCGGCGGCAAATTCCTTGACCACACGGGGATCCGCTTCTTCCTGGATCAGTTCGGCCATGCTGAGTATGGCCTGGGCCGGATTATTGATCTCATGCGCCATGCCGGAGACCATCGTGCCAAGACTCGTGAGCTTTTCAGATTGAATGAGTTGATCCTGAAGTTGTTTGTCATCGGTGATGTCCCATAGAAGGATGCCAATCTGAAATCGCGAGGATTCATGGGCGGTGACAGGGAAAAAGCGATACCGATAGAGCCGCGCGGAAACCTCGCGCTCGCGTTCCGGGGGAAGATGCGACGAGTCGGCCTGGAGGGTAGCCCATTCTTTTACCAGTTGGTGAGTGGCGGCCTCACTCAGCGCCAGGCATTCGAACAGAGGCCTGCCGATCAAAGACTCTCCGATCGGTGCGAAGTAGTGATGGGCCAAGGTATTGGCATAGTGGATCTGTAAGTCGCGCCCGCAGAGGAGTATTGCGCCGGGCAGGCTGGCCAGCAAACTCTGTGTCATCTGGTGGGAGGCTCGTACGGCTTCTGCTGCACGCGCCCGGTCGATAAATTGTCCGATCTTCATCCCCGTATCGGTCAGGATGTGAAGGAGGTGGCTATCGGGAGCACGTGGGCTACCGGCATACAATTCCAGGACGCCATGGATGACACTTCCGCTGCGAATGGGAATGATGCAGGCCCCGTGCATTCCGAGGCGCGCGGCGGTTGGCGCCCGGGTGAAACGGTTGTCCGTCAATGTATCCGGAATCCAGAGCGGGATTTTGCTGTTCCAGACGATGCCTGGAAAGTCCATGCCGGGAGGGAATTCACTGTTGCGGCAGACCGCGACAAACTCGTCCCATCGACAGGAGGGCCGGATCCATGAGCCGCCACAGACCAGTCGATCGTCCGTCGCGTCCTTATGCCAGAGGATCGTCATGTCCCAGGGGCCCATCTCGCCGAGCACACGGAGCAGTTGCAGGACGGCTTCATCAAGGGCAGCGGCGTGCGCAAGAATATGACTGATGGCGAGTTGTGCCTGCTGCAAGCTCTCCATCTGTTTTCGTGCGCTGATATCCTGAAATACCACCACCACGCCGACCGGCCGGTCGTCCTCACGGATAGGACTGGTCACATATTGGACCGGAAACAAGTCCCCGCTCTTTCGGGCAAAGATATCGTTCTGAACGCGGTGAACGGCGCCGTCGTGAATTGCGGCAGAGAGGCACAAGGGGTCAGGTAGGTGCTCCGGTGAACCCCTCTGCAGTTTGTACAGCAGCGACGCTAGAGGCTTGCCGATGAGTTCGGCGGCGGTCCAGCCAAGCATTCGTTCAGCGGTGGCATTGACGAAGGTCGTGCATCCCTGAAGGTCGAGCCCAAAGATCCCCTCTCCTGCAGTGTCGAGAATCAATGCATTCTGGTGACTGAGCCGGACGACAGACTCTTCGGCCCTTTTGCGCCTGGTGATATTTCGGATGATTCCACTGAAGAACACGCCTTCTTTGGCGCGCCAGGAGGCCAGTGAGAGCTCAATGGGAAATTCATCTCCGCCTTTCGTCAGTCCGACCAGTTCGAGGGTTTTCCCGATCAGTGTTGAGGATGCTCCCTGGGCCAGACGCATGATGCCCTTGTCGTGGGCGGCCCGGAATCGCTCAGGCATAATCAGGCTGAGAGATTGTCCCAGTGCTTCCCGCTTGGCATATCCGAACATCATCTCCGCCGCGCTGTTCCACCAGATAATCTGACCGCGGTGGTCTGCCAATATAATTGCATCGGTCGCCGATTCCACGAGCGCGCGGAATCGTTCCTCGCTGGCAAGCAACGCCTGCTCCACATGGTTGGCGCGTACGGCCAGTCCCTTCACCGAAACGGCTCGACGGAGGATAGCCTTGAGCTCCTGGGAGTTATACGGTTTTGTCAGATACGCAAACGCGCCTTTGGCGAGTGAGCCGATGGTATTTTCAGAGGTGGCATTGCCGGTCAGGATAATCACGGGAAGCGAACCATCCAGCTCCATCAGGACTTTCAGCACAGACAGTCCGTTCAGATCGGGCAAATTGATATCCAGTATGGCTGCCCCGTACTGCGCCTGTTTTGCCTTGTGCAATGCGTCAGTGCCGGATGCGGCGGTATGGACCAGGTACCCCTCATGAGTCAGCATGTCTGCGAGGGATTCCAGGATATCCGGATCGTCATCAATGATGAGAATGGCGGTGTGCACGGTGTGGCCGCCCTGGATTGTAAATAGGTCTGCGCCTATTCATGCGGGCGCAATACCCATGCCGCGGCTGGGTCTTCGAAGCCAGACGGCGCAGATGAATAACTGATTGATTCTCTAATGAACGTCCGGTACCGCGTGCGGTGGAGGTACGTAATAGTCCGTCAGTGTCTGTTCAAAACAATGCGGCTATTATCGGATCAGATACAGAGAAGAAAACGACGTCGTTCGGCCGGGTAAGAATGCGCCTACACCGTCACCGGTGGCGTGGTATCAAGCGGTAAGGTGAAATAGAACTGAGTTCCCACTCCCAATTGGCTCTCCACCCACATCTGGCCGCCGTGCAGGGTCACCAGACTTTTGGTGATGAACAGGCCGAGTTGGGCCCCTTGTGACGTTGGCATGGCTGATTCTACTTTCGAAAATTCGTTGAACACGAGAGGCAACTCGTCAGCGGCGATGCCGCAGCCCGTATCGGCGACGGTGATCTGTGCGAAGCTCGTGGTATGCGCACTGCATCGTACCGAGACGCGCCCGGAGTGCGAAGTGAATTTGATGGCATTGCCGACGAGATTCCAGAGAATTTGCTCAAGCTTGTCACGGTCGGCGCGCACCGTGAGGGGTTGTTCGCAAGGGAGCACCTCCAAGCTGATGGATTTTTCGGCTGCGAGTGTCTGAAAGCTCTCCACCACATCCCGGACGAACGCATCAATGGGCAGTGACTCGGGCTTGATGTCGATTCGTCCGACATCGAGGCGTGACCAGTCCAGCAATTGATTGATGATTCTGGTCAGTCGATCCACGTTGTGTTTCACGCGCTGCAGATAATGTTCTTGCCGTTCGGACAGTTCCCCGGTGAGCCCATCCAGCATGTTTTCGACGAATCCTTTGATCGACGTCATCGGGGTGCGCAATTCGTGAGAGGCGACCGATACGAATTTCGATCGCCGGTGATCGTGATCCTGAAGGCGTTCGTTCACCGTCTGCAGTTCGTGCGTGCGCGCTCGCACGCGTCCCTCAAGGTGTTCCGTCAGTGTGGCCAATTCGGTGTAGGCTCGCGCGTTGTCGACCGCTACCGCCACGTGGCTGGCAATGGTGACCAGCAGATCAAGATCTTCCTGAGTGCAAGGCTGCGTGCCGCGATCAGCGCCGAGGTAGCCGAGTATGCGCTGCTGACTGCGGAGCGGGGCCGCGACGAAGGACGACAATCCTACCTGACGAAGCCAGGGCAATACGGCTGGCGAGATACGGTCGGCGACTGGTTCTATGTCCGGGACCAGAACCGGCTTGCCGTGGAGCAGAAGTTCTGCGGCAAAGCCGCCGTCCTCGTATACGGGGATGACCAGGCGGCGGGCGGCTTGCTCTGCCTCAGGAGGCATACCCAGCATCTGCCCCACCGTCGCCACGCCGCGCTCGCTGTCCCACAGGAACAACACCATCCGGGCAAACCCTAAATTTTCACTGAGGAGCTGCAACACCGTGGAGAGGAGCCGGTCAAGGTCAAGAGTAGAGGTGATCGCCGCGCTGGACTGGTTCAGGGTTGTCAGCTGCGTCACGTGGCGCCGGATGGTTTCGAGGTTGGCCGAAATAGCCTGATTGCGTTCCTGAAGCGATTTAGTCATGAGGTTGAAGAGAGCGGTCAATTGGCCCACCTCATCCTGCGTGGTCGGTACCACAAAGGTGGACAGATCGCCTTCTCCGACCTTGCGCGCTCCCGCCGCGAGATTGCGCAAGGGGGTAATGATGCGGCGGGCGAGAAGGTTGGTGCAGAGAATGCCGGTCGTTATGATCCCCAGGGTAAGAAGGAGAAACGTCCGTAATGCCTCCGCGAGTTCCCGTTGCATCGGCACCTCGGTCAGGCCGATCTGGACCACCCCAAAGGCTGACGGCGCCGGTTCGGCGGTTCGTGCCTTATGGGTTTCCTCCTCCTGAAGTGCGAGTGCTTCCAGTCGAGGTTCAGCGCGTTTCAATACGGGTAGGGCAAAATCGTAAAAGGTCTCTTCCTGTACGCCGGTCGTCGAAACAGGAAGCGTGGAGTCCTGTTCTTGGAGGGGGACGCTGTGTGTTCCGCGGAGTCGAAGACGCGTGACGGTCGGATCTGTGCCGGGGCTCTTGATCATCGCAGTGGCCATCTCGGGAGTCGGGAAAAAGGGTTGGTCGGCCGCGCGCACAGTGCCGAGCGGAGTTTTCAATGTGCCTTTACTCTTGGCTGCGAGCACCTGGCCGTCGGCCCCCATGATCCGCGCATAGACCACTTCATCGACTCCCAGGACGCCATCGATGAACTGCTCCAGAATCACCCGGTCTTCGATGATGATGCCGTAACGGACGTTGTGGGCGAGATTCCTGACCAGGATGCTGCCCAGGTCCCGCACCCGTTCGGTCATCGCGACACGTTTGCTGTGAATGAAATACCAACTCATGCCCGAGCAGGTCAGGACGATGATCAAGCTGAAGAATACGACGAATTTTGTCCGGAGGCTGACAAAACGTCCCGGGCCGCTCTGGAGAAAGGGCGGTGCGGCGAGGTGGGTTGAATCTTTCACGGCAGGTCCTTTCATCAATACAACTCGTCGGCCTTTTGCTCAAGGTCCCGGGGAATGTCGATCCCGAGGAATCTGGCCGTCTTGAGATTCAGACTTGTTTCGATGCGGTCAGGGTGCCACGGTTTCATCGGCAGCGTGAGCTGGCCGTCGAGGAGCTTGCGGGTAAGTTGCCCGGCCTGCCGACCGATGTCCCCGTAATTCACGGACAGGCAGAAGAGGGCTCCACTTCGCGCAAACTCACGAGAAAACCCGATGACCGGCACTCGTTCCTCCAGTGCGGTGTTCAGGATAAAACGCAAGGACTCATCGGTCAGGACCGTGGAATCGGGAACGAGCCACAAAGCCTCAATCGAAGGCAGTAAGGCGCGCAACCCTCCTGGCACATCCCGCTCGCTGCTGACTTGCGCGGGGACAAGTTCCGTCCCGGTAGGCTTGAGCAGCCGCCTCGCTTCGTCGATGAGCGCCGTGGTTTTGGCTGGATCATAGAGCGTGCCGATGTGTCTGAGTTGAGGCAGCAGAGTTCGAATCATCGCCAGTTGCCGTTCTATCGGCACCTCCAGCAGAATGCCGGTCATGTTCTGGGCGTTGAGGCCGTATTTGGCCGGATCCAACACCATGGCGTAGACCACCGGGATATCGACGATCTCGAGTTGCGCCGCCTTCGCCGCTTTCAATCCGACAGCGAAGACGAGGGCCGGATCGGAGGCGCGGATCTTTCGCGCCAGTTTTCGTCCCTTCTCAAGATCTCCCTGCAAATCGTATTCGGACAGGTTGATTCCATTTGGAAGGACGGCCTTGAACCCGTTGATGGCCTGGTTGTATGCAGCGATATCCGAGGATTTGAGGATGATAATGTCCGTAGCCGACGCCGGACTCGTGTCCGACAGTATCCAGAGAAGAACGGCCAGGGCCCAGCACAGAACCTTCCGAACTGGTCCAGAAGGGCGTGTGTCGAACTGTACCTGAAGGAATGCGAACGTCACGGTCTGCGTCCTCGTCGAATCAGCCGGCCACGTCTGAGGTCGCCGAATGCCGTCTTGTTATTCGTCAGTGCGCCCCATCGTGTCGTGAATGATGCCGAGCACGCGTGTAGCGGCTCCGTCGGCGTTCCGATAAATTCGTCCCGTCCATGCCAGCCAATGCAATGTGCCATCGGGCCACACTACGCGATGTTGGATGCTGACGGAGGTCTGGTCGTGCAGGCTGAGCTCAAGACGAGCCAGCGCGGAGCCGCGGTCGAGCAGGTAGATGCGCGCGATATAGGCGGCATACGTGCCAGGAAAGGATCCCGCGGCCAGGCCGAACAGCGCCTCGACACCATCCGACCAGTAAATGCGGTTGGATAGAACGTCCCAATCCCAGATGCCGAGGTCTGACGCAGTGAGAGCCATGCGCAAACGTTCTTCGCTGAGGCGCAGGCGCTCTTCCGCCCGTTTGCGGTCCGTGATGTCTTGCAAGGCGCCGGCCATACGAATGGCATGTCCTTGCGCATCCCGCTGCATCACTTCGGCCCGCGCGTGAACCCAGAGATACTCACTCTGTTTGTTCAGCAAGCGGTACTCGACATCGTATTGCGAGACGCCCTGTTCCATGCAGGCCGTCAGTCGTTGAAACACCCCCTCGCGATCTTCTGGGTGTAATCGGGATGTCCAGCTCTCAAGGATATCGGGGAACTCCTCTTCATTGTATCCAAGCATCTCGCGCACCCTCGGCGACCACCAGACGGGGGTAAACGGCGAATGCCAGGGTTGGCCAGCGAGCACATGGCCGTCCCAGAATCCATCGTTGGAGCCGCGTATGACATGTTCCAAACGCTCCTCGCTGGCTCGCAGAGATTCCTGGACCTCTTTGTAGGCCGTGATGTCGCGGGAGATCGCCAGGAGGCGCCGGGAATACCCTTGCGTGTCGAGCATCGGAGTCACTTGCACATCCCACCATTTCGCCTCCCCGGCGGTGGTAGGGCAGAACCCGACGAATTTCCCGATGTCGCCGGCCTTGGCCGCTTCCAGGGCGGCCATGGCCGCATCCCGATCGTCGCCTTTCCACAACTCCGCCCAGGGCTTATCGACATAGGTCGTGAAATCGTTGATCTGTAACAATGCCTGCCCGGCGTCATTCATGTATTGCAGCCGTCCTTCCAGATCGAGGACCTTGATGCAGTCGGCGCTGCTGCGTAGGATCTGGTTTTTGAATTCCTCGCTGTCATGGAGCGCGATCTCGGCTTCTTTCATCGCAGTGATGTCTTCGCACACGATCAGCACCACCGGAACTTGGTGGTCATTCAGCACGGCTTGGGCGGTTTCTCGCACCCAGATCACGCCGCCATCCTTCCTGACCTTGCGAAACTCCCATCGTTTCGGTTGCCCAATCTCGGATAGACAGGAGACAAGATTCCGACGCGCGGCTTCCTGATCGTCCGGATGAAACACGTCCATGACAGAGGATCCGACCAGGTCGTGAATCTCATAGCCGAGCCGTTCTGCTCCGAAGCGGTTGACCGAGAGCACGGTGCCTGCTGCATTGACCATGAAATACATGGAGGGGTTATCGTCGAACAGGGCCCGGTAGCGTCGTTCGCTGTCGATCAGTTCTGACTCGATTCGCTGACGCTCGGTAATGTCTTCGGCGAGGCCTACGATGCGATAGACCCTGTCCGAGGCATCCCGAATCGGGTAGGCGCGATCCCAGATCCATCGCAAGGTACCGTCAGGGCGCACGATGCGGTATCGCTCATTATAGACGTCCAGGATCTGCCGGCTCATGGCAGCATCCGCTATACGCTGCCGGTCCTCGGGGTGAATTGCCTCCATCCACGAGCGGGGATTTGCGTAGAGGCTTGCACAGGAGCGCCCCCAAATCTCCTCATACCCCGGGCTGATATAGATGACCTGCTTTTTCTCGGAGTCGGTGATCCAGAACACCTCCCGGATATGTTCCGCTAGTTGTCGAAACCGTTCCTGGCTTTCCTCGACAGCGCGTTCGGCTTCTTTCCGTTCGGAAATATCGCGAAATACCACCACGGCTCCTGCCGCGCGGCCCTTTTCAACAATCGGCGTGCTGACGTATTCCACGGGGACTAGGGTGCCATCCTTGCGCCAGAACACATCGGTAGACACGCGATGGACCAGGCCGTCCTGTAGCGCCGCATAGATGGGGCACTGGTCTATTGGGTAGGGGCTGCCGTCAGGCCTAGAGTGATGGAGCACTCCGTGCATGGGTTGCTCGATCAATTCGGAAGGTTCATAGCCAAGCAATTGAGCCGCGGTCGGATTCACAAACGTTGTCATGCCGGCGCTGTCCAGCCCGTAGATTCCTTCGCCTGCCTGCGTGAGAATGACTTCGTGCAAATGGCGGAGGTGGTCGAGGATTTCCTCTGCCCGGCGACGCTGAGTGATGTCGCGAATGATGCCGCTGTAAAACACGGCGTCGTCGGTTTTCCACATCGCCAGTGACAATTCCAAGGGAAACTCACTGCCATCCTTGCGTAACCCTTCCAGCTCGACGAGACGTCCGATGAGCCGGGTTTGACCCGTATCCCTGACACGCGCGAGGCCCCGCTCATGGGCCGCACGGTATCGGGCTGGCATCAACATGCTGAGGGATTGTCCCCGGACCTCATCATCCGTGTACCCGAAGAGATGTGAGGCGGCCCGATTCCACGAAAGGATGTGCCCCTGGTGATCGGCTAACACGATTGAGTCGGTTGCGGCTTCGACCAGAGAGCGGAATCGCGCCTCGCTCTCAGACAAGGCATGCTCGGCATGTTCGACTTTGGCGGCCAGGGCCTGGACTCCGACTGCTCGTTGCAGGACAGCGCGGAGTTCATCCCGATTGTAGGGTTTGGTGAGGTACGCGAAGGCGCCCTGGGTCAGCGAGCCGACTGTGCGGTCGGTGCTGGTGTAAGCCGTAAGAATGATGACGGGGAGCTGGGGTTGTTGTTCGTGTAACGTGAGCAGGACCGAAGAGCCATCTCCGTCCGGCAATCCAAGGTCCAGCAGGACGGCATTGTAATGATGTGCATGGGCTTGTGCTAGCGCGTCCGCGCAGGTCATGGCCACGTTGACCTCATACCCGTCATGATCAAGCAAATCCTGCAACCCGAGTGCTATGTCCGGATCGTCGTCGACGACCAGGACGGAATGAGTGAGGGTTGTTGGTGCCATGGCGTCCTCCCGACTCTCGTCGGACAGTACTCAAAATCTGAGAGTCAACCATCCCATCACCCGCCGGCCGATAAGATCGCCCAACGGATGCTCCTTATGTTCGTCATTGAGCGCATTGAAAACGGAGACGGCCACTTCAGCGTCGCGCATGTAGCCGGCCGACGCCTTCTGTTGCCAGAATTTGTACCCGGCACGTAGGTTCAGCAGGTTGTAACTTCCGATGCGGTCTGCCGGCGTGACGACGCCCGTCGGTGGAATAGCAGCCAGAGTCGTGAAGGTTTGCGCAACCGGATAACTGCTTGCGCCGACATAGTAGTAACTGATTTCTCCGCTCAGACCGTTTTCCCATTCGGTTCGGAGACCGGCACTGATCTTCGAGCGCGGGGCGCCTCGCCGGACCGTTCCCGTGAACGACTGACCGATTTCTTCATAGGCATAGTTGGCGAATCCGCTCAGCCAGCGACTCGCGAGAAATTCAATTCCGGCCTCGCCTCCATAAATGTCCGCGGATCCCTGATCATTGACGAATTCAGACGCGCCGCTGGAGGTGATCCGGCTGCCGATAAGATCGGAGACGTGGTTGAAAAATAGATCCGCACGCACGCGCAAGCGATGTTTCCAATACCAGCCCTGGTACCCGGCCTCATAGGAGATGATCTGTTCAGGCGCGAGCCTGGTCGATCCTGTTACCGGGAGCGTTGTGGAAATGGCGGATGGAAACGGCACTCCGGTCGGGATGGTCGTGGTGACGCGCTGGTCTTGATGAGATTCGAATAGCGTGGGTGGACGATATGCTGCCGAGCCTGAGAGATGAAAAGTGTGGCCCTCCGCCGGTTGATACAGAATAGCCAGGCGCGGGCTCCAAGTACCATTGATCTGGGTGTGGAGATCATACCGAATGCTCGCCACGATTGTGATCGCCGGTGCGGCACGCCATTCGTCTTGCAAGAACAATCCCAGCCGGTTCTCCCTGCTGAATTGATCGATGGCCGGACTGGAGAGCGAGTTGTGTCGATAATTGGCTCCATACAAGAGCCGGTTTGCGGAGCCCAGAGTCAACGCATGTTGCACATCTACATTGTACGTGTTGCCCGAAAACGGATTCGTCGACACGCCGTTTCGGTCTGTCACGCTGAGAATGTTGGCCAACTGGGGCAGCGGAGTGATAGTGGCATGGTCCGTGTACCCGGACCACCAGGCTCGAATGAGAAAAGCTCCATGTTCATAGACGGCATTGGCGTAGCTGAACGAAGGACGGACGGAATTGCTGGTCACTTCGCCGACTTGCCCGTCGTAGCGATTCGATTCGATCACCCCTCCGGACAATTGGAGTTTCGATGTCGAGGAGAGGGCATAGTCTGTCTGTACATTAAATTTGTGCGCGCGAAACGCAAGGGCGTCTCCATCTCTCCACTGCTGCGTCTGATCCCGTCCGATGGAGAGTCGATAGCCGAACTTGCCGACTGTGCCTGCCTGGACGGCGGCGCTGCTGATGGTTCCTTGCTCACCCCCGCCGAATTGTAGGGTGGTCCCTTTCATTTCCTCGGGTGATTTGGTGATGATGTTGATCACCCCGTCGAAGGCATTGAATCCGTACATGGCGGACGCGGGTCCCTTCAGCACTTCAATTCGCTTAATCTCGGGAAGCGTGATCGGGAGAGATTTCCAAAACACGTTTCCTTGCACATCGAGGTAGATCGAGCGTCCATCGACCATGACCAACATTTTGTTGGCAAATGGTTGATTGTCTCCTCGCGCACTGACGTTGAAATCGGCGCCGGTCATTTGCATGACCTCCAGCCCGGGGATGCGGCGGAGCACGGTCGGCAGGTCGGTTGCGCCGGATTGCCGGATATCTTCGTCCGTGACGACGTAGACGTTTGACGGCGCTTGAGAGATGGGTTGCTCATACCGCGATGCAATGCTGACCGTCTCTTCTTCTTTGAGGAGTTCCAGATCGTTATTGGCAGAAACGGACAGAGATTCTCCGAAGATCGCGACGGGAAGTTCGGCCGCAGCGGGACTGCTGAGGTTTGCCGTCAGCAATGCTGCGAACATCACATGGCCTAGTCTCTTCAACTCAAACCTCATCACACACAATTCAATATCTCAGCGTAAGCCATCCCATGACCCGGCTGCCGAGGGTATCCCCCAAGGGATGTTCCTTGTGGCGATCGTTCAGGGCATTGAAGACCGCGACGGCGACTTCCGCTTTGTCATGCCAGAATCGATAGCCGCCGCGCAGGTTGAGCAGGGTATAACTATCAATCGTCGGGCTGACTGCTGAAGGAAGCACCGGAGTAAGTGCCGTAAACAGTTCGATGAGCGGATAGGTGGCCCCCGCGACGTAATGCACGGCGAGTTCCCCATTGATGCCGCTATCCCAATCCCCGCGGAGGCCGACGTTGGCTTTCCAATCTGGGCCGCCACGGCGCGAGACCCCGGTGAACGTTTGGCCGATTTTTTGGTAGGAGACATTTGCAAAGCCGCTCAGCCATCTGGTGGCAAGGAATTCCAGGCCTGCTTCGGTTCCGTAAATGTCAGCCTCACCGCCGTTGACCAGTGTGCGTGTCGTGCCGATGGTTTGAAAATTGATCAAGTCTGACAGATGGTTGAAAAACAGATCGAGCCTGGTTCGAAGCCGATGTTTCATCCACCAGCCCTGGTATCCCGCTTCATAGGAGATGATTTGCTCAGGATTGAGTTTCTGTGATCCAAAGAGCGGGATGGGCGCGAACAGTGGCGGTGTGGTGGGAAGGATTCGAAGGTCCAGATTCGACTCGAACAACGTCGGGGGCCGATAGGCGACAGATCCGCTGATGCGAAATGTATGATCCGGAGTGAGGTTGTACACGAGCGCGACGCGTGGACTCCAGGTACCGGTGATCCGAGTATGCAGGTCATAACGGATCCCGGCCACCAGCGTGAGCGGTGACAGAATTTTCCACTCATCCTGCAGATGAAACCCGAGACGGTCTTCGCGCCCTAATTCAGATACCGCCGCCCCATCGACCGTGTTGTAGCGGTAATTGACGCCATAACTGAGGCGATTGGTCGGAGTCACTTCGAGGCTATGTTGGGCTTCGAGGTTATAGCTCTGTGTGGTGAAGGAGACATTGGAGCCGCCGATGGCATTAGTCTGTCTGACGAACCGGGAGAGCAGCGGATGAGTGGCGGAGTCGACGGGAATATCGTTGCCTTGCCACCAGCCACGAAGAGAGAAATTCCGGTATTGATAATGAACGTCCGTATAGCCCTGGTTGAACTGAGATTGAGGAATCTGCACGTTTGAAACCGGGCCATCGAACCGATTTGTATCGATGAATCCCCCGGCCACGCGTAACGTGCCGTCTCCCGAAAAGTTGTATTGTGTCTGGACATTGAACTTACTCGACCGGAACGCCAGCGCATCATTGTTGCGCCATTGCTGGTTCTGGTCGTGGCCGATGGAGAGACGATAATCGAGCTTCCCCGCTGAGCCCGCTTGGATCGCGGCGCTGGAAATCGTGCCGAGTTCGCCGCCGCCGAACTGGAGTGTCGTTCCTTTCATCTCCTGAGCGGACTTCGTGATGATGTTGATGACCCCGTCGAATGCATTGAATCCATAGACGACGGACGCCGGCCCCTTTAGTACCTCAATGCGTTTGATTTCCGGCAGCGTGACCGGGAGCGATTTCCAGAACACGAGTCCCTGTCCGTCGATATAGATTGATCGCCCGTCCACCATCACCAGGATCTTGTTGGCAAACAGCTGATTGTCGCCTCGTGCGCTGACGTTGAAATCCGCACCGGTCACCTGCATGACATCCAGTCCTGGCACGCGGCGGAGAATGGTAGGGATGTCGGTTGCGCCTGAGTGGCGGATGTCTTCGTCCGTTATGACGTACACGTTAGAGGGTGCTTGCGAGATGGGCTGTTCGTGGCGCGTGGCGATGCTGACGGTCTCTTCTTCTTTGAGCAGCTCGAGCTCCCCGCTCGCGGGCGCTTCTTCTACCAGGGCAACGGGAGATGGCGTGTCGTGGGCCTGCGTTGACACGGCGCAACACAGGCTCACGAGCCCTCCGCAGAACCAACGGGCGAGGTGCGGCAGGCGAGATGTGACTCGTCGGGTAGCCATGCTGCATTGCTCCGTTTGTGCCGACGGAGATGAACAGAGGGAGACAGTGCCGGGTAGCTGGGTCCGAGTGTGCATGGCATACCGTGAGGCCCCTGCCGGCGTTGTCGGGCGTTGTCTGACGGAAGAAGAGAACAAGAACCTTTGGTTCAAGGTACGCTCACGCAAAAGGCATGCTTGTGTTGCCGCGACGAGACAGAAATCGTGGGCTTGAATTGCGAAAGGATCTACGCGATTCGACCGGTCTTCGCAAGGAGAGAAGTAGTGTGCGGAGCCATGGATGCAGAACGCGTATCTATCCGGATACAGATTGTATGTGTTCAGATACAGACGGCTGATTTGTTTTATTCGCACGCGGGCGCCCTGGCTTTAGGTCTTGGAGACGAGGCGAGAAGGGGCGGCCATTCTTGGACTCCAGATCGTTAAGCAGATCTTCAATCGCAGATGAAATGAGCCCGGCCATGGTGGTGCCGGATGTCCAATAGGCGGCGTCGCGCATACGCTCTAATAAGTCGGTGGGCAGGCTGACGGTCATACGCTGGCGTTTTTGTGGTCTTAAGTAGAGGAATCGGCTCATAGTGCAACTCCTTTTGCACGAAAGGCGTTGCGGGGACGCCTTTCTTTCTCGTCCGAGCATCAATTGCTCGTCCGGAATATCGAGATGTGATTCATCATATTATGTTCTGCGCTGCGACGGATGCGTTTCGGCCCGATGCGAGGTGCTGTCCTTCCAGACAGCCACGATCAACAAGGCCAACATGCTGCTGACTCCCACTAGGAGACCCCCCATGACGAGTTCCATGTCAGGCCCCTTTCTGTTCCGATAAGCCTATCCTTGTGTGCAGGGTTTCTTGTCCTGTCGTCCCATGATGACAGCAACAGGCATGCCATATTGTGAATCCACGCCAGGTCGGTTGTGAGGATGAGCAAGCACAAGCCTGTTCAGACTCTTCGCGAATAGTGTTGAATCAGCGCGTAGTGGCCAACAAAGAAGGGGACGGAAGCGGAATGTATCGAATTAGATTCTGAAGCGTATCCAATACGATACGAAGGCGTCTTTCAGAAGGTTCGTGCTGCTCGGGATGCTGGGTGAAAGGGAGCCGCGTCTCCGTTGGGGACGAAGACGCGGCACGTGGCGTGGAGATGAAGGCGGTCTGCTCAGCGCTGGATGGGCACGATCCAGGAGGCCGTGACATGCGGCCGGTTAAATCATTTCAACCGGCGACAGGAAACCGGCTCGACACCACGCCGCTGTGTGTGCAAGGTGACGGTCCCTTTTCCTCAGCAACGCGAATCATGGAAGTGGATAGAAGCAACCACTGTGCCCTTAGCCGGCGGGAAATCCGGCCATTGTGGGGATGGGCCCACGGCCAAGGGCGGATGGGCTTCAGTAGTTGAAGCGCAGGGAGAGAGAGCCGGCGTGAATCAAGGTCTCGTACCGGCCGTTGACGGTCGGGTTCTGGTTGCCCGCGACGGTCCTGACTTCGTAGAAGGCGGCTTGATATCCCAGGTCGATGGCAAACAACTTCGGCTTGAGCGGACCGATACCCAGGTCGCCGCAGCGTATCAGCCCAAGAAAGGATCCATTGGGGTGGCAGACCAGCCCGATTCCCACGGAAGGAATGTGCGAGTTAGCAGATGGAACCCCGGGATTAAACGTACGGTCAGGGATCTGAGTTTGCTGGTTCATGTATCCGGCCCGTAACGCGACTTCCCACTCGGGCAGGGATGTCAGTCGAAGCCACCGGTATTCAGTTCCAACCATCGCCGTGTAGCCGCTTTGCCAATTTTGCGGGAAGGGAAGCAGGGCCCCGTTGGACAAGTGAATATCAAGCGTCCGGTTCGATTTCCAGCCGACATAGTCGACATCCAATTCCAACTTCCATTCTCGATCGGGCGTGCGCACCGGCCAAACGGCGAAGCCACCGGAAAGCACTTGCGGGAGTACGAAGGTGGCTGCTGTGTTGGCCACCAAGGCGCCATTGGCCAGTAGCGTTCCGGTAAGATGGAACGTGGCCTGACTGCGATAGACCATGCCGATGTTGACGAGGGGTTTGCCCTCGCTGTTACGGTAAGGCGTATACAGCAGGCTGACGTTAAATCCTGCCGTGGTATCGCTCCCGTTGATTTCAACCAACGAGCCGGCCGGAATCCCTAACCCGCCGGGCCAGATCGATTTCTGCTCAAGGTGCCCTTCTCCGAACAGCCCGGAAAAGGTATAGATGTCCGCGCCCAATCCAAACGACAGCTGATCGTTGAGCTTGTAGGCAATCGTAGGTTTGATGTCGAGCAACGGGAGCGTGGTGAACGTCAGCGCGCTGCGAAACGGGCCGTCGTTCGGGTACCTGGTCAGCGAACCGAAGGGATTGTTGAATCCGATTCCCGCGCTGAAATCTCCCAGTGCCGAGAAGCCGAGATCTTTGAGATTGGCGACCATATACACGTGGCCGGGGGGAGGCCAGGCCAGGCTGCCGTTGCGATCTCCTGTAGCATGGGCACCGGTCGGGCTGGTGAATTGGGTGGTGCCACCGATGAGTGAGGTACCGAACAGAGTTTGGACGCCGTGCAACTGCGTCATGCCGGCCGGGTTGTAATGCAGCGCAGAAGGGTCGTCGGCCTGAGCCACGAACGCGTTCCCCATGGCGGCGGCAGAGGCGGATTGCCCTTGCAGGCGC
>WBZP01002287.1_pt1 | contig 22206 bp, 20 predicted proteins | sample 5204301 | NCBI WGS metagenome assembly WBZP01 (sample SAMN12412401, study PRJNA552823) | activated sludge metagenome | isolation source: activated sludge from nitrification reactor of wastewater treatment plant... | place: USA: Pennsylvania | collected 2017
GTCCACAGCGGGCGTTTACTTGCCTGATCCTCAGTGCTACTATCGTGCCAGAGTTTCTCCTGGTTTATCTGGTAGCCGGTGTGATGCATGTGGGATGTAGTAGCCAGACGAAGTCTCCTTACTGTAAGTGGAGCACTGGCAGCATTCCTGATTTATCTGCTGTTTGTGAACGCAGACTCCGCTCCCACAAATCAGCCTGTTGCGCCAGGTGCCATTGAAAGCGCAGATGCGAAAATCTCTGATTTTACCTTCACACAGACCAAGGGAGATGTGGTGCAGTGGCGGGTGCAGGCCAAACAGGCGCGCCTATTCGAGTTGGAAAAGCGCGCAGTCCTGAGCGACGTTGAAGTGACGCTCTATGGGCAAGCCGGGAAAGAGGTGACCGTTCTAGGGGACGAAGGCGCGCTCGATACGGCCACGAAAAACTTCGTCTTGGCGAATCGAACGGAGCCGCTGATCATCGCGACGGGAAGCGGATATACGATCTATACCAATCACCTGGTATGGACCGATGCCACAAAGATCATTCAGACCGGTGATCCCGTCCGCATTGTCGGCAATGGATTGGAAATTACCGGCAAAGGATTACTGGGACGGACAGAGTCTGAAGAGTTTGAGGTACTTGATGATGTTCATGTGGATCTCGTTTCTGGTTCTTAGTCTCTTGGCCCCGGTCATAGCCGAATCTGCGACACCTGTGGGTGCGGCTGTCCCTGCTGGGTCAGCTCCCGCTCAGGCTCCGACAACTATTACCGCAAAAAAAATGACGGTGCGTAATCAGGATAGTCAGGCCGTCTTTGAAGGGTCGGTTATTCTGACGCAAGGGACGTTGATGGTCTATTCGGACAAGATGGTGGTGTCGTTCTCCCCTCAGTCTGCGGATGTCAAGAAAGGGGAGCCTGGAGAAATGAAGACGCGTGATCCATCTTCTACAGCCAAACCAATAGGCAAGGGTGCCGATGTGATGCCAGGGGCTTCAGGTCGGTCCGTCAAGCAGATTGAAGCGACCGGCCATGTGCGCATCGAAAAAGAGACCGGAAATGCGACCTCCAATAAGGCGGTGTTCGACAATAGTCGACGGGTTGTGACCTTGACCGGGGATCCGGTGGCTTGGGAGAAGGGGACGCGAGTCAGCGGCGAGAAGATCGTGATTTACCTGGATGAAGATCGAAGTGTCGTTGAAGGGGGGTCGCATCTCCTCATCGACGGCGAACGTGGCGGAATGAAATGACGCAGGGAACTGACTCAGAATTGCTGGGGACGTCGGACTTCGTGGCCGGTCCGCACACATCGTGCTTGCGGGCCCGAGGGTTGGAGAAGAGTTTTCGCGGGCGAAAAGTCGTCAAGGGCGTGGCAATCGAAGTGCGTGCTGGCGAAGTGGTCGGGCTGCTTGGTCCGAACGGCGCGGGGAAGACCACGATCTTCGATATGGTGGTCGGTCTTTGCCAGCCGGACGAGGGGGAGATAACGTTTAACGGTGAGTCCATCACGGACTTGCCGATGTATCAACGGGCCAGGCGTGGGATCGGGTATCTCCCGCAAGAGTCGTCGGTCTTTCGTCGCCTTTCCGTAGAGAAGAATGTCTTGGCGATTTTGGAAATCCTAGGCTATCCTCGGGGTGAGCGGATGGCACGGGTTGATGAGTTGCTCAAGGACCTTGATCTCCTCCACATTCGTGGCAGTATGGCGTATGCGCTGTCAGGAGGAGAGCGTCGTCGATTGGAAATCACCAGGGCTTTAGCGACGAGCCCCTCCTTCATGCTCCTGGATGAACCGTTTGCCGGGATTGATCCGATCGCGGTGGCCGATATTCAGCAGATTATTCTTCGACTGAAAGACAAGGGCATTGGGATTCTCATCACCGATCATAATGTTCAAGAGACGTTATCCATTACCGATCGTGCCTATATTATTAATGAAGGATTGATCCTGGAATCCGGTTCTCCGGAGGCCATTGTCAAGAGTGAAACCGCTCGGGCTGTGTATCTTGGAGAGCGATTCAAGCTGTAGAGGGTTGAATATCTAGTTATGAAACTTCGTCTCGATTTGAGGCTTAGCCAGAAGCTAATCATGACGCCGCAGTTGCAGCAGGCGATTAAGCTGTTGCAGCTGTCTCGTCTTGAATTGCAGCAAAGTCTGACCCAGCATCTGCTCGAAAATCCTCTTCTTGATGAAGTGCAGGCTGAAGTTGAGGAAGCTGAAGCGGCGGCTGCAGAAGGAAAAACGGAAGATCCCTCTGCAACGGCCACACAAGATAACGCGGAAGAGGCGGGAACTCCTGAGGAGCGAGGCTCGCCAGAAGAGTTTTCAGCCTCTGGATGGGAAGAGTACTTTGGCTCGGATCGTCGAGCCGGGGATTCGGAATATCCCTCTTCGTCTCAAGATGAGTTTCCCTCTTACGAGCAAACGGTGGCCAAAGCCACATCACTGGAAGAGCATTTGCTTTGGCAGCTCTCGCTCTCGGGTCTTTCAGAACGAGAGAAAGCCATTGGACGCCTGCTCATCGGAAATTTGGATGACGATGGCTATTTGAGAATAACTCTGGCCGAAGTCGTCAGCGGGAGTGAATTTGCTGAGGCGGAGGCCGAGTCAGTCCTCAAGGACATTCAGACCTTTGATCCAACCGGCGTCGGGGCACGTGATCTGCCGGAGTGTCTCCTGCTTCAACTTGGCCATCTGGGCAAGAATCCGATGGGGTCGCTCGGTGCAAGGCCTGGTGCGCTCAAGGGAGCCGTCGTTGAAGGTGTTATTCTGCATCATCTCAAGGACCTTGAAAAGAAACAGTATGCCAAGATTGCCAAAGCCTTGAATGTCTCCGTTGAAGAAGTCTTCGAGGCGACGAAGTTGATCGGGGATCTGGAGCCGAAACCAGGTCGTCCGTTCACGAACACGCAGAATTACGTGATTGTGCCCGACGTCTTCGTCGTCAAGAACGAAGGAGAGTGGGTGGTCTTACTGAACGACGACGGTTTGCCGCGGATGCGGATTAGTCCGTATTACAAGCAACTCATGACGGCTGGTGATGGCGGGACGGCTGAAACTAAGTCTTACCTCGATGAAAAGCTCAGAGCTGCCCAATGGGTGATCCGGAGTATCGATCAACGGAATAAAACGATCGTCAAGGTCGTGACGAGTATTGTGAAGTTTCAGGAGCAGTTTTTTGAGCAAGGGATTGAACATCTGAAGCCCTTGGTCCTCAAGCAGGTGGCGGAAGACATCGGAATGCATGAATCGACGATTAGTCGAGTCACCGCCAACAAGTATATGTACTGCCCGCAAGGGATGCTTGAATTAAAGTTCTTCTTCAACGCAGGACTTCAACGCGCTGATCAGCCCTCTGACATGATGTCGTCGGTGTCGGTCCGCGAAATGATTCGGAAAATGATCGCCGAGGAGGATGTGCAGCGCCCGCTGAAGGATGAGGAGATTGCGGCGCGTCTGAAACTCCAGCAGGTCCTGATCGCGCGTCGTACGGTGGCGAAGTATCGCGCCGAGGATAACATCCCTTCTGCAAGCCAGAGAAAGCGCCATTTTTAGTCTGCGCCCGCTGGACATGGCGCAGAAATCGGTTCACGTAAGGAGACACCTCGCATGAAGCTACGAATCACTGGCCGCCACATGGATGTGACGCCCGCACTTCGTCGGTATCTTGAGACACGATTCGATCGGCTGGATCGGTACGAATTGAAAGTCGGGATTGTTCAAGTGGTCTTGAGCGTTGAGAAGCTGCAGCATAAGGCAGAAGCCGTCTGTGTGGTTCACGGGAAACGTGTGCAAGCGAAAACCTCGACGCGAGAAATGTACGCGACGATTGATGCCTTGGTGGATCGTATTGATGGGCAGCTCAGAAAGCTGAAGGAGCGATTGGTCAGTCATAAGCCTGCAAAGGCTACCCGAGTCCGGTCGGTGCGCGCGCTGGCGGCCGAGTGGCAAGCAGAGCCAGTCTTCAAGGTAGAGCGTCGCGCTGTGCCGGTCCTGTCCCTCGCGGAGGCACATGATCGGTTCGGTGATCACAGTGAAGCCTTTCTGTTGTTTGCACACATTGAGACCGGGAATCTCCATGTGCTTCAACGGGGCACCGGCGGGCGGGTATTGGCCATTGAGCCCTTTGCCGAAGGTCGGCGAGGGCATTCCTTCCCAGGGTCAGGAGAATAAGGGGCTGGCTTGAAGGTGCCTGGATCTCGCTCCGATTGCTCTGAATGGTTCTTTGCCTGTGTCATGTCCGTGACCGAGCATTCCGATTTCCTGGCAGAGCTGGTTGTCTCCAATAAAGTTGTATGGCACAGCTGAATCTTGTCATCGTCAGTGGCCTCTCCGGATCCGGTAAGTCGCACGCGCTGAAGGCGTTCGAGGATGCCGGCTATTTCTGCATTGATAACCTCCCTCCTGCGTTGATCCCGACGTTCGTGGAACTGTGCAATCAGCAAGGTGGGGAGATATCGAACGTCGCGCTAGGCGTCGATGTCCGCGAACGAGTCTTTTTTGCAGATCTGGTCGGGACGCTTGAGCGGGTGAGAGCCCTTGGGTACGCGATTCGTCTACTCTTTTTAGAAGCCCGAGATGAGGTGCTTGTCAGGAGATTTTCTGAGTCCCGTCGTCCGCATCCGCTATTGCCGCATTTGCCGGTTCTTGAAGGGGTTCGGTTTGAGAAGGAGCGGGTTGCAGAATTGCGCCGCCATGCTGATCGGATTATCGATACGTCTGATCTGACCGTGCACGAACTCCGGGACGTATTGACGAAGGAGTTTTCCCGAGGTCCTGCCACTCGGCGTTTGACGGTAACCTTGCTGACTTTTGGATACAAGTTTGGCGTTCCCTATGATATTGATTTGCTGTTTGACGTTCGGTTTTTGAAGAATCCGTTCTTTGTCCCTGACCTCAAGCCGCTACCAGGGGATGATCCCCGTGTTCGTGCCTTTGTGTTGTCCGATCCAGACGCCATTGACCTCCTGGTGCAGCTGGAGAGCATGCTGAAGTTCTTGATCCCCCTCTATGAGCGTGAACAGCGCAGCTATCTCACCATTGCGATTGGGTGCACCGGCGGGCGTCACCGATCAGTCGCGATTGCAGGTCGGCTCCGGGAGAGCCTTGGCGCAATCGGTCATGAAGTGATCCTCAAGCATCGAGATCTGCAGAAGTCCTAAGGAGGATTCTCAGGCGCTGCAATCCACGCTGCTTCCTGTCAGTTCGGGTGTGTTGCTTGACAGGTCGAGCATATTGACTATACTTACCTTGTACCTGCAGAACCTAGCTTCCCTCAGGCACATTTCACGTGAAGAAACGAAACGCGATTCGAAAGATATCAGGGTATAAGACGAATCAGGTGTGTGACTTGTTCGATATATCGAAAGCCACGTTGTTTCGATGGGAGCGCGAAGGATTGATTTCTGGTCCTCCTCGAGACTGGCGAAACTGGCGGCTGTATACGCAGGAGAATGTGGCGGAAATTCAGAAAATGATTCGCGCTCGAAAGTTTGTCCTGTAGTGTAGCGGGTGAGGGATATGCTAAGCACATTTAAAAACATGTTTGAGACCGACATTGTCTCGTTACTGACTCCCAAGCGTCAGCTGGTTGGGCTCGATATTGGGTCGAGCGCAATTAAGTTGGTGCAGCTGAGAGAGAGTAAGGGCCGGTACTATCTCCAGAAGTTCGGTATGAAGCCGTTGGAGCCGGAAGTGATCGTAGATGGAACGGTCATGGATGAAGGGCGAGTGGTCTCGGCTATACGTGAGTTGTTTGAGGAATCGAACGTCAAAAATAAGCAAGTCGCGGTGTCCATCTCAGGTCATGCCGTCATTGTGAAGAAAATCAGCTTGCCTCCGATGCCCGATGAGGAGCTGGAAGGGCAAGTGAAATTAGCGGCGGAGCAATATATTCCGTTCGATATCAATGAAGTGAATATCGATTTTCATGTGCTTCCGGCTGATGCCTCAGGCGAGGGGTCCGGGGAGATGTCGGTTATTCTCGTGGCGGCAAAGAAGGACAAGATCAATGAGTTGACCGAGTTGGTCAAGGGTGCCGGATTGATGCCGATGGTCATGGACGTCGATGCCTTTGCCATCGAAAATATGCACGCGATTAACTATCCCCTGGCTCAAGATGAAACGACGGCTCTGGTGAATCTTGGGGCCAGTGTGATGAACGTCAACATTATCCGTGGTGGCGTCTCCTTGTTTACCCGGGATATCCCGTTGGGTGGCAATCGCTACACGGAAGCGATTCAGAGGGAAATGGGCCTGTCCTACGAGGAAGCTGAAGAGACCAAAAAAGGCGAGCGAAGCGGGAAGGCCGCGTCGGGTCCTATTGACAGTGTGATTGATAACGTCAATGGAGAAGTGGCCTCAGAAATTGCCAGAACGGTTGATTATTTCAAGACCTCTGCCTCAAATGTTGGGCTGGATCGTGTTTTAGTGTGTGGCGGGGTCGCGCGCGTCAGCGGGCTCGTGCAGCAATTAAGTGACCGCATGCAAACGCCAGTCGAAGTTGCCAATCCGTTTAGTGAAATTGATACATCGGGAAGTGACTTCGATCAGGATGCCCTGGCTGAAATGGCGCCGCTGGCTTCTGTTGCGGTAGGGCTGGCCTTGAGATCAGTGGGGGACCGATGATTCGTATCAATCTACTTCCTGGCCCTAAAGGGCGCACGGCCAAGCCTCAGTATGATGTTCGGGCGCAGGCCTTACTGGGTGTTGGTGTGCTCTTGGTCACGATCGCAGGTTGTTGGTGGTACTCTTCTTCTCTTGATGAGGTCATCGAGGCGAGGCAGGAAGAGAAGCTCGCTAAAGAGAAGCAAGTTGTTCAGCTCAAAGAACAGGTGAAGCAGGTACAGGACTTTGAGCAGAAGAAGAAGTTGTTAGAGGATAAGAATCGGGTGATCGATCAACTTGAGTCGGCGCGGGTCGGGCCGGTTAAAGTGTTGGATCTTGTGAGCCAAAGTATTGAGCCCTTGAAGGTCTGGCTCACCAATTTGAAGCTATCTGCGGAAAATGTGGAAGTAGAGGGAAAGGCCTTGACGAATGATGAAGTTGTCGAGTTCGTCAACAATCTGCGCCGGACTGATTTTTTTGCAAATATCAATCTCCAGGAAAGTAAGGCCGCAGTAGAGAATAAGATCAACATCTACCAGTTTAAACTGGCATTTCGCCTGAAAGGTTGAGCATGGCGTTGCCTTCTATCAATCTAGAGACGCTGCGCAGTATCCCTGCTCCTCAGAAGCTGGCCCTCCTGGGTTTGCTTGTTGGGGTGCTGATGGCGGGGTTCTACTTCTATATTGCAGAACCAAAAGCCGCGGCGATTGACATGCTTCAAGCGGACAACGCACGGTTGGACGGAGAAATTCAGACCCTCACGATCAAGGCGAAGCACCTCGACGAATTGCTCGCTGCCAATAAACAGCTTGAGATCGAACTGGCAAAAAAGAAGGAACGACTTCCTCCGGAAGAAGAAGCGGTTATGCTGTTGAAGCAAGTGTCCGATCTTGGTGTCCGCCTGGGGCTCGATATTAGGTTGTGGCGGCCAGGAGCTCAGTCAGAAGATGCGTCGAAACTGTTTGTGAAGATGCCTGTCGCCGTCGAAGCTACCGGGGCCTACCATACAACGGCACTGTTTTTTGATCGTATTAATCGGCTGCCGAGAATTATTACAGTCTCAGGTCTCAAGATGGGGGCTCCAAAGATGGAGCAGGGACGAATTGTGTCCCAGGCGCAATTCGATCTTGTGGCATATGCGGCTCCTCCGGAGAAGCAGGTTGCCGCGATTCCGGTGCCAAATGTTGGGAAGCCAGCTCCGGTTGGCAAATAGGGGATTGAGGAGCTATGCAACTGTCTAGTGTGGAGCGGATATCGCGTGTGCCAAGAATTCCAGCGGGCACCATCTTCCTTGCTGGCGTATTGCTGTTCGTCGTCGTCGCAGGCGCGGAAGTTGGCGCAGGGACTTTGACCCCATCGAATCAGATCAGTCCACTACGGCAGGATTCGATTAAGCTGCCTGCCGCTCCTGAAATTCAACGGCAAACCATCGCTCCGACCTTGATGGCCAATCCTTCGGTTGAAGGTGAGGCCTCGCTCTCATCTCCGTCCACTCTTCCTGATACTGGGAGCGGATTTGGATATGATCCATCAGGCCGTCGAGATCCGTTTGCGCCGGTCGTGCAGCAACTCCAACCAGGAAAGATGGATGTCAGCCTTCCTCCGCTCCAACGAGTCAATTTGACGGAGCTGAATTTAATCGCCATTGTGTGGGGCGCGTACGGGTACACGGCGATGGTTCAGACTCCTGATGGGTATGGGTATGCCGTCAGACGTGGGACACGCCTCGGGCAGAACAATGGCGTTGTGAGTGCTATTACGGAGCGAGGAATCATCGTGCAAGAGCGGTTTACTGATGTCTATGGGAAAAAACAGGAGCGAGAATACGTAAAGCTTCTTCACCCGAAAGAGGGCGCAGAATGAAAACATTAGCGGCAGTGGCAGGTACTTCGTTTCGCCGGGCATGGTGGCTGGGGATGGTGGGTGCCCTGTTGAGCGCTCAGACTGTTCAAGCTGAGTCATTGCTTACTCAGGCGGTTGGCCTTGAGCAGAGGGCGCATGACCAGGCAACCATTGCGTCCGATGCGATCGATGCTCCAGCCCAAATGGTCACTAAGATTGAAGTCCGTCCGGAAGGGGACGAGGTTACCGTCCTTGTGAAGGGCGATGGGAAATTGTTCTCGTCCGCTCGATTGTTAGACGAGAATCGGCTGGTTGTTGATCTCATCTCTGTGTCGTCGGCGCTCAAATCTCCCCTGGTCTCGGGGCAGCATCAGCTTCTTAGAAAAGTCAGAGTTGGATATCATGCTGATAAGGTTCGTCTTGTTCTCGAGCTTCTTGGGCGTCCCTCATTTTCGGTCACTCCTGTTGGACATGACATTCTGGTCTCGCTAAAGCCGAGGGCGGTGGGGGCGAATGTGGTTCCGGTGAACATGCCATCGTCTCCTGAAGGAAACATCCCCGATCCCGTTGGAATAGGCGGGAGCGAGTTTGCAGATCCTGGACAGGTGGTGCCGAGGGAGATCCGCGCAAAGAAGGGGCAGGTTATGGGGCCTGCGCAAGGGAAGTTTAAGGTCCGAACCATTCAGATGGCCACGGAGAGCGCAACGCCTGAGAGCGATTCAAGAGGAGATGATCTTGTCGCCGGTCAGACGCGTTTTGCTGGACGCCGGATCTCGTTAGATTTTCAGCAGGCCGATATCACCAATATCCTTCGTCTCATCGCTGAGGTCAGTGGATTTAATATCGTGGTGGGTGAAGGGGTTAAGGCCAAGGTAACCATGAAGCTTGTCAGCGTACCCTGGGATCAAGCCCTGGATATGCTGCTCAAGATGAATGGGTTGGGTATGATTCGTCAGGGGACAATCGTGTGGGTTGATACGCTGACGAACATTGCCAAGCAACAGGATGAAGAAGCCCGCGCAAAAGAAGCGAAGACCAAAGCCGAGGAGCTGGTTGATCGCGTGTTCTACATCAGGAACATCCAGGCACAGGAGCTTCAAACGGCATTGCGGCAGTACTTGAGCCCTCGTGGAGTTATGAATATCAGCGCCGGAAGCAACGCGCTTATCGTGCGAGATACCGAGACCAAGCTTGCGGTGATGAAACAATTGGTAGATGGATTGGATCTTCAAGTGCCACAGGTTCAAATTGAAGCGCGCATCGTTCAAGCTGATACGGTGTATGCGCGTGGCATGGGTATTCAATGGGGAATTCAGAACGGTGATTTTGGGCCCAACTCATTTAACTTTCTTGGAAATGCAACTGGCGCATTTGCTCCTACTGGAGGTACTGGCGCAACCACAATTCCAAGAGACTTTATCGTCAATCTCCCTGCGCAGGTTGGTGGACTTCCGGCGGTTCCGGCGATCGGGTATCAGTTTGGTAAGCTGGCACCGGGCTTTGCCTTGGATTTACGACTGTCTGCCGGAGAGTTGCTGGGGTTAAGCAAAGTGATTGCGGCTCCGAAAATTACGACGCTGGATAAACGTGAAGCGAAGATTTCACAGGGTGAATCGATTCCGTTCCAAACCACTTCGCTTCAAGGAACGCAGACGACATTTGTGGATGCGAATCTTGAGCTGAACGTAACCCCGCAAATCACGTCACGCGATCCGAAGGAAGTCGGAAAGCAGATTCTTATGAAGGTTCGCGCCACTCGCAACGCGGTCGGTGCTCGAAGCAATCCTGCTGGCCCGAGTATCGATCGTCGTGAAGCGACGACCCAGGTGATTGTCCGCGACGGCGAGACGATGGTGATCGGCGGTGTGTTTGTGGATACCCAGAATAACAACGTACAGGGAGTTCCGTACCTGTCACGAATCCCCGTTCTGGGGTGGCTGTTTAAGAATAAATCGGAGAGCGTGTCGAAACAGGAATTGTTGATTTTCATGACGCCTACGATTATTCGTACGACATAGTCGAGTGGCAGAGCGGCTTTGGATCGGCCCGTACTTGTTGCAGATGGCAATGAGTACGGGTCGATCATTTTTTGGGGGAGTCGTCTCTGCTGTGTAGTGGGTGTGGCATGGCCTCGTTGACCGGTAAGGCGATCACCTTTTAGTTCGTCCGAACCTATGCTACGATCCACGCGGTTTTTCTTGGAAACAACCCAGTTAGTGGCGAATAGCCAGTAGTGTGTAGATCCTGAAGGCCTGATTCATGGGCTGAAGCGATTTCTGGAGAGTGTTCAGAATATGGGCAGAGTAGAGCAACGAGTGTCGGTGTCGCTTAAAGAGCGAAGCTATGACATTGTCATCAAGCCAGGCTTGATCGACGAGCTTGGAATGCGCCTTCAGTCGCTTGCCTCAACCGAACGTATCGCCATTGTGACAGACCGCCATGTTGGCAGGTACTATCTCCGCACCGTGGTGGGGCAATGTAGGCAGGCTGGGCTCCGTCCGGTCTCAATCGTATTGCCGCCAGGGGAAAAGAATAAGACGCTTACGACTGTTGGAAAGATTCTCGATGTGCTGGCGAAGGAGCGATTTGAGCGGAAATCGTTGTTGATGGCGCTTGGGGGAGGGGTTGTAGGGGATGTGACAGGCTTTGCTGCAGCAATCTATCAGCGAGGGATCCCCTTCGTCCAGGTGCCGACCACATTGGTCGCGCAAGTGGATTCGAGCGTCGGAGGAAAAACTGGCGTCGATCATAGGTTGGGGAAGAATCTCATCGGAGCATTTCACCAGCCAGAGGCCGTCTGGATTGATACCACGCTTTTACGCACGCTTCCGAAACGGGAATGGATTGCAGGTTTGGCCGAAGTGATCAAGTACGGCATCATTGCGGACTCCAAGTTGTTCTCGCATCTCGAACGAAAGATGCCAGCCATTTTGAAGCTTGAGCCTCAGGCTGTCATGCAGATTGTGAAGCGCTCCTGTGAGATCAAGGCCCAAGTAGTAGCCGAAGATGAGCGGGAATCTGACCGTCGAAGAATTTTGAATTACGGACATACGATAGGTCATGCACTAGAGGCTTTGGGTGGTTATCGGTCATTGATTCATGGAGAGGCTGTCGGTATTGGGCTTGTGCTTGAAGCGGATTTAGCCCGGCACCAGGGGTATTGCGACTTGAAGACAGTTGATCGAATCAGGTCGATCGTCCGCTCTGCTGGTTTGTCTGATCGTCTGACCAGTTCTTCTCTAGAGAAGGTGTGGGCGGCGATGCAGCACGACAAGAAGGTCTCGCAGGGGAAAGTGGTGGGCGTGTGGCCGTCCGCGATCGGACAAGTTCGGATTGCGCCGCTTGAGCGAGCCACGTTTGCTGAGTGGTTTCACACTGTTTCTGCTGGGGGCAGAGGGCGATCAAAGTGAATAGGGAAACACGTGCAATGAGGGACATCCTCGCTCGGGATCTATAAAAATGGCATCAAAAAAGCTTTCATCTGCGCAGCTAGAGCAAGCATTGCGAGAAAAGACTCGCGAGGTGGATGTGCTGCACCGGATTAGCGAGTCGATCAGTAACACGCTCGATCTTGAGGCCGTGCTCCGGCATATTGTCGATGTTGTGGTCGAGGTGACGAAAGCGGACGCCTGTCTTCTGTATCTGCTGTCTGACGGCCGGGATGAATTGATTCTTCGGGCCTCGAAAAATCCTCATCCTCGCCTGATCGGGCGCATTACGATCGGTCTGGGCGAAGGCATCACCGGCTGGGTGGCCCGTGAGCGGACGCGTGTGGTCGTTCCCAATAATGCCAGCGAGGATCCTCGGTTCAAGTTTTTCAATAACCTCCCCGAGGATCGGTATCAGGCTTTTGTCTCCGTGCCGATTCTCGCCAAGAACGAGGTGAGCGGCGTCATCAATGTGCAGCATAAGCGCTCTCGTCGCTATCGAGAAGATGAACTCGCGCTCCTCACCACTATCGCCAATCAGGTCGGAGGCGCAATTGAGAATGCCCGCCTCTATGATCAGATGCGCCGGAAGGCGCTGCAGTTGGAAACGTTGTCGCAAGTCTCAGAGACGGTTGCGTCCAACCGGATAACGGACGATGTTCTTCAGCTGATTGTGACCATGACCGCGCAGATGTTGGGCTCGAAAATCTGTTCGATCATGCTGCTGGACGAAGCCAGTGGAGAGCTGCGGATTGCTGCCACGCAAAGCTTGAGCGAATCGTATCGGCGAAAACCCAATCTCAAGGTCGGACAAAGTATCAGCGGCCGAGCTGTCCAGGAGCGACGATCAATCATCGTCCCGGATGTGACGAAAGAGCGGGACTATATGTATTCTGACTTAGCGGCGAAGGAGGGGTTTTGTTCGCTGCTGTCTGTGCCGATGATGATGCGGGAAAAGTGTGTGGGCGTAATCAATAGTTACACGTCGGTTCCCCACACTTTTACGTCGGAAGAAGTGCGGCTCATGCAGGCGATCGCCAATCAGGCGGCAATTTCCATCGAGCATACAACGTTGTTGGAAAAATCGTTCGAGATGCAAGAGGCCCTGGCCGTGCGGAAGTTGCTCGAACGGGCTAAGGGCTACTTGATGCGATCGAAAAAGCTCTCCGAAGATGAAGCGTTCAAGTTAATCCAGCGTCAGAGCATGGATTTGAGAAAGTCGATGAGGGAGATTGCCGAGGCGATCTTGCTGGCCAGTTCGATTGAAGAGCGAGCAGGCCACGGTGCAAGGCCGTAACGGGTTTGACGGGGCTATCTCGACTCCTGTGTTGGTTTCGACTTGGGGAGTGTTCGTTTCGAGCCGGTTGGTGGATCAGTGAGTTGCCGACGGATATCTTGCAGTTCCTTTTTCAACCCTTCCACTTCCTCATTCTTTTGACGCATCTCCTCCTGTAAAGCGCGCAGTTGAGCGTCCGTCCCTTGCGCCCCTTGATCGGATGGGGGCGGAACGGGGCTCATGGCTGCAGGGGCGGCGGGAACGAGAACTGAGCTTTGAGGCTGCATCGCTAGGAGCTCGTAGTCGATAATGACTGTGGCATCGCTGTCGGAGACTGTCCGGTAGCTGTCCGGTCGTCTGGCGGATTCGGGAGTGAAGGCGATGGTTCTTGATAGAGGCCTCCCACCGGCTCCATACCGGGAGACGAGGGACAACCACGGCAATGTTACATAGAGTGACCGTCCGTAGGCATAGACCGTTCCCTTTTGGACTTCCCTTGAGGCCCGTGCCGGACCTAGGCGAAATCCAATGTGCTGGTCCGATGCGGCTTTCGTAAGGCCTTCAGCCAGGAGCGGCGCGAGAAATTGCACCTGGTCCTCGTTGAATACTCGAACGGGCTCAGACTTGCTGCCGACAAAACTTCCCAAGAGTCCAGATTCTTCTCGGATGGTGATCCCGCGAAGGATTTGTGTCATCGTATCTGGCGGGATTCTAATCGGATGGGCTGCGGGGAGCATTCGGTCATCTGACCGCTCAAGATACACTGCTCCGAGAGCGGTTTCATTGAGCATGATGTCGAGGGATGCGGTCGAGGAACAGCCGCAGGCCAAGAGAGCACTGAAAATGCCATAAGCTAAAATGGGACGCCGCATGATCTGATGCCTCTCAGGTTTTTGTCGGAAAGTCTAGCACAGCAAGGGGCCCAGTGAAACGACTCAGGTCTGCCGTTCTCCTCGCGTAGAATCTTTTAAGTGCCTCGCGCGCAATAAGGGGAGAATGAGGAGAGGTTGAGCGGACATACCTCTTCACGACACCGGTCAATTCAGGCAAGTAGAAGGCGACGCAGATGAAGTGGTGACCTACACCGTCAATAATAATCCGGTACCTCCCTTGGTTGGGGAGCAGGCGGGCTCGATTGGACTCTCGAGGCGTAATGCCAGAAGGAGGGATTTGTTTATTTGTCGAACGATTGGTCGGCCTTCGTGGAGTCTATTGACAGGCAATTCCGTCCAGGGCTAGACTGCGAGCCAATTGCTTGGGGCACAGCGTAGTGTTCCGAGTGTCATGAAATAGTGCCTCAGTAGCGCTTCTACAGCACATCAGAGTGGCGGACAACGAAGTCCTCCAGCCCAACTGGGCTCGAGGGCTTTTTTTTTGCGTGGCACCTCGGCGAGTTGGTTCATTTCTGAGGGACTGGTTGAAACCAGCTGCATCGGAGAGCGAACGGCTCACTCAAAAGGAGGCGGTCTGCATGAATCCGCAATACTCACGGGGGCGAACAATTTTCTTGGCGATAGGGATGAGTCTGGCACTGCTGGCGGGGAATGTCTTCACGGTTTTAAGCGTCTATGCGGAAAATATCTTTCCAGCGGGCGGCAAGATTTCGACCGAAGACAAGGAACAATGGATCAGCATCGGGATGGGCGTACGGACATCATTCTCGGCCCAGCAGGATGCGTCAGCGAACGGCAAAAACTACAACAACAACTTCGGTGTTGACAATGCTCGTATTTACATCAACGGGCAGCTCCATAAGTATCTCAAGTTCGAGTTCAATACAGAGTGCTTCAACTGTCCCAGTTCCATCAATGGAGGAGGGGGAGGTAACGGCGCAGGGGGAGGATCCAGTCCATCCGGCACAAACAACTTTTTTGGCGGTAATTCGACCGTCGGCATCCTCGATGCTATCGGAAAGTTTGAGTACAACTCCTTTGTGAATCTGTGGGTGGGGCGCCTGCTCGTTCCGGGAGAGCGCGGCGAGTTGAATGGTCCCTACTTCCATGCGGTCTACGACGGTTTTAAGACGCCGTTCAACTCCGCAGACTTTAGCGGGAACTTCGGGAAAGGGGGCGCGGGACTTTATGGCCGTGATAACGGCGCGGTCTTCTGGGGACAAGTCGATCCCGGATATGGGCATCTGCAATATTCGTTCGGAGTCTTCACGGGCTTGCAGTCATCAGGGTCTGGCTGTGGTGCCCCCTGTGGACCGAATCAGAGCGGAAATCTGTTGTATGCCGGCCGTGTGACATACAATTTGTGGAATCCTGAAAAGAATCCTGGATATTACACCAGCGGCACGTACTACGGAAAAGCCGGGGATATTCTCGCATTGGCCGCCGGCTTCAATCATCAGAGTAACGGAGCCGGTTCCTACCAGTTTAGATCCGACATGACGATCTTCACGAGCGACTTCCTCTTGGAGAAACTACTTCCGAATGACACGGGTGTTTTGACGATCAATGCGGAGTTCAAGCGGTACTTTGCCGATTATGATGTGCGTGCGTTCAGCGTCGCCAGCAGCCCCGGGGTTGGTGCGGGCAGCACCGCAGGAAATACCTTCGCTATGTTTCGAGGAAGCTCCTACACGGGGTACGTCTTGTATCTCTTTCCCCAGACGGTTGGGATTGGCAGATTTCAGCCGTATGGCCGCTATACCTATATTGCGCCTGATCAAAGCTCGCAGCGAAGCGAGTGGGAAGGTGGTCTGAACTACATCATTCAAGGCTTCAATTCGCGCGTCTCCGCCTTCTGGCAGCATGGCGATATTGCGACCAAAGGGTTGTTCAATTATGCGACGAACGTTGTCGGCGATAAGGTCAACAAATTTGTGTTGGCTTATCAGTTCCAATACTGAGGCGGCCAAAGTTATGCAACCCTTAATAGGTTGCCAACTCTGGATTTCAAAAAAGGAGTCCAATCATGACACAAGACCAAACTGAATCGAAGCGTGAGATAGAAAACACAACAAACGCGGCGAATGAAACCGGCACGTCTCGTCGCGATTTCCTGGCACAGGGTGCACGAATGACGGCGGGCGTGGGAATTGCCGCGCTCTTGGGCAACCTCGGCAATTGGGCCCTGTCATATGCAGCCGATAAGGAGCCGATCAAGATCGGCGTGCTGCACTCCTTGAGCGGCACGATGGCGATCAGCGAAGTATCGCTGCGCGATGTCGTGCTCATGGCTGTTGAAGAAATCAACGCGAAGGGCGGCATCCTGGGACGCCAGGTAAAGCCGGTTGTCGTTGATCCGGCCTCGAACTGGGACCTCTTTGCGGAAAAGGCGAAGCAACTCCTGTTGCAGGATAAGGTGGCGGTCGTCTTCGGCTGTTGGACATCGGTCAGCCGGAAGTCGGTGCTGCCGGTGTTTGAGAAGAACAATGGGCTGCTCTTCTACCCCGTCCAGTATGAGGGGGAAGAATGTTCTCACAACGTGTTTTACACCGGTGCGGCGGTGAATCAGCAGGCAGTGCCGGCGGTGGAGTATCTGATGAGCAAGGAGGGGGGCGGCTTCAAGAAGTTCTATCTCCTCGGGACGGACTACGTGTATCCCCGTACGACGAACAAGATCCTGCGCGCCATGCTGCTGGCTAAAAAAGTGCCGGAAGCGAACATCATGGAAGAGTACACCCCGTTCCATCATCAGGATTACCAGACCATCGTCGGGAAGGTGAAAAAGTTTTCGGCGGGCGGCGGCGCGGCAGTGATCAGTACAATCAACGGCGACAGTAACGTGCCGTTCTACAAAGAATTTTCCAGTCAGGGATTGCGTGCCGAAGATGCGCCGATCATGGCGTTCAGTGTGGCGGAGGATGAACTGCGCGGCATGGATACCACGGCGCTGGTCGGCCATCTGGCGGCGTGGAACTATTATCAGAGCGTGGATACGCCGCAGAACAAGCAGTTTGTGGCGAACTTCAAAGCCTACTGCAAGAAAAACAATTTGCCGGACGGCGAGAAAAGGGTGACGGACGATCCCATCGAAGCCGCATACTTTGGCGTGCATGTCTGGAAGCAGGCAGTTGAGAAAGCCGGTTCCATCGAGGTGGACAAAGTGCGCAAGGCGGTCTATGGGCAGAAATTCCTCGCGCCGGGCGGAGAGATCATGATGGATCAGGGGAACCACCACACGCACAAGCCGGTCCTGATCGGCGAAATTCTCAAAGATGGACAGTTTAAAATCGTGTCGCGCTCCAAAGGACTCGTGAAGCCGGAACCCTGGAGCGAATACACCAGCCCCGATAAGGGCTGCGATTGGATTGCTCATCAGGGCACGTATTCAAAGAAGGGCTGAGAGTCGTGTGCGTTCCTTCAGCTGACCAGCCTGGCCGCTTTGCCCACCCCCGGAAGGGGATTCCGAGCGGTCAGGACACTGGTGCTCAATGAAGATAGTGGGTATACGGTGACGATGACAATCTCGTGGGCCCGAACCAGAGTCGCAGTCCTAGTCTGCGCGGTGTTTCTTTTCGGAAGTCTTGAGGGTTGGGCGACCGGCCTTGCTGCAGCGAACTCCGCTCCTCCGGCGGCTGCCGAGGTGTCAGAGCTGGAGCGTATGAAAGCCCTAGTTGCCCAGCTTGCCGGCGAGGATGTGGTCGCGCAACAGCAGGCGGTGCGGGCCCTGGTCGAGACGGGGGATGCGGCGACACTCGGTCGTTTGGAAGAGGTGCTCGAAGCTGCCGATCGTGCCACGCGGGTGGCGGTGAAACCGATCAAGACTCTTCTGAAGAACAAGCTCAGTCTGGCTAGTGGTGATGAAGCCGTCCGGCGCGCGGCGGCCGGTGATCTCGGTGCGTCCGGTCAACCGGTGGCGGTGTCTTGGTTGGAGAGCGCGGCAGCCGGGGAGTCGCAGTACTGGGTGCGCTATGCGATGGAGGAAGGGGCGGCGTTGCTCCGGCTGGCGGGTGACGACCCCGTGGCGCGCGCGGGGGCAGCGACGAAGTTGGGAGAGCTGAAAAGCCAGAACGGACTTCCGGCGCTCAAGGAACTGGCTCAGGAGCTGTCCGGTGAGACCGGCGCGCTCGATGCCAACAGTCCGGTTCGTGTGGCGGTGACCAAAGCGATCGAACGGATTGAACTCTGGAGCGCCTGGGCCGGTGCGTTCGAGACTCTCTTTCGGGGGTTGAGCCTCAGCTCCATTCTGCTGATCATGTCGCTGGGCCTGGCGATTGTATTCGGCCTCATGGGCGTCATCAACATGGCCCATGGGGAGCTGATGATGGTGGGGGCTTATGCCACCTTTATGACGCAAGAGCTGTTCAAAGCCTATCTGCCGCCGTCGATGTTCGATGCCTATTTTCTGGCGTCGCTCCCTGTGGCGTTTCTCGTCGCCGGGGCCTGCGGCCTGTTTCTCGAAGCCACCGTGATCCGCTTTCTTTACGGGCGTCCCTTGGAAACGATGTTGGCGACCTGGGGGGTTAGTCTGGTGCTTATCCAACTGGCGCGAGTGTTATTCGGCGATTTGACGGCAGTGACAGCGCCGGCCTGGCTGAGCGGCGGGGTGCAAGTGCTGGTCGGTGTCTATCTTCCGTACAACCGCCTGTTTATCATCGTTCTGTCGATCATCTGCGTCATCGGGATTTATCTGTCGCTCTTTCGCTCGAGCCTCGGGTTGCGGGTGCGAGCGGTAACGCAAAACCGGAATATGAGCGCCTGTCTGGGGATCCCGACCAGAACGGTCGATGCCTACACCTTTGCGTTCGGTTCCGGGCTCGCGGGATTGGCCGGATGCGCGTTGACACTGGTCGGAAACGTCGAACCCGGTTTGGGACAAAATTACATCGTCGATTCGTTTATGGTGGTGGTGACCGGAGGCGTCGGCAAGCTCGCCGGCACAATCGTGGCGGCATTGGGGATCGGCAGTCTCAATAAATTTCTCGAGCCGAGCTTCGGAGCGGTCTACGGCAAAGTCCTTATCCTGGGTCTGGTGATCCTGTTCCTGCAGCGACGCCCTTCCGGGCTTTTCGCCATCAAGGGGCGCCACGCGGATTAGCATGAGCAACATCAACGGGTCTACCAGTGATGCGCAGCCGTCGGCAGAACGTGAGAGTGTCCTCTTCTGGCTCGTCGGGTTATGTCTCCTCGTCATCCTTCCGGCGTTGAACGTCCTCCCTGGCGAAGACTCCTGGCTGTACGTCTCGGACTTCACGCTGAACCGGTTCGGTAAATTTCTCGCATTCGCCATCCTGGCTCTGGGGCTGGACCTGATCTGGGGCTACACCGGCATCCTGAGCCTGGGGCAGGGCGTGTTCTTCGGTATCGGCGCCTATTGCATCGGGATGCACCTGATGCTCACGATCGGATCGGAAGGCGTGTACGGCAGTGCCCTGCCGGATTTCATGGTGTGGAACCAGGTTAAGGAACTGCCCTTCTTCTGGGCGCCGTTCTACAGCTTCCTGGCAGCGGTGGGGCTGGGCATTCTGGTTCCGATGGTTTGCGCCTGGATCTTCGGCCTGCTGGTGTTCCGGAGCCGGATCAAGGGGGTGTACTTCGCCATCATCACGCAGGCGGTAGCCCTGTCGGCCTGGCTGGTCTTCAACCGGAACGAAACCAACCTGGGCGGGACTAACGGTTTGACCGATTTCAAGCAGCTGCTGGGCTTCCGCCTGAGCGAGCCGGGCACGCAACGGACGCTGTACGTGATCACCGTGCTGGCACTGGGCGGGGCGTATTTTCTCTGCCGGTGGATCATCCAGTCACGAACGGGCAAGGTGTTGATTGCCGTGCGCGACAGCGAGCAGCGCGTGCTGTTTTCCGGGTACTCACCCTCGAACTATAAGGTGTTCGTGTTTGTGGTTTCGGCAGGGCTCGCGGGACTCGCCGGGCTGCTGTATGTGCCCCAGGTGGGGATTATCACGCCGGCGCAGATCGGTGTGTTGCCTTCGCTGGAGATGGTGATCTGGGTGGCCGTCGGCGGGCGGGGCACGTTGGTCGGCGCGATCATCGGCGCGGTCGGCGTCAATTTCGGGCGCAGTATCCTGACGAATTACTTTCCCGAACTCTGGCCCTTCTTTCTCGGCGGTCTCTTTATCGCGGTCGTCCTCCTGTTCCCCGATGGCCTGGTAGGGCTGATGCGGCGCATGAATCTGGAGGCGATCCGGAGCCTGTTTGAGAGGGCCAAGCCGGCGCCGGAAGGGACGCAGCCATGAGCGACAAAGGGTCGATTATCTACCTGGAAGGCGTGATCGTCGATTACGACGGATTCAAGGCGCTCAATAATCTGAACTTCATCGTCAACTACAATGAATTGCGCGTCGTCATCGGCCCGAACGGGGCCGGGAAGACGACGCTGCTGGATGTGATCTGCGGCAAGACCAAGCCGGCTCATGGTCGTGTCATCTTCGGCAAGGATGTCGATCTGATCGGAAAACGGGAAGATGAGATTACGAAGCTGGGAATCGGCCGCAAGTTTCAGGCCCCCTCGATCTATGGCAATCTGACCGTCTGGGAGAATCTTGATCTCTCATTGAAACGGGACAGCAAAGGGGTCTTCGCCACCCTCATGAGCCATTCCACTGCTGTCGAGCGCGAACGAATCGCGACGACGCTGGAAACGATCGGACTGCACGAACATCCGTACCGGCGGGCCGGATCGCTCTCGCATGGTCAGAAACAGTGGCTGGAAATCGGCATGGTCATCCTGCAGGATCCCGGTCTGTTGCTGGTCGATGAACCGGTGGCCGGCATGACGGATAAAGAAACGGAGCAGACCGGGGTATTGCTCCAAACGCTGGCCGAGAAGCATGCGGTCATCGTGATTGAGCATGACATGGAATTCGTCAGGCAGATCGCCCGCACGGTCACGGTACTGCATGAGGGCACCGTGATCTGCGAGGGCACCGTCGACGTTGTGCAGGCGAATGATCGGGTGCGGGAAATTTATCTCGGACGTCAGAAGGTCGGCCACTAATCATGCTGCAGCTGCACAACATCAATGTCTATTACGGCGAAAGCCACATCTTGCGAGATGTCTCGTTCACGATTGAGGCGGGGCAGGTGGCCTGTCTCATGGGGCGCAACGGGGTGGGCAAGACGACCACGTTGAAGGCTGTGATGGGGCTGTTGCCCGTGCGGTCCGGGCAGATCGCGCTGGATGGAACGGACATCACCAAAGCGGCGACGGACCGTCGGGCGAGGAGCGGTCTGGCCTATGTGCCGCAAGGGCGTGAGATTATCCCGCATTTGACAGTGCGCGAGAATCTGCAACTCGGCTTCTGGGCGCGGGCTGTGAAGGGCGATGGTGCGACGGAGAAGGCGGCGTTCGACGAGGTGTATCAGCTCTTTCCAAAGCTTACCCAAATTCTGGAACGGCCCGGCGGGGTCTTGAGCGGCGGCGAACAGCAGCAATTGGCGATCGGCCGCGCGATCCTCTCCAGTCCCAAAGTCCTCCTGCTCGATGAGCCGACCGAGGGCATTCAGCCCTCTGTCGTCGATCAGATCGAAGACGTGATAATCGGCTTCAAAAACTCCAGGCGTTTCGCTATCCTTCTCGTCGAGCAGGGGCTGCACTTTGCCGCGCGGTTGGCCGACGCCTACGTCATTATGGCCAAAGGGGCGGTGGTGGCGGCAGGCAAGACGAGTGAATTGAGCGCCGACGAAGTGAAGCGGCATCTGGTGGTGTGAGCAATGAGGCTGCGGGTGTGTTCTCTTTGCTCGCTGCTCGCGCACAGGGAGTCCATCAGATTGCGAGAATATGGACTGTGCTCGATCAATGCGCGCAGGAGAGAATACACCCGCAGCCTTTAGGGGGTGGCGGGCGAGAGTGGAAATGAGGGAATTATGCATCTGACGCCGAGAGAACAGGAAAAGCTCCTGATTTATGTGGCCGCGAATCTGGCGAAGGAGCGGAAGGCGCGTGGATTGAAGTTGAATCATCCGGAGGCCATGGCCTACATCACCGCGGGGATTCTGGAAGGGATCCGCGACGGGCGCTCCGTGTCGGATCTGATGCGCTACGGCGCGACGTTGCTGAAGAAGAGCGATGTCATGTCCGGTGTGGCGGAGATGATCCCAGAGCTGCAGATCGAGGGCACGTTTCCCGACGGGACAAAACTCGTGACAGTTCACGAACCGATCC
>WBZP01002288.1_pt1 | contig 22205 bp, 19 predicted proteins | sample 5204301 | NCBI WGS metagenome assembly WBZP01 (sample SAMN12412401, study PRJNA552823) | activated sludge metagenome | isolation source: activated sludge from nitrification reactor of wastewater treatment plant... | place: USA: Pennsylvania | collected 2017
CACCACGATATGAGAAGCGGGCGCCGTGATCTTAACATCAAAATCACCGTATTCGAGGTAAAATTCGCTTGGGCCGAGGTAAGGATCCGTATTCCATCCGTTGACATCATCAAACACACATACCCTTGGGTACCACTGGGCCACGGAAAACACGGGGCCATTCCTGGTAGGCTGAATGCCACAGCGGTCTGCCCCATAGGCAGGTAACACAAAGGAGTATGCTATGGTCAGGTTCATGACGCCTCCCAGTTTCTTCACGGGATCGGTCAGACGCACCTGCATGCGTGTATCCGTTACCAGGTAATCCGCCTGGCGCCCGGTATCGGATAATGTTACTGAGATAATCTGATAACCTCCATTAAACCGGCTTCGGGCATCACCATAACGACTACGGGCATCCGCAGGAAAGCGAGCCTGTCCCCTGCTGTCTTTGTTAAACAGGTTTTGATCAAGCTGCAGCCAGATATAATACAGGTCCTGCGGACTGTTATTGGTATATGTGAGCGTTACTTTACCGGAAATACGGTTCTGCGTTTCATCAAGCGATGCTTCAATGCGGTAATCTGCCCTGTTTTGCCAGTAATCCCCGGCAGGCTCGCCATTGGATGCCCTGTATCGGCTTGCGATGGGCAGGTCGATGGGAGAAAATAGATAAGACGGGTTATAATCTGAAGCGGGCGCTTCTTCCGGTGATTGAGCCATACCGAAGTGACCAAGCAAACAAAAGCATACGGCAAAAGACGCCTTTTGGAAAAAAGAAGATGTGTTGACCATGAATAAAATTATGGATTTAGAATGTACTATATTATACCGGAAAGCAAAGCATTGGTTAAACTCACTCCCATTTCCTGATCAGGTCTGCAGCTTCTTTCCTGATCCTTGGGTCGTCTTCCGTATGAATGGGCAATCCCTGAATAATCCTGAGCATTTCGAGCGCCTTATCTTCCTGGTCATTTTTTTTATATGCTTTGGCCAGTTCAAGGTAATTCAGCATGAAATCGGGCCGGAGCGACCTGGCTTTTTCGTATGCGCTGATCGAGGCTTTAAAAGAAGCCGACGGCAACCCTCCGTAAAATACTTTAATGGCCGCTTTTTCCAGCATATTCAGGTTGCAAACCTCATAATTCCACTTCCCGATGATATGCCAGGCTTTGAAGTTAGCCGGATTGAGCCTGATGGCTTCTTCAGCGTGATGCCTGATCTCCTTGACCTGGGCAATTTTTTCCTTCCCGCTTTTAGTCAGAGCCGTTCTCCCCAGTGCGATCGCCATGACCACATGAGCTTCATCAGACTGGGGAAAGTACCGGAGGGCTGTTTTACCATAAATTGCCGCAGCCTGATAATACTCATCCCGTACCTTATGATCCTTTTCCCTGAAACCCACCCGGCTGCATAGCTCACTGGATTTTGTCAGCGCCAGCAGGTTAACGGGCTGTAACCGGAGTGCTTCTTTATATTTCAGCAACGATTCTTTTTCTTTCATGGATTTCTCCAGCCTGTCGGCCTCCGCAAGCACGGTATGGATATCCTGTGCACGCAACTGGGGCATTAGCGCCAATAAGAAAAGAAATATAAGGAGGCGATTCATCATGCGGCAAAATGTTGTTCGGCACAAACCCCTATCTCACCGGAGAAGCCTTCAATGGGTGGGTTCTTTTTTGTGATCCGGACTTTAATAAATCGAATACGCTTGTCTGATAGATATATATCAGCTATGATGTCCTGCGCGAGGGTTTCGAGCAAGGCAGTTGGTTGCAGCATCCTTGCCCTGACCTGTTCAAAGACCATGGAGTAATTCACCGTCTGCCCGATATCCGTGATCCTGCACGCTGGGTCAAACCTGATCTCAGCAGACACTTCAAAGAGATTCCCCGCGAGGGATTCTTCCTCGTAAAGACCGTGTTTACCGGGGAAAAGCATATTATCTAACCTGATACTGATCAAGATTGGTTGAATTAAAAGAAGTGATGAAATCAAAGATCAGTGCAGGCCTTTTTCACCCAGGTATCTCTCCGCATCAAGAGCCGCCATACAGCCGCTACCCGCTGCCGTTACGGCCTGCCGGTAAGTTTTATCCTGCACATCGCCAGCTGCGAATACACCCTCCACATTGGTTTTACTTGTTCCTGGGATCGTTTTGATATATCCGGTTTCATCCATATCGATCCAGTCTTTAAAAATGCCGCTATTGGGCTGGTGGCCGATGGCTACAAAAAATGCACTGACCGGAATCTCTGTTTTTTCCCCGGTCTTGTTATTCCTTATCCTCACCGCTTCCACTTTTTGCCCGCCTAAAACCTCGTCGGTTTCCGCATTCCAGTAAACTTTGATATTGGAAGTGTTCAAGACCCTTTCCTGCATCACTTTACTGGCGCGCATTTGTTCTCTGCGAACGATCATATGAACCGTGCTGCAGATCTTAGACAAATACAATGCCTCTTCCGCTGCGGTATCTCCTGCCCCCACGATAGCCACTTCTTTTCCACGAAAGAAGAATCCATCGCAAACGGCACAGGCGCTTACGCCAAATCCGTTGAGCCTTTGCTCACTTTCGAGCCCGAGCCATTTGGCGGAGGCCCCGGTACTGATGATCACGGAATCCGCTTCGAGCCATTTTTCCTCATCGATCTGCACTTTCAGCGGCCTTGAAGAAAAATCCACGGCCGTAGCGATACCATATCGGATGTCGGCCCCCATTCGGGCTGCCTGCTTTTCAAAATGTACCATCATTTCCGGACCTTGAATACCGTCCGGGTAACCGGGGTAATTCTCCACTTCGGTTGTGATGGTTAACTGTCCTCCTGGCTGAATGCCCTGGTATAATACGGGTTTGAGGTTAGCCCTGGATGCGTAAATGGCCGCTGTATATCCTGCGGGGCCCGATCCGATGATCAGGCAACTGATCCTTTCTGTGTCCTGCTGCATGTCTTTTTTACTTGTTAGGCCGTAAAGAAAATATAACCTTACCTGCCGGAGAAATTAAATTATTCAGATGCTGTAAACAACCTTTACCGCACAATGACCGTATCGTACCAACCTGCATATCCGCAAAAAGCCCCCAGGGCGCCATTAGATACATTGCCAATGACCTTGTTCGGTTGAGCAAAGGGGTTACCAATACTCTGGTAAGCAAATTCCCAGGTATTCCAGAACAGGTAAGTGGCCCGGTCGATATTACAGAATTTTAGCGTGACCGTATCTCCTTTCCTGAAAAAATTCTCATCCCTTTCAGGCGGATCGTTGCGGTTGATTCCCGGCGGCAGCTGAATTTCAAAACTCGCTCCGTCTATCACTTCATCGGTGAATACGGAATTTTCTCCCGGCAGAAAGTTACCGCTGTTGATCCGGGTGAAATAACGTGAGTAGTTTCCCATACCTACCGGGTCGTTTAGACGAACAAACATGACCCTTTTATTGGTATCAGGGTTCAAGGGGGCCGGTTTAAAATAAAATGAGTCAGGCACTTCCGTTTGAGCAGGAATGGTTGTATTGGCTGTATATTCCATACCATCCGCCAGGATACGAAGTGAATAGGAAGTATTTAATTCACCCAGGAATGATGTAGCTAAGGATGCGGAATCGATACCATAATAATAAGCGGTATAACCCGGCGCTAAAGGGAATGCGTACTCTTTCATCCGGTGGGTCAAAGAACCGTTAGACACATAAACTTCCGCATTGCGAACAAAGAGTGTGCTTAAAATGGACGGATCGATCTGGCTGAAAAAAGAAGTACTTCTTGTCAGAAAAACAACCGGGGGCTTACCGCTTTCGATCTCTGCGTCAACCACCAGCACATCTTTCGCATTGTCGAGATCAAAATTGATATTCTTTTCGCAGGAAAAAAGGAAAGCCGACAACAAAACCAGGGTCATTCGTTTCATAATGTAAAATTAGTACTATTGGAAACAATTAACTGACGGATAGGTTGAACGGGAAAAGCCTGTGGGGAAATAAAATCAAAGGCCCCGTAAACGGGGCCCTGAATGAGTTGTTGTATTGTTGGATTGGATGGATGTTCAATTAACCCAGGTATGCTTTAAGCGCACCGCTGTAGCGGGCTTTTTGCAGGCGTTTGATCGCACGTTCCTTGATCTGGCGTATACGCTCCTTGGTGAGGTCGTACTTTTGCCCGATCTGTTCAATGGTTACGCCGTTCTCACCGTCGAGCCCAAAATAAGCATTGACGATTTCAGCTTCCCGGGGACTAAGGGATTTCAGCACGCGGCGTATTTCGTTCTTCAGCGAATCATGCATCACGTCTTCATCGGTTTCATCACCGCCTTTCAACAGGTCGCCCATCGCAACATCTTCCGCTTCGTGCACCGGGGCATCCAGCGAAGTATGCCGCGTATTACTCTGGAATATGTTATTGATCTCCGTTTCGCTCATTTCCAGCAATTCCGCCAATTCTTCGGTTGAAGGTTCGCGTTCATGCTCCTGTTCGAAAGCCATATATGCCTTATTGGCCTTGTTATACGTTCCGATCTTGTTTTGAGGCAAACGAACCAGCCTGCCCTGTTCGGCCAAAGCCTGCAGAATAGACTGACGGATCCACCATACGGCATATGAAATGAATTTAAAGCCTTTGGTTTCATCGAAACGCTGGGCGGCTTTAATCAGACCGAGGTTGCCTTCATTGATCAGGTCGCTGAGCGACAAGCCCTGGTGTTGATACTGCTTGGCCACCGACACTACGAAACGAAGGTTGGCCTGAACCAGTTTATCTAACGCCCGCTGATCTCCCATTTTGATCTTCTGCGCAAGGATGGTTTCCTCTTCAGGTGTGATCATGGAAATCTTGGAGATTTCCTGCAGATATTTTTCGACCGCCTGGGAATCACGGTTCGTAATCTGCGTAGCGATTTTAAGTTGCCTCATTGTGTAAGTATGATATGATAATACGTTTAAACAGTCGGTAGACCGAGTTTGTTGGAAAATCGTTGCAAGGAGGATAATGAATTATAACCTGAACTGAGTACAAAGTTAATATTCAATTTTTGTTTTTCATAGTGATTGCAAAAAAATTAAATATGTTGAATTAGTTCCATTTGATCAAACTCCCTGCCAGATTGAGGTATTACCTGCCGAATTTATATGTTTTGTGAAAAAATTGGCCCTTTGATCTGACATCAACCTAACCATACAGGGCCTGTGTCAACTTTCTGATCCTGCCTGTTCCCGGAATATCCGGTAATTGATATTATTTTTGTTTCATGCGCATTGAACTCAGATCGGACACATTTACCCAGCCTACCCCGGCGATGCTGGAAGCCATGATGAAAGCCCGCGTGGGCGATGATGTATTTGGGGAAGATCCCACCGTCAATGAACTGGAATCCAGGGCATCCGAGATGTTTGGGATGGAAGCGGGCCTGTTTTGCCCTAGTGGCACCATGACCAACCAGATAGCCATCAAATGTCATACACAACCCGGCGATGAAGTGATCTGTGATCAGCAAAGCCATGTCTATATTTACGAAGGCGGCGGCATCGCATTTAACAGTGGCTGCCAGGTAAAACCTCTCAGCGGTGACCTGGGAAAGATCCGTGCCGGTCAGGTGGAAGAAGCGATCAACCCGGATGATGTTCATAAAGCCAGGACCAGGCTGGTAAGCCTGGAAAACACTTCCAACAGAGGCGGTGGTTCATGTTATGAAATATCTGAAATTCAAAAGATTAAAGAAGTTTGCTTGAAATATAACTTGAGCCTGCACCTGGATGGCGCCCGACTTTGGAATGCACTGGTGGCCAGGCAGGAATCGCCCAGGATCTATGGCGAATTATTTGACAGTATTTCCATTTGCCTAAGCAAAGGACTGGGCGCCCCCGTGGGTAGTTTATTATTGGGGAAGACAGGCTTTATCAGGCAGGCCCGCCGGGTCAGGAAAGTGTTCGGAGGAGGAATGCGCCAGGCCGGATACATGGCAGCAGCCGGTAACTATGCACTGGAACACCATATCGGCAGACTGGCCACCGATCATCAGCATTGCCGGAAAATTGCCGATGAATTGGCAAAAAAAGATTTCGTTGATGTTATTCTCCCCGTTGAAACCAATATCCTGATCGCCGGGATTTCCGGCCGGTATACAGCAGATAGTTTTACACGGTATCTCCGGGAAAAAAATATCCATTGCCTGGCCATTTCATCAACCCAGGTAAGGATGATCACGCATATTGACGTTTCGGAGGAGATGACCGATCACCTCTGTGAAGTGATCCGGGCTATGTAAAGTCGAAGAATCTCACCGGATTATCTATTTTGCAATCATTTCACTAAAGCAACCATTTAAGCATAAATTTTTCCGATGTTCCCAACCATTGACCCAACCTCCACCCATGCCTGGAAAGCGCTGGAAAAGCACTATCAAGACCTCTCCGGAACCAGCATACGTTCCCTTTTCGACTCTGACCCCGAAAGGTTCAGGCATTTTTCCCTGGTGATGGAGGACATCCTGTTTGATTTTTCAAAGAACCAGTTGACTGAGGAGACTTTACAACTGTTGATCAGCCTGGCCAATGAGTGTCAACTTCCAGCGGCGATAGAGGCCATGTTCAACGGGGAAAAAATAAACGGGACGGAAAACAGGTCTGTCTTACATACTGCGCTCAGGTATTTTGGCACAGACCCGATACTGGTCGACGGGGAAGATGTGATGCCTTCTGTCAGGCAGGTTCAGTTACAAATGAAGCAATTCTGCGAAGAAGTACACAGTGGAAAATGGACAGGCTATACGGGTAAAAGGATCAAACATATTGTCAATATCGGGATCGGAGGCAGCGATCTCGGTCCTGTTATGGTCACGGAAGCTTTAAAACCCTATTGGTCTGCCGGCATACAACCGCATTTTGTCAGTAATGTCGATGGCACCCATATCGTGGAAACCCTTAAAAACCTGCCGCCGGATGAAACGCTGTTCCTGATCGCAAGCAAGACGTTCACCACACAGGAAACGATGACCAATGCCCATACCGCCAGGAATTGGTTCCTGGAATCTGGTGGCCGGGAAGAGGATATCCGGAAACACTTTGTGGCACTGAGCACCAATGCGCCGGAAGTGGCGAAATTCGGCATCGACACACGCAACATGTTTGCTTTCTGGGATTGGGTGGGTGGAAGATACAGCCTGTGGAGCGCCATCGGCCTGTCCATTGCACTGACCATAGGATACGATTCTTTCGAATCTCTGCTGCGTGGCGCATATTCCATTGACCAGCACTTCAAAAAAGAACCATTCGGAAAAAACATACCGGTGCTGATGGCACTGATCGGTATCTGGCACCGTAATTTTCATGGGATGAGTTCCGAGGCCATCCTGCCTTATGATCAATATATGCACCGTTTTGCCGCCTATTTTCAGCAGGGCAATATGGAGAGCAATGGTAAATATGTTGACAGGAACGGACAACAGGTCAGCTACCAGACCGGCCCCGTCATTTGGGGAGAACCCGGCACCAATGGCCAACATGCTTTTTACCAGCTGATACACCAGGGAACCGAAAAAATACCCTGTGATTTTATTGTTCCGGCACGTTCCCACAACCCTGTAGGTGATCATCACGCCAAACTGATCAGCAATTTTTTTGCGCAAACGGAGGCCCTTATGAACGGGACAAAACATGAAAACCCTTACCGGATATTTGAAGGCAACCGCCCCACCCACTCCTTCCTCATTAAACAGATCACTCCCTACACTTTAGGCCAGCTTATAGCATTATATGAGCATAAGATATTTGTTCAGGGTGTGATCTGGAATATTTACAGTTTTGACCAATGGGGCGTTGAGCTGGGAAAACAACTGGCCAACAGGATATTACCCGAACTGCAACATGACGACCCGATCAGCAGCCACGATTCATCAACCAACGGACTGATCAACGCATACAAAAAGCTCCGGTCTGTATGATCCCGGAATGAAAAAGAAACAGGTAGATCCGCAGCTCAAGGCCCGCCACTTACATGGTAAAACCCGCAGGCAACTAACTTACACATACAAAAACAAAAAAGCCTTTGCGTTTTGCAAAGGCTTTATCATGAGTTGTAATAGAATTACCATTTGTCTACATCTTCCGACAAGCTATTGTCTGCCGCTGCACCGGGTTCATCCTGGCTGACGGTTGTTGGGGCAGCCGTTTCCTGCGTTGGAGCTACAGCCGGAGCCGGCTCATAGGCAGAAGCAACCTGTCCGTTTCCGGATTCCCCTTCTTCGTAGGGTGTATCATGGTTGAAAGCATCGAAATCGAAATCGGGCATCAGCTCCGTTTTCACATGATCGATCGTTTCGTTCAGCCCTTTCAGGAATTTATGGAAATCTTCCTTGTAGAGAAAGATCTTATGACGGTCGTACCCATCGGAATCAAACCTTTTCCTGCTTTCGGTGATGGTGATGTAATAATCATTGCCGCGGGTCTCCCTCACATCAAAGAAGTAGGTCCTGCGCTTACCGGCTTTCACACGGATACTGTGCACACTGTCCGGTTTTTTGTCATTGTTTTCGTACGCCACTTTGAATTCTTTTTTGATTGAAAATTGGGTCCTGTTTTTTTGAACCAGACAAAGATATAATTGTTTTCGAATTGGCAAAATTCAGTGTATCCCGGCTATTTCTCCCCTTCCGGGAGTTCATCCTGCTCCTGTTGCCGCCTGAACATGTCGGCATAAACCCCATTCCCCGCCAGGAGTTCTTCGTGCGTTCCTGATTCGGCGATCCTCCCGTTTTCCATAACGATGATCTTATCAAACCTGAAGAGGGCAAATATCCTGTGGGTGATGATTATGGCTGTTTTGTCCTGCAGGTAATGATAGAGTGAATTGATGATCGCCTTTTCCGTTTTACTGTCAACTGCGCTCAGGCAATCGTCGAAAACGACAATTTGTGGATTTTTGACCAGGGCCCGGGCGATGGAAATACGTTGTTTCTGTCCTCCGCTGAGGGTTACTCCCCGCTCTCCCACCATGGTTTCGAAGCCCTGCGGCAATTGCCCGATCTCTTCTGCAATGCTGGCCTGTCGTGCCGCTTCCAGTATATCCTTCATTTCGAGGTTTTCCTGCCCGAATGCGATATTATTCCTGATCGTATCGCTGAAGAGGAATACATCCTGGGGCACATAACTGATTTTACGGCGCAGGGTATCCAGCCGGATCTTTTTGATGGGCACATCGTCGTACTTCAGGTCTCCTTCATCCAGGTCGTACATCCTGAGCATGAGTTGGGCGAGGGTCGATTTGCCAGAGCCGGTCCTGCCCACAATCGCCAGCTTCTCCCCCGGGCTTATATCCAGGGTAAAATCCTGAATGGCTTTGATGCCTGTATGACGATAGGTAAATGACGCATGCGAAAAGCTGATCTTCCCGGTCATGGGCGGATCAACGGGAGAAGGATCGTCTTTGATCACGGGTTTTATCTGCAGAAACTCATTGATCCTCCTTTGTGAAGCTACGGCCCGCTGGGTCATACTGGCCGTCCAGCCAATGGCACTTACGGGAAAAGTAAGCATCTGTATATACATCACAAATTCGGCGATCTTTCCAACGGAAGCACCGGGCACATGGTTGGCCACATCCAAACCGCCGATCAGGATGGTGATCAGGGTGCTCAGTCCGATAAGCAGGCCCATACTGGGAAAATAGATCGCTTCGGTGCGTGCCAGGCTCAGGGCATGTTTACGGTACTCTTCGCTGTTCCTTCCAAAAAAGCCCTGCATGGCCTTTTCCTGCACAAACGATTTGATCACCCGTATGCCGGAATAGGATTCCTGTGCATTGGTGGTCAGGTCGCTCAGCAAGGATTGTATCTTTTCGCTTTTCCGGTTGATGATGGTGTTCACGAAATAGATGGCCACGGCTAGAACAGGCAGCGGGCAGAGTGAAAGCAGTGTAAGCCGCAGATCGGACCGCACCATAAAAAAGAGACTGAACCCTATGACGGCAGCCAGGTTGATGAAATACATGATGGCCGGCCCCGTGTACATACGCACCCGACTAACGTCTTCGGATATACGATTCATGAGATCCCCGGTACTGTGTGTCTTGTAAAAAGACATGTCAAGCTTTTGGTAGTGCGAAAAGATGGCATTTTTCTGGTCGTATTCTATATGGCGGCTCATGACGATGATGGTCTGGCGCATGAGGAACATGAAAAACCCGCTGATGATGGCCAACAGCAAGAGGATTAACCCGGTGTATAAGATCTTATGCTGATAACTCATCCCGTCAAACCAACGGATGATCTGGCTGACCATCATATCCAATCCGGCATCCTGTTGAAGCGGCTGACCGGTTTTGGCGGAAGGCTGTTCTTTCATGGCTTCCACGACCGTATTGATGACGTGGCCTGTTAACTGCGGGGAAATGATCCTGAAATAATTGGTCAGTATAACGAACAGAATGCCAAGGATGAACAACCAGCGGTATTTCCAGAAATAAGTATGGAGGGTCGATAACTGGGTCACGATGCAAAATTAGGCAAATGGGCCCTTAGATTAACCAGATACGGATATCAACTTAAGTCACCGGAATCTGCCTGCAACTGAACCCGGCCGCGTTGAATACATCAACGGGAAAATCAAGCGGCATTCTACAAAAACACAGGATAATTGTGGAAAAAGTCATACATTTCTTGTCGCAATTGCTTACCTCCGGCCAGAACAAAACTGATTACATGAAACATTTATTGATGGCATTGTTGGCCCTGGCGCAATGTTGTATGATCAACGCGCAGACGCCTACGATCGTTAACGAGAAGTATTATGGCGGTTCGGGATCCGACCTGGGTCAATTCCTGACATCAACCAACGACGGGAACCTTATCCTGATAGGCCATGTCAACTCCGCCGACGGCCAGGTGATCGGGTACCATGGGGGCAGCGATATATGGGTTTCCAAAATATCCCCTTCAGGCTCGATCTTATGGAGTTCCTGCCTGGGCGGATCAAATGACGACCTCGCAAGTTCCTTTGCGTATGACAATGCCACGGGCAATATCGTCATTCTGGCCACATCGAACTCCAATAACGGAACTGTTGGCCTGAACCGCGGGTTGACCGACATCTGGATCTGTCAATTGAATGGCAGCGGAAATATAAACTGGCAGCGTTCGTTCGGCGGTTCGTCGTTTGACAGATCGCTGAAGATCATCAACACCTCGGATGGCAACCTGTTATTAAGCGGATTCACCCAATCTACCGACGGCGATTTCACCGGCAACCATGGCCAGAAGGATTTTTACCTGGCCAAACTGAGCACCGCCGGCACCCTTCTATGGAGCAGGTGCTATGGTGGCACCAACGACGACGCCCCGCTGGATTTTGGCAGTACCCTGCTTGAGCCGGTATCCAACAGTTACCTGTTCAGTTCCAATACAACATCCGGCAACGGAGATGTGTCCAGCTACCGGGGTGGCATATCCGATGCCTGGATCGTGCGAACTGACGTGTCTGGAAATATCACCTGGCAACGCTGCCTGGGCGGTAACGGCTCGGATAACATCCGTACGGTAAAACAGGCGCCGAATGGTCAATTGATCGCACTCGTGCAAACTTCCTCGACCGATGCCCCGGGCTTTCATACGCCCCCGGCCAATAGCGCCAATCATTTTGATGTACTCAAGGTGAGGATGGACCTGAACGGGAATACGATCAGGGAAAAATGCTATGGAGGCCTGTACAATGAATGGCCTTATGACCTGGTGATCATCAACGATTCCACCGATATCATGGCCGTTAGGGTGGAAAACAGCAGCGGAGACATAACGGGAACGCATGACCTGGATAATTTCTCCAAAGACCTTTGGTTCTGTAAAACAAAATTTGATACCGTTATTGTCTGGCAACGCGCCCTGGGAGGCACAAAAGACGAACAAGCGGCAGCCTGGATCGGGCCCGGAGCCGCGGGTGTTGTCACCGGTTCTACCATGCAACTGATGCCCGGCAATGATCTCCTGTTCCTTGCCGTTAGTAAAAGCAATGACGGTGATGTAAAACGGATCTTGCCTTATGGCAGCTTTTCGGATAACAACCTCTGGATGGTGGTACTCGATTCATCCGGCCGTATCAAGGCACAGCAAAATATCGGCGGAACAAGGGATGAATGGTCCGGCGCTAGCCTCGTCAGAAGTTCCAGGTATGGTTTTCATACCATCGGTGGCACTGAAAGCATAAATAATAACCAGTCGTCCAATGCCGATTACGCTGATATTTGGTTGATACAATTCAGTGGCGACAATTATGTAACCGGAAAAGTTTTTATTGACTTTAACAGCAATAACATCCAGGATGCCGCTGAACCAGTGGTCAACAATGCCATCGTGGTATTTGACAAGAACGGCAACAAGCAATTCACACTTAGTCAGCAGGGGCGCTACTCCCAGCCGCTCGATTCCGGCAAATACCAGATCAATGCCATTGCCCCATCACCCTATTTCACTTCAGTTCCCGCCATCGTACGCGATACATTCCAGTATTATTTCCGGACGGATACAATCGACTTTGCATTACGCCCGCAGCCTTCAAAACGAGACATCGCCGTAGTGGTGGTTCCATTAAAAGAACTCAGGCCTGATTCCAGTATAACTTACCGTATCCACTATTTCAACCAGGGAACGGATACCGTTTCCACGGGCACTGTGGCCTTTAAAAAAGATCCGAGATTCACCTTTCAGTCTGCCGTTCCTCCAACATCCGCCATCACCGGCGATTCCCTTAAATGGAATTACAGTAACCTGAAACCTTTGGACACAGCCAGCATTTACGTCAGGTTAAAAGTACCCGCTTCTCCAGCCATTCAGGCGAATGATACGGTCAGGCAGGTAGCCGCCATTTTACCCATCACCGGCGACCTGAAACCCATCGACAACCGTGACAGTATCTACCAGCGCGTGGCAGCCCTGGATACCAATTATGAAAAGCATGAAAACCACGGCGGATATTTTCAACAGCAGTATATCGGACAGGGTGGTTACCTGCACTACAGCATCCGGTACAGAAACAATACCACAACGGGCATCACACACCTGAAGATCATTGATACGCTTTCGGTCAATATAGATTCTAGTTCAATCCAGATGATAGCGGCCAGCCATCCATACACATTGCAGATCACCGACGGGAAAATACTAACCTGGACTTTCAACACCATCAACCTCCCACCCTATGTCAATAATAATACGAACAACATTTGTTACGTCTGCTTCCGGGCCAAACTAAAATCCGGCTCCGCCATTGGAACGGTCATCAAAAACAGGGCAAGAATTGAAGTGGACTTTAATGATCCTTCAGACAGCAACGAAGTCAGTACGGAGATACATTAAACCAGTAGCGGTCGATCACTTACATAACCACAACCCGGAAAAAACCGCCAGGAGGCAACATAGAACACTGGCGGCCGTATACAGCGCAAAGCCCATGTAGTTGGATTGTTGCAGCATGGCCACATTCTCATAGGCAAAGGAAGAGAAGGTGGTAAACCCTCCGCAAAAACCAACGATCCAGAACAAGCGCCAGGAAGTACCGATCAGTTGGTATTTTTCTGACAGGCCAAACACCAGGCCTATTATAAAACTACCCAGTATATTCACCAGTAATGTGCCATAAGGCAACAGGGCGTGAGGGAAATGTTTGTTAAACCAGGATGAGGTCATGTAACGCATAACGGTACCGAGGAACCCGCCAAATCCGATCAGTAGAATAGAATACAATGGAAAAAATTTAAGTGATCGATTGGCATAAAGTTACATATTTACCTGATCGGGCGCCCGGAGAACCTTTTCCTGTTGCGCCAACTCAACCAGAACAATACCCCGGTCAGTAATAATGGCCCTGAAATGACCAACATAGTCAGCCCATCAAACTTTCCATATGCTACAAGGATATATGCGAGCCCTAACAAGAGATACAGGGCACTGCCCCAGCGTTCATTCCGCCAGGCGATGAAAAGTACGCAGACCAGCAAAAAAGTTGGGATCAGATGAACCAGTAGTGCTTTTGAGGTTTCCCAGTAACCGCGCCCTTCAACAAAAACATCAGCGGCAAAAAGGCTGATGAACAGGATCATGGCCAAAGCGAGGACCCTGGCAGTCCGGCGAAACATATCAGGAGTAATAGACTTCATCTTGATGAATCATCAATTAGTACAAAGAAAGCGTAGTTGCAGGAACCCGGCAATGACAAATATCATATAAAAAAGATCAGGCTTTGGGTTTTCGTTTATAAGTCAATTTGTACATCAAATATCCAAAACCAATCAGCAAATGCAACAGCACGACACCAAAGATCACTATACCCGTTGTATCCATAGAAGAGATTTGCTGCAATCTCAACCTTAAAAAGCACTTGGTTGGTTACAATGGTTACATAAACCTTTTACAAAATGATTTTCTCACGATTGACATGCGTAAAAAGGTTGTGATAGAAAAAGCCCCGGTGGTAACCGGGGCTTTCTTGTTTATCAATTTTATGCGGGGTATTAATATCCCATGCCACCCATATCAGGAGCGCCGCCATGCATATGTGGTTCTTCTTTTTTGGGTTTATCCGCCACCACACATTCGGTAGTGAGGAGCATACCGGCGATAGAAGCTGCGTTTTCCAGTGCTACGCGGCTAACTTTGGTGGGATCGATCACGCCTGCTTTGAAAAGGTTTTCGTATTCTTCCGTACGGGCATTGAAGCCAAAATCACCTTTTCCGTCTTTGATCTTTTGTACCACAATGGAACCGTCGATTCCGGCATTGGATGTCAGGGTGCGGATCGGTGCTTCCAGGGCACGGCGAACAATGGCCATACCGGTTTGTTCATCGGCGATCTGTCCTTTTACCTTTACTTCGATGCTGGCTACGGCGCGGATATAGGCAACGCCACCACCCGGAACGATACCTTCTTCCACGGCGGCGCGTGTTGCATGAAGGGCATCATCCACGCGGTCTTTTTTCTCTTTCATTTCCACTTCCGTGGCGGCACCCACATAAAGTACGGCTACGCCACCGGCCAGTTTGGCCAGGCGTTCCTGTAATTTTTCCTTATCGTAATCGGAACTTGTATTTTCCAGTTGTGCTTTGATCTGGTTCACGCGGGCGGTGATATCGGTTTTTTTGCCTTTACCGCCTACGATCGTGGTATTGTCTTTATCAATGGTTACAGATGTAGCCTGTCCAAGATAGGTCAGGTCGGCATTTTCCAGCTTGTAACCCTGTTCTTCGCTGATCACGATACCGGCTGTGAGGATCGCAATATCCTGCAGCATTTCCTTACGACGGTCGCCAAAGCCCGGAGCTTTTACAGCAGCCACTTTAATGGTACCGCGCAATTTGTTGACCACCAGGGTTGCCAGTGCTTCCCCTTCGAGGTCTTCGGAGATGATCAATAACGGGCGTCCGCTCTGTGCCACTTTCTCTAGGATATGGAGGATGTCTTTCATGGCGCTGATCTTTTTATCATAGATCAGGATATACGGGTTTTGCAGTTCAGCTTCCATTTTTTCGCTGTTGGTCACGAAGTATGGGCTGATATAACCGCGGTCGAATTGCATACCTTCCACCACTTCTACTGTGGTGTCCGTACCTTTCGCTTCTTCCACGGTGATCACGCCTTCTTTGCCAACTTTAGCAAATGCTTCGGCGATCAGTTTACCGATGGTTTCATCGTTATTGGCAGAGATGGTGGCAACCTGCTGGATCTTTTTACTGTCATTTCCAACGGTCTGGCTTTGAGATTTCAGGTTTTCCACGACCAGTGAAACGGCCTTGTCGATCCCGCGTTTGAGATCCATCGGATTGGCTCCGGCGGCAACCATTTTCAAACCTTCGCTGATGATGCTCTGGGCCAGAACGGTTGCGGTGGTAGTACCGTCACCGGCGATATCGGCTGTTTTTGAAGCCACTTCTTTCACCATCTGGGCGCCCATATTCTCGATCGGATCTTCCAGTTCAATTTCTTTGGCTACGGTCACACCGTCTTTGGTTACTGCCGGCGCCCCGAATTTCTTCTCGATGACCACATTGCGGCCTTTGGGCCCGAGTGTCACTTTTACAGCATTGGCAAGGGTATCAACCCCTTTTTTCATCTTGTTACGTGCTTCTATATCGAAGTAGATCAGTTTTGACATGTTATTTTAATTTGATAATTTTTAAATCAGATAATGTGATAATTAATACCGGCAATTGCCACATTGATTCATTGGCACATTATACAATGGCCAGGATATCGCTCTCCCTCATGATCAGGTAATCGACACCTTCCACTGATATCTCAGTTCCGGCATATTTGCCATACAATACGGTATCACCGGCTTTTACGGTGACGGGTTCGTCTTTTTTACCCGGACCGGCAGCAACCACGGTTCCCCTTTGAGGTTTTTCTTTCGCGGTATCCGGGATGATGATACCCCCGGCGGTTTTTTCTTCGGCAGCAGCAGGTTTTACGATCACCCTGTCGTGCAAAGGCGTAATGTTTAACTTCTTAGCCATAGCTTATTTGTTTGATTTTAATTGAAAATGTTGATTAACCCTTTTAGTCGGGCACGCAAGGTAAGCCAATTTTGTACCAATCGCCGGAACTGACATAGTTGACAGATTTTCCGACGGGTATGTCAGTCTGCTGGTTATGAAACAAGACAATTTTTCATTTATCCCATAAATCTGCCCGTACAGGTGGCAGTCAGCCTCGAAACCCCTAATTTTGCCCTCCCACTAAAGTTCTTTAGGATGATCAGCAGAAGAAATATCCGGGTTAAGGTTATGCAGACCCTGTACAGCGTAGATACGGCGCAGGGCAATACCCAACCCGGCGAGCCCAGGAACATATTGGCCAAAAAGATCGAGGAAAGCAGGCTGTTATTTGTTTACCTGGTTTACTTCCTGACCGAAGTGGCCCGTTATGCTGAAACGGATGCCCGTCAGAAAGCCAGCAAACACCTGCCATCGGCCGAAGACCTGGCCGTTAATACGCGTATCGCCGGCAATGAAGTGCTGTGGAAGATACTCGAAGATGGCAGCTTTAGCCAGGCCGTCGAACACTCCGCCTGCAAACAGATCATCGACCAGGATTTACTCAAAAAAATATACCAGGAACTGACTGATTCGGAAGACTACCGGGAATATATTGAACTGCCGGCCAGGGACAAGAAATCAGAAAAAAAGATCCTCGAATACATATTTACCCAATTGATGTTGCCCAATGAGCATTTTGTTGGCCACATTGAAGAACATTTCATCAACTGGGACGATGATGCAGAAATGATGTACACACTGGTGTTAAATTACCTCAACAAACCCGGTCAGTACAGTTTCACGGATATCCTAAGCCAGGAAAAAAGGGAATTTGCGCAAGACCTGTTGAAAACAGTGCTGGACAAATCGGAACATACCCTGGAACTGATCAAGCCCAAATTGAAAAACTGGGATGCGGAGCGGATCGCGGCACTCGATTTGATCATTTTGCAGATGGGTGTATGTGAGTTCCTTTATTTTGAAACGATACCGACCAAGGTAACGATCAATGAATACATCGATATCGCCAAAGCTTACAGTACGGTGCAAAGCGGGCAGTTCGTGAACGGGCTGCTTGATAATATTCATAAGGAGCTTACGGCGGCCAATAAAATCCACAAAAAGCAATTTAAAAACAGCACACTTTAACCGTTAGCGAAACCCATGACACGCACTTTACTACTTACCGTAACGCTGGCTTCCTGTTTGCTGATTGGATGTGATGTCAGGAAAACGGATAAAATAGCCACTCATTCGCAACAGGATTCCGTGGTATTGAAGTACCCGACAACAGTGCAACTGATCGACAGCCTCTATGATTTTGGAACCGCAAAGGAAGGCGAGATCGTGGAATACAGTTACCGGTTCAAGAATACCGGCAGTAACCCGTTGGTTGTTACCAATGTGTCGGCCAGTTGCGGATGTACCGTGGCCGACAAACCCGAAGCCCCCGTCAAACCCGGAGAGATCGGTTTTATCAAAGTTAAATTCAACAGTGAAGGCCGCCCCGGTGAAGCGAGGAAAACCATTACCGTAACATCCAATGTCAAACCCTCCTTTCCTGAACTGGTATTAAAAGGAACCGTTTCCGGGAAGGAATAGTTTTGATGAATGCTTACCCTGAGGGCGCAGCCGGAAGGGATGTATGATTGATAATATGTGGTATATGACTTGTGATTTACATAAATTGAACTGATCAACCATTCAACCATTCAACCATTCAACCTTTCAACCATTCAACCATTCAACCAATCAACCATTCAACCTATCAACCCTTCAACCAATTAAACTTTAAATAAACAATACCAATGGACTTACTCAACATTTTCCTGATGACCCCCGACCCCAGTGGAAAATCAAGCAGCACCGGAACCCTGATCATGATGGGAATGATGATCCTTGTATTCTGGTTATTCATGATTCGCCCGCAGGCTAAGAAAGCCAAAGAACAAAAAAAATTCATCAGCAACCTGCAAAAAGGCGATAAGATCGTTACCATTGCCGGTATACACGGTACGGTGAACAAGGTCAATGAAGATGGCACGCTGATGCTGGAAGTGAGCCCAGGCAGTTATATCAAGATCGAAAAGCAGGCCATCAGCCAGGAAATGACCGCCAACGTGAACAAGGCAGCCACCGAAACAAAAAGCTAATTCGGCAATATCACCTGTAACCTGGCATTGCACTGCTTGATCAAAACCAAGTCAGGATCATCCTGAAAAGGGTTTTCGCAGGATGGAACGGTTACTTTTGCATGCCGTAACAGGCATTTACCTTTCAACTAGATAGCGTTGAAAAAGCAAACAATCAATAAATACCTCCGGAGATTTGGCGTGGAACTTCACGGCCTTGGTTACCTGGAAAAAATCAAAAAAAACAGTTTCCGGAACAATGCATTTGATAACCAGCTACGGTTTATCAAGCCCGGCGAAGGGCTGACCATTTTTGATGTAGGCGCCAATAACGGATCCGTGACAGAAAAATATGCCCGCCTCTACCCGGGTGCGCAGATACATTCTTTTGAACCGATCCCGGAACTCATCACCCTGTTTGAACAACGAAACGGTCATAACAACCGCATCGCGCTGAACAAACTGGCCCTGAGCAATGTCAACGGCGAGCAAACACTGCATCTCAATAAAAGCCTGGACACCAGTTCTCTGCTCGTTTCTTCAAACATCGGAGGCAGTTCCGATGCCTTATGTCAAACCGTTTCAACGATCTCAATCCAAACCATCACCCTGGATCAATATTGTGCAGACAGGAACATTAACCAGATCGACATATTAAAAATGGATACCCAGGGCAGCGAACTGAATATCCTAAAGGGAGCGGAACGCATGCTGAGGGAAAACAGGATCAAACTTATCTTCTCGGAAGTTTATTTCAAGCCGCAATATGAGCAACAACCGTTGTTCGACGAACTGGTTGCATACCTACGGCCCTTTAACATTGAACTGCAGGACATTTACGAGACCATTTATAACGATAAACAGTTATTGTGGGGTGATGCGATCTTTGTGCATCATTCCTTATTGGCATAATGAGCGGAAACCTATCGAGCCGGCGCAGCTTCCTTCGGTTACCGTTGAGCATATCTAAAACCCGAACATATGTTACGAGTCGGACTTACCGGGGGCATCGGCAGCGGAAAATCAACCGTAGCTAAAATATTCGAAACACTCGGAGCACCCGTATATTACGCCGATGAAACAGCCAAAAGGCTTCTCCATGAAGATCAACGACTGATTCAACAGATCAAAGATCATTTCGGGGAAGAGAGTTACATCAAGGGACAATACAACCGTGCTTACATAGCCGGCATCGTATTTCATGACCCGGAAAAACTTCAACTGCTCAACAGCATCGTTCACCCGGCCACACTCGCCGACGCTGAACAATGGATGAAAGGGCAAACATTTCCATATGCCATCAAAGAAGCAGCCCTGATCTTTGAAAGCGATGCATACAAGCAACTCGACGAGGTAATCGGGGTTTATGCCCCGGCAGCCTTGCGAATCAGCAGAACAATAGCCCGCGATGGTTCAAGTGAAGAGGAAGTGTTAGCCAGGATCAGCAAACAAATGAACGAAGAAGAAAAAATGAAACGCTGCGATCACGTGATCATTAACGACGAGTCGCAGTTAGTGATACCACAGGTGATTGCCCTGCATCAGCAGTTTATTAGTTGATTATATTATAGTCACTTAGTGCTTAGTGATTAGTGCTTAGTGATTAGTACTTAGTGCTTAGTAGTGAGTACTTAGTACTAAGCAATTAACAAAGCGAGGGCGTTTTTGATCTTCCCAAAACCTTTGACAATATTCGCGGTGCTGTTAGCAAATGAAATTCGTATGCAGTTACTTTCGCCAAAGGCCTTACCTGTTACCACAGATACGTGGGCGGAATGAAGAAGGTACATACAAAGATCGTCGGCATTCCCGATCAGTTCGCCACCCGGTGATTTCTTGCCAAAGTATGCACTGACATCGGGGAACACATAAAAAGCCCCGGGTGGTTCGTGACATACGACACCCGGAATTTCTTTGAGCAATTGAACGACTTTGTCGCGCCGCTCTTTAAATTTCAACACCATATCGTGCGTAGGTTTCAGGTCGCCCAGCAATGCGGTGATGGCGGCACGCTGTGCGATGGAATTGGGCCCGCTGGTGAACTGCCCCTGGATCTTATCGCAGGCTTTGGCAATTTCCACCGGTGCGGCGATATACCCCAGCCTCCACCCTGTCATGGCAAAACCCTTACTGAGCCCGTTGATCACAATGGTCCTGGGCTTCAGCGATTCAAATTTTGCGATACTGGCATGTTCCCCGGTAAAATTGATGTGCTCATAAATTTCATCGCTGATGATGAATATCCCGGGATGCTTGTCAAAAACCGCCGCCAGGGCTGTCAGTTCATTCCAGGAATAAATGGCGCCCGTAGGGTTACAGGGCGAAGAAAACATGAATAATTTGGTCCGGGGGCTGATGGCATCTTCCAGTTCCGATGCCGTGATCTTGAAACCATTTTCAAATTTGGTTTTGACGAGCACGGGGATCCCCCCGGCCAGTTTCACGATCTCACTATAGGTGACCCAATAAGGCGTGGGTATGATCACTTCATCGCCCTGGTCTACCACCGCCAAAACGGTATTGGCAATACTTTGTTTGGCACCGGTGCTCACTACGATCTGGTCGGGCGTATAGTCGAGCCCGTTATCCCGACGGAATTTGGTGCAGATGGCTTCGCGCAGTTCAAGGAATCCGGCCACCGGCGTATAATGACTGTAATTGTCGTCAATGGCTTTTTTTGCGGCGGCCTTAATATGGTCCGGCGTATCGAAATCAGGCTCACCGAGGCTGAGGTCTGTCAGGTCGATCCCCTGCGACCTGAGCTCACGTCCGAGCTTGGCCATTTTCAGGGTTTCCGGCTCATTGAACCGGGTAAGTAATGAAGATAAATGCATAGCAATCGTGTTCTGGCAAAAAGTAAAAATAGGTATTTATCATTACGCAACATCAACCCATCCGGTTCCAACCTGTTCAAGACGAATAATCTATACAAACCGGCATCGGGCGAAAATGGCCCAAACAGATAGTCCCGCTTATCTTTTGATCATACTTATATATAATTTTATTTTCATACATTAAGGTATCCCGTTCATGACCAGATAGACTTTGGCTTGCGAAGTTGCGGGCGGGGTTCGGGGCCTAAAATGGTTAAATATTGAAAATCAGGCCCGGACTGGCATCATAGACTTTTTCCCCTATCTTTGCACACTCTTAAAATTAACTACATAGATAAATAAAAGTACATCAACATGAAACTGAAAGGTTTAGTCTGGTTTTTTACCATTGCCCTGATCCTGATTTCACTGTGGGAATTGTCCTACACATGGGTGGTACGCAGCCATGAGAGCAAGGTAAAAGCACAGGCGGAACGTCTGGTGAAAAAGCAAGCAACCAACCTGTCCCCCGAAGAGGTGGATGCATTGGTTAAAGCCAAGACGCAACGTATCCTCGACAGCACCAAAGACAATGCGATCTATCCACTGATCGGTACCAGCTACCAGAAGTGTAAAGAAAATGAGCTGAACCTCGGCCTCGACCTGCAGGGAGGTATGAGTGTAACCATGGACGTGAGCCTGGAAGGTCTTATCAAATCTCTCAGCAATAACCCCAAAGACGCTGGTCTAGAAAAGGCGTTGCAGGCTGCTAAAGCTGA
>WBZP01002289.1_pt1 | contig 22200 bp, 18 predicted proteins | sample 5204301 | NCBI WGS metagenome assembly WBZP01 (sample SAMN12412401, study PRJNA552823) | activated sludge metagenome | isolation source: activated sludge from nitrification reactor of wastewater treatment plant... | place: USA: Pennsylvania | collected 2017
AGTGCAATTCTGCCGCCGTCGGAACGGCTCTGGTGGAAACAGCCCATCGATAAAGTCGAGTGGGCGTGGATTGGTATCGCTTTTGTCTGGGGCATGATCATGTTCGTGATGATGGTCTATTGGCACGTTTACGGTAAGCAGAACTTATCGAACGAGGCTTACAAGACCACCCCCGAAATGTTTGCCGCTAAGGCCGAAAAGTTCATTGCTGAGAATACCGTTCGCACTGAAACAGACTTGCAAATTCCGGTCGTCAAGGTGCCCGCCGGTGGCGATGGCTATCTCATCGCCCGTCTGTGGAACTGGTACCCGATCCTTGAGCTGGAAAAGGGGCAGACCTACAAGATCCATCTGTCCTCCATGGATTACCAACATGGCTTCTCGTTGCAACCGGTTAACATCAACATCCAGGTGTTGCCGGGCTATGAGCATGTGGTCAAGATGACACCGACCAAGTCGGGCACTTACGCCATCGTCTGCAACGAATACTGCGGCATCGGGCACCACACCATGCTTGGCCGCATTTACGTGAAATAAGGGGAGCATTTCGATGGCAACTACCTACCGTACCTGTCCGAGCTCAGGGCTGCAGTTTGAAAACAATGCCGAAAAACTGATGCGCTGGAATGCCGTCGTCGGCGTTCTCTGGCTGTTGGTTGGCGGCATCACGGCGCTACTCGTGATTCTAACCCGTTGGCCGGCCATCAAGCTGTTACCGGCCGATCAGTTCTATATGATTCTCACCGCCCACGGCATCGACATGATCATTATGTGGATCCTGCACTTTGAAATGGCGGTGCTCTACTTTGCTTCATCGACGCTGCTGCGCTGCCGACTGGCAACGCCCAAGCTGGCCTGGCTTGGCTTCTGGCTCATGGTCATCGGCGGGATCATGTGCAACATCGCTATATTCCAGGGCGAGTCCAGCGTGATGTTTACCTCCTACGTGCCGATGCAGGCCGCGCCGCACTTCTACCTCGGGATTATTCTGGTCGCCGTCGGCGCACTCGTTGGCCTCGGCGTATTTTTTGGAACTCTGGTCGTTGCCAAGAAGGACAAGACCTATCAAGGATCGATCCCGCTGGTCACCTTTGGCGCCATGACGGCGGCAATTATCGCCACGTTTACGATTCTCGCTGGTGCCGGCATCCTGATCCCGACATTTCTCTGGTCCGTCGGACTGATCAAGGAAATCGATGCCCAGTTGTACCGGATGGTCTGGTGGGCATTGGGCCATTCCTCGCAACAGATCAACGTGGCTGCCCATGTTTCCGTCTGGTATCTGACAGCGGCAGTAATCTTCGGTGCCAAGCCGCTGTCGGAGAAGGTGTCGCGTTTCGCCTTCCTGCTCTACATTCTCTTCCTGCAACTGGCCAGCGCGCACCACCTGCTGTCAGATCCGGGAATGAGCGCCGAATGGAAAGTGCTGAACACGTCCTACTTCATGTATTTTGCTGTCATGGCGTCAATGATCCATGGCTTTACCGTACCTGGTGCTATCGAGGCGGCGCAGCGTAAAAAAGGCTATACCAATGGTCTTTTCGAGTGGCTACGCAAGGCACCTTGGGGCAACCCGGCCTTTTCCGGCATGTTCATTTCGCTGGTCGGTTTCGGTTTCCTCGGCGGCATTTCCGGCGTGGTGCTGGGTACCGAACAAATCAACATGCTCATGCACAACACCTTCTATGTTCCAGGTCACTTCCATACCACCGTCGTGGTTGGTACAACCCTGGCTTTCATGTCGATTACCTATATCCTGGTTCCGACGCTGTTCCGACGTGAAATGATCCTGCCCAAACTTTGCCAAATCCAGCCTTACCTGTACGGCATCAGCATGTCGGTTCTGGGCCTGGTGATGATGGGTGCGGGAACACTGGGCGTTTCCCGTCGCCACTGGGACATGGCTTTTTCCGGCGCGCCGTTCCAGTATGAGTGGCCGGGTGCGGCTTACCTGATGATGGGTCTGACCGGCATCTTCGGTGTTATTGCGGTTTTGGGCGGTGCGCTTTGGATCGTTTTGGTCGTCGGCTCTTTGCTGTTCGGCAAGAAACTTGATGGCGGCACGGTTTCGGATAAGCCGACCCCGATACCGTCGAATACTAAAGCCGCTTCGGCCGTGTCCCATACGGACAAGGACGACCATGTTGCCGTTCCGGGAACAGTGGTGCTGGCGCTGACCCTGCTGGTTACATTCGTTCTTTACTACTTCGTGAACTGGAAGTATCTGTCCGAGGTCTGGTTGTTAAGTTAGTCCTGAGGTATTCCCCCGCGCCAGCGGCGTGGGGGGCTGCCTGAGTCGGATTTGGCAATCGGTTTTGCTTCAAGCGCGTTGTCCGCACCAGCTCTTGGCCAGGAATTGCACGGCGGTACCTAGTTTACTTCGGCACGTTTTCTATCTCACTTATTACAATGCAATCGACGCCTTCCGCCAATCACGCAAATGGCATTTCAGTACGCACCATTTTGAGCCTGTTCAAACTGCGTATTGGCGTTGTCATTATGTTCACCGCTCTGGCCGGACTCGCCGTTACGCCGGGTGCCGGACTCAGTTGGTGGCAGACGATCGTTTTGGCGCTTTCGGTGCTTGTTTCATCGGCCAGCGCCGGCGCCTTCAACCAGTACTACGAGCGCGATCTCGACCCATTGATGGCGCGTACCAGCAAACGCCCCTTCGCGACCGGTGAACTCAGACACGGCCCGCTCTGGTTGCTGATCATCGGTGCGCTTTCGCTGCTTTCCGTGGGAGCGGCATGGATCGCGCTTAATGCCTGGTCAGCCCTCTATGTGTTTCTCGGCGCATTCTTTTACGCTATCGTCTATACCGTCTGGTTAAAACGCCATACTTGGCTGAACATCGTTTTTGGTGGACTTGCCGGCAGTTGGGCCGTGCTGGCCGGCGCCGCTGCGGCCGACCCGCATATTGGCGCGGTACCCCTGGCGCTGGCTTTTATCCTTTTTCTGTGGACCCCGCCGCATTTCTGGAGTCTGGCCATCGCCTTTCAGGCGGACTATGCGGCCATCGGCGTCCCCATGCTTCCCGTGGTCGTTGGGGACAAACGCGCTGCGCGGGTGATATTCGTCAGTACCCTGGCGCTGGTGGCGGCTTCGTTCTTGCCCTTGGCCTTCGGCCTCGGCGTCCTCTACTTTGCAGGAGCCGCTGCGGGCGGCTTGTTGTTCGTTCAGAAAGCCTGGTTGTTGGCCCGGGACACCAACCGCAAGACGGCCATGACCTGTTTTCACGCTTCGCTGATCCAGTTGACCCTGGTGCTCCTCGGTGCCATCTTCGACGCCCAGTTTTAACCGACGCAAGCGTTTCCTGGCGATCATTCAAACTCTCGTCACGCTTGTTGCGACGGTGTCGATCTGTTTGCCCGCCCGGCTTGTTGCCGCCGAAAGCACGCCCGATTCCCCCAAACTGACTGCGCGACCGCAAGGATTCAATACGGGAGTGTCGTTGAGCACGCTGGACGAAAAAACAGCGTTTGCGTTTTCGCAAAGCGTCATCGGCAAGCCGGTCGGCGACTTCGCCCTGCTTGATCGACAGGGAAGACCTGTTGAACTTTCGCGCTATCGTGGTAAGCCACTGCTGGTCAGTTTCATCTATACGGCCTGCTTTCAGGTGTGCCCGACGACGACACGGAATCTCCAGAAAGCGGTACAGAATACGGTCAGCGTTCTCGGTGCAGACCGATTCAATGTGATCAGCATAGGCTTCAATCAGCCGTTCGACTCGCCCCAGGCGCTCAAGGACTTTGCGGCACAGAACGGGATCAGCCTTCCCAACTGGGAGTTTCTAAGCCCATCGTCGGCAATACTTGGCGAATTGACGCAAAATTTTGGTTTCAGCTATGTGGCGACACCCGCAGGTTTCGATCACCTGAATCAAGTTACCCTGGTCGATGCGCAAGGCAAGATCGTCAGACAGGTCTATGGAGAAAAATTTACCGCCGAAGACCTGGCGGAGCCACTCAAAATCATGATTGCCGGATCGGCAATTCCATCGCATGTCAGCGCTTTGCAGGAGATCATGGCGCGGGTCAGGATCATCTGCTCGGTCTACGACCCGGTGACTGGACGCTACCGTACCAATTATTCCCTTTATTTTCAATTCGCCGGGTTTCTGAGCTTTGTCGGGTTCATGATTTACCTGAGCATCAATTTCTGGAAAAATCGTCGCAGGAACGAAGATAAAGCGCCCTGAATTCGTCTTCGACGATCGTTAGAACTTCTGCCTGGCCTCCGGCAATAACCCGGAACCGCCGCTTCATAGGGCCGCATTCCGCATCGGTGCCGAATTTGACACGAGTCAAGTCGTGCTGCGCCGCATGGTTATATAATCAGCGGCTAATGGTCATTTGCCATTGCTATACGGATGCGTCACACGTGAGTTTTCATGCCTCCTTGCGCTCTGCGGCGCAAATGCTTTTCCAGCGCATCGAAGAGTTTTTCGATCGCTTCTTTGGAGGGAGCAGCAATCCGTTACGCCATCTTGGCGCCATGGGCTTATATTTTCTCTGGATCATTGTGGGAACGGGTCTCTATCTCTACTCGGTGCTCGACACCAGCATTAACGGCGTTTACAACTCGATCGGCCATCTGACTCGCGAGCAATGGTACCTCGGAGGCGTATTGCGCAGCCTGCACCGTTACGCGTCGGACGCCTTTATCCTGGTCATGGCTCTGCACCTGGTGCGCGAATGGGCTTACGGACGCTATTACGGTTTCCGCTTCTATTCCTGGGTCACCGGTGTTCCCATCCTGTGGCTGAGCTACGTTTCCGGCATCAGCGGCTACTGGATCGTCTGGGATCGGCTGGCCCAGTTCTCCGCCATCGCCAGCACCGAGTTGCTCGACTGGTTGCCTATCTTCAGCGAACCAGCCGCGCGCAACTTTCTGTCGCCGGATGCGCTCAACGACCGATTTTTCACCATGCTCGTTTTCATTCACCTGGGCATACCCCTGATGCTCATTTTGGGTCTTTGGGCCCATGTCCATCGCATCAGCCGGGTCGATTATCTACCCTCGCGACAGATGATGCTGGGCACCCTGGCGACGCTCCTGGCGCTGGCGCTGACCAAGCCGGCGCTTAGCGATGCTCCGGCCGATCTGGCCATGGTGTCCACACAACTTCGTCTGGACTGGTTCCTGTTGTTCATTCATCCGCTAACCGATGTCGCCTCGCCGGCCATGGTCTGGTCGATGCTTATTGCCGCAACGGCACTGCTGTTCATCCTGCCGTTTCTGCCCCATCCCAAAGCTGAACCCGTTGCCTTGGTCGATCAAGCCAACTGCAATGGTTGCAGCCGTTGTCTGGCCGACTGCCCGTTCGCCGCGATAACCATGGCACCGCATCCCAGCCGCCCAGGCTACAAAATTGCCATCGTTGCCGCCGATCTCTGCGCCGGTTGCGGCATCTGCGCCGGATCATGCCCGTCATCAACCCCTTTCCGCAGCCAGGAACGGCTGGTGACCGGAATCGATATGCCACAGCTGTCGGTCAATGATTTACGCCAACAACTCGAAGCGAAACTGTCCCGGCTGGGCGGCCGCAGCAGGATCGTCGTCTTCGGCTGCAGCCATGGCGCCAAGATCAACGCGCTGTCATCAACTGATACAGCCGTGATCAGTCTTGCCTGCACCGCAGCGCTGCCCCCTGCCTTTGTAGAGTACGCCTTGCGCGGCGGAGCCGATGGCGTCATGCTGGCCAGTTGCCGTAGTGGCGGATGTCATTATCGACTCGGCGAACGCTGGACTGATGAACGGCTGAATGGGCGGCGTGAGCCGCGCCTGCGCAGCAAGGTGCCTTTGTCCCGAGTACACCATCTATTCGCTTCGGACAATGACAATAAGCTATTGGCCGAGGCCTTGAAGACATTCAGAAACAGGATCGAGAACCAGCAGGCGGATGACGATCCTTTGCCACCTTACTTCCGGAGAAACTCCTATCATGCCTAAAGCTGTCGCCATCGTCGGCCAGATCGTTCTCTATGGCGCATTCGCTGCATTCATCGGCTACTTTGCCACCTATCCCCGTTACCGGCCGATTCCTGACGACGCCGCGCTGATCAAACTGTCGATGAGCCATCTGGGCGGTCGTGAATGCCGCAAACGCACACCTGAAGAGCTGGAGAATATGCCGCGCAACATGCGCGCGCCACTGGATTGCCCGCGGCATCGCTCGGACATCAAACTGGAAGTCGATCTCGATGGGCAACCGTTGTTCAGCACGATAATGCAACCTACCGGCCTGTCCAAGGACGGCGTTTCAACCGTGTACAAACGGTTTCAATTGAAGGCGGGCTCTTATCGGCTATCCGTGCGCATGAATGACAATCTGATAAATCCCGGTTACAACCATGTCAAGGAAGAACAAATCACGCTCAAGCCAGCGCAAGTACTGGTGATCGATTTCAATCCCGACAAAGGCGGCCTCTTCTTCAGACAGTAAATCGGTGACGACCTGCTCTCAATCCGGCCTGTCCAAAATTACCTCGAATTATCTTTTCTTTCCCTCCTGCATTCCTCTGAGCGGATAACAACAATGGTCAAACTTCTACAACAAATCATTCGCTGGTTTTTCATACGCATTGAAAACGTTTTCAATAGGGCGTTCGGCGAGAAACTCAACCCCTTCTACCATCTCGGCACGCTCAGTTTCTGGCAGTTCTGGTTACTGGTAGGCTCCGGGCTCTACCTGTATATCTTTGCCGATACCGGGATTGATCATGCCTTTGAATCGGTCGAGCGTATCACCCATGACCAGTGGTGGGCAGGGGGCATTCTGCGCAGCATCCACCGCTATGCCACCGATGGAATGATCCTTACCATGTTGCTGCACATGCTGCGTCACTTCGCCTATGACCGGTATCGCGGATTCAGGTCATTTTCATGGCTGACCGGCGTCGCCCTGCTGTGGATGATCTATGTTGCCGGCATCAACGGTTTCATGCTGGTCTGGGACAAGCTGGCGCAGTTCGTCGTCATCGCCACGGCGGAATGGTTTGATGCCCTGCCGATGTTTGGGGGCACCCTCATCCGCAACTTCATCTACCTTGAAAACGTCGGCAGCCGGCTGTTCACCCTGCTGGCGTTCATGCACATTGGCGTACCGCTGATCGTGGTCATCATCATGTGGGTCCATGTGCAGCGTGTGCCGCGTGCGCACATCAACCCGCCCCGCCCGATCGCCATTGCCATCACGCTGATGTTTATCGCACTCGCTCTGATCAAACCCATATTCAGCCAGGGTGGCCAGGCCGATATGGCGGTCGTACCTACCAATATTGAATTCGACTGGTTCCAGTTGCCCGTTCTGGCCCTGGTTTATGTTTACGACCCGCTGCATTTGTGGCTCGGCGTCATGGGACTCACCGGCCTGCTCTTTCTCACGCCGTGGCTGCCGCCCAAACGACGTGGTACGGCCCAGCTCACGACACGGATAACCTTTCGTCCCGATGGCAAGTCCGTAACGGCCAGATTTGGCGAAACGCTGCTCGACGCCGGGTTGCGTCAGGACGTCAACCTGCCCTACGAATGCCGCAATGGCGGCTGCGGCGTATGCAAATGCACGGTATTGCAAGGTCAGGTCGATCCCGGCTTGTACCAGCCCAGCGCGCTTTCCGCTGAGGAGTTGTCGCAGGGGAAAGTCCTGCTCTGCTCCGCCACGGCGATCAACGACGTCGAAATAGAGTATGCCGCGAGTACGGTTGAAAAAGCCTTCCGGGAATATGTTGCCAAGGTCATAAAACTTGAGAAACTGACGCACGATGTCATGCTTGTTCTTCTCAAATTGCCTAAAGAACAGAAGGTCTCTTTCAAGGCCGGACAGTACATCAACGTCATTCTTGATGACGGCCAGCGTCGCGCATTTTCCTTTGCCAATCCGCCGCACCAGCCCGAATACATCGAACTTCAGATTCGCCTGGTTGAAGGCGGCCGCTTTACAACCCAGGTATTCGAACAGATGAAGGTGGGCGATGAAATCCGTTTTGAGGGTCCTCTCGGCGATTTTGCCTTGCGCGAGTCGGAGCGGCCGATCGTTTTCGTGGCCGGCGCAACCGGATTTGCTCCGGTCAAAAGCATGGTCGAGGATGCTTTCGAGCGCGGCCTGAAACGCCCGATCTACCTCTACTGGGGCGTCAAGCAGTTACGCGACCTCTACCTGCCGGAACTGCCGCAGCGCTGGGCCAGCGAGCATCCCAATTTCCACTTCATCCCGGTGCTGTCCGATCCGGCACCGGAAGATCAATGGAATGGCCGAACCGGCCTCGTCCATGAAGCCATCCTGGCCGATTTTCCGGAACTCAAGGGGCACGAAATATATGCTTGCGGATCGGTAAAGATGGTCGAAGCCATTTTCCCCTTCCTCAAGCAGCAGGGCGCTGAGGACGGGGCGTGCTTTTCCGACGCATTCTCGGTATCGGCACGCTCGATGGCTTTTCAGCCGAAATAAACCCCGGCTCATCCGAGCGGTGGGGGTTACGGCCCAATCAGCCTTTTGAGCACAGGTTCGAGCGTGGCTTCATCGAGCGGTCCGAGATGGGTCATTTCGAGGTGCCCATCGCGACCGATCACCAGGGTCAAGGGCAGACCCTTGATTTCCAGCACGCTGCTCTGACTGGAAAAATCCGAGACCAGCAGCGGGTAGGAGACGGGCGTCGACTTGGCGAAGGCCCGTATCTTCTCGGCATCATCCAGGCCGATGCCAACGAATTGTACGCCCCAGCCCGAATAGTGCGCGTGCATCCGGGAAAAGACCGGCATTTCCTTGACACAGGGCGCGCACCAACTGGCCCAGTAATTGACTACCAGAACCTTGCCGCGCCACTGGGCGATCGCCTGCGGCTGACCTGCAAGATCGGGAAGGGTCAGGGAAAAGAGTCGATCGACCGCCTTCTGCGCTCCTTCCGGTGAGAGTTGTTGCGAAGCCAGCAGCCCCGGCGGGATGCCGCTGCTGGCCGGTGGCTGGGCCGTAACCCACAAGCGATAGACCAGCAGCGCGACGGTGGCCAGCGTCGCGACGCCGGTGAGCAACGCCAGCGCGAGCATTCGCGACGATTTCATGAGCGCTTGCGGGCAGCCATGATTTTCAGACAGACCAGCACAAACATCAGGCCGCCGATAATGGCGATCAGCCCTCCCAGACCCATCATGCCCATGCCGATTTTCTGCGGCAGCGTGGTCAGCGCCTGCTCCGCGCCGGCTACCTTGCGCTGTACGCCATAGCCCCCCGACCAAGCCAGACCGAGCACATGAATCAACTGTCCGGCGCCATAGACATAGGGTTGCCAGAGCGCCATACAGCTTTCTGCTTTGGCGTATCCGAGTTCAGGCAAGAGCACATATACGAGGCCCATGAAGGACAGAGTGACGCCGACCGTCGAGCCATGATAGTGAGCGGGGATGACGACATTCACCCCTTCGATCATGTAGCCGAGCACGCCACCGAGCGCAAACAGGGTGAAGGAGGCAATAAACGCTGACTTGGCCGGGCTGCTGGCCACGCGGCGAGCACTCCAGAGCGACCAGGCACCCAGCAGGATCAACGGACCCATGTAGGGATGCCCCCAGATCATCAACTTGGCAAAAAGCTCCATATGCGCCAGGGAACCGGGCGGCACGATCAGATAAAACAGGGGAACGACCAGCAAAGGCAGTGCGGCGACAAAAAACAGAACGGAAAGCGCGCGTGGCGAGGCCACGGGCGGGCAGCTGAGTGCGTCGGCTATCCACAGCCAGGCCAGGACCATCAGCAACGCGTGCTGAAATTGCAATACGTGGCCGCCGCCCCAGAACATGACCTCGTAATATATCTTCTCTTCGATCCGGGGTACGACTGCCCACGACCACAAAAACGCGGCCAGCGCGAAAAAGGCCGCCAGGGCGCCCAGGAATGCTCCCAGCCGAAGCGGTTCGGCAAGCCAGCGGTTCGGCCAGGTGGTGATCAGCGCACGCAGGACGGCGAGGGCGAAACCGGCGCCACTTATCCACAGCGATGCAAAAAACAGAGGTTGTTGAAGAACGGGAATGTAGTTATTGAGCACCGGTTCGGCACCAGGGAAAAATGGTGAAACGGTCATCACGGCGGTTCCCAGGGCAGCGAGTGCGAAACCGCTCCAACCCATCCAGGCCAGAGCACTCGTGCCGAGCGCGCTCCAGATTACCGCAGCGAACGCCATGAACCAGATAGCGACCGAAAGATCCACATGCACAATGAGCGCAGCCCGAAAGAATTCCTTCAGCGGAAAGATGTCCTGGATCCCGGGTGTCCGCGACAGCACCAGCAAAATGGCCAGCAGGCCGGAGCCAACCAGGGCCATCAAACCCAACCACAACCAGGCCCGCGCCAGCGCTGCGGGCGTCCCGGACGGGCTTACCGTCATGTGCGTTACGTGCGTGTTCACAGCCGCCTCGCAAAAAATAGGGCAGTATAAATCCACAGCAGCAGATACTCAAACGCACATCCCGGTGCCACCGGTGTACCGCCGGGATCATGTGTGCAACGGCGACGGTGTTGGGCGGCAGGAAGGGTCGAGCCCGATCCATTGCGCTTGCCTGTTTCAGCGTCTAATGCGACCATTGGCCGTCGTCAACATCTGCCAAGTTGGATAGCCCGCATGCCTGCAAATCCGGAGGTCAACATCGAGGCGCTGCTTGCTCACGTGCCACTGTTCAACGGCCTCGCAACGGATGAAATAGCCCGCATAGCGCGCGGGACGCGCGAGGTCAATTCCTTGCGTGGCGATATCCTGTTTCACAAAGGCGATCCGTCGAACGGGTTTTATCTGATTGTGTACGGGCAGGTCAAACTCGCCTTCACGTCATCGCAGGGTGGCGAAAAAGTCGTGGATATCCTCAGCCAGGGCCATTCCTTTGGCGAGGCGGTGATGTTTATGGATAAACCCTGCATGGTGTACGCGCAGGCCTTGAGCGATTCACTGCTGCTGCACATTTCGAAATCCGTCATCATCGAAGAGTTGGAAAGAGACCCCAAGCTCGGCCGCAAGATGATCGCCGGACTTTCGATGCGGCTGCATCATCTGGTGACGGATGTCGAGTCCTATTCACTTCATTCAGGACGTCAACGCATCATCGGGTACTTGTTGCGTGATAACACCAGAAGCGATGCCAAATCGCTCACCGTTACCTTGCCCACCAATAAGGGCGTGATTGCCTCGCGTCTTAACCTGACGCAGGAACACTTCTCGCGCATCCTGCACGAGCTTTCCGACAAAGGCCTGATCGTCGTTGAAGGCCGCAAGATCAGCATTCCCGATGTCGAAAAACTGCGCTGCCACGATATCTGAATCTGGTCTCGAAATACCCGTGAAACAATCGCCGCTCACTCTACCGGTTTTGCCGATAGGGGAAACACGCATGGAACTCTTGTTGTGGCGTCACGCCGAAGCGGCAGAAGGTACGCCGGACTTGAAGCGCAAGCTGACGGCGCGCGGTGAAAGGCAGGCTCGGCATATGGCCGAATGGTTAGCCCTGCATGCCCCGAAAAAACTGCGCATACTGGCCAGCCCGGCGCTGCGCTGCCAGCAAACGGCACAGGCCTTGGGGCGGCCTTTCACGACCGACAAACGGTTGAATTGCGAGGGCAATGCGTCGAATTTGCTCGCCGTGATCGGCTGGCCCGAGGGCAGTGCCGCAATGGCTGGGAGCGAGGCTGTGCTGGTTGTCGGCCATCAGCCCACGCTCGGCCAGATGGCTGCCCTGCTTCTGTCGGGCGCGGAAGCGGACTGGGTAATCAAGAAGGGTGCCGTGTGGTGGCTCAGCAACCGTACCCGGCTGAATGAAATGCAGACGGTCTTGAGGGCGGTGATTCCGCCGGAATTCGTGGGCTGAGCGGGTCAACCGGGTAAAGCTCAGGAGCGGGATAATGAACAGGCGTCAAGCTTAAGTCGAACGCATTCTTCCGATGGCCAGATTTGCCGCCGCCGTCCGGGTTTCGACGCCAAGTTTTTCGAAGACATGTTCCAGGTGTTTGTTTACCGTGCGCGGGCTGCTGCCAAGAATGTCGCCGATGTCCTTGCTGGTCTTGCCCAGCGTCACCCAATAGAGTACTTCAGCTTCACGTTGCGTGAGTCGGAAAGCGGCAATGAGGGAATCGATGGCGGTGGCATCATTTTCTTCGCGCAGAACAACCAGCCATTCCTGGTCACCGGTCTGGTCGTGGAAGGAAGCCAGCAGCCGCCGTCTGTCTTCGGCCACCAGCAGGGCGGCTGGCTCACGGCCATCACGACGGGCAGACTCGGCGTCGGCGATCCACGCCAGCAGGCGTTGCGGCGTTTCCGACTCGCCAGTGGCGAAATAGTCCTTGAGCAGCTTTCGAGCCAGAGGCGTTTGCCAGACCAGTTTTCCGTCGGCGGCACGTACGGCCACCGTGGCCTGGCCGAAGGCATCGAGTGCCGTTCGCGCCTGCTTCATCTGGTGGGCGTTCTGCATGTGCGCGGCAATGCGGGCCAGCACTTCGGCGGGTCGGATGGGTTTGGTGACGTAGTCGGCGCCACCGGCGGCAAAGGCGGCAACGACGTGCTCTGTTTCGCTCAGCCCGGTCATGAAAACGATGGGAATGTGCTGGGTGGAAAAATCCGCTTTCAGGCGTCGCGCGACCTCAAATCCGTCCATGCCCGGCATCATCGCATCAAGCAGTATGACGTGCGGCAGGCTTTGGCGGGCCCGTTGCAGCGCGGTCTCGCCATTCGTGGCGACGAGTACGGTGTAGCCCGATTCATCGAGCGCATCGTGGAGGAACGAAAGATTCTCCGGAATGTCATCGACGATCAGGACAATGTCCGAGACGGCGCGGTCCAGTGGGAGTTCAGGCGGCATCGCGTACCTTGACGAGAACTTCTTTCATGGTGTCGAACTGGAATCGACGGGCCAGGTCGCGCAGCACGCGCACGAATTCCCCATGCGCGGGATCCAGTCGCTCGATCTCGCCGAGCTTGTTGAGTATGCCGCGAACATAGCCCAGGTTGACCAGTTCGTCGAGGGCCGAAAGGTAATCCTGTCCGGGTGGGAGCAGGGGGGCCGGCTGGGTCGCGGCTGGCGGCGGCAGCGGCTCTGGCGTTTCGGTGCTGACCCATTCGAGCGCGAGCTTTCGGCCGATCCAGTCGAGCAGGTCATTGACCCGTAGCGGCTTGACGATGAAGTCCTCGTTGGTGATGCCGACATCGTTTTCCAGCCCTCGATCGAAAGCATTGGCCGAGATGATGGCGATATGGGCCTCCGTGAGATTCTGCTGGTGGATGCGACGGATGGTTTCCCAGCCATCGATGCCGGGCATAGCCAGATCGATGAAGACCAGATGCGGAGCGAATCGGGGCAGTACCTGCAGGCATTCGTGGCCGCTGGCCGCTTGTTCAACCTGGAATCCCAGCGGGTCGAGAACGCTCTGCAGCATGTCGCGATCAACCTTCTCGTTATCGACCACCAGGATACGGCGGCGAATACCGACATAACCGATCCGGTTTGCCCTGGGCCGATCGCTGGCCGTCAGCGCTGTATGCACCTGGGGCAGGAACAGGCGGATGCGGAAATTGCTGCCAGCGCCCACGGTGCTGGTGACGGTCATTTCTCCGCCCATCAGGTCGGTCAGCATGCGTGCAATGGTCAGGCCGACGCCGCTTCCGCCAGCCTGTGTGTTGCTGCCACGAACAAAGGGTTCGAAGACGCGTTCCAGGTCTTCAGGTGGAATGCCCGGGCCGCTGTCCTGAATGTCAAACAGTGCCATTTCACGCCGGCATTCGACGCGAAAGTTGACCCGGCCGCGGGCGGTGAATTTGACGGCGTTGCCGAGAACGTTGAGCAGGATTTGTTGCAGCCGTCGCTGGTCGGCGCGAACCACGCCCGGGAGTTCGCCAACGGGTTCGTAGCTGAAACTCAAGCCTTTGTTTCGTGCCTGCAGCTCGAACATGCCGACGATCTGCTGCAGGAATTCCGGGAAGTCCAGCGGCTTGACCTCCAGCGTCAGCTTGCCGCCTTCGATGCGCGCGATATCGAGGGTGCCTTCAATGACCGACAACAAATGATCGCCGCTCTTGCGGATGACGCCGACCGCCTGCCGCCGATGGCTCGGAATGGACTCGTCGCCGTCGAGGATCTGCGCGTAGCCGAGAATGCTGTTGAGCGGTGTGCGCAACTCATGGCTGATCGCCGTGATATAGCGGCTCTTGGCCTGGTTGGCCTGATCCGCGGCGCGCTTGGCTTTCTGCAGTTGCTCGTCGGTGCGCTGGTGCGAGTCGATTTCCTGCATCAGCAGGCGAGTCTGCCGGTTCGATTCCTCCTGGGCGACCTGTCGGCTTTTATGGGTCAGAACCATCCACCAGGCGCCAATGCCGGCCAGGAGAAGCAAGGCCGAGAAGGTCTTGATGAAGATGAGTTGCAGCTGCGGCAATATCGGGTTCGCCGCCGCTCCGAGGGCCAGTACCTCGTGCGTGTAAAGCAGCCCGAGCAGGCCGGCCAGCACGGGAACGATGCCCGCCATCAGCAGCAGGTAATGCCCCAGCCCTGTTTCAAGATAGGGCATCGCCGCTGCCGGCAGGATGTGACGGAGCATGCCGTTCCATTGGGCGGCGAGGTTGGCTCCCGGTTTGCACAGATCGTCGCAACGCGCATCGAGCGTGCAGCACAAAGAGCAGATCGTGCCGCGGTAGGCCGGGCAGTGCGCCATGTCCTCGTTTTCGTATTCGCGCTCGCAGATGCAGCAATGCTGCCGCAGGCCTGTCGCCGGGCGCGTGCTATCGACAAGGTAATAACGCCCGCCGGTGATCCAGGCGATCAGGGGCGCGGTGACGAAGGCAGTAATCAGCGCGATGAAGGAGGCATAGGGCTGCACGCTCGGACCGAACAGACCGCTGAAAGCGGCAATCGAGAGCAGCGAGGCGAGGCACATGGCGCCGATGCCAACCGGATTGACGTCATAAAGATGGCTGCGCTTGAACTCGATATGCCGAGGAGACAAGCCAAGCGGTTTGTTGATGACGATGTCGGCAACGACCGCCGCCATCCATGAGATGGCAATGTTCGAATACAAGCCGAGGATTTGGCCGAGCGCCTGAAAGACATCGAGCTCCATGAGCAACAAGGCGATCAGTATATTGAAGACGACCCAGACCACCCGTCCGGGATGGCTGTGGGTCAGGCGCGAAAAAAAATTCGACCAGGCCAGCGAACCGGCATAGGCATTGGTGACATTGATCTTGAGCTGGGAAATGACCACGAAAAAAACGGTCGCGCCAATAGCCAGCGAACTGTTGCTGAAGACATGGGAAAAACCGATCAAATACATTTGATTGGGGTCGACCGCTTTCGCCACGGGTACAGCGTTGCGCAGGGCAAGATAGGCAAGCAGGGCGCCACCGAGCATTTTCGCTACGCCGGGAACGATCCAGCCGGGTCCGCCGAGCACCAGAGCCAACCACCAGCGACGACGGTTCGCCGCTGTGCGCTCCGGCATGAAGCGCAGGTAGTCGGCCTGTTCGCCCATTTGCGTGACCAGGGCAATACCGACGGTGAGCGCCGCGCCGAACAACGGCATGCTGAATTCGCCGCCCGTACCCTGCGCGCCTGGATAGCGCAGCAGTTCGCCAAGGACTTCCGGCTCCTGCAAAAGCACAAAGACGTAGGGAAGCACCAGCAAAGACAGCCACAATGGTTGCGTCCATGCCTGCAGGCGGCTGATGGCGGTGACGCCATGGGTCACCATGGGAATCACCACCAATGCGCAGATCAGGTAGCCCCAGCGTGGCGGGATGTGGAAGGCCAGCTCAAGGGCATAGGCCATGATCGCCGCTTCCAGCGCGAAGAAGATGAAGGTGAAGGAAGCATAGATCAGCGACGTCAGGGTCGAGCCGATGTAACCGAAGCCCGCGCCGCGCGTCAGCAGGTCCATGTCCAGCCCGTAGCGCGCCGCTGCGTGACTGATCGGCATCCCGATCAAAAAAATGATCAGGCCGGTCGCCAGAATGGCCCACAAGGCGTTGATGAATCCCCCGTTGACCAGCATGGTGGCGCCAACGGCTTCCAGCACCAGAAAGGAAGAGGCGCCAAAGGCGGTGTTGGCGACCCGCATTTCCGACCACTTGCGAAAACTGTGCGGGGTGAACCGCAAGGCGTAGTCTTCGAGCGTTTCGTTGGCCACCCAGGTGTTGTAGTCGCGACGTATTTTCACGACGCGCTGCAGGGGTTCGCTGGAGGCTTCGGAGAATAACGGACGGTTCATGGCGGGCCGCATGGGGGAGAGCCCCGATTGTAACTCCCGTGCGCTTCGCCGGAAGCAGTGTCCGTCAAGCCGTGCTATTGGCTATGCTGTAGCTGTTCGTTTCAACGAATCGGGCCTGGCTACGCAAGCGCCTGAGTATTCCCTTCAGGCATGGCCCCATGAAATGGTAGAGGAAACCGGCAGATGCCTCAGCGTGAATTGACAGGTGACATTAGCAAGACATGCAGGAATCGGTCTGCGACCCTGGATACTCCCACAATGGTCTTGCGGGTACCCGAGGCGATCAGGTTACCCAAGGCAATGCTGCGTTCGATGCGTGCCCGTTCGATGATTCCGTAGCTATTGACGTTGCGTTCCATTTGTAAATCCTTGCTATTCCCCGTGATTCGGGTAGGAATGCAGTCTAAGAACAATGCTGCGCAGCATCAAACGATCATTTATCAGTCGATGCATGAGAAAATATCAGGCATATGAGTTATCGACTTCCCCCGCTGAACGCATTGCGCGCCTTTGAGGCCGCGGCTCGTCACCTGAGTTTCAAGAAGGCCAGCGAAGAGCTTGCCGTGACCCCCACGGCGATCAGCCACCAGATTCGTGGCCTGGAGGACTATCTTGGCTTTGCGCTTTTTCATCGACTGACGCGGGCGCTGGATCTGACGAGCGAAGGCCGGGCCATGTTGCCGAAGGTGCGCGAAGGGCTCGAATGCTTCGCGGCATCGATCGAGAGCACGCAGCGCCGAGAGGGCGGTGGTCGCCTGGTCGTCAGTGCTCCCCCGGCATTTGCATCGCGCTGGCTGATCGGGCATTTGCCAGGATTCACCGCCCGTCACCCGGAAATTCAATTGAATTTGAGGGCGTCGCTGAAAACCATCGACCCGCCCGACGCAGCGGCTGTTTCGGGCTTCGATGTGATCGATGTGCGCGACGATGAATCCGAGTTGTTCATTCGCTACGGTCGGGGCCGTTATGCGGGCTGCCGGGTCGATCGTTTGTTTTCGCCGGCGTATACCGCGGTGTGCAGCCCGCGGCTGCTGACGGGAATGCGTCCGCTGAACGTGCCTGCCGACCTGCGCTATCACGATCTGCTTCATGACGACACCATACCGGAGCAGATGGACCGTCCGACCTGGGCTGAATGGCTTCAGCTCGCAGGCGTCGACGGCCTTGATGACCATGCCGGCACACATTTCAGCGACTCCGGCCTGGCCTTGACTGCGGTCATCGACGGCCTGGGCATTGCGTTGGCCTCCAAGCCGCTGGTCGGCGCCGAAGTGGCGGCGGGTCGTCTGGTGATCCCGTTCGATATCGTTGTCCGCCGCCCCCAGGCGTACTACCTGGTTACTCCCGAAGCCATTGTGGAACGTCCGGTTATCCGCGCATTCAGCCAATGGCTTCTGGAAGAGGCGGCCAAGGTGGTGGAGGAATCGCCGCAGTAAACCGTCACACCGACCATGCGGCGATGAGACCAGGATCGGCCAGGAACATCCACCTATTGCATCTCGCAAGCAATGCGGTATACTTTGTTGTGCACTGCAGCAAATCTGTGCTATATATAGTTAACCTACTCATTACGTGCTTACGGACCGACAGGAAGTGTATGTATATCGTAGATGACCCGACGCTGGCTCTCATTACCCGTTTTGTGGGGGATATGTCGCATCCTGAAGTCTCGGACGCGGATTTCTTTCATCAGCAGGTGGCGGCGATTGAGGCGTATGTCGAGCGCTTCCCTCCCCACGAGCGGGATCAGCGGGCCATGGCGTGGATTGAAGCCAATGCCATGAAATATCGCCAGAAGTGGCAGAAAACGGCAGCGGTCGGCGTGCTGGCAGAGACGCGGTGTCCCGATTGCCCACTCTCAGGGGGGGATGATCGTACGCCTTGTGCGATTCATGTCCGATGGATGACACTCTTGCGGCGTTATGCCGCGAGCGAGTTGTCTTCCCGCGACTATGTCAAGACCAGCCTCGAGTTATTGACTGCGCACAAGGAGCGGCTCCGAGTGAGCGAAAGCCATGAAGCGCCGCGCTGGGCACGCCCGGTGGGGCTTTGCCGAAGCTGACGGGAGCGGTTTCCAGTAAGAGAGCAGAGCGTTTTCCCCGTCGAAAAATCCGGCGACCCTTGCTTCGAGTCTTTGTTCCGCATAAGTACGGTCGCGGGTATTCATGGTGAATAGTGGGTTTTCGGTAGAACGCCGCAAGACAAGCGCGATTGTAGAATGCTTATTCGTGGAGAGCATCATGAGCAGAAACGGTTCTGCGGAAAAAAAGACGACCGATCTGGACCTGACGGGGATCGGCGCCTACGAAGACTTGATGAGGAAACTCGAACAGCGCATCGACCCCCTTGGCGTGATGACGTCAATTCTCAACGCCCAGGTGGCATGGATGATGCACCCGCAGGAACTGGCCCGGGCGATTCGCGGGATGTCGGGCGATGTGCTGGCTTTGCAGACCCATCACATGCGCCGCGCCCTGGCTATGTCGAGCCCGGATGTGATCAAACCGCATGCCGACGACGCTCGCTTTGCTGACCCGGCCTGGAGCGAAGTGCCGACCTGGGACATCATCAAGGAATCGTATCTGTCATTTACGCACCGGCTGGAGGACATGCTCTTCGAAACGCCCGGCCTATCCGATAAAGAGCGCAGGCGGGCAGCTTTCTGGGTGCGAAAGTGGCTCAACGCGATGGCGCCGACCAACTTCTTCTTCACCAACCCGGTGGCCATCCGCAAGAGCATCGAGAGCAGAGGCGAAAGCCTGAAGGAAGGTTTCAAAAACCTGATGCGCGATGTCAAGGCGAAAAATATTCTCATGGTCGAACCCGACGCCTTCAAGGTCGGAGTCGATCTGGCCACGACGCCCGGCCAGGTGGTTTTCCGCAATCGCCTGGTTGAGCTGATCCACTACACCGCGACAACCGACAAGGTGCACAAAACGCCGATTGTGATCGTCACGCCGTGGATCAACAAGTTTTACATCCTCGATCTGACACCGAAAAAGAGCATGGTCAAATACCTCACCGATCAGGGCTACAGCGTGTTCATTACGAGCTGGAAAAACCCGACGGCCGAAATGGCCGATGTCGGTTTTGGCGATTATCTCCAAGAAGGTGTCGACCAAGTGGTTACCACGGCGTGCAAGCTGTGCAAGGTGACCCAGGTGCATCTTGTCGGCTACTGCATCGGCGGCACCATGGTGGCGACCTACATGGCCTGGGCCAGCCGCCACTACGGCGAGAAGAAAGTGCCGGTCGCGCACTGGACCTTGTTCACCACGCTGACCGACTTCTCCAGGCCGGGCGACATCGATGTGTTCATCGATGAGGGCGCGATTCGCGCGCTTGAGGAGAAGATGGCGGAAGTGGGCTATCTTGACGGTAGCGACATGGCGTCAAGCTTCCGGCTGTTGCGCTCGAACAGTCTGGTCTGGCACTTCTTCGAGAAGAGCTATCTCTTCGGCGAGCCGCTGCCTGCATTTAACGTGCTGTTCTGGAACATGGACACGACGCGCATGCCGGCAGCGATGCACTCGTTCTACCTGCGCGAAATGTATCTGCACAACAACCTGATGAAACGCGATGCGCTGACCATCGCCGACGAGCCGATCGACCTGGATCGCATCACCCAGCCGCTCTATGCGGTGAGCGCCGAAGACGATCATATCGTTCCCTGGCGCCAATCCTATCGCATTCACAAATACATCAACGTCAAGGCGCCGGTGCGTTTCGTCTTATCGACTTCCGGCCACATTTTTGGCATCGTCAACCCGGTTGTCGATCCGCCGAAGCAAAGTTTCTGGGTGGCCGAACCCGAGCGGAACGAGCATTACGAACACTGGTTGGCACGCGCGAACAAGCAGCCCGGTTCGTGGTGGCAAGACTGGCTGGCCTGGCTTTCACCGCAATGCGGACCTCTGGTGAAGCCGCCCAATTCCGGGGCGGGTTCATTTCCCGACCTCGGCCCGGCTCCCGGTACTTACGTCTTCGAAAAATAGTGAACCGCCGTAAGCCGTCGGGTTTTTCCGGTGGCATGGCGGTCGCATTGAATGATGTTGTAATGCGACCTATACTGGTAGTGCACCATCAGTAAGGAGTGCATCATGAGCTACATCGATTCCCCAATTGGTATCTGCAAAGCGGAGCACACGATTGTGCTGACCGATCAAACGCAGCGTGAATGCGCGCTGGAGCATGGCTGTCCTGCGGGGCGCGATTGTCCGCTGGACGGATGTTTCGCCAGGGTTTCCGGCTTGAGTGAGGAGCATGCGCGAGGACTTTCAACGAAGACGTGGGCGTCCCGTGTGCGTGTAGTGCCGCAGTTGCGGCGCGTGGCGCTATGACCTTGCCGTCCGCCGCTCGCTGATCAGCAGCCAGAAACAAGCCGCCGCTTGCAACACGAACAGCATGAGAAAGGCGTTACGGTGGGCGATCTCGGTGGCGTTGCCGTGAGCCAGGAAGAAGTCGATGACAATGCCCATGCCCCATTGCAGGCCGAAGGCCCCAATGAAGACGATCAGGTTCAGCGTCGTGTTGGCGCGCCCGGAAAGCGCGACCGGGAATCCGGCGGACATTACCGAGTAGGCGAGCGTGCCGGAGCTTGAGAAGACGCCGTAGCCGATCCACAGCAGGTAGTGGTGGTCGGAGACTTGGCTGATGATCAGCAGCAAGGTCAGCAAAGCCAACGTAAGCCCCCACTTGAGAAGATGAATCGGTCCGATTCCGTGCCGGCTGAGTCCGGTCGCGAGCAGGCCGATCAGGATGTATCCCGCCACCATGGCCGCACTCATGGCGGCCAGATGGTTGGCCGCGACGGCGCGCGAATGCCCGTTCACATGCATCAGCCAGGCGCTCGACCAGAGGCTTTGAATGGCCATGAAACCACCGATGTTGGCGAAACCCAGGGGTGCAAAGCGCCAGAAGTGACGGTCGGTCAGCACCCGCCTGATGCCCGACCATTGTGCCGACAAGGGCTGGGGTGTGGGGGTGCCCGGCTTGTCGGGAACGCTGAAGAACAGCCAGCCGGCGACCATCAGGGTGGCTGCGGACAGGGCAAAAAATATCTCGCGCCAGGTGGCGAACTGCAGGGCGGCATTGAGCGGTGTCGACGCCGCCAACGCGCCGAGCGTGCCGGAGGTCATGATCCAGCCGGTCAGTGCGGCCTGCCTTTCCAAAGGGAACCATTGCGAGAAGGACTTGAACGACGCCATCAGACAGGCCGATACGCCCAGGCCGATCAGGCCTCTGGCGAAGGCCAGCGTGCCGATGCCATGGCCACAGGCGAAGAGCGCCGCGCCGGCGGCAGCGATCAGCAGCAGCGCCGCTTCGACCCGGCGCGCGCCGAAGCGGTCGAGGAGAACGCCCAGCGGCAGCTGGGCGGCGCCGAAGGCGAGAAAATAGGCGCTGGTCAGCAAACCCAGATCGGCTGCGCCGAGGAACATTTCCTCGCTGAGTACCGGGCCGATGACCGCATTGGCGGTGCGAAAGTGATACGAGAGAAAATAGGCCGCGGCGAACGGCAGGAACAGCCTGATCTGGAGCATGGTGGCCTAAAGAATGAAAGGGACTTCCCCGACCCGAGCGAACGGAGTTGAAGCCGCACGGCAGCAAAGTGCCAGAAGGGTGATTCTGAAGGTGCCCATTGGGAAACCGCGAAAGGTGAAGTTCATCAGCATTATGACTGAAACGAATCCCAATGGGATCACGGCAGAAATCGATCTGGCCAAGAACATATTCTCGATCCAGGGTGTCAAGCAAAAGGGCAAAGCCACGCTGATCAGGCTCAAGGTTCCTTGCGCACAACTTCTTCAAACGCGCAGTTCCCGCCGTGCCAGATCGGCACGGATGACCTGCTCAGGCGCTCAAGCGCAGTTTGCCGCGACAAACTGTTGCGGCGGGCAAGGACAAAAAGATATTTGCAGGGTAATACCCAACTCCAGACCTGCGACTGTCCGGCAACCGGTTTAGATCAT
>WBZP01002290.1_pt1 | contig 22200 bp, 20 predicted proteins | sample 5204301 | NCBI WGS metagenome assembly WBZP01 (sample SAMN12412401, study PRJNA552823) | activated sludge metagenome | isolation source: activated sludge from nitrification reactor of wastewater treatment plant... | place: USA: Pennsylvania | collected 2017
CGACGCGCATCCCCCGCTCCGCCATCTCGTATGCCGCGGCCAGGCCGACGATGCCGGCCCCGATGACGACGGCATCGGCCCGGCCGGGTGGCGCGTCCGAGCCCACCACGGCATGCCATCGAGGTGCGCCGTCGCCCGGCACGGGCGGTGACTCGAGCCCTGCACCATCACCCATGAGGAAGCCTCCGCCCTGGCGGGCAGCTACGCGCCTGCCGGACCACTAGATCGTGAACGGCCGGTCGGCGCCGACCAACGAGACACCCGTGAAGGCACTCGCCTCGAGGGTGAGGGCCCGCAGGTCCTCCGGTTCGAGGTTGTGGATGCTGGACTTGCCGCATGCCTTGGCGAGGATGGTGGCCTCCATCGTCATCGCGGTGAGGAACCGGTAGATACGTTCGGCCGCTGCCTCGACATCCACTCTGGCAACGAGTTCCGGGTCCTGGGTCGCGACGCCGACCGGGCACAGCCCGGTGTGGCAGTGGTGACAGGCCCCTGGTGCGGTGCCCAGCGCCTCGTAGTCCGACACGTACCGCGGGCTGTTGCAGCCCAGGGCGATCATCGCCGCGGTGCCGATCATCACGCAGTCCGCGCCGAGGGCCAGCGCCTTCGCAACGTCGGCCCCCGATCGGATCCCACCGGCCGCGACCAGCTTCACCTTGTCGGACATGCCGGTGTCGTCCAGGGCCCGGCGGGCGGCCGGGATCGCGGCCAGGGTGGGGACCCCGGTGTGGTCCAGCAACAGTTCCGGGCTGGCCCCGGTGCCGCCTTCCATCCCGTCGATGACGACGACGTCCGCGCCGGTCTTGGCCGCGATCGCCGTGTCGTAGTAGGGCCGGGTGGCACCCATCTTGACGAAGATCGGCACCTTGTAGTCGGTGGCCTCGCGCAGTTCGGCGATCTTGATGGCCATGTCGTCGGCACCCATGAAGTCCGGGTGCCGGATGGTGGAGCGTTGGTCGACACCGGCCGGGAGGGTCCGCATGTCCGCCACCCGTTGGGACACCTTCATCCCGAGCAGCAGGCCACCCGTGCCCGGTTTGGCGCCCTGGCCCACGGCGATCTCGATGCCGTCGGCCTGGCGCAGGTGCTCCAGGTCCAGCAGGTAACGCGACGGGGTCATCTGGTAGACGAGCGTGCGGTTGGCGACCCGCTCCTCGGGGAGCATGCCACCTTCACCGGTGCAGGTCATCGTGCCGGCCTTGCGCGCACCGTGACCGAGGGCCGCCTTGGCGTTGGCCGACAAGGCCCCGAAACTCATCGACGCGATGTAGATGGGGATGTCCAACTCGATCGGATTCTCCACCACCCCCAGGCCATCCCCGAGCACGGTCTTGGTGTCGCAGGACTCGCGATAGCCCTCCAGCGGCAGCCGGGTCATCGTGGCCGGCTGGAAGACCAGGTCGTCGAACGAGGGCAGGTTGCGCTGGAAGGTGGACCACCCGCGCAGCTGGTAGCGCCCCAGTTGGGACTTGGCGTGGATGTCCGCGATCGTCTCGCGCGACCAGCGGACCGACCGGGCCGGCGCGTACGACGATGCGATGCCGGCCGGCCGGGCCGGGTCGGCACCGTCGGCGAACATGACCAGTTCTTCCCGGCGGGCTTGCTCGGCGTCCGTCATATCATCAGCCACTTCTGCGCGTCCCTTGCCTCGAAGTACCACAGGTCTTCAGCCGAGACGACCTTCTTCCAATCGCGGTCGGCCTCGGCGATCTCCAACGACGTGAGCAGGTCCTCCACCTCGCGCCGTTCCTGCTCGCCCGGCTCGACGACCCGGGCGTCGATGCCCAGCGACCTGATCTCGCCGGCCACCCAGACGGTGCCCAGCCACAGCGAGTCACCGATCGACGCGACCGCATCGCCGCAGACGATGAGCCGACCGGCGTGCGACATGAAGCCGCTGGAATACCCGACATCGCCTTCGACGACGAGATTCCCGCCCTTCATCGCGATCCCGGTCCGTGGCCCGGCGTTGCCCCTGATGTGCAGCGTGCCGCCACGCATCGAGGCGCCGGCACCCATGCCGGCGTTGCCGTCCACGCGGATCAGGCCCGACGCGAGGGCCTCTCCGGCGCCCCAGCCGACGTTGCCCTCGACGTGGATATCCGGCCCGGCGCACAGCCCGCCGCAGTAGTAGCCGGCGCTGCCGCGAAGCCGCACGGTGCCGGTGCCGGTGAGGGCGACCGCCAGGTTGTGTCGGGACAGCGGCTCGGTGACCGAGACGTCGTGGCCGGCGGCGAGGGCCGCCCGGATCTCCTGGTTGACCTCACGCAACGGCCGGTCTCCGGCGAGCACCTCGACCACTTGCCGGACGTCGGTGCTCATGCCGCACGCTCCGTCGGCCGGGCGACCGACCAGACCTGGGTGAGCGAGCGCCCGTCGTAGTTCGTCACGGGCACCTCCTGCTGGTAGATGGCACGCAGCGCCTGCTCCTCCGTCGCCAACGCCAGACCATCGTCGGCCTGCAGGCCGATGAGCGGCTTGATCGCCCACTGGTCCTTGGCCATGCCGATGTTGTCCGCTGTGGCGAGCAGGTAGGTGAAGACGCCGTCCAACTCGTCGATGCTGGCGCGCAACGACTCGTCCATGGTCTTGCCGCGGCTCATCTGCACCGAATTCCACACCGCGATGAGTTCCGAGTCGTTCTCACTGGAGAAGTGGTATCCGGCCCGCTCGAGCTTGCGCCGCCACGTGTAGTAGTTCGTCAACTGCCCGTTGTGCACGATGCACACGTCAAGGAACGGACGGGCCCAGAACGGGTGACTGGCGATCGGCGACACCAATGACTCCGTGGCCAACCGCATGCTCGAGAGGGCATGCGTGCCGACCATCTCCGACACGTGATGCTTGGCGTCGACGTCGTGGGCGTCGCCGACGTCCTTGATGATCTCCAACGACCGCCCGACCGACAGGATCTGCAAGCCGGCCTGATCACCGACGTCGACGGTCCAGGCACCGAGGTCTGCCACGTCCTTGATCTCGGCGCGGACCAGCACGTGCGGTTGCTTCGTGCTGTCCCACGTCGGGTCGGCGGTGAAGTCACTGCCGGCCGCCCTCGTCACCGCCAGGAGGGTCTCCAGCGCACCGTCCAGGCCGCGGCGGTCGTCCAGGAAGGCCCGCACCACCAGCCCGTCCTCACGGGGCACCCCGAAGATGCCGAAGCCGGTGGAATCGGGCCCGCGATGGCGCATGCGCGCGGCCAATTCCACAACCTCGAGGCCCACCGGCCCGATGGTCGTCCTGATGCGACCCGAGATTCCGCACACAAGGCCTCCGCTCCGCTGACGCTGAACTCCGGCCGAGCGACCGGTGCATCAGTCTTGGTATACCGTATACGGTGCTTCGTTGCGGCACAAGGGAGCCGCGACGCACTGCGAATGCGAGGAAAGGCCAACCCGACACGGGACCCGACGGTCGGCGCGACGGCGGACCCGGACCAGAGCATCGGGGCGACGGGCGACCTGACGATCGGGGCGACCGGCGACGTCAGGATGGACCCGACGAACGACCCGACTAGCGGTCGTGGACGCGCAGGCCGGCGCGGATGTGATCGCGCATGGCATCGAAGCTCACGTCCGCCCCCCTGCCGAAGGCGTCCAGCAGGGGCTGATGGTGCTGGTCCACCGGGACGCGTTGCGGGTCGTTGTGGAAGAAGTCGGCGAACAGGGCCAACCCGAGAGCCCGCTGCCAGATGTCGTCGAAGAGCTCCAGCAGGGCCGGGTTCCCGGTCGCCTCGACGACCGCACGGTGAATGCTCAGATTGGCGTCGAAGGCCTGCCGGGCGCCGGCGTTGGCACCCTTGGCTGCCGCAATGGCTCGGCGGACGTGGTCGATGGCGGGCTTGCCGATCTCGGCCACTCGGCGCGCGGCGAACCCTTCGATGGCCGCGCGAGCCTCGTAGAGGTACACGGCATCGTCGGCGGTCATCACTCGGACCACGAAGCCCCGCTTGCCGGTCGGCTCGATGAGATTCTCGCGCTGCAGCCGCAGCAGGGCATCGCGCACCGGCGTACGACTGATGTGCAGCTCCTCGGCGAGCTGGTCCATGACCAAGCGTTGGCCGGGCGGGATCTGACCGGTGAGCAGCGCCTCGCTGATCCGGCGGTATGCGACGTCGGCGAGGCTGCTCGCTTCGCGCCGGATGGGACGCAGCGACGTCCTCATCTCGCCAGCCTCTCCGTTGTGCACCGGCACATCGTAAGCGCGCCCGCAAGCGGTCGCATGCGCGTGCTACCACGTGGAACGCCACCGTGCGAAGCCTCCGATCTGCGTCGTCTGGGCGGCCCCGATGGCCGTGGTCGACCCCCGGTTGGCCCGGCCCTGGTCTCAGAGGTGATAGGTGTACTCGCGGAACTCCCAGTCGGTGACCCAATGGTCGAACCGTTCGAGTTCGTTGCGCTTGTACTTGAGGAAGGCGTCGACGAACCGACCACCCAGCATCTCGGTGAGCTCGGTGTCGGCCTCCAGGGCGGCGAGCGCGGCGCGCAGGTCGCCGGGCAGTTGCGCTGCCTTGGAGGTGTCGTAGCCATACCCGACCAGTGGTGCCGGGGGCTGAATCGAGTCGCGGATTCCGAGGTAGACCGCCGCCAGCACCGCGGCGAAAGCAAGGTAGGGATTGGCGCTGGAGTCGCCGAGGCGTACCTCCATGCGCGAGGCCCGACCGCGCTCCGGTGGGACCCGGATCATCGCGCTGCGGTTGTCCAGACCCCAATCGATGAGCCACGGCGCGAGCGTGTCGGGCCCGAACCGCTTGTAGGAGTTGATCGTCGGATTGCAGATGGCCGCCAGCGCGGGTGCGTGTCGGAGCACACCCGCGATCGCCGACCGGGCCAGGTCAGAGAGCCCGAACTCCCCCTGTGGGTCGTCGAAGAGCGGTGCACCGTCCTGACCCACGGTGGAGAAGTGGATGTGGAATCCGGAGGCACCCTCGTCGTTGGCCGGTTTGGCCATGAACGTGGCCAGCTTGCCGTCCTGGCGGGCCACCTCCTTGATGGCCGCCTTGAAGCGGAACGCCCGATCGGCGGCGTCCAGCGCCTCGGAGTGCCAGAGGTTGATCTCGAACTGCCCGCTGGAGTATTCGTGATTGGCGGCGAAGACGTCCACCTCGTATGCCGAGAGGTTGCGCAACAGGCGTAGCAGCAGGTTGTCGGGGTCCCCCCGCAAGCCGGTGGCGTAGACATTCCCCGGCGCTTCGCCGTATCTGCGCCACCCGTTCGCCGACGCCTCGGACGGCTCGAAGACGTAGAACTCCAGCTCGGGGCCGATGAGGGGGCGCATGCCCAACTCGTCGAAGCGGGCGATCATGTTCTTGAGCACGTGGCGAGGGCTCTCCAACGACGCCGACCCGTCCGGGTTGAAGACATCGGAGATGCAACTCGCGACACCGGATTCCCACGGCACGACCCGCAGCGTCGCCAGGTCCGGGAAGACGACCACGTCGGGCAGCCCGTCGGACAACCCACCCTCGATGTCGACGAGGTCACCCATCGGCGTCACCCCGTAGACGGAGCGGCAGAACGCGACGCCGTCGGCCAGCGTCCGACTGAGCCGGTTCACGAGGATGTCGCGGCCCCGCTCGGTGCCGAGCAGATCAGGGTAGGCGATCCGCAGGACATCGACGCCCTGCTCGGTCAGGCGGGCCGCCGCCTCGTCGAGTGCCCGTTCGTCGAAATGACCCATGGGTGAATCTCCTTGTCGTGGGCTCACACCGGCCCGGCTCAGGGCCGATCGCGTACCGGCTCCGACCGGCGTGCTGGGGACAGCAGGACGTCGGGCTCGGTCAGGCGGTTTCGCCGCCGCGCCCGATGCCCTCGTAGATCTCTGGTCGGGTGCTCTTGAGGAACCACCCGAGCGCGAGGCCGACCACCATGGCGACGATGACGAGGCCGGGCAGGATCCAGATCATCGGGTCACCCGGCTGGGCTCCCAGGAGTGCGTCGAAGTTCGTGATCGCGAGGTAGAACACGGCGAACAAGGCCGCCGAGGCGGCTGCCGCGGCCACCGTCCAGTGGGCCGTCCCCTCGGGCAACATCTCGTTGTTGCGGTGCAGGTAGAAGACCACCGACACGGAGGTCAACGCCATGAGGAAGATGACGCCCAGCGCGCCGAGGTTGGTCAACCAGGTGAACAGTCCCAGCACCGGGTCCTTGTCGGTGGCCGCGAACGCGACGACGATGACAACGGCCAGCGCGCTCTGGGCCAGTGAACCGGCGATCGGGGCGCCGGTCCTCGGCTGCACCCGGGAGAGTACTGAGGGCAGCACGCGCTCGCGCCCGAGGCTGAAGAAATACCGGGCCACCGCGTTGTGGAAGGACAGCAGCGCGGCGAAGAGGCTGGTCACGAACAGCACGGTCGCGATGTCGGCGAACCACACCCCGACGTTCTGCTCGGCATACACGAAGAAGAGGTTGGCGCCGAGTTCTTGAGCCTGGGAAACGATCTTGGCGTCCCCCGTCGCCATCGCAGTCGCCCACGCGGTGAAGGCGTAGAAGATGCCGATGAGCAGCACGGCGATGTAGGTCGCCCGCGCCACCGTCCGCTTCGGGTCCTTCGCCTCCTCGCTGTAGATGGCGGCGGACTCGAATCCCATGAACGACGCCGTCACGAAGCACAGGGCCGCGCCGAAGGCGCCACCCTCCAGGGCCGAGGGCAGGAACGGAGCCGCGGTGAGGGGACCGCCGGGCTTGACCGTGCCAACGATGTCGAAGGTGAGCACGATGAGCACCTCGGCGATGAGGAAGACGCCGAGCACCCGGGCGTTGAGATCGACCTGCAGGGCGCCCAAGACCGCGATGATCACCACGGTGACGAGCACGGGCACGACCCAGGACACGTGCAGGCCGAAGAACTTCTCCAGGGCCCCTGCGGCCGCGAAGCCGTAGAGCCCGTAGATGCCGACCTGCATCGCGTTGTAGGCCACGAGCGCAACGAGCGCGGAGCCGACACCCCAGGCTTGACCGAGCCCTTTGCTCACGTAGGTGTAGAACGCTCCGGCGTTGGTGACGTGCCGGCTCATCGCGGCATAACCGACAGTGAAGACGAGCAGGATCGCCGCGATGATGACGTAGATGAGGGGTATGCCGCCCAGCCCCGTCACCGCGAACTGCACAGGTACCCCACCGGCTGCAACGGTCAGCGGTGCCGATGCCGCGATGACGAAGAAGACGATGTGCGGAACTCCCAGCGACCTGCCGTGCAGACGGACCGACGTTTCGGACGCGGCGGTGAGGTCAGCAGCCATCGTTCCTCCGGATCAGACCAGACGGGAAGGCTTGCCGTAGTGGACGGCATACCGAATACCGAATGCAGTTACCAGGGCATCGTGACGGACGTCACGGCCGCTGTCAATGGCCATAGGCGACGCCGCGCCGGACGGTTCTGAACCCGTCGGGTCACTCCGGACGGAGGCCAGCGGGCGCTCGGCGGGCATCGTGGACGACGCTCGGGCAGTCGGTCAGCGGCGGGTCGCGGCCGCCTCGCCCAACACGTGGCGACGGAACAGGTCGGCGGCGGGCAGCAGGCGTCGCTGCGCCGACCAGGCCAGTCCGATGGCCCGCCCGATCGTCGGATCGGTGAGGCGTAGGAGGCGAGGGCCAGCGGGTCCCGCGGCAGACCGGCCGGGCGAGCCCGACGCGCTGACGCCGGCCGATCCCGCGGCACCGAGGGCGCCCGACGGCGACTCCGGCGCCGCGAAGTCGGGGCCCATCGCCGGCACGAGAGCGACCCCGAGGCCGGCAGCGACGAAGCCGCGTACGGTCGGCAGATCGTCGGCCTCGAAGCGAACCTTCGGCTCGAAACCCGCACTGCGACAGGCATTCGCCGCCAGGATGCCCAGCGGGGTGGCGCCCATTCCGACGAACGACTCGGCGGCCGCCTCGGCGAGGTCGACGGCCCCGCGGTCGGCCAGCGGGTGACCGGCCGACACGGCGAGGAAGAACGGCTCGGTGAACAACCGATGCCAGCGCACCGCGGCCGAGTCGCCCCCGGACCCCCCGGACCCTCCCGACGCCCCCGACCCGGCGGACGGATCGGCGGTGAAGGCGAGGTCGATGCGCGCCGCGGCCACCGCGTCGAATGCCTCGAGCACCTCCTGACCGAGATGCCGCAGCACGAACTCGACCTCGGGATGGGCGGCCCGGAAACCGCTCACCACCGACGGCACGAGCCACCCGCCCAGGGACGGCTCGTAGGCGAGCGTCACCGTGCCGCGCTCCGGGTCGATGAGCTGGTCGACATCGGCCAGCCCGTCGTCGATCTCGTCGACGGCGCGGTCGACGTGCCGCTTGAAGACCGAGCCGGCGTGGGTCAGACGCAGCACCCGGCCGGAGCGCACGAGCAGCGGCGCACCCACCTCCCGCTGCAGTGCCGCGAGTGACCGGGACACCTGCGGTTGGCTCACCATGAAGATCTCGCCGACCTCGGTCACCGTCGCTCCGTCGGCGACCATCTGGAACCAGCGCAACACGTCGATGTCCACGATCGCACCCTACGCGATACATGCTTCTGCTGCATGATTCCATTGCTCGCACTGCATTGGACGCATTCGGGATTTTGCCGGACACTTGAAACATCAACACCAACCGGAGACCCGGATCACCCGGACCAGCCGGATCAGCACGACGACGAACAAGAGCACCGAGAAGATGAGCACCAAGAAGAGCACCAGCACGAGCACCAACAGCAAGAGCACCCACCCGCTGCAGACCACGTCTGCGCGGTGGGCGAGCTTCCGCGAGCGGATGCGGGTCCGCCGCCAGGAGCGCGCCGCCCACGATCGGATGATGCGCGAGCTCGACGCCTACCACTCGCGCAGCGAGATCGAGGACCTGCTCGCCGCCGCCGACCGCAGCAACCACCCGGACGCGGAGATCACCCGGGCCGTGCTGCACGCCAAGTTGCGCAGCAGCCACGCCCTGATGGCCCTCTGAGACGTTGGACGCGCGACTCACCGAGCCGCGCAGAAAGGCCCCGCCCGGACCACCGGGTGGGGCCTTTCCGGTTTACTGAGGCCCTTGCCCGATCACCTCTGCGACCCTTGGCGGATCAACTCCACATAGATCTCGACCGACTGAGCACCGCTGACCGACACCCGATCACCCGCGACCGCGAACGGCACGCCGGTGACGCCGAGCTCGCGGGCCCGGCGCTGGTCGGCACGCACCCGGTCGGCGTAGTCGTCACCGGCGAGCACCGAGGCCACCCGTCGCTCGTCGAGCCCGGCCTCCGCAGCGATCCGCACGAGCACCCCGTGATCGTCGAGGGCGAGCCCCTGCTCGAAGTGCGCGGCATACGCCCGCTCGAGCATCGCCTGACCCAGTTGCCACCCGCCCATCGCTTCGGCGAGCAGCACCAGTCGATGCCCATCGAACGTCGAACACTTCACTGCCGCAGCGAAATCCAGCTCGATGCCGTCAGCGGCGGCGATGGTGGCGACCCGAGCGGTCATCGCCTCCCCGCCAGCACGCCCACCGCCGTACTTCGCGCCGAGGTAGTCGATGACCGGCACCCGTCGGCCGAGCGGCATACCGGGCTCGAGTTCGTAGGCTCGGTGGCGTAGCTGGATCGTCGCCGGCAGCTCGTATGCCGCGATAGCCCCCCGGATGCGGCGCTTGGCGAGGTAGCACCACGGGCACACGAGATCGGCCCATATCTCGATGACGAGCGCAGCGTCCGTCGCTGGAGTAACCTCGGGGGTGATCAGGTGCGGCGACGAAGACGCGTCCATCCAGGCAGTCTCGCACGATAGAGCGAGCCCTACCGTGGGGGTGCTCCCGTAGCCTGACCAGGTACCGAAAGACCCCGCTCCGGCTGCAACGGAGCGGGGTCTTGGTCGGAGTCCCCGAACCCGGGGAGATCGCTCAGAAGCGACCGTAGGACACGTTGACGAACGTGTAGATCTTGCGGTAGCTCGTGTAGCGGCCGGTCGCACCCGCGTCGTACATCATCCCGTTCCCGGCGTAGATGCCGGCGTGCGTGGCGGGGCGGCCGAAGAAGATGAGGTCGCCAGGGGCCGGGTTGGCCACCTTGATCGACGCGGCCCGCTGCCCCTCGGCCGTGCGCGGGATGCTGATGCCGGCGCGGGCGTAGACGAGCTGGGTGTATCCCGAGCAGTCGATGCCGGAGGTCGACGTGCCGCCGTAACGATAGGGGATGCCGGTGAGGCTCGCCGCGATGGCGATGATGTCCGCGCGCCCACCGGTGACCGCGGGGGCCGGCGCCGTCGGCGCGGGAGCTGCCGGGGTGCTGCGGGTCGTCGTGCGGCTGACCCGGGCCGTGGCCGGGGCGGCTACCGTCGTGGCGGTCACCGCGGCCTTCGTGCGGAAACCGCGCAGCGACCCGAAGGTCGGCATCGCGTTCGCGGTGGCCGGGGCCGTCACCAGCGGGCCGGTTGCCGCGGCGAGATCCTCACTGGGCAGGCTGTCGGCAGGCACACTCGCCACAGCGGAGGCCGACGACGAGCTGGCACCAGAGTCGGTGGCGGCGTGCGCGGGCATGGTCATCGTCGCGATGAGCCCCGTGGAGGCGACGGCGACGACCGAGACCTGCATGGCGGGCTTGGCCGAATCGGCAGCGATCTGAGTGATCTCGTGCAAGGGCGAGAAGCCCGGCGCACGGTGGCGCCCGACGTGCTTGGACATGCATCTCTCCAGGACGCCTACGAGGTGAGCTGTCGGGTTCGGGTGGGAGTGCTCACCCGGCTCCCGAGTCAGCTGAGCGCTTCAGCACTCGATCCCGACCCGCGAACTTAACCCCAAGGACCCGGCGCGGCTGCGCACGTGCCCGGAATTGGTTCCCCCGCCCCTGCCCGGCGTGCTCGATGAACCTGAGGCGGTGGCAGGACTCGGCGGTCCGCCCAGGGCCGCCCCGGGTGGAGCGGTAACCCCGACGATAGCCGACCGACCGCCCCAATGTCACGCTCAGGTCACGGAACGACCACCAAATGGTCAAGAGGACGAGCCGCTCGGCACCGTTCGGACGATCCCTCGGTGCGCCCGCGGGCCAGCATCCGGCGCCGCGGATCAGCTGCCCCCGGGGGTCTGCGTCGCCAGGACATGCGCGGCGAGAGCCGCTGGGAGCGCGGCCCATCGCTCCTGATTCGGCGCAGCTCCAGCGCCCTCCCGGCCGCCCACAGCGACGTCAATCCAATTGTCCTGCAATTGGATCCGGATCGAGGCGCCCGGCACCACCCCAGCTGCGAACAACTCGGCGAGCGACGCGGGGTCGACCTGGGCCGGCTCGCCGATGCGTCGGACGGTGACGTCACACCCACCTCGGGACTGTGCCTGCGTTGCGAGATCGACCAGACTCGCGACACCGTCGCGGACCACCGGCGTGTCGCGGCCCCCACCCAACTCGGCCAGGCCCGGGATCGGATTGCCATAGGGCGACTCGGTCTGCTCACCGATGAGCACGAGGATGCGCCGCTCCACCTGTTCGCTGATGACGTGCTCCCACCGACAGGCCTCGGCATGCGCGAGGGTCCAGTCCAGGCCGAGCACGTCGACGAGCAGCCGCTCGGCCAGCCGGTGCTTTCGCATCACCCGGGTCGCCACCAGCCGGCCCTGCTCGCTGAGCTCGAGATGCCGCTCGCCACCGACCCGCACCAACCCGTCGCGCTCCATCCGCGCGACCGTCTGGGAGACCGTCGGACCGGAGTGCCCGAGCCGTTCGGCGATCCGAGCGCGCAGCGGGACGACCCCCTCCTCCTCCAACTCGAAGACGGTCCGGAGGTACATCTCCGTCGTGTCGATCAGCTCGGTCACGGGGCATAGCCTCTCACCCGTCGCGACGAACCCGGCCAGGCGCGCCTATCCGTCCCCGCAGGCGCCGCCGGCGCCACGCTCACCCCACGAGGGGCGCGGCGCGGCATACATCCACTGGTATGCCGCTGACCCGCGTCCGGTCCCCGGGAACCGCGGTCCTTTGGAGAGCTTCTTCGGTAGCGCGCTCCATACAAAGCTCCCCAAAGCCAGCGTACGGCTCACTGGTGCCCGCGGGCGCGGGCGGCGCGAGAGCGCGGCATACATTCCTGGTATGCCGCTGACCCGCGTCCGCCCCGCCCGCCCCGAGGACTGCCCGCGCATCCTGGACCTCATCCACGCCCTCGCGGTCTACGAGAAGGAGCCGGACGCGGTGGAGGGCACCCTCGAGGACCTGCGCTCCCATCTGTTCCCGGAACCGCCTACCGAGGCGCGGGTGCACGCCCATGTCGCCGAGGTCGACGACGGCGACGGCACGGGGTGGCACGTCGAGGGGATTGCCGTGTGGTTCGTGACCTTCTCCACGTGGAAGGTCCGCCACGGGATGTGGCTGGAGGATCTCTTCGTCGAGCCACGGCGGCGCGGGCTCGGGCTGGGCCGGGCGCTGCTCACCGAGTTGGCCCGGATCTGCACCGACCGCGGCTACCCCCGCTTCGAGTGGTGGGTGCTGGACTGGAACACGCCGGCACACGGCTTCTACGAGTCGCTCGGCGCCTTCGGCCAGGACGAATGGACGGTGTGGCGGCTGACTGGCGACCCGCTCACGGCGCTCGGGTCGGCTCCCCCGGCGAGCTGACCTCGGCGCTGACCCCTGCGGGCGAGCCGACCCGGCGAGGCACCCACCGCCACAACCAGAGCGCGCCGAACCAGGCGAGCGCCCCGAGGCCGACCGCGGCGGCCCCGAGCGAGACGAGCACGGTGCCCAGGCTCACCAATGCGGGCCCAGCGGCATTGCCGACATCGGCCATCAACCGCCAGCCGCTGAGGAACTGGGCCCGGCCCTGCTGCGGGGCGACATCGGCGCCGAGGGTCAGCAGGATGCCCGCACCGATACCGTTGCCGACCCCGAGCACGCTCGCCACGGCCACGAGCGACCAGAACGACCCCGCCAGCGGCACGAGGGCCAGGCCGACCCCGAGCACGAGCATCGACGGGACGGCGACGGCCACCCGGCCGTGACGGTCCATGACCCAGCCGGCCGGGTAGAACAACAACACATCGAGCACCCCGGAGATGCCGAAGGCGAGACTGGTCGCCGTCGCGTCGAGCCCGATCGCCTCGGCCCACAGTGGCACGATGGCATTGCGGGCGGCCCGGGTCGCGGCGACCGCCAGGACGCCGACCCCGAGGGTGGCCAGCAGTCGCCGATGGCGGCGCAGCACGCCACCGAGGCTCTGCGGAGGCTGCTGATCGGGCCGATCAACGCCCCGCGCGGCCAGGGCAGGGCTCGATACGGTCAGCTCACGCATGCTCGCGACCAGCCCCGCGGCGAGCAGTGCGGTGACGGCGGCCGCGGCATACGCCGCGACGAGGCCCCAGCGCGCCACCACCGCCGCCCCCGCGAACGGCCCGAGCAGCATCCCGATCCGGTGCACCCCACCCAGCGTCGACAGCGCGCGAGCGCGCATCGGCACCGGCACCACCTCGATGAGGAAGCTGTGCCGTGCCAGCCCGAACACCGACTGGCTGACGCCCACAACGAGCACCGCCCCGGCCAGCGTCACGAGGGTGGGTGACAGCCCGGCGGCTCCGAACGCCACCGCTTCGCCCAGGCTCGCCCCGATGAGGGCGCGGCGCTCCCCGATCCGTGCGGTGAGCGCCCCGGCCGGCAGATCGCCGAGCACCAGGCCCACCCCGAGCAGCCCGACGACGAGCGCCGCGACCCCGGGGTCGGCGCCGAGGTGCAGGGCGGTCAGCGCGAGGACCGGGGTCACCGCCCCGAGGCCGACCGAGGACAGCGCGGTCGGCCCGTATGCCGCGACCGCGATCGTGCGCAGTCGCGTCACCTCGCTCACCGCGCCACTGTGACATGGCGGCGCTCATGACGTCGCCGGAGTGGCCTGAGTGCACGACCTCGCGGCCCGGACGGGGTCGTCCGGTCGCGTCGGGAAACCCCTTGTGCCGGACACCGGCCGGACGTAGCGTGCCCGGTACACGAAGAAAGGAGGTGGTCAGGTAGTGCATTCCTATCGGACGCGTGAGGTGGCTGCGCGGTAGCGCGGTCCGTCCCTGACCGCCTCAGGGCGGCAGAACGTTGGGACGACGACGACCGCGTGGACCGAATCCACCGCAGTCGCCGCGGCCCGTGGGCAGGCACGCCCCGTCCAGCGTGCGCGCCGGTCAGCCGTTCGGCCCCGGCTCCCCACGGGCCGTCCCATGCCCAGCCCCAGTCGATCCCGCAGCCCCGATGGCCCGGCTCAGTCGTCCTCGTCGAGCAGGTCTCCGGGGCTCAGGCCGAGCAGCCCCTCGATGTCGCCCGGCGAGCCGTTCTTCAGGTATGCCGCGAGCTTGGCATTGACCGCGAACATGTGCTCCCGCGCGACGCCTTCGGTGATGAACAGGCGACCGGCGATGTCCGACCACCGCTCGCCGCGGGCTCGCCCGGCGAGCACCTGCCGCTGGCGGGCGGTGAGATCCGGCAGGGCCCCCCGACGATCGAGGACCTCCGCCACCCCCACGAGCGACTGGGTGATCACCGTCTGCCCGGCGGCGACCGCGAGGAAGGCGGCCGAGGCGACCTCGAGGGGGTCGGACTTGTGGACCACCCCGTGGGCGCCCGCCCGCAGGCACTGGGCCAGCACGAGTTTGCGTCGCTCGTCGGTGTAGAGGCAGATCCGGTAGCCCAACGCCGCAATCGCCCGGATCGCCGTGGGCCCTTGACGCACGCCGCTCGCCCCGGCTCCGGTGAGCCGCAGATCGAGGATGACGAGGTCGGCCGCGGGCCGTTCGGCGACGAGTGGCTCGATCGAGCCGTGCACGGCGACGACGTCGAGTTCCGGGTGCACCAGCGGCAGCCCCAGGCGCACCACTGTGCTGTCGTCGATCAGCACCGTCCTCGGTCGACCGCCGCCCTCCGGGTCGCCGGTGCCGTCCGAGCCGCCGGCGGTTGCCTCGCTCACGGCGTCGGACCCCCGATCGTCACCGCCGTGCCCTCGCCCGGGGCGCTGTCGATCCGGGCGGTCATCCCCGCGGCGGCCAGGGCCTGGATGACCTGGACCTGCAACCCGAATCCCAGTCGCTGGGTATCCCTGTCGAAACCGATGCCGTCGTCCCGCACGACGACCTCCCATCCTGTGTCGTGAGCATCCGCATGAATGAAGACCGTCCGAGCCTGCGCGTGTCGACGCACGTTGTGCAGCACCGTGGCAACGGCCCGACCCAGGGCCAGGGCCCGATCGTCGGGCAGGCGCACGTGGGCACCCAATTCCGTGGAGACCTCCAGAGCGAGGTCGCTGAACCCCACGAGCGCCTCGTCGAGGATCTCCCCCAGCGTCTCGCCGGCGCCGGCCACTGGGCCGTCGCGCAGGTAGTTCCGCAGTCGATTGGCCTCGGCCGCGGCCTGCCGTTGCAGCGCCGGGCGCACCTCGGCCGGCGTCGCGTCGTCGGCAAGCAGGCGCAGGATGCCGGTGGCGTCGTGCACGGTGAGCCGGTAGCGCTCCAACTCCAAGGCTTGGGTGGCCCGGACCTCTGCGGCCCGCGCGGTGTCGGCGCGATGCGCCAAGGCCCGGAAATGCCGCGCGAACATCGCGGCGCAGACGGTGAAGACCACCGGCACGAGCGAGTTGCCCAGCAGCGTGTCGACGGATGCGAGCGGGTCGCGCAGACCCACCAGGAAGGTGAGCACACCGATGAACACGCCGTATGCCGTCGCCCAGGCCATCGGCAGATAGCCCGCGCAGAGCACCGCGACGTTGATCGCGTGCCCGTTGCCCCAGGCCGCCCAGGTGCCGACGAGGGTCTCGGCCGGCAGCACGGTCGCCAGCACCGGCATGACCAGCACACCGACGAGCAGGTCCGCCGGTTGCCACCTCCCGACGCGCAGGCTCTGTGAGCGCAGCGACTGCGCGACGGCCCAGGTTGTCACGCCGAGGGTCGCCACGGTCAACGCCGCGTAGATCGTGCGATCCGCGGCGAGCCGGATGCCTTGTGGCACCCCGACGAGCATCGAGAGCGTCGAACCCAGCCGCAGCACCACGGCCAGTAGGGCGATGCCCCGTTCCGCCTGTGCCGCTGCCGTGGGCTCGTTCACCTCACCGATTCTCACAGGCTCGCTGCGCACCGGCACCCGCGCCTGGCTCGACGGCCACCGGCCGGCGGGGGAGGTCGCGGCATACCCGCTCGTGGGGCGCCGGCCGCAGCCGTCGGGCGCCCGCATGCGACCCGACGGCTGCACCTCTCCCCCGGCGATGCCGGCGATCTGCACGGCAGCAGTCCAGCGCAGCCGGACCGCAGCCACCACCCTGCTTTCCGTGGGGCCCGGGGCTCACCCGCTCAGGGCATCCGGCGGAAGCGGCGCCAGCCGGGCTCGTCGAGCAACGGCCACTGCGCCAGGTCGGTATGCCGCGGCCCCCCATGCGCCGGCCCGCCGGGGGTGGGCCCGTCCTGATCCGGGCCGCCCGGCTCGTCGATCTGGTAGACGATCCGGTCATGCAGCCGGCTCTCCCGCCCGGCCCAGAACTCCACCTCCCACGGCCGCACCCGGTAGCCGCCCCAGGAGGCCGGCACCGGCACGTCGTCGGGGCTGCCGGTGTCGGGGTGGCGCGCGGCATACGAGGCGAAGAGCGCATCGAGATCGGCGCGCGACCCGGTCGGAGCGGATTGGTGGGAGGCCAGGGCGGCGATCCGCGAGCCCCACGGACGGGCCGTGAAGTATGCCGCGAGCGGCCCCGGGTCGAGTGCCTCGATGACTCCCCGCAGGCGCACCACCCGGAACAGCGCCGGCCATCCGATCGACCCGGCCACCCGCGGCTCGGCGTCGATCTCGCGGGCCTTCGTCGAGGTCGTGTCCGTGACGAAACCCGGGCCCCGGGCATCGAGGAACCGCACCAGGACGGTGCGCACATTCGGTGCCCCGCCGGGGTCAACGGTGGCCAGCGACATCGCCAGGCCTTCCGGGGACTCGAACCCGCCGACGCCGGCGGCCCGGGCCTGCTCAATCCAGCGGGTGAGCAGCTCGAAAGGCTGGTCCGGGAGGCCCTCGTCGTCGAGTCCGTCGCTGCGGTAGTCCACCCGTTGGGTCACGCTGCCGAGCGTAGGCTGCCCCCAGCCCCGAGACCAGACCGGTCACCACGAGCAGCCCGGAGGACCCATGGCCGCGTCGAACCTCATGCGGTTCGCCCTCAAGTACGGTGTGAAGTACGGCCCGCACGTGCTCGTGGCCGCCAAGGCCCTCAAAGAGCCGGCCACGGCATACGCCCAGAAACTCATCACCGCTCAGCAGTCGCTCAAGGCGGCCCGGGCGCAGGCCGCGACCCTGCAGGCGGGCACCGTGCTGCAGGTGTATCACCAGGGTCAGCCGGTCTGGGTGGTCTACAGCGGCGACACCCCAGTGAGCGCCCACCCGGGTGCGCTGGCGCCGCTGGACCTGCTCGTCGAGCGTGCCGACCTGACCCGGCGGCAACGCCCCGAGGACCTGCCGACGGCCCGCGATCGACTGGCCACGGCGGGCGAGCGCACCACCGGTCGGGCCCGGGCCGTGCTGCGACGGGGCCGGCCCGAGTCCTGAGCCGCACCCGTCAGACTCCTTCGCGCGGTATGCCGTTCACGAGACGTCCGCATGCGGCATACCGGAGGTGCGGCACAATCGCGCCAGGCGCCCACAAGGCCACCGACAGGAGACTGATGACCACCCAGCCGCTCGCCGCCCCGATCCCCGGCAGTTTCAAACCTGGATTGGAGGGAGTGGTCGCCTTCGAGTCCGAGATCGCCGAGCCCGACCGGGAAGGCAGCGCCCTGCGCTATCGCGGCGTCGACATCGAAGACCTCGTCGACCGGGTCTCGTTCGGCCAGGTCTGGGGCCTGCTCGTGGACAACTCCTTCGAGCCCGGGCTGCCGCCGGCGGAGCCGTTCCCGCTGCCCGTGCACTCCGGAGACGTGCGGGTCGACGTGCAGTCGGCGATCGCGCAGCTGGCCCCGATCTGGGGTTTCCGCCCGCTGCTGGACATCGACGAGGCCGAGGCCCGAGAGAATCTCGCGCGCGCCGCCGTCATGGCGTTGTCCTTCGTCGGGCAGTCCGCGCGGGGGCTGAACCGCCCGATGGTGCCGCAGCGGGAGGTCGACAAGGCCGAGACGATCGTCGAGCGGTTCATGATCCGCTGGCGCGGCGAGCCCGACCCCCTGCACGTCGAGGCCGTCGACGCCTATTGGGTGTCGGCCGCTGAGCACGGCATGAACGCCTCGACCTTCACGGCCCGGGTCATCGCCTCCACCGGCGCCGACGTCGCTGCGTGCCTCTCGGGTGCCGTCGGCGCGATGAGCGGGCCGTTGCACGGCGGTGCCCCGTCGCGGGTGCTGCACATGCTCGAAGGCGTCGAGAAGACCGGCGACGCCAGGAAATACGTCAAGGACGTGCTCGACCGGGGTGAGCGACTCATGGGCTTCGGTCACCGGGTCTACCGGGCCGAAGACCCCCGGGCTCGCGTGCTGCGCAACACCTGCCGACGGTTGGGCGCCCCGCGGTATGAGGTGGCGCACGCCCTGGAGGAGGCTGCGCTGGCCGAGCTGCGTGAGCGCCGCCCGGACCGGGTGCTGGAGACCAACGTGGAGTTCTGGGCGGCGGTGGTGCTCGACTTCGCCGACGTGCCGGCCTCGATGTTCACCCCGATGTTCACCTGTGCCCGCACCGCGGGGTGGTCGGCGCACATCCTGGAACAGAAGCGCACCGGGCGATTGATCCGCCCCTCGGCGCGCTACATCGGTGAGGCGCCGCGCCGGCCCGAGGACGTGTTCGGCTGGCCGCAGCACATCGACCCGCACGACGTGTCCAGCCATCACCTGGTCTGATCGGTGCTGCGCACCGACGTGACTGCACGCGAAGCAGGTGCCTCCAGCGCTCGCACACGACAGACGCCGCGACAGCGGTAAGGCCGAGTCACCGCCCACTCGGGGGGTTGGGAAGTGACTCGGCCCTATGCTGTCGACCGGTCACTCGCTCGGGGGTTCGGGAAACCGGTCGTGATGAAGTTGTGGGTCCTGCCGGTCCTGCTGGTCGTTCTGTCTGGCACGTGAGGCGATCACCCACTTGGGGTTCGGGCGGTGCCTCGACGCCCATGACATCGCACGTGAGCAGCCGGTCGTTACATGGTGGATGGGATCGAATTCGACATGATCCAGGTCACTCAACCCCGGCGTCGGGAATTCCCCGGACGCTCGGCCTGGCACTGCGGACAGAACCGATGATGTTGACAGCGAATCATCTTGCACCGCAATGCCGTTCGACCTCGAAGATCGCGAGCCCGGCGGCGCCCAGCTCCAGGGGGAGCCGGGCGCCGCGGCGGCGTTGCGTCGCGGTTCAGATCTGCGGGCCCTGGGCGCGCAGCTTGTCGACCTCGGCCATCTTGGTGCGCAGGTCAGCCAACCAGGGCTCGATGTGCTCCCCCACGAGTGCGACCGACCAGGCGAGCGCCTCGGATCGCGACCGGGCGACCCCGGCGTCGACGAGGGTGTCGAGCACCTGACGCTGCGGTTGGCGTAGCCGGGTCATGACCGGCACGGCCAAGTGGGTGAAGAGCTCACGGTGTTCGCCGATGCTGGCTCCCCAACTGACCGTGCGACCGTAGCGGGCCTGGGCCTGTTGGGCGATCGACATGCGCTCCTGCCGGGTCTGCTCCCGGAATCGGCTGATCCGGCCCTCGGCGGCAGCTGGGCTGTCGCTTTGACCGTCGACCGGCGGCAGCTCGCCGACGACGACGATCTCCTCGCGATCGACGCTCACCTGCAGGTCGCCGACGAACCAGTCGCCGGGCAGCCGCCCGACGAACCATTGCGCGGCGTCGTCGGCCGGGGGCAGGTCGGCCTGTTGCCAGCCCCCCGGACGCCCGAACGGGCCGCCCATGGGCCCGCGACCGCGGCCACGACCGCGACCGCCCGGCCCGCCGGGCCCGAAGCCCATCCCCGGTGGGAAGCCCGGCCCGCCGGGGCCGCCGCGGCCCCGCCGGCCGCCCTTCTCCCCGGTTGCGCCGGGCTCGTCGGAGCCGGCCACGCCGGCAATGTCGTGATGCTTGTGTGAGTGGTACATGAGTGCTCTCCTTACGTGATTACATCATTACGCTGCATACAACTCATGGGGCTGCCATGGTGTTCCCGACCCCTGGGTGCTGCCGCGGCCCGTCGATCGAGTGCAGGCCATCCGCCCAGTGGCCTGAGTGCGGCCGTTCGTCGTTCCGCGGCGCCGCTCGGCTCGACGGCGGTGTTACCCAGCACACGACGGTCGACGGATGGGCCCGGACGCGCAAGACTGACGAGGCGACAGCCCGCCGGCTGTCGTCTGCCACCCACGGCCCTCCAGCCGTGCCGAGAACAAGGTGAGCCTCGTGACCGCGACCGACCCCACCGCGCTGCAGCTACCCGCCGACCTCCGTCCCGCCGACGGCCGATTCGGTTGTGGGCCAAGCAAGGTCCGCCCCGAGCAAGTCAGCCGCCTGGCCGAGCTCGGCCCCAAACTCCTGGGCACCTCCCACCGTCAGGCCCCCGTCAAGGGCGTCGTTCGCCAGGTGCGCGAAGGCCTGAGCTCCCTCTTCTCCCTGCCGGAGGGCTACCAGGTCGTCCTCGGCAATGGCGGGGCGACGGCCTTCTGGGACATCGCCGCCTTCGGCCTGATCCGCAACAAGGCGCAGCACCTGACGTTCGGCGAGTTCTCCAGCAAGTTCGCCGGCGTGACCGGCAAGGCCCCCTTCCTGCAAGGGGCCAGCGTCATCAAGGCCGAGCCGGGCACCCTGGCCACGGCCGTCGCCGAGGACGGCATCGACGCCTACGCCTGGCCGCACAACGAGACCTCGACCGGCGTCATGGCCCCCGTGCAGCGGGTGCCCGGTGCCGCCGACGACGCCCTCGTGCTCATCGACGCCACCTCCGGCGCCGGTGGGCTGCCGGTGGACATGGCCCAAGCCGACGTCTACTACTTCGCCCCGCAGAAGTGCTTCGCCAGCGACGGCGGCTTGTGGGTCGCGCTCTTCTCCCCCGCGGCCCTGGCCCGGGTCGAGGAGATCGCGGCGAGCGGCCGGTGGGTGCCGGAGTTCTTCAGCCTGCCGACCGCCATCGACAACTCGGGCAAGGACCAGACCTACAACACGCCGGCCCTGGCCACCCTCGTGATGATGGCCGCGCAGCTGGACTGGATGAACACCAACGGTGGGCTGGCGTTCACCACCGGCCGCACCGCCGACTCCGCCAGCCGGCTCTACGGCTGGGCCGAGCGCACGGCATACACGAGCCCGTTCGTCGCCGACCCGGCAGCGCGTTCGCAGGTCGTCGGCACGATCGACTTCGACGACTCGGTCGACGCCGCCGCCGTGGCGAAGGCGTTGCGCGCCAATGGGGTGGTCGACGTCGAGCCCTACCGCAAGCTGGGCCGCAACCAGCTGCGCGTCGCGATGTTCCCGGCGGTCGACCCCGACGACGTCACGAAGCTGACCCAGTGCATCGACTGGGTCGTCGAGCAGCTCTGACCCCAACCGATCCCCCGTTCATCGGATCACCCGAGAAACAGCCGCTGCACCCGAGAAGACTTCTCGGGTGCAGCGGCGTTTATCGGGTGACCCGATAAACCCGTCAGCGCGTGAGCGCGGCCACGACCGCGATCACCACGAGCAGGGCCAACACCAGCAGGGTGAGCCGGTGGCGGAAGCGGACGTTCATCGCGCCGCCTCGGGCAGTGGCAGCGGCGGTGGACGGTCGGCCGGGCCGACGCTGACGCGCCAGTGCGGTCGGCGCTGCGACTCGAAGCTCACCCGCACATTCTCCCGTCGCAGCACGGCGACGGCGACCACGGCGAGCGTGACGCCGACCGCGATCGTGCCGACGGCGATCGTCCACCGGGCGCCGGCGAGGTCGCCGAGGCGGCCGATGAGGGGAGCGCCGACCGGCGTTCCGCCCAGGAAGATCGCCATGTAGAGCGCCATGACCCGCCCCCGCATGCTCGGCTCGGTCGACAATTGGACGAGCGCATTGGCGGTGGTCATCGCGGTGAGGGCAGTGAGCCCGCACCCGACAAGGGCCACCGCGAAGAGCGAGTAACTCGGCGCCACGGCCGCCGCCCCACTGGCCAGGGTGAAGCCGCCCAGCGAGCCGAGCAGCACCCGCAGCCGGGGCCGAGCCCGGCGCGCCGCGAGCAGCGCCGCGGACAGCGACCCGATCGCCATGACGGAGCCGAGCAGCCCGTATTCGCCGGCCCCCTTGCCGAAGACCTGAGTCGCCATGAGTGCCGTCGTGAGCTGGAAGTTCATCC
>WBZP01001293.1_pt2 | contig 22191 bp, 21 predicted proteins | sample 5204301 | NCBI WGS metagenome assembly WBZP01 (sample SAMN12412401, study PRJNA552823) | activated sludge metagenome | isolation source: activated sludge from nitrification reactor of wastewater treatment plant... | place: USA: Pennsylvania | collected 2017
AGCGCGGTATCGACCGACTTGAGCGCACACTTGAAGATGCCGCCTTCGATGGGTGCCCCAGCGATGATGCGTGAGGTGCTGTACATCGGGAACTTCTGGGTACACGTCCCGGCGGGCTTTTGGTCGAGCACGCCGTTCCACACGTCGGCACCCTTGGCGATGAGCACCCCGGCGGTATCAAAACAGCTATCGGCGGCGCGCTCGGGACGATTGGCAGCAACGGTGCGGGTCGGATTTTTGCGAAGGTTCGCCATCCACTCGTCCATCACTTCCAGTGCCATCGGCACCTGATCAAAGTCGTTTCCTGAGGCGGCGGGCGTCTCGGTAAACCAGATCACCTGATGGTCCGCGTTCCCCATTTTGGCTTTGATGCGGGTTCGGACGGCGAACGACTGATGGACGTTGTGCATATCGAGCCGGTGCTCTAGGTAGGGATGCCAGTCGATGGTGGGAATGTCGGTCTGGCCGGTAAACCAGAGGCCCGAGCCATACATTGCTCGCGTGGCGTCGAGGTCGCCGTGGGTACGCGGGGCCGGAATGTTCGGCGCGATCGGGTTCCAGCGATTGATGTTGCGGCTGCCCCAGGGGTCAAAGTAGCTCGGGTCAGCCAGCACCTTGCCGACTTCGCTCGCGCTGGTGCCGTTGTAGGGGAAGCCCTCGGGCACCATCTCGCTGAGCAGCTTCCAGCCACCGATCTTGAAGTTCACGTCCAGGAACTCGGCGGGCGTGATCAGTCCCTTTTTCATCGAGCCAAGCCCGTACTGCACCCCGACGTTGTCCCAGGTCGAGCGCGGGTAGCCATCGGGCCCCACTCCGTACACGTTGCGCACGTCGTCAAAGTGTCCCCAATAAATGGGGCCAAACGCCGCCAGGTTCATTCGCGCCGCCGCCTTGGGAATGATGTCGTCGGCGTCGTAGTGCGGGTTCATCGCCCCCGCCGTCAGCCCCATCCAGGCCTTGCGACACTCGGTCGAGCCCTTGGCCATCTTGACGTTCGGGAGCGCCGGTTGCAGCGAGTAGAACGGATTGGGCACCGTCTCCTCGCCATTTAGGCCAATCAGCAGGCTGCGGTTCTTGATGCTGCTCGTCCACTTGGGGTTGCCGCGATCGGTCACGTCCATGTAGTACTCGAGCAGCTCGCAGTCCCCGATGTGAGGAATCTGTCCGACCATGTCCGGGTACGGCTGCTGCGCGACGGCGGCATCAATCAGGCCGGGATGGTTCTGCGGATAGACGTACTGCTGGATGCCGCCTCCTGAGGCGCCGATCCCAACGGTGTACAGCGGCACGCCATAGCGCTTGATGAAGCCTTCCTTGGTCATCAGCGCCGTCTCGCCACCGAGGATCAGGTTGTAGTGCTCCCCGGTCCGATTGCCGCTTGAGTGGGCAATCGCGTAGCCCTTGCCAATCACGTACGCCAGACCGGCACGGGTATCGGGGCCGCCCTGGTAGTGGCCAAAGCCGACGCCGCCCTGGAAGTGATAGACGAGCCGCTTGTTCCACAGGCTCAGGTCGGGCTTTTTCGGGTCTTCCCCAAACGGAGCCAGCATCACGTACTGGTAGATGAAGCGGTTGATGGTGCCGCGCTCCCAGCGGACGATGTAGTCGACCTCGCGACCATCCATCAGCTTGGTCTTGGCAATGTCGGTGGGGCGAGAGCCGTCAGTGGGCAGCGGCTTATAGTCGCGGTGGCTGAACTTGCCGACGGGCATGTAGTAGTAGGTGACGTAGGAATCGATCGAGCAGTTCTTGCTATAGCCAATTGTCTTGCCGCCCGCGTCCTTCACCGCGTAATACTTCGGGTCGGTGGTATCGACGAGCGGCTCTTTGCCGAGATCCGTCACCACCGAACACACGAACGGCTCTTGCTGCGGACCCGAAAACATCGGGCCGATGATGGGATGGTTCTTCATCACCACCGACGCCTCGCGCCCGCGTGAGGAGTGCCGCACTTCCAGGTAGTTTTCGCCGAGCTTGAGCCCGCCGATGATCCCCTCTAGGCCGGTATCGGTCTGGACTTGCTGGGTCAGATAGACCCGGGTGCCGTCGAGCCATAGCTCTAGCTCGGGAATCTCGGCCCTGGGCGCGGTGATTGCGACCCGGGCATCGCCCCCGGAGACATACTGCGGCAGGCTGGACAGCACCCGAATCGCAATCGCCGGGGACTGCGTGGGCGGCATCTGGACGGGCGGGGTGCCGTCGAAGCCATCGGTGGGCGAACAGGACACACAGAGCGCGGCGCTGGCGAGCCAGGCGGCAAGCAAGTTCGTACTTCTCATCGGGGGAGTCTCCTAGCAGATCCTCCGATGCTAAACCGACTCCGTTAGGAGTCCATCTGCTTGATGAATGCCGTGGGGCCGACCGGAGAGCTTTTTTCAGCGGGCCGTAAGGACCGATGGAAAAAGTCTCGCAGGGAAGGGGGGCCCCACGGTGAGGCACTCCAGGAAACTCCTTTGCTTGAGGCACGACGTGGGGCCGACCTTCCCTGCGGTACTTTTTTCCGAGCCGGGGCGTCTCGAAAAAAAGCACCTTCGGTCGGCCCCACGGCTACGGGGTCGGGGTTTGGGGAGTGGTATGTAGTGGCTGGTGAAGGAGCCGCTGATGCGCCACTCAACCGTTCATCCCGTCGATGAGAGACTTCCACTTGAGCGGCTGTGGGCCCTCGGCCTCCAGCATGTGCTCGTCATGTATGCCGGGGCGGTGGCGGTGCCGCTCATCATCGGTCGGGCGCTTCGGCTTTCCCCCGAGCAAGTGGCCCAGCTCATCTCGGCGGATCTGTTCTGTTCGGGGCTGGTGACGCTGATTCAGTCGCTTGGGGTGACGCGGTGGTTTGGGATTCGGATGCCGGTGATGATGGGGGTCACGTTCGCGGCGGTCGGCCCGATGGTCGCGATGGCGACGGCCCATCCCGGACCTGCCGGAGCGCAGGCCATTTTCGGCACCATCATCGGCGCGGGTTTCTTGTCGATGTGTATCGCCCCGATCGTCGGGCGACTGCTGCGGTTCTTTCCGCCGGTGGTGACTGGCACGCTGATTGTCGTCGTCGGCAGCAGCCTGATGCGGGTGGCGATTGGCTGGGCGATGGGCGGACCGGCGACCTCGGACAGGCCCGACTATGCCGCACTCGACAACCTGGCGCTCGCTGGCTGTGTGCTGGCGGCGATCCTCGTGATTGCCAAGTACGGCAGAGGCTTCTTCGCCAACATCTCGGTGCTGCTCGGCATCGTCGCGGGCTCTGCGGTGGCGGCAGCGCTGGGCAAGATGAGCTTTCACACCGTCCAGCAGGCCCATTGGGTCGACGTGGTGACACCGTTTGCGTTTGGTAGGCCGACCTTTGCGCTGGTTCCGATCCTGACGATGACGCTGGTGATGGTGGTCGTCATGATCGAATCGACCGGGATGTTTCTGGCGCTCGCGGACATCGTCGGCAAGCCGCTCACTCGCGACGAACTGACCGCCGGGCTGCGCACCGACGGACTCGGGACGTTCCTCGGTGGCATCTTCAACACCTTCCCCTATACCAGCTTTTCCCAAAACGTCGGCCTGGTTAGCGTCACCGGCGTCCGCAGTCGCTACGTATGCGTCGCCGCAGGGCTCATCATGGTCGGGCTCGGGCTCCTGCCGAAGATGGCCGCACTCGTCGAATCGGTACCGCAGTTCGTGCTGGGAGGCGCGGGCCTGGTGATGTTCGGCACCGTCGCTGCCACCGGCATTCGCATCCTCGCCAAGGTCGACTTCACCCACAACCGCCACAACCTCTACATCGTCGCCGTCTCGATCGGCATCGGCATGATTCCGCTCGCCGCCCCCCGCTGGACCCAGCACATGCCGACCCCGCTCCATCCCCTGCTGGAGTCAGGCATCCTGCTCGCCGCCGTGAGCGCCATCGCGCTGAACCTATTCTTCAACGGAGGCCGCCTCGACCAAGCCGCCACCCTAGAAGCCGCCAAAGCAGCGGACGGACATTAGGCGTGTGTGATTAGGGGACGATCGAGAAAAACTCACCGTCAGAGGGTGCCGAAGGCGCGTCATCGTCGTCCTTGGCAAGGGCATCGAACCTTTTGAAGTCTTCCTCGATGCCAGACAACACAGTGTTTTCAACCATACTACCCCATTTGGCAACGAGAGTATCTTGCCAATTGGCCATGCTCTCGATAACACCCTTGGGAACTACATAGAGATTTTCAAGCGTAAATCGTGACGATAGAACCACATCACGGGCAGATTCCTTTAGTGGCTTGATGTGAAGCTCACTAAGGTTCTGCAAAACTTCTTTCCAGTCTGGTGTGCCGATAATCGGCTGGCCAATATAGGCGAGCAGATCAAGGTCATGACTTAGCAAAATAAAATACGCACCGACCAGTGGCCAGGTCTTGAAGAGTCTTTCTCTGTGTCTTACATTGAAGAGCTTGGTTGGCTCAGCGAGAATTCCGTTGGCGCAACTGACATGGCGCAAATCCAGTGCCAGGTTTGTTACGTCCAAGATGAAAATAGCCAGCGTATTGGCGAAGCTCGATGCCAAGCCTGTGACAGCACCAACCCCCGGGGGCATAGCGAACGTTGCGCCCTGAATCGCTGCATTCAGGGCATTGAAGGCCAGTTTCTCTCCCTCTCTACCGGCAAGATCCCGTAACGACTGGGACAAAGCATCCACTGCCCGTAGCGCATCTCGCGTCTGCGCAATGTAGAGCTTATGCTCCTGTGCATCGCGGGCGGCGATGATGCTCTGGATGATCGTCTTTACGTTGAGAGCAACACTAACGATCGCAAAACCAACGCTCACGTATGGCGTAACCGCCTTGGCGAACGACTTAATATATTCTGCCCCTAGTGCAGATAGAATTTCCTGTACTTTGTTCGCTGGAACGACACTCTCAATGATTTTGCTTAAGAACTCAGTCGCTTGCTGTTGGATCGCGCTTGGTGGTTGCGGCAACGGAGGTCGTAGCGCCTTGTCGAGTTTTGTGTATTGATAGATAAGTGTCGCAGGGTCTTTGATGGCATTGATGGCTTGAGATGACCTTAATACGATTTTCTTGTGTAGGAAATATTCTGACCAGAGTTCATCGCGTCGCTGGGCTAGTAGTTCACGGAACTCTGCGGCGGCTGGATGCTCTACGCAATATGCATAGGTGTTTACTTCCCACTCAAGTGTGATAATGCCACCTTTTGAGTTGCGCGAGTATTTTTTGGCCTCTTCTTTGCCGCCCAGATATTTAATATATGCTCGTAGAGCCGTTTTGATAGCAAACGCGGTCTTTGAATTTGGATTCTTGTGATATTCAATGAGGGCATTGTCGACGGCTTTTAACTCAGAACCTCTCCAGTTCAGCCGCTCGTGGGTTAGCTCGTACCATTTTTCATAGGTCATTATTGCCATGGAGTTGTCCTTCCAATCTAAAAAGGGGAAGATAGGTACTCATTTCCCCACTATGCCCCAGTCCTAGCCATTTTGGACTGACCCATAATACCGCGTAAGAACAAATTTCGCTTGTTCAGTCGTGGCGCTGCGCGGTAGGCCGCGATGAAGCCAGGCCTAGTGTGCGCGATCCCTTCCTCAACCACCTGAATGGTACCGATCGGTTCGCTCGGTGGACCGAGAAGCTCGACAATGCACCATATTGAACAATTACGACGGGTCGAGCGCATGGGATGACGAAGGGTCCGCATGGCATGACGAGGGCACCGCATGGCATGACGAGGACTCCGCACGGGATGACGAAGGGTCCGCATGGCATGACAAGCGGAGCGCACCGGATGACGAAGGGTCCGCATGGCATGACGAGCGGAGCGCATGAGATGACGAGCGGAGCGCATGGCATGACGAAGGGAGCGCATGCCATGACGAGGGCACCGCATGGCATGACAGCGGGTGCGCATGGCATGACGAGGGCACCGCATGGCATGACAGCGGGTGCGCATGGCATGAAAATAGTTTGAAAATTGGGTGGCGGGGGGTGGATCTGCGTTTCACGCTTTCATGCGCTCACATGTCGCATGAGGCGGTGTGGTGGGCTTGGTGATCCACTTTTGAAGGAGATTCAGATCATGGCCGCAAGTTATTTCCCCCGTAGTGATGCAGGACTGTTGGTGTGGCTTGGGAACTTTCAGACGGCGCTGCCGACGCAGGCCAAGGCGCATGGGCTCGCGCCGAGTGAGACCAAAGACGCGCTCGATGGGGCCAAGGCGCTGAGTGCGTCGATTGCCACCGACGAGCAGAAGTACGCGGACTGGCAAGCCGCTGTGGCCCGGACCTCCGTCATTCGTGAAAAGACGCTCACCGAGATCCAGCGCGTGATCGACCGCATGAAGACCAGCCCGAGCTACACCGAGGAGTCGGCCAAGGCGCTCCAGGCGGTGCCGGTGAAGGCGACGGCGCAGGATCTGGCGGAGCACAAGCCGGTGATTCGCGGCTCAAGCCAAGGCGGCAAGGTCCGCATCCACTGGATGCGCGGCGCACTCGACGGCATCCACGTCTACAGCCGCAAGCAGGGGGACACGGCGTGGATCCTCCTGGGCCACGACAGCCGCCCGCCGTACGACGATCCCCGCCCGATTACCGGCGTCGAGGTCCGCGAGTACCGAGCCATCGGCGTCTCGCACGATCAAGAAGTCGGCCAGCCTAGCGACACCATCGCCGTCGCCGTCAGCGTCTAATCCGACCCCCGTGCCGGGGGGCGCGGGGCGTGGTAGAAGGATCCCATGAGCCAAGACACATACGCCGCTGTTCGGTCGCATGGACCTCTTCGCGAGGTGGGACCGGGGCTTTGGCAGGTGGTGGGGACGATTCGGATGGGGGTCGGGATGACGATTACCCGCAACATGACGGTGCTGCGCGAGGGTTCGGCGCTGACCATCTGCAACTCGGTGCGGCTCGATGAAAAGACCGAGGCGGAGCTGCGTAGGCTCGGAGAGGTGCGGCACGTCATCAAACTGGGGAATTCCCACGGGATGGACGATCCCTACTATGTGGGGCGGTTTGGGGCGAAGCTGTGGGCCCAGCCGGGTAGCACCCATGAGCGTGGGCTGACCACCGATCACGAACTACACGAGGGTGGAGCCCTGCCGCTTCAGGAGCGCTCGCCGCAGCTCTTTGTGTTTCGGAACGCGAAGTCTCCAGAGGCGGCGCTGTTTTTGGGCGAGCCGGGCGTGCTGCTGACCTGCGACTCGGTGCAGAACTGGTCGGTCGATTGGGCGGGGTGTTCGTGGCTGGCTCGCAAGACGATGCCGCTCATGGGGTTTCGGCCAGGGCCGCTCGTTGGACCCTTTTGGCTCAAGAGTCGGACGGTGCCGGGCAAGTCGCTGCGGGACGACTTCGAGCGACTCATCGAGCTACCGATTCAGCAAGTGTTGGTGGCCCACGGCGAGCCGATTCGCGAAAACGGCCGGGACGCGATCCGCACCGCCATGCACGCCTGCTTTGGCCCCTAACACGTCGCGATGGGCGCTTGCTGCTCCTTGAATCGGCGGCAAAAGCCGAGCAAAATGGGCAGCTTCCGATGTCTCGACGAGTAGCCGACCCGAAGGGCGCTTCCGGCAGCGCTTCCCCGAACCGTACAGAACCTGTAGCCCGCGAGGGCGATAGTCGCCGTGATCAGCTTCGTGCGGCGCGGCGGATTGTCGTCAAGATCGGTACGGGCGTGCTGACGCAGAGCGGCGGCAAGTTTGACCGGGTGCGCTTCGAGAGTCTGTGTGACGAGCTGGCTCGGGCGGCTGTGGAGCGTGAGGTGGTGGTGGTGTCCTCGGGGGCGGTGGCGCTGGGCGTCGAGCGGCTCGGGCTTGCGGCGCGGCCCAAGGACATTCGCGGCAAGCAGGCGGCGGCGGCGGTCGGGCAGTCGCGGCTGATGCGGCTTTACGACGATGCGCTCGGACCCAAGGGCGTGACGGTGGCGCAGGTGCTGCTGACGCATGCCGACATTCAGTCGCGGACGCGCTATCTGAATGCGCGGCGGGCGATTGCGGCGCTGCTCGAACACCGGGCGCTGCCGATCATCAACGAGAACGACACGGTCAGCGTCGAAGAGCTAAAGTTTGGTGACAACGACACGCTGGCGGGAATGGCGGTCGATCTCGTCGAGGCGGAGCTGCTCGTGATCCTGACCGATATCGACGGGCTGTATACGGCAGACCCGCGCAAGGACCAGACGGCGACGCGGATTCCCGAGGTGTGGGGAATTGATCCGGCGACGCTGGCGCTGGCGGGGGACTCGACCTCGGGGGTGGGGACCGGCGGGATGGCGACCAAGCTGCGGGCGGCGAGTCGTGCGGGCGAGTCGGGGGTGCCGACGCTGATCGTGCCGGGCAAGCAGGTCGGCTGTCTGGATCTGGCGCTGCGCGGCGAGCCGATTGGGACGTTTGTCCATGCTCCACCGCAGCCGGGGACGGGCAGTCGCAAGCGTTGGTTGCTGCGTGATCTGCGTCCGGCCGGGCAGCTTCTGATCGATGACGGGGCGGCGCGGGCGCTGTGTGAGCGGGGCAAGAGCCTGCTGCCCAGTGGAATTCGCGAGGTGCGCGGCACGTTCGAGGCCGGGGAGCCGGTCGAAATCTGTGCGCTCGACGGTCGGGCCCTGGCACGCGGCTTTTCCAGCTACGGTGCGGATGAAGTGCGCCGCATCATCGGCGTGCGCACCGCCGCCATCCCGGAGATCCTGGGCTACAAGCTCGCCGACGAAGCGGTCCATCGCGATGATCTGGTGCTGCTCGCGACCGCCCAAACCCCCAAGCCCGGCCAAGGAGCCCGCGCATGAGTGCTTCGATTTCGATGGGGACGGAGATTTCGGCAGAGACGATGACCACCGCGCAGGCGATTGCTCGGCGATCCCAGGCGGCAGTCCGTCCGCTGGCGAGCGTGCGATCGGCGCAAAAGAACGCGGTGCTTGCGCACCTGGTGTCGCTGCTCGGCGATGCGGAGCGAGTGCACAAGATCCTGGCGGCGAACCAGCTTGATCTGGCGGCGGGGGCGGAGGCGGGGCTGTCTGCGGCGCTGCTCGATCGGCTGCGGCTCGATGAAGGTCGGCTGCGAGCGCTCGGCCAGGCGGTGTCCGAGATCATCGCGCTGCCCGATCCGGTGGGCGAGGTGGTCGAGTCGTGGCGGCGGCCGCGTGGATTTCTCGTCGAAAAAGTGCGGATTCCACTGGGGGTGCTGCTGCTGATTTATGAGTCGCGCCCGAACGTGACGATTGATGCGGCGGCGCTCGGGCTCAAAAGTGGCAACGCGGTGATTCTGCGCGGCGGCAAAGAGGCGCGGCACAGCAACCTGGCGCTGGCGGAGCTGGTGCGGGAGTCCCTGCTGGCCCACGGGCTGCCTGCGGATGCGTGCATTCTGGTCGACAATCCCGATCGAGCGCTGTTGCTGGCGCTGCTCAAGCAAAATGGCCTCATCGACCTGTGCATCCCGCGAGGCGGCGAGTCGCTGATCCGCTTTGTCGTTGAACACGCCCGGATTCCGGTGGTGCAGCACTATCAGGGCATCTGTCACCTGTTTGTGGAACAGACGGCGGACCTTCAGATGGCGACGGAGCTGGTCGTGAACGGCAAGTGCTCGCGGCCCGGGGTGTGCAACGCGCTGGAATGTCTGCTCATCGATTCAGCGGTGGCGGCGCAGCTTTTGCCGATGTTGGCGGCGCGGCTGGCCCCGTTTGGTGTCGAGCTGAAGGTCGAGGACGATGCGCGGGCGCTGCTGCCATCGCCGCTGCCCCAGGGACTAAAGGTGACGGCGGCGCAGCCGAGTGACTTTGGGCACGAGTTTTTGGATCTGGTGTTGGCGGTGCGGATCGTGCCCTCGCTGGACGCGGCGATCGCGCACATTGCCGAGTACGGCTCGCTGCATACCGAGGTGATCGTGACGCGGGATGAGGCGGCGGCGCGGCGGTTTTTGCGCGAGGTCTGCGCGAGCTTCGTCGGTTGGAATGTATCGACGCGCTTCAACGATGGTGGCGAGCTGGGGCTGGGCGCAGAGGTCGGCATCTCGACGACCAAGCTGCACGCGTTTGGACCGATGGGCCTGCGTGAGCTGTGTGCGACCAAGTTCGTCGTGACCGGGAGTGGCGAAGTCCGAAGTTAGCGCCCTGCAAAGCCGCTTACACGGCCCCACAAATCGTGCTATGCAGGCAAAAATGAAAGCCTTGCGAGCCATGTTCGAGCTGTGTGGCGACCGGCGCTTGCCGACGCTAGTGGGTGTGCTCTCGACGGTGATGCTGGTCAGTGCGACTGGCTCTGCCAAGACGCCAAAGCCGACCCCGGCAGCGGCCAAAGCGGGCGACAAATCCGCGAAGGCAGAGGCTGGCAAGGGCAAGGCAGACGGGGCGGCGATGCCTGATGCGTTCGCGCAGACGGGCGGCGCGCCGGCAGCAGCGACCGATGCAGCGCAAAGCGGCCAGAGCTTCGAAGACCTGCTAAAAGACGCGGTGCCGGTCAAGGACTTCGCGACGCTCATCGAGCCGCTGTATGCGCGCTGTGAGGATCCCGATCCGCTCTACAAGCGGCAGTGCGAGGTGTCCAAGACGTTCCTGCTCGACTACCTCCACTCGCATACCTTTGTGGCTGAATCGGACATTCCGCCCGATACCTCGCCGTATGACGCGGCGGCCAAACAGGTCGACATGGAGATCTCGGGCTGTCTGGTCTGTAAAAATCCGATCACGGTGGCCGGTGAGCCGCGCTACCTGACCACCAAGCCGCCCCAGCGAGTGACCGATGGCCGGGCGCAGGTCGAGCCGATGGCCAACCACGAGATCGCGATTGCCGACCGGACCCGGGCCGATCGCTTTGTCGAGCGGGTCGTACCTCGGCTCAAGGTTCAGCACGTGTTCCGCTTTACGACGCCGTATCCCGCCGAGCTGCCGATGGGTCAGGCCCCGGCGCAGCCCGCAGCGGCCAGCAAGACCGCTGCTCTGCCGCCGATTCCTCCGCCCGCCAAGGGCGTGCTGGTTGCGTCGCTTGGTCATCGCGTCTACGACCGCTGCACCGGCCAGATTGCGGCGGCGCAGCCGAGGGCGATGACGGCGGTGAAAGTCGCGCCGGATCGCGGCTGCCCACGGGATGCCTCCGAGGACATGTCGCAGGCCGAAATCAAGAAGCAAGCCGACTTCATGGCGCTCCCGGAGCGGCTCCAGCCGCGTGAGATCGACCGGGTGCTGGCCCCAATCCAGGCCCGCGTCCACGAGTGTTACGTCGAGTTCGGTGAGCCGTCGGGCAATGCCAAGGTCAGCCTGGTGCTCGGTCCCGAAGGCAAGCTGACCCAAGTGACGCTGCCCCCGCCGTTTGACAAGGCCGACATCGGTCTGTGCCTGCGGTCGCAGATTCGCAGCGCGGTGTTCCCGAAGTTCCGGGGCAGCCCGATGAAGCTCGACTACGTCTATCAGGTGCAGTAGCGCCGGGCGTGCCAGCCTGTGCACGCCTCCCCACCGCTTCGAGGAATCCATGCAGTCACTTCTAGCTTGTCGACGGTCTCAGTCGCTTGGGACGTATGTTCTGGTTGGTCAGCTTGTGGGCGGGCTGCTCCTTAGCGCCTGTAGCAAAGGCGGTGCGGGGGATCCGGTCTCCTGTCGCAAGCTGAGCGACCCGGTGCCAGGGCTGCCATCGAGCGATCGTCCGATCTCGCGGTCGCTGTACGCCGAGCTCAAGTCCCCGAGCGGTGTCTACAGCACCGTCCCATTAGAGGGGATCGGTGGCGTGTATTCGGGGATGAAGCCACTGACCAAGTGTGAGGAGCGTGGCCAATACACCGTCGAGCGGATCGTCCTGGTCAACTCCAAGCAGGAGCTGGTCGCGGTCGCCAATCGCATGGGCAACACCGCCAGCTTCCGCATCGACTACTCCAACGGCTCGACCACCAGCATCGCCGGTACGAGTGTTGCCAACTACTACACCGACTATGGCACTGCGGCAGTCAGTGGCGCGGTGACCCTGTTGACGGTCGCGCCGAGCACTCCGCAGATTCGCCAGGGCGATCGGATGAGCGTCTCGGTGTCGCTGCAAGGCGACGAGTGCGGACTGCGGCAAAGCTCGTGGTGGCTGGCGACGGCATCGGGACAAGTGGTTGGTCAGCCCCAGATCGTGCCGGGTGGCTCAGGCACTGCGTCACTGGTGGTTCCGGCCGAGCTGGTCCCGGGCACCTACTTTGTCGAAGGGCGCGTGGATACCAAGAACGGCCAGTCGTTTGACGTCAAGCGCCAGAACGCCGCCGACACCATCTACAAGCTCTACGATCGCAAGAGCGGTATCTACACCGCCACGACCTATCCGGTATCTAAGGTCGAGGTGGTGTCCAATCCTGATGCCGATCGGACCGCGCCGCAGGCCGTGCAGATGGATGCGACGCCCTCGCGGGTGGAGCGCTGTCAACCGGTGAACCTGTCCCTGAAGCTGAGTGACGAGCGCTCGCTGCCGTCGACGCAGACCGTCAAGGTGTGGCTCGGGCCCGACGGCACGATGCTCACCAGCATTGATTTGGTGGGTGGGGAGACGTTGTATGGCAGCTTCACGCTGCCCTCCGATGCGCCGGGCGGTGTCTGGTACGCCTATCCCGACCTGATCCGCGATGCGGCGGGCAACGAGGCGCGGTCGAGCTTTTCGGGCGGCAAGTTCACGCTCACCGGCAACGGAATTGGTTCTCCGAAGCCGGTGCAAGCCGCAACCTTCATTGTGCCCACCGAAATCTCGAAGCCTACCCCCACGCCCGACCTGGGAATGGCTCCGCTCGATCTGATGGCAGCGTTCCCGGCGACGCTCAGCGAGCTGAAAGTCACTCCATCGGCGATCACGCGGGATGGCGATTCGGTGACGGTGCGGGTGACCTGGATCGACGTGACGGGCTCGCTCAAGTAAGCGGCTGGGGTGCGTCTTTGGGGGAAGTGGGCAGCGGTCGCGAGGCGGGCCGCTTGGGCGCATGGTCCAGGCTGCCGTGACGGACGGGCGTACGGGGGCCACGGCCTGTCGACACGTTCAGGGAGCGATCATGGCGCGGTGAATGCGCCGGGGGAACCAAGCAGCCCGGGCCGTGGCCGATCAGGTCGCGCCGATTGGCCTTGTGCAGCGCTTCCCTGGCCAGGTCATGCTGGCTGCGATCCCAGTACATAAGCAGCGCCCGCTGGAGCTTTTTGTCACGCAGTCCCCGTTCGGTGAACACCGGGTGGCTGGCATCCTTCGACAGCGGATCGAGGCCGGTGTAGTACATCGCCGTCGCAAGCGACATCGGCGTTGGGATGAAGTCTTGCACCGATGGTGGACGCAGGTGATGGGCCTTCAGGTACAGCGCCAGCTCGATCGTATAATCGAGCGTCGAGCCGGGATGCCCCGAGATGTACGCGGGCAGAGGCGACAAGCCGCTTTTCGCTTGCTCGGCAGCGAAGGATGGCTCGGTGACACAGCGATCGAGGGTGCCCCCGTGGAAGTCGTCGAGCTGCTGGAGTGCTGTGAGCTCCCGCTCGATGCTTTCGGTGCTGCGGCGCTGGACGATGCGACCCTCGTGTTCGGAGACGCAGCAGAATGAGCAGTCGCTAGCGCAGCCCCGCAATAGCCGCAGCGAGTGCTTGACCATTTCGTAGGCGGGCACCGGTTCGCGATAGCTGGGGTGGGCGCGTCGCGTAAACGGCAGGTCGTAGAGCGCATCGAGCTGCTCTTCAGTCAGCGGTGGCGCTGGTGGATTGAAATACACCGCACGATGACCGACGCGCTGAAGGAGAGGCCGCCCGTTTTGACGGTTTGACTCCTCGTGAGACTGCCGCGACATCAGGGCAAAGCGCTGGCGCGACTCGAGATCGCCCCCGACGACCTCCTCGTAGGCGGGTAGCTCGACGATCGGGCGGCACTCCGGGGACAGCTCACGCGGGGCCGACAGCGCCAACGTCTCTTCCTGGGACAGCAGCAGCGCGGTGCCTCGGACGTCGCGGATGCGGTCGATTGCCTCGCCATGCTGGAGTCGCTCGCTGATCTCCAAGATGGGACGTTCTCCCATCCCGAACACCAGTAAGTCAGCCTTGGCATCCACGAGGATCGGTCGCCGTACCGAGTCCGACCAGTAGTCGTAGTGTGCGATTCGACGTAGCGACGCCTCTATGCCTCCAAGGATGATCGGCACGTCCGGGAAGGCTTCGCGGCAGCGGTTGGCGTAGACCAGCGTGGCGCGATCGGGCCGCTGTCCGGGTCGGCCACCCGGGCTGTACGGATCGCTGCTGCGGTTCTGCTTTTGCGCCGTCAGCCGATTGAGCATGGAATCGACGTTGCCCGCCGAGACGCCGAAGAACAGCTTGGGTCGGCCAAAGCGTCGAAAGTCAGCCACGCTGCGCCAGTCCGGCTGCGCCAGCACGGCAACCCGTAGGCCTCGTTTGGCTAGCAGCCGCGCAATCAGGATGGGACCAAATGCTGGGTGGTCAACGTAGGCATCGCCCGTCACCATCACCACATCCAGCTCGGACCAGCCGCGCCGCGTCGCATCGTCCATCGTCGTAGGCAGAAAGTCGCCGCCCAACCCAAGTTTCGAATGGTCAGACGAGAGCGACCGCTGATTCTGAAGGTGGACGAGCATCGAGCACCGCCATATCTACCCCGCGACGACGAAAAGGGCAATTGACAGCTCTCACTAAGTGGTGATTTCCTAAAATTACCTGAAATCCCCTTGAGCGCGTTGCCCTTGTCCGACGAAGCACCTTCTCAAGACAGTCCGCCGCGCCGCCGTGCTGCTGCTTGGCTGGATCCGACCGCCATGGCGATCTTCGATTCGATGGCCGATGGGGTCGCAATCTTCGACGCGGAACGTGTGCTTATGCATCACAGTTCGCGGTTTGCCAAGCTGCTGCCCGATCTGCTCAAGGCCGCCAGCGAACGCAACTTGCCGTCCGAGGTGTTGGTTGCGCTTCAGCGGGTCGGCGGCGGGGTTCCTCAGTCGACCGTGCTCGTCGAACAAGCGATTCCAGGGATGGCGTCGCGATCGTGCGAGTTGCAGATCCGGGCATTGCCGCTTTCCGACGAATCGGTGTTGCTGGTGACTGCCCGCGATGTCAGCGAACGGCTGCAGCGAGAACGAACCCAGCGTGAAAACGAGTCTCTACTCGGGGCGATCCTGGAAACCTGCGGGGTGGGACTGTGTCTGTGGGACCATCGTCATCGCTTCGTAAGCTGTAACCGGGCGTTTTGCGAGCTGGTCGGTTTTCGTCCCGAGGAGCTGGTCGGTCGTCCGCTGGCGAAGGTTTTGTCGACGGAAGAAGTGGATCGGGCGCAGGGACTGTTTGCCGAGCTGTTGAGCGGCAGTGGCAAGGCGCACAGCGCGAGCGGCATTGAACTACGTTGTCGACGGCGAGACGGCTCGCTGGTGGATGTTGCGATCGCGGTGAGCGTGCTGATTCGCGATGAGGGGCGTCGCTTCATCGTCGGCTCGGTGATGGACATCACGGAGCGCAAAGAAAAGCAGCTCGAGCTGATCGAGCGGGCGATCGAAGCGCAGCGGGAAGCCGAGAGCAAAAACGAGCTGAACGCGGCCCTGTCGGAAAAGCTGGTGCTCATCGAACGGCAGCATCAACAAATCCTGGATCTATCGGCCCCGGTGCTCGATGTCTTCGATGGTGTGCTGCTGCTGCCCGTGATTGGGACACTCGATGATGCCCGTGCCAAAACGATCACCGAGCGGCTGCTCGACGCGGTGGTTTCCCATCGGGCGCGCTTGGTGCTGATCGATCTGACGGCGGTCGAAACGATGGACAACGCGAGTGCGACGGCGCTGCGGCGGATGCTGAGTGCGATCGAGATGCTCGGCTCACGTCCGATCGTGACCGGGATCAGTCCGCAGATCGCGATGATGCTGACCCGGCTCAGCGATCGCATCGAGGGTGGCTTCGACAAGCTGGAGACGCTGCCCGATCTCAAGGCAGGCGTACGCTACTGTCTGACTCGGCGCTAGCCCGCTGTCCTTCGGAGACTTGCGGGAGCTTTACTGTGCATGGGTCTGTTTTGTAAGATGGCTTACATGATCCCATTTGACGATTTCGTGTCTGCCATCGAAAAGTACAAGCGTCGCAAGGAAGCAGAGGCCGCTGCTGCCCCGCCCGTCCAGGCCGGTCGGCCCCGCCCTGAGAGGCCCGCGCCGCGTTAGTCCGAATCGACCCAGCGTGCCTTGGGTGTTTACGTCGAAAGGGCGCCCGGCTATCTTGGCGAAGATGAATCGCGGCCGCAGAAGTCGTTGGTCCTTTGCAAGCTTGAGCGGGCTCATGCCGCTCGCTGTTGCGGGCTGTCTGGCCAGCACCAGTCCGACGCCCAGCGCGACTCCCGCAGTCCCGCCTCGGCCCGAGCTAGGATGCCAGCGTCAAGGTGCCGAACGCATCGAAACGGCCAACTATCGTGGTGGCACGCGGCCCGATGTCATGAAGGTGTTTCACAAGAACCCCGATGGCAATCCGCCGCTGTACATGTCCTGCAAAGAGGTCGATCTGAACGGCGACGGACGCAAGGACATGCTGCTCTACCTAGACAAGTATGGGCGCAAGCTCCGTGAGGAGTTTGACCATGACAAAGATGGGGTCGCCGATCAGAAGACCTTCTACGAAGCGGGTCAGCTTGTGCGTGATGAGCATGACAGCGACTCCGACGGAAAAATTGATCTGATCGAGCATTTCCAAGACGGCAAACGAGTCCGCCTGGAACGAGTGAGCACAGGGGCCTCCAGCAGCGCAGCCACGACCGCACCGAGCAATCCGACCGCGCCTGCGACCCCACCGACCGCGCCAGTGGCTCCCACGTCGCAGGTTGCTCCCGCGCCAGTGCCTGCCACCTCTTCTCCAGAAAGTGCTCGCTAGAGCGAAACCCCACTGCAACAACTCCCCGCTCGATCGAAAACCCCGCTAGTATCTGCGCCGCTTTCGTTGAGTTTCCCGAGGTCACGATGTCCGATACGACGACGCAAGGTATTCGCGTTGAGGTAAAGACGCGCTATGCACCGGAGCGCTCGCAACCCGAGGCGCGGATGCACTTTTTCGTCTACACCATCACGATCAGCAACACCGGTACGGAGCCTGCTCAACTCATCAGCCGACACTGGGTCATCACCGATGCTACCCAGCATGTCGAAGAGGTGCGTGGTCCCGGTGTTGTTGGTCAGCATCCGTTTCTTCGTCCTGGCGAGAGCTACACCTATTCGTCCGGCTGCATGCTGCGCACCGAGTTTGGAACGATGGAGGGGTCGTACCAAATGGTTCGCCCTGACGGTAGCAAGTTCGACGCGGAGATCGCTCCGTTCCTGCTTGCGCTGCCGCATGCGGTGAACTGATGACCACAGATCGCAGTCGTCCGATCGGAGTCTTCGATTCGGGCGTCGGTGGGCTCACCGTGGTCGCGGCGGTGCTATCGCGCTTGCCGAGCGAGAGAATCGTCTACCTCGGTGACACGGCGCGGGTGCCGTATGGAACCCGAAGCGCGCAAACGGTACTCAAATACTCACGCAACGCTGCCCGATTTTTGCTGCGTCACGACGTCAAGCTGCTGCTGATCGCTTGCAATACCGCTTCGGCGGCGGCTCTGCCTGGACTTGGTGCGGAGCTGTCCGTTGGTGTGCTGGGTGCCGTCGAACCCGGGGCCCAGGCAGCAGCGGCCGTGACGCGCAGCCGTGAGGTCGGCGTGCTCGGCACGCTGGCGACGATTCGATCGGGCGCTTACGAGCGAGCACTGTTGGCGTTGGCTCCGTCGCTACGAATCCACGTCCAGCCCTGCCCGCTACTGGTGCCGCTGGTCGAGGAGGGCTGGACCGATCCCGCTGACCCGGTGAGTCAGCTCATCGTTCGTCGCTATTTGACCGAACTGCGCGATCGGGCTCCGCTGCTCGATACGCTGGTGCTGGGTTGTACGCATTATCCATTGCTGCGACCGACGCTGGCACAGGTGGCCTCGGAGCTGTGGGGCCATCAGGTGATGCTGGTCGACTCGGCGGAAGCAATGGCAGTCGCGACGGAAAAGCTGCTGGCCCGGCAGGATCTCCTCGCTCGCGAAACAGAAGGAACCAACTTGCATCCGACCGATCGCCTGCGCTGCTTCGTCACAGATGAGGCACGGGTGGCCGATGTCGCGGCACGGTTTCTCGGTCGATCGCTGCCGCAGGTCGAATTGGTCGATCTGTAGTTCGTTGCGGCTTTCACCGGGGTTGCCGATCGCTCTGTCGCTATAGCGCCTCTTGGGGCAGCGGTTCGTGCTCCCAGGTCTGGTTGCACGACAGGCATCGCCAGCGCACTTGGGGTTTTGCCGCCATGCCTACCGATGGATAGACCGGCAAACGCAGTCGCTGGGCGGGTTGCTCACGAGGAATCGGCTCTCTGATGATCTGCCCCTGACAGATGTCTCCGGAAAAGGCGGTGATGGCGATGTGGCGCATGGTGGGTTTAGTCGAAGAAGGCTTCGGTCCGGATCTGCCGCTTGCGCTCGACACCGCGTGCGATGAGCGCCGCTTTGCATTCTTCAATCATTTGGCCGTTGCCGCACAGATAGAAGGTTGGACGCGTCAGCGACGGTAACAGCTCCAGCACTGGCGGCACCACTCGTCCTCGTTCACGCCAGAATCCACGAGGCTGCGACAGATAGATGTGCGCCGAAAAGCGAGGATTCCTGGCCGTCAGCGATTGGAGTTCGTCCTGCCAAAACAGATCGTCTTCGTGGCGCAGTCCCCAGAACAGCTCGACGCGGCCCGTCTCAGGTCGAGCCAGGGTTTCGAGCAGCATCGGCCAAATTGGGGCCATGCCGGTCCCCGTTGCCACATAGACGACGTCTCCGGTATGCGACAGTTCATTGACGAAAAATCCCATCGGTCCGGTGAAGCTGATTTCCTGGCCTGGGGTAAGTCCTGCAAAGAACTGCGAGCCGACCCCATCTTCGAGGATTCGCAGCACCAGCCGAAGCTCTCCGCGCTGTTCCGGTGAGGACGCGATCGAGTAGCTGCGTAGCACCGCATTGCCATCCGCATCTTCTCCCACCCGCAAGGACAGGAACTGGCCGGGACGGAAGGTCAGCTCCGGTTCATCATGGGAAAAGATGTACTCAACAGTCTGGTTCGCTAGCGGACGCGAGGATCGCAACCGGGCGTGATGGATTCTGTTTTGCACGGGTGGTAACGTAGCCGCATGTTGCAATCTCGTCGAGCCTTGGCTGCATGCGTCCTGATGATTGCCTGTCAGGGCGGCTGTGAAAAACGTGACCGAGCAGTTCCTCCCGCGCCTCCGAGCCTGCCACCACTCTCTGCGGTGAAAGGGCCAGCGCCAGCACCGACTCAGCCGATGCCAGCCATGCCAGCGGGTCATGAGTCGATGCTGCACGGCGTGCAAGGGGCCCAGCCGGTACCGACCGCGTCGACCGCGACCGTGCTGGCGAGCGGCGTGATCAAGGTTTCGGATGCGGTCAAAGACAAGGTCAAGATGGGCGCGACCGTGTTCCTGTCGGGGCGAGGTGTCCCGCAGGGAGGTCAGCCGGGCATGGTGCTGCTCGCGAAGAAGCTGATGGTCAATCACAGCGAGATCGCGTTTGAGCTGACCACCGATGACCTGATGGGCATGGGCGGGCCTCCGACAGGCCCGGTGATGTTGGCGGCCCGAGTCGACCAAGATGAAGACGCCAGCACCAAGCAGCCGGGCGATGTGGAAGGACAGCTCGGTCCAGTGACGCTGCCGGCGCGTTCGGTGGCGGTGGTGCTCGATACTGTGCGCAAAGAGGGTTCGGGGCCGCCCGTTGATACAACCTTTGGTCACGGCGCGATGCCGCAAGGTCACGGTGCGATGCCACCCGGTCACGGAGAGCTGCCACCTGGCCACATGCCCGTTCCCGGATCTTCCGGTGCGCTGCCGCCTGGTCACAGCCCGGTTCCACCGGCTGCGAGAACGATGCCACCGGCTTCTGGCCAAAAGCCGCCAGGGCATCCCTAGCCGCTTCCTATGAGCCTGCGGCGGCCTAGCGTCGACACTGGCACGGTATCGCTAGCGGAGTTAGTGTAAGCGACAAGCGGTGCATCATCGCTGCGAATTGGCATCTTACGTTTGTGACAGCAAAGAAGAGGGAAACCATGACTGCCCTTTCATCAGTTCGGATGAGCATCGCACTGGCTGGCCTGTTGTTATCGTCCGGTTGTGCGACGATGCCTCGGCCGGTTCCCGTGGCGTCGCAGCCACTGGCCTCGGTGCAGGTGGCGGGGGTTTCGGTCCATGTCCCGAGGCTCGATCCAGGCGACTATCCGGGTGATGTGCTCGAGGTCATGACGCCGGTATTGGTGGTGATCGAAAATCGCTCCAATGCCGAGATTTTGATAAATCCCGAAGGATTTGTGCTCGTGGGAGCTGGCGGCATGCAGTACGCGCCGCTGCGTGCCGAGCAGTTGGCCCTAAAAGACGCGGTGCCGACGAGCAATCCCTCTACTGAGGGACAAGTTCTGCTGGCGTGGCGTGGTGGTGGCGGTGGCGTTCGTGTGGGTGGCGCACCCAGCTTCTCGGGGGTTCGGAGCGCGCCTGTCTATCGCGGACCGAGCGGTGGCGGCGTCCATGTTGGTGCGCCCGCGATGAGACCCTCGACGGGATTTCACAGCAGCCCTGGCAGTTATGGTCGACCGGGCTACTACGGCGGTCGTAGCTACTACGGTCGTTCGGGTTACTACGGTCGACCCGGCTACTATTCGCGTCAGTGGTGGGGCTGGAACTATCCGTGGCTGTGGGGTGCTGGCTGGGGCATGAACTGGTACGGCAGCCCGTGGTGGTGGCAAAACCAGGGTGACTCGGGATGGACCCGGTCCGATGCTGCGCAGATGGCGCTTCCGGCGGGACGGCTGCCGCCAGGTGGACGGACGGGTGGCTTCTTGTACTTCCCGAAGCTGCCGGGCTCCGAGGGCACCTCGCTGATCCTGGCGTGGCAGATGCGTGACAGCAGCGGCCAACAAGTTCTCGGGGATGTACAGATTCCGCTCGAGCTGTCGGAGCAGCAGTAGCCATGCGGTTCCTGCGGGCGGCGCTCGGCTCGCTGCTCATGACGCTGTCGCTCGGCTGTCAGCCAGCGGCGCGAAATCCGGCGGCGCTGTGGATCGACTACTTGCAGAGCGAGCTGAACCTTGTTCTCGTGGACCATGAACCGCCGCCGTTTTGAGCGCCTGGTGTGAGGGCCGGTGGCTCTCCTTCATCGCTAGAAGCGGCGTATGTGCTTCGGGACAAAGTACCGGCGGGAACGTGGGACATCATTGGCGATGGCTTGCTGCTCGGCAATGGCGTAACCAAAATGCGGGTTCGTTTTGAAGTGCGAACCCGTGCGGCGGCGGCGGTCGATGACAGCGCGGACCAAGTGCTGGTTGGCGTCGAAAACGTCTTTGTCCGTGATGCTGCGAACCCGCTCTACGCGGTCCCATTTCAGACGCAGGCACAAGGCGTGGCGAGCGATTTCGAGGCCGGAGACAAACTGGTGCTACGGATGACGGCGCTCACCAATGACAGCGATTCGAGTGGAATGTATATCCCCAACGCCGATGGCGTGTATCGACTCGGGAGAATCCCCCGAATCCAGCTTCCGCCGTCGCCGTAGACCGCCGGTATGAATCGGGTGATCCAGCCGGGCGTTCGCTACACCTCGTCGAGCTGACCCTCTCCATCGGTGCGACTCGACTCGGACGAGCTTGGATCGCACTCGGACACCACCCAATCGAGATAGGCTTGGTTTACTGATTCGACCGATAGCCGAACGATCTCGGGGACGTCGTAGGGATGTAGATCGGTGAGCCGCTGTACCAGTTCTGGATATCGGACGGCCGAGGTCTTGATCATGCAGACGACCTCGCGGTTTGACACGATCTCGCCCTGCCAGTGATAGATCGACGACACCTCGCGGACCTGATTCACACAGGCGCACAGCCGTTCGTGGAGCAGCGTGTTGGCCACTTCGCCCCACTCGTTCCCGCTCGGAAACGTGCACAGAAGGATGACCAGCTCGGAACCATTGGCAACCGGGAGATCTGCGGATGACATTCTTCCATTATAAGAGCACAGTTCTTGTCGACGAAAGAAGACTGTGTCCGGCTCAGGCCAAACCCTGACTGAGGCGACGGGAACTTTTGCGCCCTATCAAACTGCGCAAACTATCTCGGCAAAAAGCAAAAATTGGTATAATCACGAACAATGACAACCTCTGTGGTCCCAGAGCAGGTGGCCCCGTATGAGGTCTTTGCCGACTGTCCACTGATTAGCGGCACGCCGC
>WBZP01002294.1_pt1 | contig 22177 bp, 16 predicted proteins | sample 5204301 | NCBI WGS metagenome assembly WBZP01 (sample SAMN12412401, study PRJNA552823) | activated sludge metagenome | isolation source: activated sludge from nitrification reactor of wastewater treatment plant... | place: USA: Pennsylvania | collected 2017
CCATCACGGCACGACAAAGCCGGCACCCCGATATCGAACAAGCGATAGCCGTCTTCCGGCCAGCGGATTTCCGCCAGGAGACGATCTTCCACTTCTTGGTTATAGCCCTTCTGGACGGCCCGCTGTTGGGGTTCGCTCCCGAGATGCCATCCAGGCACCGCGACCACAGGATCAGGGAAGGCCATGAAAACGCTCATCACCTGCCTGATCACCCCTGGTGTGAGCAATCTGGCTCCATCGATGATGAATCCCAGAATGTCCCCCTTCGCCATCCTCGCCCCCAGATTCAGGGCATAGGCCGGGGAAGGTGGTGCCTCGGCGATTCTATGACAACGGATAGCCTGACTGGAGCGGCAGAGTCGATGCTCGAATGGCGGCAATGAACCGTTGTCCATGAGCAGGACTTCATAGCTTCGATCATCCGACAGCCGCCGCTGGTAACCAGGGGTGAGAGACAACAGGGTCCGCGGCAGTTCCCGCGGCATGTTGTAGGCAATGACAATGACGGACAGTCTGGGTGAACGAAAAAACACTTCGGGCAATTTCCGAAAATTCTTACCAATTCGTAGGTCGGCATTCCCATGCCGACAACGGATCCCTCAACCAATGGCTACCAACTTGTAGGTCGGCATTCCCATGCCGACAACGGATCCCTCAACCAATGGCGGCAAAGGGTTGCCGCCCTACAGTTGAGGAAGGGAAACAACACTTCAGCACGCGATATGATCACAAAGTCTGAGGTACAACCCGAGCAAGGAGGGTGGAAGTTCGGCCTCGGATAACTCCCGCTGATGCCTCAACTCATCATCGAAGAAGGCGGATGGTCCCGTCCACTCTATCCCAAGCCGCTTGAACAGCGCCCGCACAGCCTCCAGATAGGCCGCCGAAGGCGGATCGTAACAAACCACAGGGATACATTCATTCTCGACGAGGGCAAGCAATTTCTGGTTGTAGATGTCCCATAAGGCGAGGCTCTGATCGAAGTCGATCCCACCTCGGGTCACCAGGGAACGCGCCACCGCCAGAGGATGGCGAAAGGTGCCGACACACACCAACTCGGGCAGGGCCTCACGCCACCCTTCCAGGGTCAGGAGGGTACGCGGGTCCTTGAAGGCCCAGGGTTCATGACCACGAAACCGGGCAATGATCGCGTCCCGTCTGGCGCGCATCTCCTCCGTCCAGATACAGGCCCGGGCCGGAGGACGATCCCAGGCCCCCTGATTGTAGGCCAGTACGTCATTATTCAGCCCGACGATCTCATTGTGTTCCTGATTGCCTTTGGTGTTGTGCGGATTCCATTTGGAAACCTCGCCAAGATAGATCCCCGCCTCCTCCAGCAGGCCGGTGAGGCAGGAAGTGCCGCTCCGATGCATGCCGAGCACGGCCAGAAACCGAGGTGGCGACATCAGATCAAACCCCGTTGGAGTTTCACCATACCAATTCCCATTCGATCTTATTCTTGATCTTGTAGGCTGGGTTGCCGCGCAGCGAAAACCCAGCATGGAAATGTTGAAGATGCTGGGTATCGGCGCAAAGCGCCTCGACCCAGCCTACGAACCGTTACTCCGCTCGTTCCCAAGGTCCTCCTTGGGAAGGGTTGTGGCGAAGTCCCAGCTTCGCGTCGACAAGCGAAACTGAGCCGTAGGTTGGGCTGCACGAAGGGAAGCCCAACATCTTGGATAATTGTTGGGCAAACTACGTTTTGCCCAACCTACAACTACGAACTGTTACTTTGGCGCTCCCTGGCCCCCCATCTGGGTGCGAATCTCATTCATCCGCTGATTGAACAGGGCGTTATCGATCGCCATGGGCGGAGGCGCCATCTGCTTGATCGCGGCTTGGTTCCACACCACCTTATCCGGTTGCACCTCATATTTCCGCTCCCGCTTGGCCAGCTCTTCTTTCATATAGCGATCGCGCAGCTTGGCTAGGATACTGGACCTTACCTTTTCGTAGGGAACCTCCTTCTCGGCGGTCTTCTGCTCCAAGCGGATGATATGGTAGCCATACCTGGTGGTGACGACCTCGCTGATCTCACCCGGTTTGAGGGCAAAAGCCGCATCGGCAAACTCCGGCACCAACTGGGTGCGTGTCGCCCAACCGATCACCCCGCCAAGCCTGGCGGTTTTTTCATCTTCCGAAAACTCCCTGGCCAGGCGCACGAAATCCTGGGTCTTGCGGGCCATGGCCAAGACTTCCTTCGCCTTCTCCGCCTTGGTGTTGCGCTCGGCGATACAGTCGCAACTCACACAGTCGCACAGCAGTTTGAACAGGATGTGCGAGGCATAGATACGCCCCTCATCCATATACTCGTTTCGATGCTTATCGTAATAATCCCGCGCCGCCGGTTCTAGGTCCGGGGGCGTGATGTCTTTATGTTCTTGCTTGATCAGGGCATCGGCCAGAATCGCCTGCCTGGCCGCCGCCAGGGCGTTGATCACCTCGGGGGACTTGTCCAACTCCCTTCGCTCCGCCTCCTTGGCCATGGCCTTGGACTTCAGCAGACGGGCCGCGATGCCCACGAGATCCTGCTCCGACGGGCTGCTCGCCCCGCTCTTCGTCGGCATCTGACGGGCCACTTCATCGGCCAACTCCTGCCGGGTCAGGGTCAGATCACCGGCGGCCGCCACGATCTCATTTTCTTCCGCCGCCTGAGCGACGGCGACCAGGCCCAAGCCGAGGAAGACACCCGGAATCAGTCCACGCAACATGCTGCCTCCAAAATAAAAAAGCCGGCTGCTTGGCAGCCGGCTGAATCTAACGCGATATGGCTTTGACTATTTCGTCAGGGACGAACTCGGAATGTCAATTATCGCTTCCGAAAATGCTGCGGAAGAAGGACGGCGGTACTCCACCGATAGCATTACGGGCCTCATAGCTTCTCAGATAGGAATGATCCCAGAGGGCCGCATAGGAGGCCGCCTGACCAAAGCCACGCTCCTTGATGGCAAAGCCGAGATATGGCATACCGAGCTGTACCAAGAATTCGTCGACCGGGCCGTCAGGAGGGACATCCCCAGGGACAAAACCAGGGTAGTTGACGCACTGGTCAACTGGTACAGGTGGACCATTATCATTATCACTCAGACACACACTGTCAGGATAGCGGAAGAACCAAGTGTGCAACGGGAATGCGGCCGTAATAGGAAATGCCGGATGATACTGATAGGCCTGCACCGCCATGCCCACATTCAGCCAACCATTGGTCCGCAGCAGGGGATCCGAGGTCAACACAGCGGTGTTGACATGCTGCCCAACCTTGGACGCCAGGACGCTCTCATCACCCGTGTAGAGGATGTTGGATTCCCAGCAGAGCTGAGAGCTGAGCTGCGGGGAGGGCTGCACACCGCTGGAGGTCCCCACCTCGTCACGATTCCAGAGGCTGATCCGGATCGGGTCGCAGGCCTGGGGCGAATCCTCGTTGAACTGCTCGCTGAAGGGCGGAATGCCGATCGGCATCTGGCTCAGGAGGTTGGCCAACATCGGGGAGATCAACTCCAGGTGCGGCTCGAACCTGTACACATAGTCAAAGTCGGTGTAGAAGTTCTTGGTCGGCGCCGTCAGCACGAAGTCGGTCTGGGCCCCGGTGATGGGGTTGTTGCCCCACTCGTTGAGCGCATTGGAACGCATCAACAAGGCCGTGACCGCATCCGCGCCGCGGATATAGTAGCCCCAGGTGACCGCCGGCCAGGGGAAGGCCGGATACTTGCCATTGGAAGCCTGGCTGTTGAGGCCGGGCACCAGATAGGCCGCGAAGTGGTCGCCGCTGTCCAGATCCGGATCCTGGAACCAGCCCGGCACCTGCGCGGAGATGAGGTTCTCCGGCGGGGTGAGGAACTGCGCAATCACCGCCGCCGCATACTTGTCCTCGGCCGTATAGAAGGCGTTGACCGAGTTGTTGTAAGCCAAGGTCGCGTTATCCAGGGCGGTCTTCCCGGCTCCAGCATTTTGACACACGCCAAGGCCGTAAGCGGTCGCCACGATCAGATCGTCGTCATTTTCATCGTCGTCGAAGATGCTAATAGAACCACTATTAGCATTATAAGCGCCATTGCCGACGCTCGTAACAGAAGCCGTGCTGGCGCAGTTATCCACCGCCGACTTCACCGCCGACTGCTTGCTGGCAACGTCCGTCGTCGCCGCCGTCAAGGTCGCCTTGGCGGTATCCACCGCCCCCTGACCCGCCAGGATGCTGGTCTGGGTGTGGGCGATATTGCTCACCGCGGTGGCGAAGTTGGCCAGATGCACACCACCGCCGCCAGCCTGGATGCCACGACCCACATTGGTCAGGGCGTAGTTCAGCTTGATGGCATTGAGGTTGCGATCGAACTGGTTATAGGTGTTGACGATGTTCGGCAGATCGAAGGCCGCCACCACCGCATTGCAATCGCGCGGCTTGTTGCTGACGTGCTTGGCGTTGAAGGCCACCGTGCCGGACACATTCTCCTGACCCGGCCAGTCGGAACCCATCTCGATGATGGTGAAGTAGCCTTCGCGGGCGCGGTCGATGTTGTTGCGCACATCGTCTTCATTGGTTGGATCGATTTCCGGACCCGTCTGACGATAGCCATCCCAGTCACCCGGGGAGAAATAGGCCGCGTTGCTGAAGTCCAGCCAGCCGCCGTTGCCGTTCGCCGCCCGCCCGGTCGGGGTGGGTACGACGCAGCTCGTCTCGCCATTGTCCGGGAAGCGCACGCGCGGCCCGGTCGGCCCTTCCTCGACCCAACCGGCGATCACATCGCGGGGGGACAGGACCACAATAAAGTCGAGCACTTCACGGGAGTTGCGCGCCTCATGGAAGCGAACCTTCACCGCCAGGGTGCTGTCACTGGTGTTGATGACGGTAAAGTCCGTCGACCAACCATCGCGAACGGTGTAGTACGGCCCGATCGCCGCGTCACCGATATTGTCCTGGGACAAATGCATTGCCCCGACCTGGGTGGAGGCACCCACACCGGCCAAAGCGGCCGCCAAGGCCACACTGATGCGTGATTTACGCATGGTTCTCATCTCCGCTTTCTCCTTACGTTATTTGGATTTGTTACTGCTGAATTTACCAAAGTGCACATTATAACCGATCACCCTTGTCAATCGCTGTGCCACCATTGGCCGTCGCGCTTCAGCCACGTTTCGCTGATGTGGGTGGTCGCCTTAGCTGCCTGATCTCCCCATGACGTCGGAGCAGAATAATCTACCGCGACCTTCACCCGAGCCACCGTGGGATCATCATAGCGAACTTCTACAACCCTGACTACGTGCCAAATGACGGCTCCGCCAAAACGGCCATGGAATTTCTCGAAGGGATTCATCGCACGGTAAGACGGTGTCTCGAAATCGTAGGCCGCACGAAAATCCCGGGCTATCAAGGCCTGCCACCTTCCCTCGACCCGCTCCCGCAAAATCGCCTCATCATCTGACCGTTGCGCCGGCGAACTGGCTGCGCCTTCCTGTGCTGGCAGGCCCGACCCGAAAGTCGCCTGACCGAAGAACATCATCGATCCTAGCCCCAACACGACGATCATCCAGCTCGTCAAACCCAGAAAGCGCTTGTACTGCACGATGCCGAAAACCCCTTGTTACCCCTCAGCTTATACCATCTTACCCTTGCGCAAGCCCTAGAAGTTACGCCAAGCCTTGCTGCGCGTCAACCACAACCCAATCGATCATGTGCTTCCGTACAACAGTAAAGCATAGATAGGGCACAAAAGCAACTAGAGACTAGGCCCAAATTGTTTGCTGGAAGACCATGAGAAACCAGAAATTTATTGAAAACCGAGGAATTCGGAGGCCGGGCCCGAGAGGCGGATATTTGCAAAAAAACCACGGTGGCCTTTGTGCACCGATTGTCCTTTACCCTGGTTCGGCAACCCGGCTCTAGTGACGACGATCCTGATGCTGTTCCGCCAAAACCACAATTCACTTAACAAAAAAGCTGTAGGTTGGGCAAAAGCGCCGCGTTGCCCAACATGATTATCCCGGATGTTGGGCTCCACTCCTCGCGCAGACTTGACTTGCGTACGAAATGGCGTACGCTATAGATTCCCAAACAAAGGTGCATCATGACAACCATTACCGCGAGCGAAGCCCGTGCAAAGCTCTATCGTCTCATCGACGATACCGCCAGTTCCCATGAGCCAATCCTCATTACTGGCAAGAGAAGCAACGCCATACTGCTTTCTGAGGAAGATTGGGCATCAATTCAAGAAACTTTGTTTCTGCTGTCTGTGCCGGGCATGAGAGAGTCAATCATTGAAGGACTGCAAACCTCTCTCGATGAGTGTTCCAAGGAACTTGACTGGTGAGTTGGCAGCTCGTTTACACCAAACAGGCACAAAAAGATGCAAAAAAATTGGCCTCTGCGGGTCTGAAAGAGAAGGCACAAGGACTCTTGGCCATTATTGCTACGAACCCATTCCAAAATCCGCCACCATACGAAAAGCTAATCGGTGACCTGAGCGGTGCCTATTCGCGTCGCATCAATATTCAGCACCGCATAGTCTATGAAGTCCTTACTAATGAGCAGATCGTAAAGGTCCTTCGGCTGTGGACTCATTACGAATGATACCTGAAATTCAACGGTGAAGCGCGGCAAAAGCCAATAAAAACAGCGCCTAACAATTCGGTCCAGCGGACAGTCAGCCAGCTTCGCTGTCTGCCTGCCGGTGACCTCAATCGTTGGGCTTCCCTGCGTTCAGCCCAACCCACGAAACCGATAGGTGGAAAGAGGCAGGGGTCTTGGCCCTCCCCATCGGAGATAATAGAAGTGCGCGACAGGTCCGTCTTGAATCCGTCGCCAGGTCAGATCAGCTCTAACCATAGCCATCGGCGTTCCGAGCAATGACACAGACTCCAACACTCCCCCCTAGGTAGTCAACCGCCGTGTCGAGATGAACACGCCCAGCCCCGCCGGACTTCTTACGAACGTCGTACTCAAGGTCGCCCTCAGCGGAACCCTGGCCGGCGTCTTTCTGGTGTTGGCGATCGTACGCCTGGCACTCACCCCAATACCCTTATCCGCCGGGCAGGAAGGAACCGATCCAGCCGCCGATCATCCCTGTCGCTTCCGCGTGTTGCAGGGCCAGGTCGGGCTCTCGGCCCAAGGGGCGACCTTGGCGCCCTTCCCTTCTCCCCAAGAAGTCATGCTGAGTTGCGGTAAAACGGAGGTGAACGCCCGTTCTTTTCTTTTCCTCACTTATCACACCCAGGCCCCCTTGACCGGACTCTCGATGATTCTGTTCTGGCGCACGGCGGAACATCCAAGAGACTTCCTCACCCTGGACGTACCGCCAGGAGCCGGAACCCTGTTTCTCGGCCGACAGGATGGCTGGCAGGGCCGTATCATCGAATATGGCCTGGGTCTCCGCGGCACCGCCGAACAAGGCCTCCTGATACGCGAACTCAGCCTGCGGGCGGCCTCGCCCTCCAGTCTCATCGAGACTTGGTGGACGGAATGGAATAGCGTCCAACTCTGGGAGGCCGTCTCGATCAATTTTCTGGACTATCCCAAGACGCGGCTCTGGCCCAGCCCCATGGTGGTCCTGGCGCTCTGGTGGCTATTGGCCTCTGTGTTGGCCATGCTGCTGTTTCGTTTTCGTAAGAGGCCCACCCTGGTGGCCACCACGATCTATTTTTGTTGCGCCTGGGGAGGTGTGGATCTCTTGTGGTCGCGGGAACTCAGGGCCAAGGGCGAACGCAGCCTGTCCCCCGCTCAGATACAGCGACAGGCCATCTCGACACAGGACGAGGGATTGCTCGATTTCGCCGCCGAGATCCGCCCCCTGATCACCCCGGAGGATCGGATCCTGGTGCTGGCTGCGGACCCCTTCGCCCGCTTGCGGCTCGGTTATCACCTGCTGCCACTGAACAGCCTGGCCTATCTGGCCGACCCGCCCCCGGCGAGACTGTTACGCCAAGGGGACATCCTTATCCTGCTCACCGATCAGGACCCCTTGGTGCCGGGACAGATGGATCCCCAATCTTTCACGCCTCCGGGAATGAAACTGGCGTTGCTCCATTCCAAGCCCATCGGACGTCTCTATCGACTCGTCCCCGGCTCCAGGGCTTCAGGAAAGAATTAGGAAATGGCCGAAGTTGTTTTTTCCGCTCTGGGTGTGCTGCTTCCCTGGCTGCTCGGCCTCGCCATACTGGGGTGGCCAAGCGAAGAGAGCCGCAGGTTGGGCAAAAACGCCGTGTTGCCCAACAATCAACCCAAGACGTTGGGCTTCCCTCCGCTCAGCCCAACCTACGAAAACTCTAGCCGTAGCCGTTGGTTGGACAAAAACGCCACCTTGCCCAACGATCGGCCCAAGATGTTGGGCTTCTCTCCGTTCAGCCCAACCTACGAAGGCAGCTTATGGGTAGACAAGCTGGTAGTGCTCGGCTCCGGCTATTTTGTCGGCTTCTTTGTGCTCAGCCGGCTCATAGGCATGACGGCCGGGATCGATTTCCTCCAGAGCCGCTGGGGACTCAGTGGTCTCGTCCTGCTGCTCAGCCTGATCCTGGCTGTTTGCGGGCGAAAGACCCGCTGGTGGTTTTGGGGAGCCAAGATCGGACGCCATCCCGTACAGGGAGGCTCCAGGCTCGCCACCCTCTTGACCCTGGGGCTACTTGGCCTGCTGCTGTGGCGGCTAGTCATCCTGGGTTGGCAAACGCTGCACTGGCCGCTCTTTCCCTGGGATGCCTGGGCGAGCTGGGGCTTCAAGGCCAAGGCCTGGTTTCTCAGCGGACATTTGGCTGACTTTCTGGAGGCGGAAGACTGGCTCGGCGGCGGCTCCCAGACCGCCTACACGGTCCAAGGGGTGGATTATCCACCCACGGTCTCGCTGATCCAGTTCTGGATGGCGAAGCTGATCGACGCCTGGCGCGAATCCCTCGTCAATCTACCCTGGGCGGCGGCTTTCCTAGCCTTGGGGACGGCCTATTACGGGCTCTTACGGCGGGCCGCTGGCACCACCCTGCTGGCCATGACCGGGACCTATCTGCTCCTTTCGCTCCCGCTACTCGAAACCCATGTGGCCCTGGCCGGTTATGCCGATCTCTGGCTGTGCGGCTGTTTCGGTCTCGCCGCCCTGGCCTTGTTCGATTGGCTGGAGCAGCGGGAGATTCGCTACGCCTGGCTGGCCCTGATCCTGGCCTTGGTCTGTACCCAGATCAAACAGGAAGGCTTGGTCTGGGCGCTGATGTTGCTCCCACCCCTGTTACTCGGTTTCCTCCCCACGGGCCGTGGACTGGCCATCATCATGGCGGGCTTCGTCGCCTTGCTGCTGATATGGGTCAGTGGGATCGTCCATCTAGAACTTCCCGGCGGGCACTTGATCCTGAATTCCCAGGAGATTGCCCTGCCCGGCCTCGGGCACAGCCGCTTGGCGTATCAGCCCCTCTGGTCGACCCTATTGCGGGAATTCTTTCTGGAACGGCACTGGCACCTGCTCTGGTATGGCGCCGTGGCGGCCCTGGTGCTGGGCACCCGACCGGCGATCCGTCATACAGCCGTGGCCGCGGCGCTCCTGGTGTTGCTCCAAGGGCTGGGGTTCCTCTTCGTGCTGTTCTTTTTCAGCGAGCATTCCGCCTGGGCGCGTCAGGTCACGGCGATCAATCGGGTGGCCCTGCCCCTGGCGCCGATCATTGTCTACTCGATGCTGCTGACCTGGCGCGCTTATCTGGGCTCATCCTCCAGGCCGGGATCATCCGCGGCCTGAGACGCCACTCCGCCCAGGTTGGCCAGCCGCGCCTCAAGCAAGGCGACGCGCTGAATCAAACGATGGAGTTTCCGCTCGTTGCGTGAGCGTTCGATATCCATCAGCAGGAGTTTGACGATGATGGCCAACATGCCTAACAGCATGGGCAGGATGGGTCCATAGCCGATGCCCAGCCAGAGGGCCGGTGGGTTGACGGACTCGGGAAAGACACCGAGCAGGGCGATGACCAGGGCCACGGGCAACCACCAGAGGGCGTATCTGGTGTGCAGGTGATCCCGGCGGATGAGCCAGAGGATAAGCAGAGCGGCCCCGATGCCCAGGGCGGTGGACACCCATTGGTAAGGAATCATGCCGCCGCCCCCTTGCGTCCGGGACCGGCCCGCCTGCCTTCGGTCCAGTAAGGCCTTTTACTCATGCACAGCACCCCGGTGTAGGCCAGGTAATAGCCGACGGCCAACCAGGAAGGATAGACCCGGGAAGAGCCCGCCACCCGCTCTTCCATGCTGACCGCCACCTCTTCGAGGCGCAAGCCGCAGTCCCGCAACAGAAGCAATACCCCCAGATCCTGATATTCGAGCAGGGTGGCCTCGGATGAAGCCAGAAGCTTCATCGCCCGGCGGTTGTAGGCCCGAAAACCCGAGGTGAGATCGCCGATGGCGAGCCCGCTCAGACGACGGAAAAACCGCCACGCCAAGCGCCGTGCTGGGCTCCCGCGCCTGGTACAGGCACCGATGGCGACATCGGCCCGGCCTTCCGCCAGTGGTCGCATCAGATCCGGGATGGAGGCGGCCAGGTGCTGCCCATCACCATCCATGGTCAATACCACCTCATAGCCATGGCGGACGCCATACCTCAACCCGGTCTGAATGGCGCCCCAGGCCCCCAAATTGGTCACCAGCGACAACACCCCGGCCCCGGCCTCCCGGGCCAAAGGGCCGGTGGCGTCGGTGCTGGCATCGTCGACCACCAACACCGGATACCCACTCGCCCGACGCACCCCCCTGACCACCGTAGCGATGGTCGCCGCTTCGTTTCTGGCCGGGATGACCACCAAGATCCCGGCGGATCCCGAGCCAAAAGGCGACGACCGGGGGATCTCGGGATGCCGGTTAGCAGGAAGAGAATGGGCGCTCGGTTGTTCCGGGCATCGACTGGAAATGGTCATTTTTTGTTCTGATATAGAGAACAATCAATCAATAATTAACGCTATTATTCTCTAACAGAGAACGGAAAACTCGATACAAGGGCCCATGCCCGATAGCGGCCCATCGACGTCCGGGTCGAGGTAGGCTGGTGTTGAGGCGCGAAGCGCCGAAACCCAGCTTCTTGGTGTTGGCAACTGAGATTCGCTTCGCTCATCGCCAGCCTACCCCCTTTCTGTCTGAAAGCATTCTATGATTCCGCAGGCCAAGGCTGGTTCAGGCGCGAGCCCGCATCAGTCGCTTATCTTCTCATAGAGCCGCCTGACCTGCTCGGCTACGACCTCAATCCTGAACCTGGCGGCGAAGGCCTGGGCCCCACGTCGGCCCATCTCCCGCGTCGCTATTGGCTCAGCGGCGAGTTGCTCCAGCCCCAGCCGGAGCGCCTCCGAATCGCCCGGTGGCACCAACCTTCCCGTCACCCCATCGTCCACCACCCAGCCCATTCCCGAACCCGGCACCCGGCTGGCGATCACCGGCTTGCCGGTCCGCATCGCCTCCAACAGCACCAGACCGAAGGCCTCCGAGCGGTCGATGGAAGGCAGGCACAGCAGGTCGCAATGCTCCATCAGGGCCTGGAGTCGACCGGCGGATACCGCTCCAGGAAAGCTGACCCGCGATTCCAGCCCGAGTTCCCGCGTCAAGGTCTTGAGTCGCTCCAGGCGCTCGCCCTCCCCGACCAGGACGGCTTGCAGCCCCCTGGTCCCCTGGAGGGCGCGGAGCAATACCTCCTGACCCTTGTAGTAGGTCATGCGGCCCACGCAGAACACTTTGCAATCCCTATTCGGCCAGATCGCCTCGGCCCATTCTTGATCGGCGCCGGTCGCTGGGACCTCGGGGATCGCTGGGAGACCGAGGGGAATGACCGCGCATTTGTCTCTCCAAGGCGTCAGGGTGGGACTGCTATCCAAATAGGTCGGCGAGGTGGCAATGACCGCCCGGGCACGTTGCAACAGGCGTTGCTCCGGCCACCGATAGAGCTGATACAAAAGGGAGAACAAGCGATCTTCCGGCATGGCCGCCGCCACATCCGCATGCCAATGTAGCACCCAGGGCAAGGGTCTCGCCCGGGCCAGGGTCAGCGCCCAAAAGGCCGAGGTGTTGGGCAGATGGAGATGCAGGATATGGGGGCGGAATTCTCGCAGCGCCAAGCCAAACCAACGGCGAAAGGCCGGGGCGACGGGGGCATACATCCATTGGCCGTAGGTAGGACAGGCATAGATCGGGAAGCCTCTGTCCGCCCCTGGGACGCGCGAATACTCGATACCTCCCCGCCTTCCCAGACGATGGATGAGCGCACCAACCTCGACTCCCAGCCTGGTCAGCGCCGAGAGCAGCTCCCCAGAGAAGTTCTCAATCCCACCCCGATAAGGGGGGAAATACTTACCGATATGGAGGACGCGAGGGGGGGACAAAGCCTGGCCTCGGAGTTGGGAATCAGCGGTTTTCTACCGAAGAGGTGGCGTTTCTCGCCCGGCTATCGACCCTTGCCTTGGACTCTCGCCAGAGGAGACCACCACTCCAGGCCAGAAAACGCGAGATACCACCATAGAGCCGCCCCAGAAGGGGGCGTTGCCAGGCGGAGAGTCGGGGTGAGGCGGCGATCCGCCCCCGGATCAGCCCATCGAGCTGACGAAGCAGAACCAGAAAGGGCAGGTTCAGATGCTCGATATGCCTGGGGATGGGGAGGCCCTCCACCCCGTCCCGTCCCTGAAGCTGTCGTCCATAGCCGGCATAAGAAAAGGCCTGCAGACCGAACCAGCGCCAATAGTCCTGCGCCATTTCCTCCAGGGTACGGACCGGACGTTGTCGGAGCCGCGCCCTGACCTGCTCCAGAAGTTCGGGCGTCTCGACCAGGGCCCGCACCTTGGCAACCAGATCGGTGGCGGATGGCCGGCAAAGGAAGCCGTTGTCGGCCTCCTGGATGCGATCCGCAAAGCTCCCGGTGGCCGTCGCCAGCACTGGAATGCCCATGGCCCAAAACTCGCTCAGGGTGAAACTGAAGGTCTCGGGCACCACCGAGAGCAGCAGACCGAGATCCGGATCGATCTCCTGTACCCGTTCGGCCAGCTCTTCCCGTTGGAAACCGGGAATGACCTCTACCCCGGGACGCCCGAAAAACTCCTCCCCATCCTCACCACAACCCAAGAGCACCAGCTCGGCCTGCTCGGTCAGTTGCGGCAGGGCCTCCAGCAAGAGCGACTTGCCCTTGTTGAGGCTCAGATGGCCCAGGAGCAGGAGACGCAGTTTGCCATGGCCTTGTCGTCGCGCCTCGTCCAGCCGGGCCAGGGGAGGGATACCATGGGGGATGACCTGGGCTGGGGCCAGGCCAAGCCTGGGCTCCAGCCGCACCAGATTGTTGATGACCGATGGCGAAGGCGCCACCCAGGGTAAGCGCCGCTCACTCATGATGGCCGCGTATCTTTCCCGGATCGGGAGCCAGTCAGAGGCGTCCATATTGATAAAAAAGCGGTTGTGGGGGTTATCTCGAAAACAGCTCGCGAGGTGGGGCGATGGGCAAGCGGTACAGAGTTCGCCGAAGCTGATGTTCAACGCCGGGCAGAAGGGGGCATAGTCATGGGCAACGAGGTAGGTAGGTATATCCGTTTCCAGCAGCTCGAAGGCATGACCGATGAGCGATGAGACCAGGATCAGGTCCACCCCATGGCGTTCGAGCAGGCCGTGGAGGATCTCCCGATATCTGGCATGGGCCGTCTCGGTGGCCCGGATCGGCCGGCCCAGGTTGTGTTCTTCCAGCAGCGGACCATCCGGCCCGTCCCGATGCAGCCACAGCCGCTGACCGAAGGCCCCCCAGTTGCCAACGGATTTCAATACCAGATGCCGAACCCGGCCCTCGGCGCCGCAATAGCTCCGCACCCATTGTTCCAACCCGCCGCCCCAGTTGTGCATGACATGGAGAACCCCCGGCTGGGGTTGGGGCTCCGAGACCCAGTCTTCGCCACCCATGAGTCTCGTCTCGACCGTCTTGGCCAGCGGTGTCAGCGGATGCAGTTCGAGAAAGGCCCGCCCCTCCTCGGACGCTTCTATCCCGACCAGGAGGTGGTCGGATCGGGCGGCCGCGTCCGCGACCGCCACATGGTCGCAGACCACAGAGTCCCACCCCTGATCGCGCAGGGTCCGGCTGAAACGGAGCCACTCCTTGGCGGGGTCTTCCGCTTCCAACCAGTCGCTCGGGTCCAGGGCCGCCGCCGCCCCGGCGCTGAGGAGGAAACAGGACGGGTTGGGAGTGGGGGTGCTGTACAGACAAAAATCTGAGCCCCCCAGCAGGATGTGGTTGTAGCCTTCCAATGACAGGGAGGAGACTTGGTCGGCCAGGAGCTGACTCGGTACGACAAAGGTCCGGCCCTGGGTCGACAGGGGCGAGAGGGTGCCGAGGCGAGGTTGACGGGAGAGAGCCCAGCGCAGCCGGGCCTCGCCCGCCCGGGGGAGCTGCACCCCAGGGCGCACGAACAGAATCTCCCCCTCGCCAGCCCGGGTGATCGCCGCCCGAACCAAGGCCTGCAAGGGAGAACGACTGGGAACTGCTTCGATCTCGATCTCCTCCAGGCCAGAAAGCGCACGGAGAGATTCGAGTCCTTGGCGTTCCTCTACCCCCAGACCGACCAGCGGGTAGAGCCTGATCCTGGCCGGGATTACCGCCTGGGCGGCGACGGACGGCAAACGGCTTTCGAGTAAGGGGAGCTCCCCGGGAGCTACCGGCAGGCAATAGGTCAGGGGACGGCGATAAGTATTGATAAGATTTTTCACGCAAAATTATTTTATAAGATATTTTTTCTTATAATTAGCCAAAAGCCTCAGTGTCCGCGGGTCGATGCAATCAACGATCCCGCTGTCCGAACCATTTGACTCCAGTCTCGGCACAGCTCGGCGTAGCTGTGGACGATGCGCAAAAACTCCTGTCCCTGGGCGACCGCATCGCCCAGGGCAGCAAGCTCGAAAAAGAGCGCCGGACTAGGTTTGGCGAGGCTTTGCTGGTTCAACTGCAACCGCTGTTCGATGGTGCGACGCCAATAGTCCGGCGCCGCGGTCTCGCGCTCCAACAGGCTCTGCAAACTGAGTATCTCCCCCGAAAGAACCTGCAGCCTGGAATCCTCGACCTGGGCGCGCAACTCGTCATGAGACATATTCGCCAAGCTGAACAGCAGGTGAGCGGCGAACTCCAGCCGGCTGCCGGCCTCCCGCCCGTGGCACAACCCTGTCTGCTGTGCGATGAAGTCCGCGATGTACCTGGCCACCCCTTTTACGCCCAGCCGCTCGGGTTGCAGGGTCGGCCATTCCCGCGTCTCCACCGGGGCGTGGCGCACCGCCCAGGGAAACTCACTCAGGAGAGACCCCGGGTGGAGAAACTGCACCATCTCACCAAACAGATAGTCTTCATTACGAAACAGGGGTAACGGGGGCGGCAAGAGCACACGGTTGTCGATCCCAGTGGGGACCGTTGTCATGAGGACGAAGCGGGGGGAAAAATGGAGACTCTGTCTGCCCAACCAGAGATCCCGGGACTCCAGATTGGCGGCAAAGTCCTCCGTCGAACTCGTCAGGCTGGCCCGCCCCGCCTCATCCAAACCGTAGATCCAATCATTGTTGACCGTTCCCGGATCGCCATAGGTCCCCGAGCTGGTCAGCAGCACCCGGGATTCCGGCCCTAGCCGATCAAGATTCACTCCGGCCAAGACCGAAAACCCTTGGACGGACAGGGGATTGGCGGCGGCGATCTGGGCTTGGGCGAGGGTCAACCCCAACAAGCCGGAGTGAGCCAGCAATGGATCCATCGAGACGGCGGACGCCCGGCCCAACGCTCCTTGGCGGCCGAAAAACCGTACCGTGCGTGAGCGGACAGACAGCTCACTGGTCGCAGAGATCGTCACCGGAGGCGCCAAGGCCCCATAACGGATATCGTCATCCAGCAGGAGCATCCGCTGTCCGGCCGTGATCAGGAGGGCATAGATCAAGGGCCGGGCCGGTGTCGGCCAAGGCTGTTCCGGGCACCTTGAGACAAAGTCGATCGCCGACGCCGTTTCAGGCAACTCCCGTCTCAAAGCCGTCCACCAGGACGATTGGATCTCCCGATCATGGTGTTCCAGCCGCAAGCCCCCTTGCTGTCGCGCGGCGGAAATCAGTCGCCCGTTCTCCTGGAGGTGCTCTTCACGGCGGGAATCATCGACAACGATAAACCGACACCCGTTCCAGTGGTTCCTGTGTTCGGCCTGAAGCAGATCCCCCAACAGCCGTTTCAAAGCCTGAGGCCGGTCACAGGTACGAATCACCAGAGCCTCGACGAGGCCGGTTGCGGGAACAACGGCAGGAACGGCCAGACCGGCCACCCAGTCTTTGGCGCTGATGAAGAATCCATGGCGCAGCAGATGACGCAAGACGCCGGTCAATTCATCCGGCTTGCCGTCTAAAGCTGGGGTGTTGACCAGAATCCACTCCCGATGCCCGGCCAGGGTGCGGAACTCGGTGCAGAGATCGAGTATCCGCAACACATCCCTGGTGACGACAATGCGACGCTCTGGTTGGGTACGTACCAGCAGGACCTTGTCCTTGTCCAACGGATAGAATCTCGCTGGCGCCGCCAGATAACGATCCTCCTCGACTCGGGTGGCGGGTGGTGGAGAGGAGGCCAGATCGAAGTTCCAGGACCAATTTTGCATGGAAGGGGTTCTCTCTGTCCGACCGGTCTTAACGACGCCGGAAGGGTTGGAAAAGACTGGAAATGGCCCGCGCCAAGCGCCAGGAGCGAGAGCCCTTGATGAGGTTCAGCTCCCGGCGCAAGGCCCCGACCTCGGCCCGCAAAGCCGCCAGCGTATCCAGGCCGTCAAGATATTGCCCGCTATCCTTCACTTCCTGGCGATACCAGTGGTAGTAGGACCTATTGATATCACTGGTGGCCCGAGGATGGGGAAACGCCCGTTGCACGTCCGGGCGGGAGCGATACAACAATCGCTGCTCCCTGGTGATACGCTCGCCGTTGTCGAAAAAATCATAGACACAAGGCCGCTGACCCAATTCTCCCTGCCCCATGGCCAGGCACTCCTTGATATACCACTCCCGCAATTCGTACAGGGCCCGACTACCGCCACCGTACTTGTCCAACATGGTCTTCTGGGCGCCGCTGTCGAAACCGGAAAAATGATAGAAGTTCAAGGGTCGATCATTGACCAGAAGGCCGGAGGACAAAGTGCCCGTCACCCGTCGATGGGTGAGGTTCCAGGTGGCGACATTGTATTGGGGATCGCGCAGGATACCGACCTCGCGGAAAAACGCCGGCGCCAGATCCACCCAGCGCTGGTCGGTAAAGAGCCCTTCCGGGATATTGTCATAACAAAAGCTCAAGAGCCGGTCGGCCCACCAGTCGGCGAAACGGCGACCCTCCTCACTGTTTTTCACCCCCAGGAAGCCGAGGTTATAGACTCCATGCCGCAGGCTACAGATCTCATTGTCGAGAATGGAGTCCCGCTCGACCTCGGGTTGAGCCTGATGTGGGGTAAGCAGGAGACTGAAACGCTCGAATTCGCGCCGGAGATCATCGAGCGGGGCGCAGAGGACGATGTCGGGATCGAAATAGAACACCGCCTCCGGCTGGTGGCGACGCAGGATCTCCACCAAGGACGGCCCCTTGACGGCGGTGCATAACTCCACCACCGAATGCATGAAAATCCAGGCTTCCCGCTCTGAAATGGGCAAATCCTCGAGCCGGATCAAAGCGTCGAAGGGCTCTGCCGCCAGATCCAACCCGGGGGGGGGCTGATCCGAGAGGACCAGATGGAAATAGATGTCCGGCTCATACCGTTTTAAGCTGTGGGCCAGTACCCTGGCCTTGGGGAGATAATTGCTCGTGATGCTGGTAAAGGCATGGATCATGGTCAGGGTCCGAGCCAACGGCGAAGGGGCGCAGTGTAGCGCCAACTCCGGCTGGAGTAGACGGTTTCCAGTTCCCGCTCAAGGCGGATGATTTGCTCACGCAGGCGACCGAGTTCCCCCCCTACCTCTTGCAGGCGCTTCCCATAGGCATCGCGCTCTTCGCTTACGTCCGCTAACTGGGAGGAGAACAGGTGCCGGGCTTCCTCCCTCGCCGTCTCCAACGCCCGCACCTCGGCACGCAGACGTTCCAACTCCACCGCCAGGATATCGAGTTGGGGGGCATAGGCATCGCGCTCCCGCGCCACCTCTCGCGCATATTCATCCAGATCGCGATAGCGCTGGGCCAGGGCCTCCAGATCCCCGCGACATTCCGCCAACTCTTGGTGACGCGCGCCGAGCAACGCCAGGGCATCCTCATGCCTGGCCTCAGCCCGCAAAAGATCTACCCGGTAACGATAGAAGCAGAGTGGATCGGCCTGAATAAAGGCGCGGGTAAGCTCGGCGTATTCGGGATGGATCTGATCCAGGCGTTCCCTCGCCTCGCGCCGCAAACGCCCGGCATCGGCAAAGCTGACCGCTCCCTTGTGATAGACGAAGGTATCCGTGGCGATCACATGACGCCAGCCCCGCCGACGGGCCCGCATGCAGAACTCATCCTCCTCGCCATAGCCCGAACGAAATGCCGCCGTATCGAAGAGCCCGACGTCTTTCAGGCAGGCCCGCTTGATGAACATGCAGAAGCCGACAGCCGTAGGGATTTCTTCTATGGCACCGCTATTGGCCTGCCGGAAGCAGTCGTCCAGGGCCTCCAGCGTCCAACCCCGGAGCAACGGGTTATCCTCCAGCATCCGGGGATAACTACAGATGGAGGCGTTATTGGAGAAAGGGGTCACCGTACCTATGGAGGGGTCCCGGTAAGCGGCGGCCAGAAGACGACCAAACCAGCCTTTCGGCACCTGGGTATCGCTATTCAGGAGGAGGACATCCCGCTCTGGATGGAGTTCCATCCCGGTGTTGACCGCCGCGGCAAAACCCTGATTGTGCTCATGGCACAGCAAGCGAAGCCGGCCCGCTGCGGCCAACTCATCCAACCAGGTGGTCAACTCCGGGTGAGGGCTGGCATCGTCGACCACTACCACTTGGATACGGCCATCGATCCCGGAATCGAAAAGCGCCTCCAGGCACTCACGGGTTTCTCCGACACCCCCAAAGACAGGGATTATGACGTCCAGGATTCTCTCCGGCTCCACTACTACCGCCTCTTCCCCTCCGAGAGCGGATTCGGGCAGGACGCCTGAAGGTGAAGACTGGGTATATCCCGTTGCTGAGAACCTCCAACCACTCCACTGGGATGGGGCCAGCCTTGCCTCCAAGCGGGCCTGGGCCGCCTCCAAGGGTTGCAAGCGACTGCGACAGGCCCAGAGTCGGCTGGTGGCCTCGCTTAATTGTTGCCTGGGGGCAGAGAACAGCTCTTCCAGCTCTTTACCAAGCTCTCTCAGCAAGAGGGCATCGCTCACTTCCCCCTGACCATGGGTCCCCAGGAAGGCATACAGCTCCTCCGCACGTCGCAACCAATAGCGGGCCGATGGAGAGGCCCCTTCCTCGGCCTGTTCCGACCTATGATGTCTCAGTTCCCCAGACAGAAACCCCTCAACAACTTCAATCCGGCTTCCCGGTTCCAAGGGCCAGCGAATTCCCAGGCCCCGACCTATGGTTTCCACCACCGACGACCAATCAGCCAAGAGATCGGCATAGGTGACAAAGACCCTCGGCATCCCCCGGCTGTGGCGTTCCGCCTCAAGCACATGCAGCAGCCAGAGCCACAGAGCCTGGACTTGGGCTATCCCATCCCGTCGCTCCAAAGATCTGGCCACCTCGAGCGGGTGTCGCAGTATATGGACGCACAGAGGCTGGATAGCGAGTTGCTCCAATATCTCCCGCCAGACTGGAAGCAAGCGACACAGCCGGGGGTCTTTGAAGGCCCAAAGAGCGGACGAGAAAAACTCCCGTTCTAACCGCTTACGCACAAGCTGTTTTACCGGCTCCAACTCCGGCCGCGCCCACCAGGCCCCTTCCCCCAACAAGAGATCGTTCCAGCGGGCATTGAGAAGATCGAGGAGACGCTCATTCATCTCCACCAGGCCCGCTTCTTCCCAATATCCGCGCCGGTTGTCCTCATCCGCTGGCATCAGATCCGCTCCCAAGGCCACCCCCAGGATATGGAGGATCCCCGTCAGCGCCGAGGTGCCACTACGGTGCATACCGAGCACCAGAATGGCTCTGGAACTCTCCTTGAAGGTCTCACCCAGGGTGCTCATGGCTCGGCCTCTCCATTCCCGTGTGGATCGGATGGGGTCAGATCAACGGCAGGTTCGATCTTGAAATCGACGAGGCCGTTGGAAAAACTTCCATCCGCCGGGAGTACGCGAAACATCAGGGCATCGACCCGGCGGTCCAGATATTCTTCTTTACCCTGGATCACCCCCAGCACCCCGGTATTGGCAAAAAACACCCCCTCATTGAGGTTGCATTGGAATTGGAAATCGACCCTGGCCTTATACCCTGGATGCACCTCGGCTATTCCCCGCCAGGAGGCGGCCGAGGCCCCTCCCCCCAGCTCGAATCCACTCACCGTCTTCAGCAACATACCGAATCGCACATGTTCAACGGCCACGGCAAAGTAAACGTCGTATCTCAATACATAGGTGCGGCCCGAGAGCAGGAGATTCACCCGCCGCCCTTCTTCGTCCTGAATCCAATAGTCCCGGATCTCGGCTCCCCGACTGGGATAACAGATCGTGCTCTTGGGCTCCAGTTGGGGATCATAGCCGGCCAAACGTTCCTGGGCTGGTGGAGAAGCGGGAAGCTCCGGAAGCGGCGCTTGAACCCAAGCCCCCGTACCGCCTCGATCCGACTCCAGCATCTGGGTGCGCAGAGACTCGTAGCGGTCAGCCGGGCAATGCAACAGCTTATGGTACTGGGAAACCACCTCTTTCGGTGTTCCAGCAAGGATCAATTCCCCACGATCCAGAAGGATTGCCCGATCGCAGAGTTCAATCACCTTGTCCGCCGCATGGGAGACAAAGATGATGGTGGTCCCCGCCTCCTGCATCGCCCGGATACGTGAATAACATTTACGCTGAAAGGCCTCGTCCCCGACCGCCAAGGCTTCATCCACCACCAGGATCTCTGGATCGGTATGAATGGCCACGGCAAAGGCCAAACGCACATACATACCGCTGCTGTAAGTCTTGACCGGTCGGTCGACAAAGGCGCTAAGCTCTGAAAATTTCAGGATTTCATCGAAACGCCCCAAAGTCTCCCGGGGAGACAATCCGAGCAGAGCGGCGTTAAGCAGAATGTTCTCCCGCCCGGTGCATTCGGGATCGAATCCGGCCCCAAGCTCCAGCAAGGCGGAAATACGCCCGGCCGTTGCGACCGTCCCAGCGCTCGCTTGCAGTGTGCCGCAAAGAATCTGCAACAGAGTGGACTTACCCGAGCCGTTCCGGCCGACGATGCCGAGCGTTTCCCCGCGTCGGACATCGAAGCTCACGCCCTTCAGGGCGGAAAAACCGCTTTGATGGGCCGATCCTTGAGGAAAGAGGCTTTGGATCAGGCGAGCCCGGGGCGAATCGTACATCTGGTAGATCTTGGACAGGCCCTGCACTCTGAGTGCCAGACCGGCCTGCCGGTCACCAGCGGCTATTGGCTCCACGACCGTCATAGCGACGAAACTCAGATCACGTCGGCAAAACCTGGGCTGAGGCGTTGAAACAGCCTCCATCCAGTCCCCAGGATGATCAGGGAAAACAGTAAAAACAGCCCCAACCCGGACCAATGGGGATCCTGTCCCAACAAGGACAAACCTCGAACCTCCTCGATGACAAAGGCCAGCGGATTCCAGCGCATCCAGTTTTGTACCCACGCAGGCAGGACCTCGCTGGGATAAAACACCGGACTGAGAAATAACAAGGCTTGCATCAGCGGCCCCATGGTATGGGCGAGGTCGCGCACATAGACCCCAAAAGCGGCGAGCATCCAACTCAGTCCCAGCAACAAGAAGGCATAGGGAAGGACGACCAAGGGTAACCAGAGCAGCGTGATATGAAGGGCCCCCGCCGTCACCAAAGAGACCACAGCGAGAATAAACAACCCGATAAAAAAATGGGTGGCGGCCGCCCCTACCTGAACCAAGGGCAATACCCAAAGGGGAAAGACAACCTTTTTCACAAAATTGACATTTCCGGTAACCACCATTGGCGCTCGGATCAGTGGCTCAGACGCAAAATTGAACACCAGGAGACCGGCAAAGAGCATCATGGCAAAGGCGGAGGTGGCAATACCGCCCGCTGGCCCCCAGCGGGCCTGAAACAGTTCCCCGAAGACAAAGGTAAA
>WBZP01002295.1_pt1 | contig 22175 bp, 22 predicted proteins | sample 5204301 | NCBI WGS metagenome assembly WBZP01 (sample SAMN12412401, study PRJNA552823) | activated sludge metagenome | isolation source: activated sludge from nitrification reactor of wastewater treatment plant... | place: USA: Pennsylvania | collected 2017
TGGCTCAGCGGGTGGAATAGGAAGCAAGACGTCGATGGATGAGATTGTCATTACGGGTGGAAATCGGTTGCGTGGAGAAGTCCGGATCAGCGGGGCGAAGAACTCGGCTCTTCCCATTCTGGCCTCGACCATCTTAGGTGGCGGTGAATGTGTCATTACGAACGTCCCCCGGGTGGTCGATGTCCTGACGATGGGGAAACTTCTCGGCATTCTGGGGGCTCAGGTCACCCATGAGGCCAACCGCGCCGTCATTAAAGCAGATGTGATTCATTCCACAGAGGCGCCGTATGACCTGGTGAAAACCATGCGTGCGTCAGTGCTGGTGCTGGGGCCCTTGCTCGCGCGTTGGGGGGAAGCGAAGGTCTCGTTGCCGGGTGGCTGTGCGATTGGTTCGCGACCGGTGAATCTCCATTTAGCCGGGTTGGCAAAATTAGGAGCTGACATTTCGATCGAGCATGGGTATATCACCGCGAGGGCCAAGCGGCTGAAGGGTGCGCGGATTTACTGCGATACCACGACAGTGACCGGGACGGAAAATTTGATGATGGCCGCCTCCCTGGCGGAGGGGACGAGTGTCATCGAAAATGCCGCGAAAGAGCCGGAAATTGTGGATCTGGCCGAGTTCCTGACGAAGCGCGGGGCCCGTATTGCCGGGGCCGGGACGGATGTGCTCACGATTGAAGGAGTGCGAGAGCTGCACGGTGCGGATCATGAGGTGATACCGGATCGCATTGAAGCCGGCACGCACCTCGTTGCCGGGGCGATTACGGATGGAGATGTCACGATTACCCATTGCCGTCCGGTGCATCTTGAAGCGGTCCTGATGAAGTTGCGGGAAGCGGGTGCGGATATTCAGGTTGAGGCCCAGACGGTGCGAATCAGGCGGAATGGACGGCTCAAGGGGACGGACGTCCGAACCTTACCGTTCCCGGGGTTTCCGACGGATATGCAGGCACAGATGGTCGCGTTGATGGCGCTCACGGAAGGCACGAGCGTTGTGACGGAGACGGTATTTGAAAGCCGCTTCATGCATGTGGAAGAGCTACGACGGATGGGCGCGGATATTCGGGTCGAGGGTAATCGCTTGATCGTCACGGGGCGTCCCACGCTGACAGGGGCGCCGGTCATGGCATCGGACCTTCGTGCCAGCGCAGGGCTCATTCTGGCCGGTTTGGCCGCCGAGGGCATGACGGAAGTCCAGCGGGTGTATCACCTCGATCGAGGCTATGAACGTATTGAGGAAAAGCTGCGGGCGGTCGGGGCGAATATCGAACGTCGAAGGGCGAGCCCTATGACAGGAGTCCGTTAGAGGGATCTATGCTGACGATTGCGCTATCGAAGGGGAAGCTGATCGAACCGACGCTGGAGCTGTTTCGCCGGGCCGGCTATGAAAGTGCCGGGTTGGTGGGGGAGAGCAGACGGTTGATTTTTCCTTGTCCTGAGATCGACACCACCTTCCTGGTTGTGCGTCCGAGTGATGTCCCGACCTATGTGGAATACGGGGGGGCTGACGCCGGAATCGTCGGGAAAGACGTGTTGATGGAGCAGGACAGCGACGTCTATGAGCCGTTGGATTTACTGTTTGGAGCGTGTAGAATCTCGGTCGCTGCGCTCCGGGCCGAGGTTGCATGCGATCGGCTTTCATCCAAGGTGCGCGTCGCGACGAAATATCCCAGGATCACCGAGCGCTTTTTCAACCAGCGCGGGGTCCCGGTCGAAATCATCAAGCTGTACGGCTCAATTGAGCTGGCGCCGGTTGTGGGACTGGCAGACCGGATCGTCGATCTCGTCGAGACAGGGAGTACGCTCAAGGCGCACGATCTTGTTGAAGTGGATCTGATTGCCCAGTCGACCGCACGTTTCATCGCAAACCGGGCAAGTCTCAAGCTCAAACATGCACCACTGATGGATATGATTCGCCGACTGCGGAAGGCCGTGGCGGATTCTCAGAAAACACCGGCGATGCCACGGGGCGACGCAGGATTGAAACGAGCCTCCATATCAGCGAAGGACCGCGCATGAAAATTCTCACGCAGGCTGATCGATCGTTTGCCGCGACGGTGAAGAAGGTTGCCTTGCGCGGGGCGGTCCAGAGCAGTGCGGTTGAAAAAACCGTCCGGACGATCCTCCAGGCCGTCCAACGAGGCGGCGATCGCGCTGTCTTGCGCTATACGAAACAGTTTGATCGCGTCGCGCTTAAGGCTGAGGCGCTCAGAGTCTCCCCCGAAGAAGTTAAAGAAGCCTATCACCATATTCGCAAAGACGAAGGCGATGCCCTGCGGTTCGCTGCGCAAAGGGTCACCGCGTTTCACGAGCGCCAGCGCACGAAGACCTGGATGTATCAGGATGACACTGCGACTTTAGGACAAGTCGTGACTCCGGTCGACGCGGTGGGAGTCTATGTTCCGGGCGGCAAAGCGGTCTATCCCTCGTCGGTGCTCATGTGTGCCATTCCGGCCAAAGTTGCCGGCGTTGAGCGGATCGTGATGGTCACGCCGCCTCAGAAGGGGCCTATCAATCCCTATTTGCTGGTGGCGGCTGATATCGCGGGAGTGACGGAGATCTATCGTGTCGGCGGCGTGCAGGCGGTCGCGGCGCTCGCCTATGGTACCAAGACGATTGCGAAGGTCGATAAGATTGTCGGCCCTGGAAATATCTATGTGGCGACGGCGAAGCGCTTGCTCTACGGAACGGTCGGCATCGATATGATTGCGGGGCCGAGTGAATTGCTGGTGGTGGCCGACGCCGATGCGGAGCCGGCCCATGTCGCCGCAGATCTGCTCTGCGAAGCCGAGCATGACGAAGATGCGCAGGTGTTTCTGGTGACGACTTCTGAGCGGTTGGCCAAAGACGTGTCCAAACTAATCGAGAGTCAGTTGAAAGGGCTGCAACGGGAAAAGATCGCCTCAAAGTCGATTGCGCGGCATGCGATGGCTTTTGTCGTGACGACAATGGATGAAGCCATCGACCTGGCGAACGAGATCGCCGCTGAGCACCTGACGCTTTCAGTGGACAATCCCTTCGACTATCTGGAGAAAGTCCGCCACGCGGGGGCTTTATTCCTGGGCCGGTATACACCGCCGTCTGTAGCGGATTACATTGCCGGGCCGAACCACGTGTTGCCGACAGGCGGGTCCGCGCGGTTTTTCTCGGCCTTGTCCGTCCATGACTATGTGAAGACCAGCAATATCGTGCACTACACGAAAGAGGAGCTGAGGAAAGTGAAAGATCATCTGGTGCGCCTCGCGCATATCGAAGGATTCGATGCGCATGCCAAGTCGGCTGAAAGCAGGTTCTCATGAAGACGCGTGGGTCGGCATCCCGGCAGGCCTCGATTCACCGCGCGACCAAAGAAACCGATATTTCCGTCGAGTGGACGATCGACGGCAGTGGGCAAGGCAAGATCGATACTGGTATCCGTTTCTTCGATCATATGCTGGAACTGCTGGCAAAGCACGGGTTCTTCGACCTGACGGTCAAGGCCAAGGGCGACATCGATATCGACGAGCATCATACGGTTGAGGATGTCGGCATCGTCATGGGTAAGGCGTTGCATCAAGCGTTGGGCGAGAAGGCGGGGATCAAGCGCTTCGGGTTTGCCTCGGCGCCGCTCGACGAAACGCTCGCGCAGATCACCGTGGATCTGAGTGGCAGGCCGTATCTGGTCTATAACGTGGCCTTGCCGGATCGGAAGATCAAGGCGTTCGATTTGGGTTTGTTCGAGGACTTTTTTCAGGCCTTCGTGACGCATGGCGGATTGAATCTGCACGTGAATCTCATGTACGGCCGCAACCCGCATCACATCATGGAAGCCATTTTCAAAGGGTTGGCCAAAGCCCTTGATCAGGCCACCATGCCGGAAGAGCGGCTCGCGGGGAAAGTCCTGTCGACAAAGGGAATGCTGTAAGTCAGCGCGAATCCGTAGGCCGAAAGGCGTAAAGGGGGCAGGCTGTCTAGAGCTTGCCCCCTTTTTATTTCAAGAGACAGGAGTGGTAGGATCAGCCTGGTTGCGGTATTGTTACGGCTTTCCTGGAATTGGACGGACTCATGATCGCAATCATTGACTACGGCATGGGAAATTTGCGCAGCGTTCACAAGGCGTTTGAGGCCGTCGGCCATCAAGCGGTGGTGACACGCGATGCGGGCGCGATCAGGAGCGCCAGCCATGTCGTGTTGCCCGGGGTCGGGGCCTTCGGCGATTGCATGGCAAACCTCGAACAGTATGGGCTGGTCGATTCCGTTCGCATGGCGGTTCAATCGGGTAAACCGTTCCTGGGAATTTGTCTGGGGCTGCAGCTACTGTTTACGGAAAGTGAAGAGTTCGGCATGCATAAGGGGTTGGACATCATTCCCGGCAAGGTACGGAGGTTTGCCGCTGATCCCACGTTGAAAGTCCCCCATATGGGGTGGAATCAAGTGGATGTGCAGCGTGCCTGCCCGGTGTTTGCCGGGATCCCGAACGGTGCGAATTGGTATTTTGTCCATTCGTATTTTGTCGATCCTGTCGAGAAACAGATTGCAGCGACGACGACGACCTATGGGATTCCTTTTGTCTCAAGTATTTGGAAGGACAATGTCGTGGCCTGCCAGTTTCATCCTGAGAAGAGCCAGGCTGTTGGCCTGCAACTGATCAAGAATTTCGGGGCCTGGACGTGAGCGCCGCGACTCCTCATATTCGGAGGATAGTCTTGGTGTGTCTGGCCGGAGCTGTTTTGGCCGGGGCGGGGTGCAGCGGGTCGAAGGTGACGACGAAGGCGTCGAATGAGCTGCCGCGCTATCAGGTAAAGACGATGGCTCTAGTCCCGTTCACGACGATAGCCACGCCGCAGGTCCGTGATCAGGGAGATCCGTTCATGTCGACGCCGCAAAGCGTTCGCCGGTCGGATATTTCGGTCGGGGTGCCGTCAAGCGTGGAGCCTCCGCCCCGGCAGACGGTCATCGTACCGGCTGCTGCGGCAGAGAAGGTGACACAGCTCTTCTGGTCCCGGCTTCGGCATCGCACCGGTATCGTCGTCTCATCGCCCGGCGATACGGGGAAGGCCGCGGCCTCCCTTGGCGAAGATCCGCTGAAGACCACGCCCGATATGACGGCGGCGGCAGTGGCCAAGAAACTGAAGCAGGACGCCGCTCTGATCGGGCAGGTGTTGGTCTATCAGGAGCGAGTGGGCAGTCGACTCGGGGCGAACCCTCCAGCCTCTGTCGGGTTTGAGGTCAAAGTGGTGGCAGCGGATGGGCAGGTGTTGTGGGTCGGTAACTACTATGAACGCCAGCGGCCGATGACCGAAGACTTCATGGGGTTCATTCATCGCTGGGCATTCGTCACAGCGGACGAGCTGGCGGAGTACGGTGTGGATGAAGTGTTGAAAGAATTTCCATTCGGATCAGGGGGAGAGAAGTAACGTGCTTGTGATTCCAGCTATCGATTTGAAAGACGGGCGTTGTGTGCGGTTGCGCCAGGGCGATATGGCCGCAGAGACGGTGTACTCGGAGGATGTCCCGGCGGTAGCTCGGAAGTGGCAACAAGGCGGGGCCGGTCTCATTCATGTCGTCGATTTGAACGGCGCGGTTGATGGAGAGCCCAGGAATCTTCCGCAGATCGAAGCGGTGATGAAGACGGTGAGTGTGAAAGTGCAGGTCGGTGGCGGAATTCGCACGATCGAGACGGTGCGGCGCTATCTCAAGGCCGGTGTGTCGCGCGTGGTGCTCGGGACCGCGGCGCTCACGGATCGCGCGTTTCTTGAACAGGCCTGCCGGGAATTCCCGCAGCGCATTCTGCTCGGGCTCGACGCGCGTGACGGCAGGGTGGCGGTGAAGGGGTGGACGTCCGTATCGGACACGAAGGCGATCGATCTGCTCAAAGACCTTGCCGGGCTCGCGATCAGCGCGGTGATCTATACCGACATTTCGCGCGATGGCATGCTGAGCGGGCCCAACATTCCAGCGTTGCAAGAGGTGGTCGAACATTCAGCCTTCCCCGTCATTGCCTCGGGCGGCATCACTCGGGTGGAGGATCTGCAAGCTGTGCATGCGCTCGGTCCTCGCATCGAAGGCGCGATTATTGGCAAGGCGCTGTACGACGGGAAGTTGGATTATGCGGCAGCGGTAGCGGCCTTGGACGCACGATGCTGACGAAACGTATCATCCCTTGCCTTGATGTGAAAGACGGCCGGGTGGTGAAGGGCGTGAGCTTCGTCAATCTTCGTGATGCGGGCGATCCGGTAGAAGTGGCAGCGGTCTATGATCGCGAAGGGGCGGACGAGCTGTGCTTTCTCGATATCACCGCGTCGCACGAAAATCGAAAGACGATTATCGAGGTGGTCGAACAAACCGCCGCGCGCGTGTTCATGCCCGTGACTGTCGGCGGCGGGGTTCGGACGCTTGAGGATATCCGCGCCTTGCTCAATGCCGGCGCCGACAAGGTGAGTATCAATACGGCGGCGGTTCAACGGCCGGAATTTGTGCGAGAGGCGGCGCAGAAATTCGGGACCCAGTGTATCGTCGTCGCGATCGATGCGAAGCGGAGCATCACGCCTGGCCGATGGGAAGTCTTTACGCATGGCGGCCGAAAACCCACCGGGCTCGATGCGGTGGAGTGGGCGAAGCGGATGGAAACCTACGGGGCGGGAGAGATTTTGCTGACGAGCATGGATCAAGACGGCCAGCAAAGCGGCTATGATTTAGGGCTGACGGCGGCGGTGTCAGAAACCGTCTCGATTCCTGTGATCGCGTCAGGCGGAGTGGGCACGCTCGAGCATCTCTATGACGGGTTTACGAAGGGGAAGGCCGACGCGGTGCTGGCTGCCTCGATTTTTCACTTCCGGACGTATACGATTCCGCAGGCCAAAGAATTTTTGCGTGAGAAGGGCGTGCCGGTGCGGCTTGATCAAGCCACACCGGTTGTGTGACATCATGGGACAAGGCGACAGGACACAGTTGTTAAAGTTCGATGAGCAAGGATTGATTCCCGCCGTTGTGCAGGACTGGCTGGACGGAACGGTTCTGATGGTTGGGTATATGAACCAGGATGCGTTGAATCAAACGGTGGTCACCAAAACAGTTCACTTCTGGAGCCGGTCACGCCAGAAGCTCTGGGAAAAGGGCGAAACATCGGGGAATAAACTCCATGTGAAATCCCTATTTGTGGATTGCGATCGCGATACCATTCTCGTGAAAGCGCAAGCGGTCGGGCCGACTTGTCACACGGGAGAGCGAGCCTGTTTTTTTACGGCCATGGACGAGTCTGGCGCAGTGGGCACCGGTAATACAGACGAGGCTGCAGGTGGCATTCTTGAGGCGGTGTTGCGAACGATCGAAACGCGTCGTGCCAATCCACAGCCGGGGTCCTACACGACGAAGCTCTTCGAAGGAGGCCACGACAAGATCCTCAAGAAAGTGGCAGAAGAAGCCGGCGAGGTGCTGCTGGCGTCCAAGGGCGGGAAGAAAGAGGAGATCGTGTACGAGATTGCCGATCTGTTTTTTCATACGCTCATGGTCTTGGGGTATCACGACATCCCCTTATCCGTGATCTATCAAGAATTGGCGAAGCGGTTTGGGAAGTCCGGTCTCAGGATGGAACAATAGCCAGGGAGGGCACGGTGAGTATCTGCATTTTTTGCCGTATCGTCGATGGCAGCATTCCCGCAAAAGTGGTGTATCAGGACGAGCATACATTGGCGTTCGATGACGTCAGCCCTCAGGCGCCTGTTCATACGCTGGTGATTCCCAAACGACATGTTGCGGCGGTACAGGATCTCGGTGAGGCGGATCAAGCCTTGCTCGGTCGCCTGCTCCTCACCTGCCGAAAGGTTGCAGCGGACAAAGGTCTTGCCGAACCGGGTTATCGTATTGTGGCCAATACCGGTCGGGATGGGGGCCAGTCTGTTTTTCACCTGCATTTCCACGTGCTTGGCGGTCGTCACCTCGGCTGGCCTCCGGGCTAGCCGGGCCCCCTTATAATTGACAGGGTTTCAAGCGGTCTGATACCCTGACCAGTCAAAATTTCCGATCATTTACAGGCTAGCTCGTCGGTCGACCTTGACGGGTGCAAAGGAGCCAGGACTCTCGTGGGCCGAGGCCTGATTTCTGACGACATCATCAACCAGATTCGTGACCGGATCGATATCGCGGATATCGTCGGCCATCATGTCTCGCTCACCAGAGCAGGGCAGAATCTGAAGGGATTGTGTCCGTTCCACCAGGAAAAGAGTCCGTCGTTTACGGTGAGCCCGTCACGGCAGATTTTTCATTGTTTCGGCTGTGGGGCCGGCGGCAATGTGTTTGCTTTTTTGACGCGGATTACGGGAGCCAGTTTTCCGGAAGTGGTGCGCGATCTGGGGCGAAAGGTCGGGATCGAAGTTCAGGAGTCGGCCGGGTTCAATCCGCAGGCCGCTCAGTTCGGGCGTATTGAGCAAGTGAACCAGGCGGCGTCTTCGTGGTTTCACAAGAATCTACTGGATGTAAAAGCTGGGGAGCCCGCACGGGCCTATCTTGCGGAGCGGGGCATTGAGCCGGTCACGATGACGCGATTTGCCATCGGTGTGGCATTAGGGGAATGGGAAGGGTTGATCAAGGCATTGACGCATCAAGGGTTTACGTCCAGCGATTTGGCGGCGGCCGGGTTGACCATTGCGCGGGAGCAGGCGGGGAAAGGGGCCACAGGTTTCTATGATCGATTCAGAGCCCGCGTCATGTTTCCGATCGTCGATTTGCGCAAGCGTGTGGTGGGATTCGGCGGACGGACGCTCGGAGACGGCACACCCAAGTATTTGAATTCCCCCGATACGCCGTTATTCAAGAAGGGGCAGACGCTGTTTGCCTTCGATCAGGCGCGCGAGGCGATCGCCCGAACGAAGACCGTGATCGTGGTGGAAGGCTATTTCGATGCGATTGCGTTGCATCAGGCCGGAATCACCCATACCGTAGCCACGCTGGGCACGGCGCTGACGGCGGAGCATATTCAAGCGCTCCGGCGGTTTGCGACAAATGTCGTGTTGTTGTTCGATCCCGATGCCGCCGGTGTGCGAGCGGCGTTGCGAGGGTTGGATTTGTTTGTGAACAGTGGTCTCGGGGTGAAGGTGGTGACGTTGCCGGATGGAGACGATCCTGACACCTATGTTCGGAAAGCCGGAGCAGAGGCGTTTGCGCGGCTCGAGGCGGCGGCTCCAAGCCTGTTAGACTATGCATTGGAGCATAGCGTGAAAGAGGCCGAGTCCGGATCGCTCGAAGGTCGGATCCGCAGTGTGGATGAAATCTTACGCATCCTTCAAAAGAGCGAACATCCGATCGAACGGGAAGAACGGCTGCGAGTGGTTGCGGAGCGTTTGGGCATCAATCAGCAGCGATTGATTGAACGGTATCCGGCGTTGATAGCTGAGCAGCGGAAGACAGCCGGGTCACCGACCCCGTCACCGAAACCCGTCCCGGCTTTCAAGGGCGTTCCCGAGGAGCGGGATCTCGCATTTTTGCTGTTGCAGGGGAAATTGTCTCCGGCGGATATTCGCCGGTTGAAGCCCGAGCTCTTTTCGATCCCGGCCTGCCAGAAGCTCGTGGCCTGTGCGTTGGAGCATTTGGGAGCGGATGGACGCGTTGAAGTGCGAGCGTTCCTTGATGCGGCGATGGACGATCCAGACTGTGGGGCGTTGGCCACCGAATTCTCGCTGCGGGACGACCATTTCGACGATCTCCCGGAGCATATCAAGGGCTGCCTGGATCAGCTGGACCGGAAACGTTCCGAGGCAACCATGCGCGAGCTCATCTCGCGCCTCAAAGGGGCTGAACGTGAAGGACGTTGGGAAGACGTGCAGTCAATCAATCTGCAAGTGAACGAATTGCAAATGCGGAAAGCCGGCACGCCAGTCGCCGGCACAGTCTCATTGGTGAAGGAGTAGTTATGGCGAAGCAAGAGTTGCTCGGCGAGGTGAAGAAACTCATTACGATCGGGAAGGAAAAAGGCTTCCTGACCTACGATGAGCTGAATAACACCCTGCCGGCGGAGGTGGTCTCCTCCGACCAGTTCGGCAGCATCATGACGATGTTCGGCGAATTGGACATTGAGATTGTGGATGCGCCGGATGGCGAGCGGACGCAGAAGCGCACCGAGCGGGGCGAGGCCGCCGACGATGCGGAGGAAGCGGAGACCGAGACTGAGGCGGAGGCAGAGGAAGAAAGCGAAAAGCCGATCGATCTCACGCCCGGTGCATTAAGCCGCACGGACGACCCCGTTCGCCTGTATTTGAAGGAAATGGGCAGTGTGGCCCTGCTGAGTCGCGAAGGGGAAATCGAGATCGCCAAGCGGATCGAAGAGGGGAAGAAGGAAGTGGCGTCGGTGATCTATGGATTGCCGATGACCATCGAGTTTGTGCTGGCGTTGCGGGATCAGCTCAAGGACGGAAAGATCGATGTGCGCGAGATCGTGCCGGTAAAGGAAACCGAAGAGGAGCTCGAAGAGGAGCAGCAGCCGATCGAGCGAGATTATGAAGAGCTGCGCGTGAAGACGCTGGAGGCGTTGAACACGGTCCGGAAAGTTTCGTTGTCGCTGAAGGCCCTCGTCGAGAAGGAAAAAACGATCGGCAACGATCCGGCGAAGCAAAAGCAATACAAGAAGCAATTCGATCTGGCCCGTCAGCAGGTCGTCGACAAAATTGAATCGGTGAATTTGCATGGCGTGCTGAAGGATCGCATGGTGCAGCGGGTGCGCGATCTGGCCGTGCAGTTCCGGATGGCCGAGCGGGAAGTCGCCAGCTGCCAGCGGCGCATTGGAATCGGCGGCGAGGCCGGTGCCGAGCAGCTGAGAAAAATGTGCCGGACGAGGCCGGATTTTCTGGCCGTCAGACGAAAGGCCGGAGTGTCCGAAGAGACCCTCTCGGACATCAAGAAAATCTATCAGGCGGCGAAGGCGCGGATCAAACAGCTGGAAACGGAAGAGGCCTTGGTTCCGGCGGAGGAAATCAAAGATGCTGTGAAGCATCTGGATGTCGCCGAGGATAAGGTCAAGCGCGGGAAAGCGGAGCTGGTTGAGGCCAATTTGCGCCTTGTGGTGAGCATTGCCAAGAAGTATACGAACCGAGGATTGCAGTTTCTGGATCTCATCCAGGAAGGCAATATCGGGTTGATGAAGGCGGTGGATAAGTTTGAGTATCAGCGTGGCTACAAGTTCAGTACCTATGCCACCTGGTGGATCCGGCAGGCGATTACCAGGGCGATTGCGGATCAGGCTCGTACGATTCGCATTCCCGTGCACATGATCGAAACGATCAATAAATTGATCCGGACCTCCCGGCATCTCGTCCAGAAGCTGGGCCGTGAGCCGTTGCCGGAGGAAATCGCCGAGCGGATGGACTTGCCCCTCGACAAGGTCCGGAAGATTCTCAAGATCGCGCGCGAGCCGATTTCTCTGGAGACACCGATCGGGGAAGAAGAAGACAGCCATTTGGGCGATTTTATCGAGGACAAGAAGGCGGTCTCCCCGCTGGAAGCCGCGATCCGGTACGATTTGCAGCGCCAGATCAACAGTGCGCTGGAAACCTTGACCCCGCGCGAAGAAAAAGTCTTGCGCAAGCGGTTTGGGATCGGCGAAGCCACCGACCACACGCTGGAGGAAGTCGGGCAGGATTTTGAAGTGACTCGTGAGCGTATCCGGCAAATCGAGGCAAAAGCACTGCGCAAGTTGCGGCATCCAAGCCGGAGCAAAAAGCTGCGAAGCTTTGTCGAAAGCGTGTAAATCAAGGCCGTCCGTGGGCCATTTGACTCCATTGAGAGGCGCGGCCTAGAATCATCCGACCTGTGTCGGGTGAGCAGAAAGAGCGTGAATCACCGGTTCACCCGATCGGGCCCATAGCTCAGGTGGTTAGAGCGGCTGACTCATAATCAGCTGGTCCTAGGTTCAAGTCCTAGTGGGCCCACCACATCTGGCGTGGCCCGTTGTGCCCCGAGTCGTCTCACTACGAATGTCGCGTGAAGGAGTCCGTTGAGCCAGAAACTGTCCCCCCTGCTCGCCCTGCAAAAACTGGATCTCCGCATTCTGGAGATTACTGAACAGCGTCGGAAAATCCCTGAGCGGCTGAATATCGCCGAAGCGCCGCTTCGAGAGGATACGCAGTTGCTGACCGATGCGAAGGCAGGGGTTGACGCGCTGGTGAAAGAGCGGCGTACGCACGAAAAAGACCTTGAAATCCACGAAGCGCAGACCGAGAAAATGAAGTCGCACGCCGCGAGCTTGAAAACGAACAAGGAGTATCAAGCGCACCTGTTCGAAATTGAGTTGGCAAACAAAAAACGTGGAGAGTTCGAAGAAAAGATCTTGGTCTCAATGGACAAGATCGACCAGCTGCAAGGGACGATCAAAGAGCTGCAGGGGAAAGTGAATGCGGCACAGGCCGTGTTCGCCAAGGAAAAACAAGCGCTCGATGCGACGGACAAGGAGCTCGCCACGGAGCTGGCCCAGCTGGAGGCTGAACAGCGCGCGGCGGCGAAACAGATAGACCCCAATCTGCTTGCGCGCTATACGCACATCAAGCTGTCCCGGAAAGACGGGGCGATTGCTGCCGTGCGTGAAGGAATGTGCGCCGGATGCCGGCTCCAGATCCCGCCGCAGTTGATCGCGCAAGTCAGACGATCCGACGATCTCCACGTATGCCCCTACTGCCGCCGGATGCTCTATTGGGAAGGCGAGATCCCGACCGAATCCGCTTCAGCCTTGAGTGTCGCCAGGAAGAACGACCTGGAAGTCGGCGAGTCAGTTTAAGTAAGTCCTGCCAGTACGGCCTGGGTAGTTTTGAAGTGCAACTTCGCAACATTCCCAAGGCGCTCCTGTCCGTGTTTCTTCATCACCATCCTGGCTGCTAGTTCCACGGTGGATGATGCTCCCTTCGGAAGTGTCGTCCCTACCTCTTCGGATAATCGTTTGAGTCGAATCAAAAACTCTGCGCGCGCGAGGATCGACGCGGCGGCGACGGCTATGTCGGACTCGGCTTTTGGCCGCTGTTCCAGCACGATCATGCGGCCCTTGGCTTGGAGCGCGCTCAGAATCAGCCGCTCATCTCCGAATTGATCCGCGATCGCCCGACCGCACGACACCTTGTCGAGCAGGTTTTCCAGGGCACGGGCGTGGCCCCAGGCCAGTAAGCGATTCAAGTTCTTAATCTTTGCGTACAGTTCATTGTATTTCTGCGGGCCAATGGCGACGATGCTGTGGGGGCAGATGGTTTTGATATCCGGCGCCATGTCGAGGATCCGACCGTCCGAGATCTTCTTGCTGTCCCGCACGTGCATGAGGGCAAGCTCGCCTTGGGTGACGGCGTCCACAAAGACGGCGGCAATGACGAGCGGGCCGAAGTAGTCGCCTTTTCCCGATTCGTCGATGCCGATACGTTCGACCGATGTATGGGTAACTGCCACTACGTGCTCCCGGTAGAAATTTTATCGAGGGCGCGGTAATCTAACGAATCGAAGCGGGGCGGTCAATTGAATCGCACACCTGTTCGACGAGTGATGCTCAAGGGAGAGTCTATGATAGCCAGGGTACGGAACATTCGACAGGTCGTGATCGGAGCGCTGCTGGGCACATTGTTGGGGATCGGCGGATGTGAAACCAATCCCTACACGGGTCGCTCGCAGTTGCTCATGACATCGGTTGAGCAGGAAAATCAGATGGGTGCGCAAGCCTACAGCCAGGTGAAGAGTGACCCGAAGATGCGGCCGTCGCAGGATCCGCGCGAGGTTGAACCGGTGAAGCGTGTGGCGGCGCGGATTATTGAAGCGGCCAAACGGTCGAAGTACGGCGAGATGGCCCAGCAGTTTCAGTGGGAAGTGACCGTGATTAAAGACGATAAGACGCTGAATGCCTTTGCGCTGCCGGGTGGAAAGATGGCGGTCTATACAGGAATCTTTTCGGTTGCCAAGACGGAGGCTGGTCTTGCCGCGGTGATGGGCCATGAAGTGGTTCATGCCCTGGCGCGCCATGGCGCCGAGCGAATGAGTCAGGGACAATTGACGAACGCCGCCCTGCAGGTGGCAGGAGCAGCAGCCGGCGCCAGCGGCGGCGGTGGCTTGATGTCGCAAGCGGCGATGGCCGCGCTCGGTGTCGGCGCCCAGGTCGGGGTCTTGTTGCCGTTTAGCCGAAAGCACGAGTCTGAGGCCGACTATATCGGGATCCTCCTGGCGGCGGACGCAGGATATGATCCGCGGGAGTCGGTAGGGTTGTGGGAGCGGATGGCACAGGTGTCAGGAGGCGGTGGTCCTGCCGAATTTATGTCTACTCATCCGGGGCACGAGACGCGCATTGAACAGTTGAAACAATGGATGCCTGAAGCCATGGCCATTTATCAGACGCGACAGCCGGTTCCCGCAATGGCCTTACCGTCGGTACCGTAGCGCGTCGTTTTCTGTTGTGACCGTGCCCTTGAAAGCCGGGGCGCCCAGTCCTTATAGTGCAAGGGCGCGAGAGAGGAGACTGGGTGATCGCTCGGCACCTTGTGTGCCGGGAGGAAAGTCCGGACTCCATGGGCGGGGCGCTGGGTAACTCCCAGGCGGAGCAATCCGACACCTGCACCACAGAAAACAAACCGCCGATGGCCAAGGCGACGGGATCTTATCTAGTCGCTACGGATCAGGTAAGGGTGAAACGGCGGGGTAAGAGCCCACCGCAGGGATGGTGACATCGCTGGCACGGTAAGCGTCGCCCGGTGCAAGGCCAAATAGGAAGACACGTGTGGCGCTCGCAAGGGCGCGGCGCAACGACTGGCCCGGTCGAGGTCTTCGGGTAGGTCGCTCGAGGTTCGGGGTAACTCGAATCCCAGAGAAATGATCACCCAGGCATGGACTCCGGTTCATGCGGGACAGAATCCGGCTTATAGGTTTCCTCGCTCGCGCTTTTTTCTGTTCTTCGGTCGCGCGGTTCCATCTTGGCTATCCCGATGTTGAGATGGGCAGAGCCGCAAGCCGGCTCTTGACCCTCATCTGGCGTGGTGTTAGGATCTCGCATTCTTTCCTATTGATATTGCACAAATTTCCGTGTGGATTGGCCAGAGGTTCTATGCTGGCCATTTCGTGAAGGGCTGCACGTTCTTGAAAACAGTACTCCGGGCATCCGGGGGAGGGAAACGATATGAAGCTCAACGGGTCTGAGATATTAATCGAGTGTCTCAAGCGGGAGGGGGTCAAAACGATCTTCGCGCTTCCCGGTGGCGTGGTCCTCAAGATTTTCGACATGCTCCATCAGCAGAAAGACTTAGACGTCATCTTGACGCGGCATGAACAGGGTGCCGGCCACATGGCCGAGGGTTATGCCAAGGCGACGGGGAAAGCGGGCGTGTGCCTGGTGACGTCAGGCCCCGGTATGACCAATGTCATTACCGCCTTGGCTGATGCCTATATGGACTCCGTTCCGTTGGTCTGTTTCAGCGGTCAGGTGCCTACGAGTCTGATCGGCAACGATGCGTTTCAGGAGGCCGACAACATTGGGCTCAGCCGACCTTGCACGAAGTACAACTTTCTCGTGAAGGATGTAAACGATCTTGCGATGACCATCAAGGAAGCGTTTTACATCGCGACGACAGGCCGGCCAGGCCCTGTCCTTGTCGATATCCCTAAAGACGTATCGATGGCCACAACGGAATTCGTCTACCCCACCTCTGTCTCAATTCGCGGGTATAACCCGACGTATGACGGCAACAAGTGGCAGATCAAGCAGGCGGCTGAAGCCATCATGAAGGCCAAGAAGCCGATTCTCTACGTCGGTGGTGGCGTGGTGTTTTCAGGCGCTTCGGCTGAATTGATCGAGCTGGCGGAACTGACGCAGATCCCGGTCGATATGACCCTCATGGGGCTTGGGGCATTCCCGGGGGAACACCAGTTGTCCTTGGGCATGCTGGGCATGCACGGCACCTATCAGGCCAACATGGCGATGCACTATTCTGATCTCGTGATCGCGATCGGGGCACGCTTTGATGACCGGGTGACGGGGAAGGTGTCGGAGTTCTGTCCCCATGCCAAGGTCATTCATGTCGATATCGATCCGACGTCGATCAGAAAGAACATCCACGTCGATATTCCGATCGTCGGTGACTGCAAGACCGTCCTGCGCGAGTTGAATCAGATTCTCCGCGCATCGGTCAACGGGGAACAGAAGGAATTACGGAAACCCTGGTGGAAGCAGATTCGGGAATGGGAAGCCGCTCACCCGTTGTCGTACCAGCAGGATGCGGATGGACCGATCAAGCCGCAGTATGTGGTGAAGCGCCTGTACGAACTCACCAAGGACCGTGACCCGATTGTCTCAACCGATGTGGGCCAGCATCAGATGTGGGCCGCGCAATATTTTAAGCTGGCCAAGCCGAATCGCTGGTTGACGTCCGGCGGATTGGGGACGATGGGCTTTGGTTTTCCCGCGGCGATGGGGGCTCAGGCGGCATTTCCCGGACGGTTAGTGCTCTGCATTGCAGGGGACGGCAGCATTCAGATGAATATGCAGGAGATGGCCACTGCCGTGGTGAGCAAGCTTCCCGTGAAGATCATTGTCTTGAATAACCGGTTCCATGGCATGGTGCGGCAGTGGCAGGACTTGTTCTACCAGGGCCGCTATGCATCCAGCGATCTTGAGAATACCCCGGACTTTGTGAAGTTGGCGGAAGCCTATGGGGCCGTCGGACTGCGGGCGAACAAGGTGGGTGATCTTGATGCGGTGCTCAAGGAAGCCATCGCGGTGAACGGGCCGGTGATTGTAGATGTGCCGACGTATCGTTTTGAAAACGTGTATCCGATGATTCCGGCCGGAGGGTGTAACCACGAGATGATTTTGGAGGATCCGCCGGAGTTGAAAACAAAGCAGGCAGGCACGTCCAAAGTGACGCCGGACGGTACCGATACCGTCCTGACCGCGTAAGGTACTCGAATATGGAACACATTATTTCCGTCACGGTCGAAAATAAATTTGGAGTGTTGTCCCGTGTCGCCGGGCTGTTCAGCGGCCGGGGATTCAATATCGAGAGTTTGTCGGTAGCGCCGACGCTGGATCCTTCGATGTCGCAGATGACGATTGTGACCTCGGGCGACGATCGCATCATCGAGCAGATTGTGAAGCATCTCAATAAGCTCATCGACGTGATCAAGGTCGTCGATTTGAACGAGAGCGAGTTTGTGTCGCGCGAGACGGCCTTGATCAAGGTACATACCAAGGCTGAGGATCGTGCTGAAGCGCTCAGGATCGCAGATATTTTCCGGGCCAACGTCATCGATTCGACGCCGGCTACGTATACGATCGAAGTCACCGGCGATCCGAAAAAGATCGAAGCGATCATCAATCTGTTGCAGCCGCTCGGGATTAAGGAATTAACTCGAACCGGGCGGGTGGCCGTGGCCCGGGAGCCGATTCGAGCCAGTGCGGTGCAGCCCAAGAAAGTGGCGCGCGAGTAGTCCAGAGTTCACGGTCATATCTATTTCTGAAACAGGGCGTTCCTGAGGAGTTCATGATGAAGATTTATTACGACAAAGATGCCGACATTCAGCAGATTCGCAATAAGAAAGTGGCCGTGATCGGCTATGGCAGCCAGGGTCACGCGCACGCCCTCAATATGAAGGAGAGCGGCGTCAATGTGGTGATCGGTGTGCGTGAAGGTGCGTCCTGGAAAAAGGCGGAGCAGAGCGGGCTCAAAGTCATGCCGGTCGCCGATGCCGTTAAGGCCTCCGATGTGGTGATGATCCTGGCGCCCGATGAAATGCAGGCCGTGATCTATCGCCAGGATATTGCGCCGAACCTGAAGCCCGGTTCATATCTCGCGTTCGGGCACGGGTTCAACATTCATTTCGGCCAGATTGTGCCTCCGGCGGATATCAACGTGTTTATGGTCGCTCCCAAAGGGCCGGGGCACCTGGTTCGTTCGGAGTATACGAAAGGCAGCGGGGTGCCGTGTTTGCTCGCCGTTCATCAGGATCCGAGCGGGACGACGCGGCAGGTGGGCTTGGCCTATGCCAGTGCCGTCGGCGGCGGCCGTGCAGGCATCATCGAAACCAATTTCCGCGAGGAAACTGAAACGGATCTCTTCGGTGAGCAGGCGGTGTTGTGCGGTGGGCTGACGTCGCTGATTCAGGCGGGCTACGAAACGTTGACGGAAGCCGGTTATTCGCCGGAGATGGCCTATTTTGAATGTCTCCATGAGGTCAAGTTGATCGTCGATCTGATCTATCAGGGCGGCATTGCCAACATGCGGTACTCGATCAGCACCACGGCCAAGTACGGGGATATCACCCGCGGGCCCAGAGTGGTGACCGAACAGACGAAGCAGGAAATGAAAAAGATCCTCGGTGAAATTCAGACCGGTCAGTTTGCCAAAGAGTGGGTGCTCGAGAATCAAGCCAATCGTCCCGTCTATAATGCGTTGCTTGCCAAAGGCGAAGCGCATCCCATCGAGGCCGTGGGGGCCAAGCTCCGGGCGATGATGCCCTGGCTGAAGAAAGATCAGCTGGTCGACAAGACCAAAAATTAGAAGGGGCGAGCCCTGTGGCTGATCGTGCCGTCGGTGTCCCGTTTGCCAAAGAAGGATTTCCCTTCATTGGGGCGGCAGCGGGCGTGACACTTTTTTCTGGTTGGTTGGGGTGGATGCCGGTTGCCGCGGTGGCAGCTGGCCTGACACTGTTCGTGTCGTGGTTTTTTCGCAATCCCGCGCGGGTGATTCCGGAAGGCCCTGGACTGATCGTGGCGCCCGGCGACGGGAAAGTCATTGCCATCGAAGAAGAGTTCGAGCCTCGCTACCTCAAGGACCGCAGCCTCCGGGTCACGATCTTTCTGAACGTGTTCGACGTGCACATCAACCGGATTCCCTGCGAAGGGGTCATCGAAGACGTCCAGTATCAGCCGGGGTTATTTTTGATCGCCAGCAAGCCGGAGGCGACGGTCAAGAACGAACAGAACGCGCTGATGATCACTACGGTCAACGGGGCGAAGGTATTGTGCGTGCAGGTGGCGGGGCTTATCGCCCGGCGGATCGTCTGCTGGGTGTCCCCCAAGGAACGGGCGAAGCTGGGAGAGCGGTTTGGTTTAATCCGGTTCGGCTCGCGGATGGACACATTTCTTCCGATCGGGACAAAGCTCAGAGTGGCCGTGGGAGATCGCGTGAAAGGCGGCGCAACCATCCTGGGAGAGCTACGATGAAGACACCTGGCTTGCGACAATCGTTGGGGAAGGAAGCGCGAAAGCGTCAGGCGATGCATCTGATTCCCAATCTCTTCACGACGGGGAATCTGTTCTGCGGCGTCTATGCCATCCTCTCCGTCTTCAATGCCAATTATATGGCTGCGGCGATTGCGATTCTGGTTGCGATGATTTTCGACGTGCTGGACGGGAAGTCTGCCCGTTTGACCAACAGTACGAGTCATTTCGGATTGGAATATGACTCCCTGTCGGATGTGGTGTCGTTCGGTGTCGCTCCGGGCCTCCTGATCTACTCCTGGGCGTTGAGCGGGCAGGGCATGTTTGGTGTCGCGGTGATGTTTGCCTATGTCGCGATGGGGGCGGTCCGGCTTGCGCGGTTCAATTCAACGGTCGCGCTGGCTGACAGCAAATACTTCACCGGGTTGGCGATTCCTGCGGCTGCCGGGGTGGTCGCGTCGCTGGTGATTCTGGACCATCACATTATCCGGATGGGCGCGGAGGTGAAGCCGGTCTTAGTGCTGATCATCACCCTCGCCCTTTCGTTCCTGATGGTCAGTACCGTGAAGTACCGCAGCTTCAAGGATATGAAGTTCAAAGGCCGCCAGCAGATTACCTATCTCGTCTGGGGTATTCTTGCGCTCATGATGATTGCGGCCTGGCCTGAGGTGATGCTGTTTGTGGTATTTTCGGGCTATGCGTTGATGGGGCCGACCGAACGAGTGTTCTGGTTGATGGCAAAAGCCGTTGGGAAGAAACCTCTTTCCAAGTCTGACCAGCCTGTGATAGAACCCAAATCGTAAGGCGACGACGAGGAGTAGTACGCGAGCCGCACAGATTTGAGAGAGCCGGCGGGTGGTGCAAGCCGGTCTGTGTATCGCCGAACTCGCCTCTGAGCCGAATCCGTGAACCCCGAGTAATGGATTCCGCTTCGCTCCCGTAAGGGGCCAATGAAGGGCGATGGATGACCGGATGTCATTCGTTGCCGAACCAGGGTGGTACCACGAAGCGCGCGAAGCCTTCGTCCCTGACCGTAATGGGGGGCGAAGGCTTTTTCTATTTGAGGCTGCTGAAAAAGCTCCCCTGCAGTGTTCTCGGTCGATCGACCCCTTCGGCGTACTGCGGCAGTACGCCTTGGGGATCGCCCTCTCTGCGGCCTTGCCCGTGGAGCGGCGCATCTCGGCGCGCCGGGGCTGAGTGGGTGAGAACGGGGGGGGGCTGTTTGAGCATCCTGATGGAAGCGTGAGGGAGGAGAAACCATGGAACGGATGATTCGCATTTTCGATACGACATTGCGCGATGGTGAGCAGTCGCCTGGCGCCAGCATGAACGTGGAAGAGAAAGTCATGGTGGCGAAGCAGCTGGCGCGGCTCGGCGTCGATATCATCGAAGCCGGCTTTGCCTACAGTTCGCCCGGTGATTTTGAGGCGGTCCGCCGGATTGCGTTGGAGGTCGAGGGGCCGACGGTCTGTAGTCTCGCGCGGGCTCGTCCGGAAGACATCGATCGGGCCTGGGAGGCGCTCAAGGGGGCGCCGAAGGCCAGGATTCATACGTTCCTCTCGACGTCCGACATCCATCTGAAGCATCAGTTCAGGATGACGCGGGAAGAAGCCAAGAAACGGGCAGTTGAGATGGTGCAACGTGCACGCGGTTATATGGCCGACGTGGAATTCTCCTTGATGGATGCGAGCCGCTCGGACCAATCCTATGTCTATGAGGTCATTGAAGCGGTGATTGCGGCCGGGGCGGGAACGATCAATATTCCCGATACGGTCGGCTATGCCGTGCCTCAAGAGTTCGGTGCGTTGATCAAAGGGATTTTCGACAAAGTCCCCAATGCCAAGCAGGCGGTCATTTCAGTCCATTGCCACAATGACCTGGGTGTCGCCGTCGCGAACAGTTTGGCAGCGATCGTCAACGGGGCAGGCCAGGTGGAGTGCACGATCAACGGGATCGGCGAACGGGCCGGCAACACGTCGCTGGAAGAAATCGTCATGGGGCTCCGGACCCGGAAGGACTTTTATCAGGCCGATACCGGCATCCGGACGGAGGAGATCGCCAAGACGAGCCGGTTGGTGAGTAAGATTACCGGCATGGTCGTGCAGCCGAACAAGGCCATCGTCGGCGCGAATGCGTTTGCCCACACGTCCGGGATTCACCAGGACGGGTTATTGAAGGATAAGACCACGTACGAAATCATGCGGCCGGAATCGATCGGATTGATCGAGAGCAAGATGGTCATGGGCAAGTTGTCCGGGCGTCACGCATTCCGGCAGCGATTGGAAGATTTGGGGTACAAGCTCAGCGAGGAAGAGCTTAACCACGCCTTTGAGCGTTTCAAGAAGCTGGCCGATCAGAAGAAGGAAATTTTCGAGGAAGATTTGGAAGTAATCGTATCGGAAGAGTTGGCCAAGATGACCGAGCGGATTGTGTTGAAGTCGTTCCATGTCGAAAGCGGTACGAGTCTTGTGCCGACGGCGACGGTGGAATTGAACATTGACGGTCAGGTGATCAAGGAATCAGGCACCGGCGACGGGCCGGTCGATGCGGTCTATCGGACGATTGCGGCGATCACGAAGACGAAGAGTAAGCTGTTGATGTTCGGGGTCAACGCCATTACGGGCGGGACAGACGCCCAGGGAGAAGTCTCCGTGCGCGTGGAGGAAGACGGCCGCACGGTCTCAGGTCATGGAGCCGATACGGATATCATCATGGCTGCGGCTCGGGCCTACCTCAATGCGTTGAATCGACTCGCGTATATGGCCTCGAAGCAGGCGGAGGGGGAGCAGAAAGTCCGCTTGATTTGACCGTTCCCGCCACGCTAGAGTGACGGCCCCTGGTGTCTGCAAGTGGCGGTTGGCCTCGTTGCGGACAGGTGGGGGCGGTCTCCCATGCTCAAGCGCACTCTCTTGGAATGCCCCGAATTTCTTGCCGGAGACCACACGGTTCTTCGCGAACTGTTGCATCCGGCCAAGCAGTCGGTGCAGCTGGGTTATAGTCTTGCGCATGGCCGATTGGCTCCCGGCCGCCGGTC
>WBZP01002296.1_pt1 | contig 22173 bp, 18 predicted proteins | sample 5204301 | NCBI WGS metagenome assembly WBZP01 (sample SAMN12412401, study PRJNA552823) | activated sludge metagenome | isolation source: activated sludge from nitrification reactor of wastewater treatment plant... | place: USA: Pennsylvania | collected 2017
CCTGTAACAGTTTCGTTCGGTTCATCGGGTACCTCCTCGGCACCCACTACACCGGACAGATCACGTGCTACAACACCGGACAGTTTATTTGCTCCCTACAATGGTTGCAGCCAGCTCTCACCACAACCTGGATTCTATGGCACAATCAATTACTTGGCTTGGTACCCGAGGTTCGCTCAGGGTGTTTGAGGGAGAAGCATGAACCGGCCTCGACAGGAAAATCCGCCGTTGCCCGACCGCTGGTGGTTGGTGGCCTTGGTGTCCGCCATGGTGGCTGTGGCGGCCGCCATAACGATGCTCTACTTGCCGGAACGCTGGTCCTGGCTTGTGCTGCTCGCCTTGGTGGTATTCGTCTTCACCTATTGGTTGCATCCGGCGCTATGGTACCGACGGCGGGCTGAAGCAGCCTTCGCCATCGCTGTTGTTACCACTCTCACCCCAGGGCTGGATGCCTTTGTTCATTGGGGGCCCGGCACGCTAGCCAGCCTGGTCATCGACACCGGCTGGCCGGCGACGGTCTTTCCCTGGCTGGCCGCCATTGGCTTCGGCTGGCTCGATTATCTCAGTCGCCGACCCTTGGCCGCGGCCGTATCACCATCCAGTGGCGCACAGCCAATCCATCAACAAACGACCGCTGTGGCCGGTCCCATAATTGCGCAAAGGGTCGATCTGACTATCCACCAGGCTCCGGTAAGCCATGCGGAAATACCAGCCTCCCCGGCATCGCCTGCCCAAGCGATACCCAGAACTCATTATGACCTCTCCCGCATCCTCAAATACGCCCCCGCCAAACTCATCGGCCGGGAGGCCGAAATCAAGCTCCTCAACGACGCCTGGACCAAGGTGCAAAATGGCGAGCCGGGTCGACCCCGCATCCTCAGCTTCGTCGCCCTCGGTGGCGAGGGCAAAACCGCCCTCATCGCCAAGTGGGTCGCCGAACTCGCCGCCCAGGACTGGCCGGGGTGCGACGCCGCCTTCGCGTGGAGCTTCTACAGCCAGGGCATGCGCGAGCAAGTGGCCGCCTCCTCCGACCTGTTTCTCAAGGAAGCCCTCAGCTTCTTCGGCGACGACGCGGACAAGGCTTTCGCCGCCAGCCCCGCCGGCGCGTTCGAGAAAGGCCAGCGCCTCGCCCGCATCGTGGGCCAGCGGCGCGGCCTGCTCATCCTCGACGGCCTCGAGCCGCTGCAATACGCGCCCACCTCGCCCACACCCGGCCAGCTCAAGGACTCCGGGCTAGCCGCGCTACTCAAGGGACTGGCCGCCGCCAGCCACGGCCTGTGTGTCGTCACCACCCGCTATTCGCTGCCGGACCTGAAGGCGTTCTGGCCTGCTCCCCCCTCGCCCGCTGGGAGAGGGGCCGGGGGTGAGGGCACCGCGCCGGAGGTGAAGCTGCTGCGCCTCTCCCGCGACGCCGGCGTGCATCTGCTCAAAACCCTCGGCGTGAAGGGCACGGCGAAGGAATTCGCGACGCTGGTCGAAGACGTGAAAGGCCACGCGCTCACGCTGACCCTGCTGGGCGGCTTCCTGAGCCGCGCCTTCCACGGCGACATCCGCCAGCGCGACCGCGTCAAGTTCGAGAAAGCCGACGAGAAGATGGACGGCGGACACGCCTTCCGCACCATGGCCGCCTACGAGCAATGGCTCTTGCGCGACGGCGGCGAGGAAGGCCGGCGCGAAGTGGCCGTGCTGCGGCTCATGGGCCTGTTCGACCGGCCCGCCGACGCCGGTTGCCTCGCGGCTCTGCGTAGCGAAACCATCCCCGGGCTCACCGAACCGCTTGCCGGGCTGGCCGACGACGATTGGGAATTCTGCCTCAGCGGTCTCGAAGCCGCGAAACTGCTCACAGTGAACCGCGACGCGGCCGGTGCGCTCGTCTCGCTCGATGCGCATCCGCACCTGCGCGAGTATTTCGCGAAGCAACTCCGCGAGCAGAAACCCGACGCCTGGCGCGCGGCCCACCGGCGGCTCTACGAACACCTCTGCGCGAACACACAGGAAGGCGACCAGCCCGGGCTCGAAGACCTCCAGCCGCTCTACCAAGCCGTGGCCCACGGCTGCCAAGCGGGGTTGCCGCAGGTGGCGTGTGACGACGTTTACTTCGCTCGGATCAAACGGCGGCAAGAGAACTACAGCACGGCGAAATTGGGGGCGTTCGGCGCTGACTTGGGCGCGGCGGCTTGCTTCTTTGATGCACCCTGGAGTCGAGTCTCTTCCGAACTGACAGCGCCCGATCAAGCTTGGCTGCTGAACCAAGCCGCTTTCCGTCTCCGCGCGTTGGGGCGTTTGACTGAGTCCCTCGAACCGATGCGGGCAGCGATGCAAATGGAGGCGGACGAAGAGCACTGGAAGAACGCTGCCATTGGTGCGAGCAACCTGAGCGAGCTGGAGCTGACGCTGGGCGGGGTGGCCGGGGCGGTGGGGGACGCCTCGCGTAGCGTGACCTACGCCGACCGTAGCGGCGATGCGTTTCAGCGGATGGGCAAGCGCACGACCCACGCCGACGCCCTGCACCAGGCGGGCCGCCGGGCCGAGGCGGAGACGCGCTTCCGCGAGGCCGAGCAAATGCAGAAGGACGACCAACCCGACTACCCGCGGCTCTACTCGCTACGCGGCTTCCGGTATTGCGACCTGCTCCTCGCCGCCCCCGAGCGCGCCGCGTGGCAGGCTTTACTCTCTCACCCCCTCCCCACCTCCCCCTTGGCAAGGGGGAGGAACATAGCGACCTCCCCCTTAGTAAGGGGGAGGCAGGGTGGGGGTCTCCCGGCGGGAGAGGAAAACTTGGACGCCTGCCGCGCCGTCTCCCAGCGCGCGGCGCAGACGCTCAAGTGGGCGCAACAACATCTCGGCCTTCTCGACCTCGCCCTCGACCACCTCACGCTGGGCCGCGCCGCGCTCTACGCGGCGATTCTGGACCACTCTCCACTCTCCACTCTCCACTTGTCACTCTGCACTCGAAAACGCCGTGGCCGGCCTCCGCCACGCCAATCGTAGCGACTACCTTCCCCGCGGCCTCCTCACCCGCGCCTGGCTGCGCTTTCTCGACCCTTCGACGGATTCGGCAAGCCCTTCGACAGGCTCAGGGCGAACGGCACTTGAAGGTGCCCAAGAGGATTTGGACGAAGCCTGGGAAATCGCCGAGCGCGGGCCGATGCGGCTGTTCATGGCGGATATCCACCTCCACCGCGCCCGCCTCTTCTTCCGCGAAGAAAAATACCCCTGGACCGGCCCCCAGGCCGATCTCGCCGCCGCCCGTCGGTTGATCGAGCAATGCGGCTATGGGCGGCGCCGGGAGGAATTGGCAGACGCCGAAGCCGCGCTGGTAGGCTGGTGATGAGCGGAGCGAATCCCAGCTCCTGGCTGCGGGCCTCCGGAGGCTTTCCTTTGGTGGCACAACAGCAGCTGACCGATCCGGAAGGCCCAGATCGGCTCCGGGGCCAGGGGTGTTTGGAGCCGATTTCGTTCTCTTTCGGGAAACAATAAGACCATTATTGATTTTATTGTTCTCTCTAATGGAACAAAAAGGCGCATCTTCGGGCGATGCCCTCACCACCTATCAGTTTTGGCAGAAAGGGTTCCTCAGCCTCTTCCCCGTTGGAAAAAGATGGAGAGGGGGATTTTCTGGCCTGAAGCCCTGCGGCCAGGATGGTTTCGTCAGAGATTTTGCCGCTGTGAACCCCCATCAAGCCCCCCTTCTCAAGGGGGAAAACAAACTGATAGGTGGCAAGGGCGATGCCCCTTTGCCCCCTGGAGAGCATCCTGGGCGGGCAGGATCGAAGGTATCGAAAAACCTGGGTGAGGTTTTGTGGGAGGCGAGGAGTCGGGACCTGGCATCGAGCCCGTCCCTCTGGCTCATCCTGGAGGCTCGCCAGCGTCCACGTGAAGTGCAGGCCATCGCCTATGAGAAAGGGCTGATCCCCTATTTTCCCGCGGATCGGCAGGCTGAATAACTGTCCACCCGGGTCATGGTTGGTTCGTCCCTATCAAGGCCCGGATCTGGCTCAGGCGGCCGTCGATCTCTTGCTGCATGCTGGCCAGCCAGGCCTGGCGCAGGTTCTCGCGCTCGATATCCAGCAGGTGATGCATCTCCGCTTCGAATTCCTGTCGGGAGAGGGCGGCATCGGCCCGGCTGAGCAGATAGTCGATGCTGAGGAAACCGGCGATGGTGACGGCCAGACTGGTGAAGCTGCCCAGGAGGGCCATTTCCCCGGCGCCGGCCAGGCTCTCGCCGGCGGCGGTGACGGCCGCCGCGACCGGGGGCCGAATCGTCAGACGAGTCACCAGCGGACGCACCATGCGTGTCTTGATGGGGCTGGTCGCGTTGTCGAAGACCCGCTGCAAGGCTGCGTCGGTCTCGGCGGTGTTTCCCAAGGGGGGGACGGCTTCGGCGAGGGTCGGCGGCTCCTGGCCCTGGAGCAGGGCGATCGTGCGCAGGCTGTCCTGTGCCAGGACCTCCAGGGCGGAACCGATATCCGTCGACCAGCGATCCTGGGCGCTGTGCAGAGCCGCCAGCCCACCGCTGGGACGCAGCACCAGTTCGTCGAACCTGGCGGCGATGAGGTCGTCCCAGGAGGCGCCGAATTGCTGTAGCCGGGGTGATTCGGAAAAGGGCAGGGTCAGGGCGGTGACCGCGCCGCGGCGCAGCAGCGCATAGCTGGTGCGCCACTGGAAGGCCCAGTCGGTGAATTCGGTGAGACGTTGATGGTAGTCGCTGAACAGGGGGTTCAGGGTATTGTCGAGGCGCTCGGCGGCCAGACCGGCCAGCAGGTCGGCGTCCCGTTTCAACATGGTGTCGAAGTGGAGGTGGAGCGCGGCTCCTGAGGGAGGTGGTGGGGAAGCCTGAATCGCCGGGGTGTTCGACCGTCCCCAGGTCCCCGCCAGCAGCAGCAGGACCACCCCCAGGAAAGGCAGCGGGCTGAATCGCCAGGGCGGATGAACATATTGCCGCAGTCGCTCGAGCATGGGAAACGCAGCCGTCCCTCGGGGGTGTCGGCGGACGCCGGGTCGTTCAGTAGCGGTGATAACGCAACAGGCTCAGGGACTTTGACAAGTCGACTTGAGGGGTATCCTGGGAAGGCGGTAGCGGTTTGAGCGAAAGCTGGGCCTCGGGCAGGGGGGAGAGCACCAGGTGCACCCGGTCGATCTTGTAGCCGCCGTTTTCGGAGGCTTCCAACAGCATGAGGATGACCGAGCGTTGCAGCCCCTCCATGAGACCGCCGCCGGTCCGCGCCAGCTCGTCCATCCGTCGTTGCAGCCATTCCCGGTCGGCATCGGACAACTCCCGGGCCAGGCGAAAGGAGGCCGAAACCTTGGGAATCAGGCTGGCGGTGACCTGGACATCATCCAATTCGTAGCCCGCATCGACCAGCAGGGTCCAGAAAAGGGTTTCCCCGGCGTGAATACGACGGGCCACGTCCGTGGGGGAGGGGGGAAGAAATATCTGTGTCAGGGCGGTGAAAAACGCCTTCACACTGGACCAGAATCGTCCGGCCCGTTCCTCGACGGTGTAGATAACGCCTGTGGTATCCGTCACCTCGTTGGGCCAGGCCAGGCTGTGCCACAGCAGGACGCAGGCCAGGAATCCGGCCTTGGCGGCCTTGTTCGTCCAATCCATATCGCTTCCTCTTATCTCACCATGGGTCGCAGCAACAACCCATCGAGGCGTTGCCGCACCCGCTCCGCCGGGGGGGGCAGGATCAATCCCAGCCGATCGAAGATACCACCGGGTTCCAGGGCCTGTTCCCCACTGGCTTCCCGCAGAAATTCCCGCAACCCCTCGGTGACACCATAGCCCTTGCGTTCCTGAATATGGCCGAGCTTGACGTAGAGATAGAGTCGGCGGCTCAGCGGATAACTGCCGGTTTCGATGCTCGGCCTGGTCGGCAATACCCCTTCGAAGGGCAGGGTCAGCAGACTGCGGCCGGCCATTTCGACCTGATGCAGTGGCATGACGCCTATGGTTCCCGCGGGGGCCTGGAAGAGATGGCTCTGGAGGGCATACGGAGGCCGCTCTACCAGGGGACCGTCGCTACGCAGGCCGAGACATTTGGCGGTGCGTTCCGTGGCCGAGTAGATCTTGCGGATCTCGCTCAGACCACGACAACCGGCCTCCAGGACCTCGTTATTGAAGAGGTCCCTGGCACCGGCTTTCCGGGTGGGTATCACCACCTGGATCTCCTGCTCCGGCAGGCGCGCGTCCACATCATGCCAGGTGCGAGTGGTATTGGCCTGGAAGCCGCCGTCCTTGGGCACCTCGGCCGCGAGTGCCAGGTATATCTGTTCCGCCGTCAGGGGAAAGGGGATGACCTCGCGCTTGACGGCGAGCGCCAGCACCTCGTAGCCGAACACCACTTCAGCGATCTGCTCGACACCCTGCTCGATGCAGCGGTTGTATTCGGCGTGACTGAGACGCCGCGGTATCACCAGGACATCGGGGTGGGCGGCCCCCACCCCAGCGCAGAACAAGGTGGTGGCGGCCCGCGTCGGGCGGGTCTCGATCACCGGCGGCTGCCCCTGCCGACGGCCCATGAAAGCCTGGACCATGGCCTCGGTATAGGGATGCATGGATTCGGGAGCGAGGATACGGATGTAGTGACGCAAGGCGAAAGCCGTACTGGATGGCGTATCCGGGGTCGCTACGGCAAGACTGGAATACAACAACACCAGGATGGCCGAGAGCCGGGCAAAATTCATCGACATGGGATTCCTGATCGACGGAGTAAAAGAACCCGGGCGTTGTGCCGCGCACGACAGGCCCAGGAAATCCGCGGAAGAACATACCATAAAGCGACGCTTGGGGGCGCTCTCCGGCGGCCACCCCATCAATCACCCACCCGGGCCATCGAGCCCCGACGAAGTGGCCGGGTCGTGAGGCGGGTTCGGGCGCCAGCCCCTGATTCGCCGATGGGAGAAAGGTTCGACAGGCATGGGCAGGCGCGCTCAGCAGCTCCGGGCATTGACGGAAAATGGCCGGTTTTTGTTCTTATATGGAGAACAATGCGTCAATTTTGAGAGATATTATTCTTTATTAGAGAACAGAAAACCGGACCAAAGCGCCCAGGCCCGGGGTCGGGTCCCTCCAGACGCCATGGGTACTTGAGGGTCGCCAACATCGGCCACAAGGTCGGATCAGACTTGATATCCGCCGCGGCGCCGCTTGACTGATAAGCCGGTTTGGGCGGGAGGAACCCCGGCCTCCGTGCCGGTTTCTTTCCCATCGGCCTCAGCCGTGACTGAAGTCGTAGGCGATGGTTTCCGAGGGTTCCTGGAGGAAATAGCCCTGGATAAAGTTGACGCCGACGTTCCAGAGCACGGCCAGGCTGTTGGCATCCTCCACACCGGTGGCCACGGTCTGGATGTCGAAACTATGCGCCAGATTGTGTACTCGACGCATGTCGTCCTGCTTTTTCTGGTTCTTGGTCAGACCGTCCATGAAGGAGCGGTCCAGGCGGACATAATTGACCGGGAAATGCTTGAGGAAGGTTTCCGGCTTGGCCAGGAGCCCGAACTGGTCGATGGCGAACATACAGCCGATCTTTTTCAATTCCTCGACGAATCTCTTCGCCTGCTGGATGCGGGAACGGATGTCGCGTTCGGCGATCTGGAAGGTGAACCAGGCCCCCTTGAGCTTGAACTCCTCGATCAGATCGCAGATGTAGAGCAAGAGGCTTTCGTCCTCCATGGAGTCGCCGGAGACGGAAACGAAGAAAAAGATCTTCTTACCCTCCTTGCGCTGTTCGGCCATCTCCATGGCGGCATGTCGGATCACCCAGCGGTCGATCTTGGCCATCTCCCCGATCTTTTCCGCCTGGGGGATGAACAGGGTCGGGGTCACCTCTTCGTTGTTGCGGTCCAGCATCCTCACCATCACCGCGTAGTTCTCCCGGGTGTCCCCTTGCAGGCTGACGATGGGTTGATACACCAGGCGGAAGCGTTCGTTCTTGATCGCGAACCGGATCAGCTCCTCAAGATTGGCGGCGTCGCCGCCGGCCCCGGCGCCTTTGTCCTTGCTGAGGATGGTGTCGAAGAAGCAATACTGGTTGCCGCCTTTCTTGGCCGCCGCTTCGCAGGCCTGATAGGCTTGGCCGATGAAATCCTGGGCGGCGAACTTGTCCGTGCCCGAGGACAGGCTGACGCCGATGCTACAGGTCGGCGAGACGAAGCTCTCCGCGCTCTTGTAGTCGTGGCTTTCGATCTCGCGACACAGCACCTCCGCCATGGCCGTGATACGGGATCGCTGGGGATCCTTTGCCAAGAGGGTGAAGCTGTGATCGCCGAAGCGGGCGAGGAGATCGTTACCGCCGATCTGGGTCTGCACGATGCCGGCAATCTCCTTGAGCAGGGTGTCGGCGAGGGCGAAACCGCCGGCGTTGCGCATCTCGTGGAAGTTGTCGACATTGATGTAGAACAGCGCCCGCGCCTCCTCGTTGGAGCGCAGCCGGGGGACGAGTTCTTCCAGACTGTCCAGGAAAAACTGTCGATTGCTCAGGCCGGTGAGCACATCCAGGGTGGTGAGCTGGCGCAGCTTGTGTTCCAGCTCTTTCTTGAATTGCTGATCGCTGATGATGACCTGGGTGCAGGGTTCGCCGTCGATGGTGGCGGGGGAAAACTCGAGATCGGCCTCGAAGCGGCTGCCGTCGGTGGTCTGGCAGACGACTTGCAGATGCTCGGGTTTGGTCGGCTGGGTTTTCTCCAGGTTCCGCAAGGTATCTTTCAAAGCCTTATGGTGGGAGGCGGCGATCATGTCGAGGAGCGGCATGCCTTCGATGTCGTCCATATCCACGTAGCCGAAGGTCTCCAGATAGGCCGGATTGGCCCGCACATGCATGCCTTCATGGATATAGGCGATGGATTGCCGGGAGGTTTGCATCAGCACGGTGTTGCGATCCTCGGCCTCCTTCAGGCGCTGCTCGGCGGAACCCAGCCGGCGACGCAGCATGAGGGTCTCCAGTTCGCGTTTGACCACCAACTGCAAGTGCGGCAGGTCATCCTTGGCCAGCAGGTCCCTTCCCCCTTCGCGCATCACCCGGATCCGCGCTTTGCTGTCCGGCTCGGGGGTGAGGACGATCAGCGGCAATCCGGGGGAGCTTTTGAACAGGGCCAAGGCCCGGTCGAGATTGAGATTGGGGGTGTCGGTAGAATAGAGGGCGAGATCCAGCCGATTGGCCTTCAGTGCCTCCAGGAGGTCATCTTCCTTGGCCACGCGGGTGGTATGCACCGCCATGCCCGCGTTGCGCATCGCCGTCGCCAGCGCCTCGGCCTTGTTCGGCGAGGCTTCCACCATGAGGAGTTTGATTGCGGTATCCGGTACCAACTTCGAGTTCATGGGGTCTCTTTCCAACTTGCCAGGGGCGGACTCCACCCCCGGCGTTGCAGCACTATCTTTGCCCGATTGTTTCAGCAGCCCATTTTACTGGAATAACTACCGTTTGTCGGAGCCTCTAGACCGTTTAGCGGAAAGGGTTCAAAAAAAGCCCGGGCCAAGGCCGTTCATCCGTCTTTCTCGGGGCGGTTCCAGTCCGTGGGTGCGATCGATCCAAGGGGAATTTTCGCCGGAGCGCCCGGAATCTCGCGCACCAATCTCGGCACCAGATAACCGGGCAAGCGCGCCGAAAGTCGGTGATGCAGCGCCAAGGCCCGCTCCTCGCTCACGGCGAAATGGGCGGCCCCCCAGACCCGATCGAGCTGATGGAGATAATAGGGCAGCACGCCGCACTCGAAGAGTCGCTCGCTGAGCGACTCCAACACCTCCGGTTGGTCGTTGACCCCATGCAGCAGCACGGCCTGATTGAGCAAGGCGATGCCGGCTTGCCGCAAGGTCGTCAAAGCCGAGGCCACCTCGGCATCGAGTTCCCGGGGATGGTTGGCGTGGATCACCATGATCGTTCGCCAGCGGGAGCGAGCGAGTAAATGCACAAGTTCAGGCGTCACCCGACTCGGTAAGACCACCGGCAAACGGCTATGCAGGCGTAATCGTCGGACATGGGCTATGGGTTCCAGTGCCCCGATCAGATCTCCAAGCCGGGTATCGGACAGGGTGAGAGGATCACCGCCGCTGAGGATGATCTCCCGCAGGGAGTCGTCTCGCCGCAATATCTCCATCGCGGCGTCCCAGTGGCGGCTGAAGAGGCTCGACTCCGCGTAGGGGTAGTGGCGACGAAAGCAATACCGGCAATGTATGGCGCAGGTGGGGGCGGCCATCAACAAGGCCCGCCCGGAATACTTCCGCAACAGCCCCGGCAGGCTCTCCGACTCACCGTCACCGACCGGATCCAGGCTGTAGCCGGACTGGGTCTTGGCATCGACCTCCTGCCCCTGGGGCAACACCTGCAAAAGCAGGGGGTCCCGCGGATCACCCTTCCGTATCCGGGCGGCAAAGCCGCGGGGAACGCGCACAGGAAAGGACCGGGCCGCCCCGGCCCAGTCGCCCGCATGACCGGGGTCCAGTTCCAGATAGCGTAGCAACTCGTCGGTGCTGGTAAAGGCCGCGGCCAATTCCCGTTGCCAACCTGGGCCAGCGGACATGGACTGATGGGGAAACATCGTACTCTGGATGATGCATAAGAAACCGATGCGTGGAGTTTCTCATGTCCCCGGGCCGGGTCGAATATGTTTCATAACCGCGGCCCTGTCGGCTGGAGCGCCGCGGCTCCGGGCGCTGATGGTGAATGGAAGTGGAGAGAGGATGGCATTGGCTTCGAGCGGATTTTTCTTGATGATGCGCGGAATTCCGCTAGCGGGAACAGGATAATTGGGAACTTTCGGATTAGGATGTCGCCTTCAAGGCGGCCTGTGTTCGGGCGACAACGAGGCCACATGGGACACCCGAACCAGGACGAGTCTGGGGCGACATTCATCTAGGCCTGGTGAGCGACTTGGGGGGGTTCGTTATGGAAAATCGCTTTAATTTGGTTTTTACCGGGTATCTGCGCCCGGGAACGGACGAGGCGGAATTTGTCGCCGCCTTCTGTCGACTCTTCAACACCGGTGAGGAACAGGCCAGACAGCTTGCCCGGGCAGGCCGGGAGGTCACCCTGAAAAAGGGGATCGACCTGGAGAAGGGGCGCGGTTACTGCGAGGCCTTGGAGAACATCGGCCTATTGGTCCGCCTGGACCCTGTCGAGCAGCCCCTGGCCGGGGTCGATGGCCTGAAAAAGAAGCTCGATCTCTCCCTGGTGCCCATCGAGGACAAGGGAGCTGTGGCCCGCCAAGATCCATCGGCGCCACCGCTAGCCTCCTGCCCCAAATGCGGTTCCAGCCGAATCGAGGGGGATAACTGCCTGGATTGCGGCATTCTCATCTCCAGATACCTGGCCAGGCAATCGTTACGGAGCGAGGAACCCCAAGCCCAAGCCCCAGCCCCGAACGGCAAGGCGGAGGAAGCGGCACGGACGGAGAATCCCTATGCCACCCCCACGGCCAGCCTCGCCACCGGCGTCCATGAGCAGGGGGAAATGACCGGGCCGGTGCGGGTGGCGGCGGGTCGGGGCTGGAGCTGGATCCGCGGTGGCTTTCAGCACTTCCGGGCCAATCCCGGAAGCTGGATCCTGGCCCAGATCGCCTTCCTCGGCATCGCCATCCTATTGGAATTCATCCCTGTGGTCGGGGGACTCGCCTTTGCGCTGATTTCCCCCATCCTCATGGGGGGGCTCATGATAGGCGCCCAGGCCCAGGAACAGGGGGAGAACTTCAGCGTTTCCCACCTCTTCGCCGGTTTTTCCGCCAACTGGGGACAACTACTGCTCCTGGGGCTCATCTATCTGGCGGCGGCTGTTCTCATCAGCCTGCTGGCCATGACCTTGCTGATGGGATCCTTCGCGCCGGAACTCGCCATGATGGCTCAGACTCCGGGACGGCATCCCACGCCAGAGGATCTCGGCTTCACTCTCCAGGGGATCCTGCTGCCGATGTTGGTACTTTTCGCCCTTCTCATCCCCCTGGCCATGGCGACCTGGTTCGCTCCGGCGCTGATCGCCCTGGATGGCATGGGGCCATTCAGCGCCATGAAGTACAGTCTCATCGGCTGCGCCAAGAATATACTGTCCTTCCTGGTCTATGGTCTCCTGGCCTTCGTCTTCCTCCTCGTGGCGAGCCTGCCTTTCGGTCTCGGACTCATCGTGATGATCCCTGTGCTCAGCGCCTCCATCTATGCCTCCTATCGCAACATCTTCTATGAGGTGGAAGATACCCTCTGATCCGCCCTGACCCCGAAGGCGTCCCCGGGCGCCAGTCCCGGGATGGATAAGGCTGGTTCCTTATCCCCTCCGGCCCCCTTGGCGCCGGAGGGGAAGTCGGGGCTGGTGGACCCAAGTATCGCCGATTTAGAATCCTCCCTCCTTACCAGGGGGGACGACCAGGACATGAGGCCGCCCTGGTCATTTGGGCGCTGAGGAGACTGGAGTTTTTCCCCGCTTGGCCTTGCCCCGCCAGCCCGAGCCAGATCGAGACAAAAGAGTGAACCTATGTGGAATGAGCAAATCATCGCGGGGCTGACCGGCCCGCAGATCGTCAATGACTCCAAGACCCCCTCCGGCCGGGTCCATGTGGGTTCGTTGCGCGGGGTATTGATCCACGATGCCATCTATCGGGCCCTCCAGGCCAAGGGGATGGAGAGCCGCTACCTCTATGGGATCGACGACTTCGATCCCCTGGATGGGTTGCCGGCGGACGCCGAACCCTGGGTGCGGGACTATATGGGGCATCCCTTATGCAACATCCCGGCGCCGACCACCTCCAAGGCCAGCGATCTCGCCGATCACTACATCGCCGAATTTCTCGGCCTCTTTACCGAGCTGGGGGTGGGTGCCGAGATCTATCGCCTACGCGATGTCTATCGCTCGGGACGCTTCAACGAGGCCATCGACGCCATCCTCAGGAAGGCCGAGGTGGTGCGCCGGGTCTATGCGGAGGTGAGCCATGCGATCCGGCCGCCCGACTGGCTCCCCTTCCAGGTGGTGTGCGAGCACTGCGGCAAGATCGGCACCACCGAGGTGACCGACTATGACGGCCAGGAAGTCACCTATGCATGCAAGCCCGATCTGGTGTCCTGGGCCAAGGGCTGCGGCCATCGCGGGCGGGTCTCTCCCTTCGACGGCCGGGGTAAACTGCCCTGGAAACTGGAGTGGGTGGCCAAGTGGCACAGCCTGGGGATCACCATCGAGGGCGCGGGCAAGGATCACTGCACCAAAGGCGGCTCCCGGGACGTGGCCGCCGCCTGTCTGGAGGGGATCTTCGGTGAACGCCCCCCCTTGAACGTCCCCTACGAGTTTTTCCTGGTGAGCGGCGCCAAGATGAGTTCCTCCAAGGGGATCGGCACCGCGGCGCGGGAGATGGCCGATCTGTTGCCGCCGGAGATCCTGCGCTTCCTCATGATCAAGACCCCGCCGAAGAAGGCGGTGAATTTCTCCACCGATTTCGATTATGTGGTCAAGCTCTACAACGAACATGACCGGCTGGTCGAATCCTGTTTGACCGGACGGGCCAACGAGGAGCAGCACAAGACCCTCGCCATGATCGAGGTAACGCCGGATTCCATCGCCTATCATCCGGTCGGTTTCCAGTTGTTGACGGCCTTGTTGCAGATCCCCCATCTCGATATCGAGGCCGAGGTCGAGCGGCGGGTCGAGGGCGGATTGAATGCGGCGGACAAGGACAATCTCCGCAAGCGCATCGCCTCCGCCCGCTATTGGATGGAGCATTTCGCCACCGAGGAGAGCCGCTACGAACTCCGGCTGGAACCCCCGGCTTCGATCTCCCATTTGAGCGAGACCCAACGCGCCTTTCTGCGCGCCCTGGGCGATCACTTTCCAACCGGCGAGCCGAGCGATGAGGAATACCAGCGCTTCATCTTCGATACCGCCCGTTCCATCCCGATCGAACAGCTCCAGGCCTTCCAGGCGATCTACCGCGCCCTCTTCGACAAGGACCAGGGACCTAAGGCGGGGGCGCTGTTTTCCTTTCTGGACAAGGAGTTTCTGCGGCAGAGGTTCTCCCGGGTGAACTACTCCCGGGACCGGCTCTGGCGGGAGACGGGGATAACCCCGGAGTCGTGCGAGACCTGGTTCGCCCAACACGCGGCCAGACTGCTGAGCTTGTCCTATGCCCCCTCGATCAATGTCCTCCGGCCGAGCCGATCCTCTCCCGATGCTGGCGAGACCGGACGCAGCCAGGGGGTGGTGGAGATCCAGGCCCAATTGGACGACGGCAAGGAATATAGACTGCGCGTCCGGCTCACCGAATTTGACGGCGATCTGCCCGCCCTCGATGAGGAGATCGCCCGTCTGGAAACGGAGACGAGGATCTTGATCGATCGCCTTTCCCAAAGGTTCGGCTTGTCTTTTCAAGCCACGGCGGGCGTCACCACAACGGAAGAAGCTCCGGATGATGACGCTGATCTGTCTGCAGGCTGATGGGGAGCGCCCGCAGGGGGCCAACCCTGGCTTCTCGGGGTCTTATCGCGCTGACAGAGGAAGCCGGCCTGGCGGCCCCTGGGATCGGCATCCCTGAGAGGAGCCTCTAATGTGGAAATCCCTGGTCGCCATCGCCCTGGGGGCCGCCCTCGGTGCCTGGTTGCGCTGGTTCCTGGGTTTGAAACTGAACGCCCTCTTCCCCAGCCTCCCACCGGGGACCCTGGTCGCCAATCTGCTGGGGGCCTATATCATCGGCTTGGCCATAGGCCTGTTCTCCGCCCTGCCGGGTCTGGCCCCGGAGTGGCGGTTGTTGGTGATCACGGGGTTTTGCGGCGGTCTGACCACCTTTTCCACCTTTTCCGCCGAGATCTTCACCCTGCTGCAACAGGGGCAGCTCTCCTGGGCGCTGCTCGCTGTCGCCGGGCATGTGCTGGGGTCGGTATTCATGACCTTTGCCGGCATCGCCACCCTGGCCTGGATCAGGGGGGCGGCATGAGTGAGTCGGCTCCCCTGTCTGAATACAGTCTGGACTTCCGAGTGGTCGGGCGGATTCGTGGCTCCGGGCATCGACTGAAAATGGCCAATTTTTGTTCTTTTATTGAGAACAATATGCAAATAAAAGCCGAAATTGTTCTTCAAAATAGAACAAATATCCGGCCCAAAGTACCCAGGCCCGGAGCCTCGATGAGCGTTCCGCTTACACCGATCAGGGGAAACCCGGCAGGAATTGATATGAGTTCCTTCACGCCGAACGGGAAGACAAGATGGAAGGCTGTTTTCTGAGGTTTTATCTGCACGAAAACCAACGTTGTCATCGCCGCCTGGCCTGGGAGTGGCTGCTCGACCAGGCCAACAAGCTGGGCATCCGGGGCGGCACCGCCTTCCGGGCGATGGCCGGGTTTGGTCACCACCGTCATCTGCAGGAGAATCACTTCTTCGAGCTGGCCGGGGATCTGGCGGTGGAGGTGGAGTTCATCGTCACCGAGGCGGAGTCGCGCCAATTGCTGGAGTTGCTGCGGCGGGAGAAGTTCAGGGTGTTCTATGCCCGTATCCCGGCCAGTTTCGGGGTGGTGAATCCGGAGGCGGACGAACCCCGGGTCGCGGATCCCTGAGGCCTTTCCGCCAGCGCGCTAGTCCTGACGTTGCGCCACCAGCGCCGCCAGATCCCTGAGTCCGGATTGGGGATCGCCGCAGGCGCTGTCCTCGCGGTAGTAGCGCAGACGCAGCCCACCAAAGAGCCTGAGCAGTTCGTTCTCGGCTAGACGCATCTCGGGGTTGGTTGGACCCCGCTCGGTCAGCCGCGCGAGGGTGAAAGTCTGATAGAACACCAAGCCACCCGGACGCAAGGCGGCGATCAGCCGGGGGATGAGATCCCGACTGAGGAAATGGCTCACCATGATCACATCGTAAGCCCGTGGTGGCGGTGGCTCGGCGAGAATGTCGCGGCTCTCGGCGTTGAGGGGCAAATGGCGGCCTTGGGCTTCCTGGCGCAGTCGGGCGATGGCCAGATCGGAGATATCCCAGGCGGTGGTATGGAGCCCGAGTTCGGCCAGCAGCAGGGCGTTGGCTCCGAGGCCGCAGGCGAGATCCAGGGCCTCGCCCTGTCGCGGCAGCAGATGCAGGTTGTCGCTGAGGACTCGGGCGGCTTGGCCGCTGCCTCGGGTCAGGGCATGGCGTTGGTTCCATTTTTCCCGGGGATCGATCGCTTCCATGGCGACGGGGCGAACGGAATCAGGACTGACTCAGCCCGGCGGCGAGATCGGCCTGGATGTCCTCGATGTCTTCCAATCCCACCGCGATACGGATGAGGCCGTCACTGATACCGGCGGACGCCCGCTCGGCAGGGGTCAAACGGCCGTGGGTGGTGGTCGCTGGATGGGTGATGGTGGTCTTGGTGTCGCCGAGGTTGGCGGTGATGGAAAGCATCCGGGTCTGGTCGATGAGCCGCCAAGCGGCGCTTTGCCCACCCGCCACCTCGAAGGCGAGGATCCCGCCGGACGCGGATTGCTGCCGTTGGGCCAGGTCGTATTGCGGATGGCTTTCCAGTCCTGGGTAGAAGATCCGGGTCACCCCCGACTGCCGACTTAACCACCGGGCCAGGGCCAGGGCGTTGCGGGAATGGGCCTGCATGCGCAGATGGAGGGTCTCCAACCCCTTGAGAAACACCCAGGCATTGAAGGGGCTCAGACTGGGACCCGTGGTGCGCAGGACGCCGAACACCTCCTCGCCGACCAGTTTACGGTCACCGACCACGGCACCACCGAGGCAGCGCCCCTGGCCATCCAGGTATTTGGTCGCCGAGTGCACCACCAGATCCGCCCCCAATTCGAGTGGTCGTTGCAGGGCTGGGGTGCAGAAGCAGTTGTCCACCACCAGGAGACAGCCATGGGCCTGCGCGAGGCTGGCCAAGGCGGGGATGTCGGCGATCTCGGTGAGGGGGTTGGAGGGGGTTTCGAGAAAGAGCAACCGGGTTTCGGGCCGGATCGCCCCTTCCCAGGCCTCGAGATCGGTAAGATCGACGAAGCTGGTCTGGATGCCGAATCGGCTCAGGTACTTGGTAAAGAGCACCGTGGTGGTGCCGAAGATGGCCCGGGACGAGACGAGGTGATCCCCGGTTTTGAGCAAGCCGACACAGAGCGCGAAAATGGCCGCCATGCCCGAGGCGGTGGCCACACAGGCCTCCCCTCCCTCCAGCGCCGCCAGACGTTGCTCGAAGGCCGCCACCGTCGGGTTGGTGAAACGGGCGTAGATATTGCCGTTGAGTTCACCGGAAAAGCGTCCGGCGGCCTCGGCCGCGCTACTGAAGACGAAGCTGGAGGTGGCGAAAATCGGCTCGCTGTGTTCGCCTTCGGCGCTTCGCTCATGGCCGATGCGGATGGCGCGGGTGGCCGGTCCCCACGTGGAAGGTTCCGCTTCGATGGGGAGCTGACCGGTATCGGCGTTCGGGCGATTCGGATCGGTCATGGTGGTGGGAGTGGGGCGGACCTGGTTCAGGCCGTGTTGGGCAGGTCGATGCCGGTCCGGGCCGGGGCGGCCTTGCCTTCCTTGGCGGAATCGCAACGCTCGATGGCCAGGTGGTGGAGATATTCCTGACTGACGTCGCCGGTGACATAGTCGCCGTTGAAACAGGAGGTGTCGAAGCGGGTAATGCGCTGATTACCTTTGCGCACCGCGGCGATGAGGTCTTCCAGGTCCTGATAGACGAGCCAGTCGGCGCCGATCTCTTTGGCTACTTCTTCCACGGTACGCCCATGGGCGACCAGCTCTTCCGCGTCCGGCATGTCGATGCCGTAGACATTGGGGAAGCGCACCGGCGGGGCGGCGGAGGCGAAGTAGACCTTGCGTGCCCCAGCCTCCCGGGCCATCTGGATGATCTGCTGGGAGGTGGTGCCGCGAACGATGGAGTCATCCACCAGCAGCACGTTTTTACCCCGGAAGTCGAGACCGATGGCGTTGAGTTTCTGCCGCACCGACTGCTTGCGGATTTTCTGCCCGGGCATGATGAAGGTGCGACCGATGTAGCGATTCTTGACGAAGCCTTCGGTGTATTTGACCCCCAGCACGTTGGCCAAGGCCAGGGCGGCGGTGCGGCTGGTGTCCGGGATGGGGATGACGACCTCGATGTCGTGGTGGGGATTCTCGCGCAGGATCTTCTCCGCCAGACGGGACCCCATGCGGCTACGCGCCTTGTAGACCGAGATGCCGTCGATCATGGTGTCCGGGCGGGCGAAATAGACGAACTCGAAGATACAGGGCGAATGGATGGGATGCTCGGCGCACTGGGCGGTATGGAGTTCGCCGTCGACACTGATGAATATCCCTTCGCCTGGTTCGAGGTCGCGGATGAGTTTGAAGCCCAGGCTGTCCAGGGCAACACTTTCCGAGGCGATCATGTATTCCGGGCCGAGTTCGGTCTGACGCTGGCCGAAGACGATGGGACGAATGCCGTGGGGATCACGGAAGCCGATCAGGCCATGCCCGGGGATCATGGCGACCACCGCATAACCGCCCCGGCAGCGTCGATGCACACCGGCGATGGCGCGAAAGATATCCGTCTCGTCGATGCGCAGCTTACCCAGGATCTGGAGTTCATGGGCAAAGATGTTGAGCAGGATCTCCGAGTCGGACGAGGTGTTGATGTGGCGCAGGTCGTCGAGAAAGAGTTCCTGCTTGAGCTGGGCGGCATTAGTCAGGTTGCCGTTGTGGGCCAGCGTGATGCCGTAGGGGGAATTGACGTAGAAAGGTTGGGCCTCGGCCGAGCTGGAGCAACCGGCCGTGGGGTAACGCACATGACCCAGGCCCATATTGCCCAGCAGGTCGATCATGTGCCGGGTGCGAAAGACGTCCCGCACCAGGCCCAGGTCTTTCCGGAGATGTAGGGTGTTGCCCGCCGAGGTCACGATCCCGGCGGCGTCTTGCCCACGGTGCTGGAGTACCAACAAGGCATCATAGAGCCATTGGTTGACCCGCTGTTTTGCGACGATACCAACAATCCCACACATGGCCTGGTCTCCGCTGTTCGGCTGGTTTGACCTGGGCGAACCGGGTCCAGCGACTCAGCTATAGGTGAACTTCGCAGCAATATCCGGTGGTAGAAGGCCCTTCAACCACAACGCGACCTCCTGGAAATAGGGGATCAACACGGATTGTTGCCACCAATGATCCTTGGGAAAGGGGGTGAGTCCGGCCAGCAACACCAGGGTGGAGACCAGGATCACCCCTCTGGCGACGCCGAAAAAGCTGCCCAGGAGGCGGTCGGTGCCGGAAAGCCCGGTTTTGTCGACCAGTTGACCCGCCAGATAGCCGATGATCCCGCCAATCAACAGACAAACCAGCAGCAACCCGCCGAAGGCAACCCCCAGCCGCACCGAAGGGACGCTGATCCAGCGCTCGAGGACGACAGCAAAGTCCCGGAAAAAGGCGAACGCCAGCCAGAAGGCCAGAACCCAGGTCGCCAGAGACAGCACTTCGCGTACAAAGCCCCGTACCAAGCTGATGATCGCCGAGAGGGCGATCACGCCGATAATGCTATAGTCAACCCAGCTCAGGTTCACGTTGTGGTCAGTCAGGAGTCATCCCCATGCGGGGCCGACGAATCCGATAGTCTAACAAAGCCGCCGGGTCAGGGATATCGCACCACCGTACCCTTTTCCCCGACCTTTCTGGAAATATTGGCGGCCATCTCTTCCGTGAGGCGCCGATCCACTCCGGGACCGACCCGAATCCGGCGGAGAACCTGGTCATTGACCTTGATCTCGTCTTCGATCACCGGGAACTTGGCCGCGCGCAGTTTCTGGGCCAGTTTGTCCGCGTTCTCTCGGCTGGCGAAGGCCCCCATTTGCACCACCCAGGCGCCGGGACTGGTCTTCGCCGCCGGTGTCGGGGTGGGCGACGGCGAGAACGGGACGACCGGTTTGGGGGCTGGCGATGCGGAGGACTGGGAAGGAAGCGGTGGAGGAGAAACCGGATGTATCGTTTCCGTTCCGGCCTTGGGAGACTTTTTCGGTGGTATTTCCGCCAGGGTCTTGGATGGGGTCGGAACCTGGGTATGGATCGGTTCGGGTTTCGCTGGCGCGGTTGGTGTCGGAGGCATGGGGGGCACCCCGGTGACGGGTTGGGGCGGCTCCGGCGGGGACGGAGGGCGTTCCGCTGGTATGGGGGTGACGGCTGAAGAGGCGAACTTCTCCAACCCGGGGGGCACGGGTGGGATATTGCTGGTCTTGATCTGGCGATCCTCGGCCGGTTTCTCGAACATCATGGGCACGAAGATCACCACCAAGGCAACAAGAACGGCGGCGCCGATAAGGCGCTTTTTCAGCTTGTCTTCCATGGTTCTCCTAAGAATGAGATGTGTTGTTCATGAGTGGATGGGAGCGGATGTCGCATACAAATGCCAGATTCTGTTGCGCCGGACAACCCGGCATTCACCCCGGGGCCTTTTGGGAATCCCGGTGATCGGCTCAGACTATAAGGGACATCACCCCGGCAACGGTCAAAAAGGAACCGAATACAAGAATGCGATCATCTTTCCCGGCTTCCCGATGCGCACCGGCAAAAGCCTCGGCGACTGAGGCATAGGTTCGCACCGCCTTCGATCCTGTGGCCTCGGTAACCATCGACCCCAGCTCGTCAAGGGAGAGGGCGCGATCGCCCTGGAGTTGGGGAAGATGCCATGAGGCGATCTGGTCCGCCAGAAAGGGGAGCGCGCCGAGAATATCCTTGTCCTTGAGAGCGGCGTATACAGCATGAGTTTTGCCTTGCGTTTGATGGAGGCGCAAGGTCTCGGCCAGGGACTGTATCGCCTGGGGATTGTGGGCCACATCCAGAATCAGGCTGACATTCCCAGGGATGAGCTGAAAGCGACCGGGGAGTCGTACCCCTTCGAGTCCTTCGCGGATGGCCTGCTGGGACAAAGGCAGGCTTTCCTGCAAGAGTTCGATGACCATGAGCACGGCGGCGGCATTATCGAGCTGGAACCGGCCTCGTAGGGCGGGTAAGGGAAGCCCGTAGCGGCCACGCTCCGGCCCCCGCCAGTTCCAGCCGTTGTCAAGCTGTTGATGGGAGAACTCCACGCCTGAGCGGAAGATCCGTGCCCCGAGCCGGGTGGCTTCCCGAAGCAGGGAGACAGGTACCTTCGCCATACCCAGTACCCCTGGCCGGTTGGGTCGCAGGATACCGGCCTTTTCCCGGGCGATGCTCTCAAGATCCGCTCCCAGCCAGTCGGTATGATCGAGACCAATGCTGGAGATCAGGGCGATATCGGGATCAAGGATGTTGACGGCATCCAAGCGCCCACCGAGCCCCACCTCCAGGATAAGGATGTCGGGTCGGCTGCGGGCGAAAACATCCAGCGCGGCCAGGGTGCCGAACTCGAAATAGGTCAGGGAGATATCGCCTCGTGCCTGATCGACCTGGGCGAAGGCCCGGCATAATTCGTCGTCATCCACTTCCTTGCCGTCGATCCGGATACGTTCGTTGTAGCGCAGCAGGTGAGGAGAGGTATAGGTGGCGGTATGGTATCCACCTGCCCGCAGGATACTGTCCAGCATGGCCACGCAGGAACCTTTGCCATTGGTGCCGGCGACGCTGATGACGGGGCTGGGAAAGCCCCGATGGCCGAGTCGATCCGCCACCTCGCGCACCCGTTCCAGGCCGAGTTCGATGGAGCAAGGGTGTAGCCCTTCCTGCCAGCTCAGCCAGTCATCGATTCGAGCAAAGCGCATCGACCCACCTGGATGATTCATGTGGAGCGGGCAAGGACAAAAAGATTCGTAGCTGGTGAAAAAACCGTCGCCAGCGATGCGGAGTAGGTTCTTTCACCAGATCTCAGGGCGCTGGTTGCTTGGTGAGGATGCTGAGCAGGCTGGCGAGCTTGTCCCGCATATCGCGGCGATCGATGATCATGTCGATGGCGCCGTGATCGAGCAGGAACTCGCTCCGTTGAAAGCCTTCAGGCAGCTTTTCCCGTACCGTCTGCTCGATCACCCGGGGGCCGGCGAATCCGATCAGTGCCCTGGGTTCGGCGATGTTGATGTCGCCGAGCATGGCCAGACTGGCGGAGACGCCACCCATGGTGGGATCCGTCAGCACCGAGATGAATGGTACACCCTGTGATGCCAGGCGACCCAGGGCAGCGGAGGTCTTGGCCATCTGGAACAGGGAGAACAAGGATTCCTGCATGCGGGCCCCGCCGCTGGCGGAAAAGCACACCAAGGGGAGGCGATGTTCGGCGGCCTGATTGACCCCGCGCACGAAGCGCTCGCCGACC
>WBZP01002297.1_pt1 | contig 22164 bp, 25 predicted proteins | sample 5204301 | NCBI WGS metagenome assembly WBZP01 (sample SAMN12412401, study PRJNA552823) | activated sludge metagenome | isolation source: activated sludge from nitrification reactor of wastewater treatment plant... | place: USA: Pennsylvania | collected 2017
AGGGGCGGCGGCATCGGGGGTGAAGACGATTGCCGCCACGATGCCGGGAAGAGCCAGCACCAAGACGCCTAGGACGCTGACCACGATGCGGTGCAGCAAGCTCTTGGTCTGGAGCTTGGGCGCTGGGGGGCTGCTCACACCGGTCATCCTGCCAGCGTCGCCACGGCCCTCGGGGTGGTCCGGCGGATTCGGGGACACTCGTGGGCTGCTGCGCCATAGTGGGGCCATGACACGCGTCTGGGTCCTTGCCGGTGCCGCCGCCGCTGTCGTCCTGACCGGATGCACACAGGTCGGTGGCGATGCGCCCAAGCCCAGCACCGCCTCGGAGATCGCCGGAACATGGTCGGGGTCGCTCACCGAGAACACCGGCAACGGGTTCAGCGTCAAGGTGACCATCGACAGCCCGTTGGTCGAAGGGCAGCAGGGCGCGACGGCGAACTACCGCGGGATCGGTGGGCCGGGCGGCTGCAGTGGCTCGTGGGTGTACAACGGCCAGCAGGACGGCAGTTGGACGTTCACCGAGACCATCACCGACGGGCAAGAGGGTACGTGCGACGGCACGGGCGCAGTGACCCTCACCCCAGCGCCGGACGACGTCCTGCAGTACCTGTGGGTCGATGGCAAGGACTCGTCCAACGGGTTCTTGGGCCGTTCCTGACCGCCTGACGCCTCGCCCCGGTACTGCACTACGCTGCGAGCCGTGACCCTGTACGCGGCCTATGCCACGAGCCTGGACCCATCACGGTTGGCGGCGATCGCGCCGCACTCACCGCCGCGTGGCACCGGGTGGCTGTCCGGGTGGCGCCTGACGTTCGGCGGCGAGGACGTGGGCTGGGACGGCGCTCTGGCCACCATCGTGGAGGACCCCGACTCCCACGTGTTCGTCATGTTGTACGACCTGCATGACCTCGACGAGCGAGCCCTGGACAAGTGGGAGGGTACCGACCTGGGACTCTGGCACAAGATACGGGTGCGCGTGGACACCCTGAATGGCTCGCCGCTGGCGTGGGTGTACGTACTGGATGCCTTCGAGGGCGGCCTACCATCGGCCCACTACGTCGGTCTGATCGCGGATGCTGCAGAGGCCGGTGGCGCACCGGACGACTACGTCGCCGCCTTGCGCCAGAACCCGTGCCGGTCGATCACCGACTGACGAGATGGGCAAGAATGCAGCCGTGACCCGAGTCGTGATCATCGGTGGAGGGCCAGGCGGCTACGAGGCCGCTCTGGTGGCTGTTCAGAACGGTGCCGAGGTCACGGTGATCGAGCGCGACGGTATCGGCGGATCAGCCGTGCTGACCGACTGTGTGCCGAGCAAGGCCCTGATCGCGGTCGCGGATGTCATGACCATGGCGGGGGAGTCATTCGACCTCGGCGTCCTCATCGACGGACAGCCTGCACGCCCCGAACTGCTGTCGGTGGCTCTGTCGGGGGTCAACGGCCGGATCATGGCGCTCGCGAAGCAGCAGTCCGCCGACACCCGCGCCACACTCATCTCGGCCGGCGTGGCAGTCCACCACGGTGCGGCGCGTCTGGTCGCACCGGGACGTGTGGCGGTGGTCGGGACCGGTGCGAGCGCCGAGATCGACGCTGACACGGTCCTTCTGTCCACAGGGGCCAGGCCCCGAGTCCTGCCGGGGACCCAGGCTGACGGTGACCGGATCCTGACGTGGGAGCAGGTGTACGCGCTGACCGAACTACCGCAACGCATGATCGTGGTCGGCTCCGGAGTCACCGGCGCCGAGTTCGCCTCTGCCTACCGCGGACTCGGCGCCGAGGTCGTGCTGGTGTCATCTCGCGACCACGTGCTGCCGGGCGAGGACGCCGATGCCGCCGCCGTGCTGGAGCGTGCCTTCCACCGCCGCGGCGTCGATGTGCGGCCGCGCAGCCGTGCGGCGGCGGTGCGCCGAACCGGGGACGGTGTCGAGGTCGAGCTGTCCGACGGTTCCGTGATCGAGGGGTCGCACTGTCTGCTTGCGGTCGGATCGGTTCCCAACACCGAGACTCTGGGTCTCGACGCGGCCGGCGTGGCCACCGATGACCGGGGATTCATATCGGTCGACCGGGTGTCGCGGACATCGGCACCGGGTGTCTACGCGGCTGGTGACTGCACTGGCGTGCTGATGCTGGCATCGGTGGCGGCCATGCAGGGGCGAATCGCGATGTGGCACGCCCTCGGGCAGGCCGTGCACCCACTGGACCTGAAGATGGTGTCGAGCAACGTGTTCACCGATCCCGAGATCGCCACCGTAGGAGTCACTCAGGCGCAGGTGGATGCCGGCCACATCAACGCCGAGGGCGTCACGTTGCCACTGGGCACCAACGCTCGCGCCAAGATGCAGGGGTTCCAGGACGGTTTCGTCAAGGTGTTCTGCCGCACGGGTACCCGCATCGTCGTGGGGGGCGTCGTGGTGGCGCCCCGGGCCAGCGAGTTGATCCATGCGGTGGCTGTGGCCGTCGACCAGAGGTTGACGGCCGATCAGTTGGCCGCGACGTTCACGGTGTACCCGTCCCTGTCGGGTTCGATCGCGGAAGCCGCCCGACAGTTGCACATCACCGACTGATCCGACGGGCCGCTGCGGAGTTGGCACGCAGTCGCAGTCCGGCTGTGTTGACGGCCTCGAACGCCCCACTCGGAATCCGCTTGAGCTCCGAGATCAAGTCATCCGGCCAGCGGTCGTCCGCGGTGCCTTGGAAATACCAGGGGCTGCCGTTGTCTGCAAGTACCAGGCCGTAGCGCCGCATCCCGCGAAGGACGACTTGAGCCGCCGGCGACCACTCGCCGATGTCAAAGCCGGGGCGCAGGCGGAACCGCGCGCCCATCGGGGGATAGTTGGGGCTGTCGGTAGATCCGGCTGCGTGCCGCGCCGGCCACACGTATCGGTCGCGCGTGATCGGGGCAGTGAACCTGATCGCGTGGGTCACTCGACCCGCGGCGACCTCGTCGTAGGTCAACAGGCCCGGCAGGATCGGCAGGCCGGCGGCATCGGCCGACGTCCAGCCGTCGGGTCGCAGACGGTTGGATCGTAGGTCCCACGTGGCTCCCGACCCGGCGGACCAGCGCCCCGCGCCCGGGTGGGTGTCCCACGTCTCGTACAGACGGCAACTGCCGCGGTCGACCACGATCGTGTGTCGGTCGCCGCCTGACTCGCGGCCCCCTTCGATGAAGGTGTCGGGACCCAGCGGATAGCCCACCGAATCGCTCTCGTCGGCGTAGTCGAAGTCGACCGACACCCGTGGGTGTGTGGGTTCCACCACGGTCACGCCGATCCCATAGGGCACTGACTGCTGCCCACCGCTGGGACCGAAGTCCGGATGCAGGGTCGTGTCGCGACCGATGTTGCGGACCCAGGTGGCCGAACGTCGCGCGACAGGCAGTGTGTCGACGGGGGTGCGCCAGTAATTGTTCGCGGGGAAGAGCGGACAGGCTGTGCCCGGGACAGCGAACGACTCGGCCGCAGTTGTGGGGCTGGCTGCCAGAACTGCGGCGGCACAGGCGGCCGGGAACAAGAACGTCAGCCAGCGCCACATCGAAGTCATGGGACAAGTATCGGCATCCGACGGTCTCACCTGCACCCGATCAGAAGCCTCCGCCCCCGAAGTCGCCGCCTCCGCCGAAATCCCCGCCGAAGCTTTCCCCGCTGCCCCCGAAGTCGCTGCCGCTCGAGAACGGGCCACCACCCCCGTCATAGCTGCCCTGACCGAAGCTGCCCTGGCCGAAGCCACCCTGGTCGTAATCGCTCTGGCCACCCCCGTAGCCCCCGCCCATCATCTGGCCCATCATGGTGCCGATCAGCACGCCGCTGAGAACGTTGCCGAACGACTGGTAGTAGCCCGTGGCATACGAGCCGTACTGCGATCCGCCCTGCCAGTACGGCACCTGCCGGCCGTCTGTCGCGGGGACTTCGCGCGGCGCAGGATCCTGGCCGGCTGTGATCTTCTGGGCACACAAGGGGCACACCGGAGTCTGTCGAGGACCGGTCGCCCCGGCCGGGGTGTACATGACGTCCTGCGTGCTGGGGCCGTGCCGTGGGTCGATGAAGCACGGTGGTCGACGTTCGGGCAAGGGGTCGCCGTTCAGGCGAGCTGTCACGCAGGCGAGTGCGAACCGGCCGTCCTCCAAGTGGGTGGTGACCTTGGCGGCATCAGCGGTGGTGGTCATGGCCGCCAACTCGGACTTGGACTTCTCGTAGGAGTTCAGGGCCGACTCCAGGTCTCCCCGGGCGTCTTCGTCCAACCGGGGGTCGCGCATGTCGAAGTGGGCGAGCCGTTCGCCGTACTCGGTGATGTCCTCATCGATCACGACCTTGACGTTGTCGAGGGCCTCGGCCTGGCGCTTCTTGGCCTTCTTGCCGCTGCGGTAGATCAGGTAGCCGCCCCCGGCAACTCCGGCGCCCAACAACACGGCGATGGCCCAGGGGAATCCGGCCTGGTTGGCAGCGGTGTACGACTGCGGCACCTGACCGCCGAAGCGCTCGGAGCTCGCGGCGACGAATGCCAGCAGCACCGCATAGGTCCCGTCTCCCTTGTACTCGTTGATGGCCGCGCTCGCGAGGTCGGCGACAGTGTTCTGGGTCGCCGCTGCCCTGAAGTCGTTGCCGACGACGACCGCATAGATGCCCGGCTTCTTCTGGTTCTTGTCGTGCAGAGCCGAGAGCACGTCGTTTGTGGTCGGGTACGTGCTGTTGAGCACCGATGTGGGCAGCACAGCGATGTAGTAGGGCAACCCGGTTTCGCGGACATCCTTGATCAGGGCGTTGGTCTCGTCCGCGGTCATGGCCCGTTCGGCGGTCGGATCGTTGAAGACGGGGACCGAGCTGAGGTCGGCTACGACGCCGTCCAGCGTGTCCGCTGCAAAGGCCTGCGGCATCGCCCCGAGAAGCATCAGGGTTGCGGACACCAGCGCCAACGCGATGGCAGCCATGTGGCGACCCAGGGGTTTCATACAGCCACGTTAGTGGCTGATCAAGGGTGAATCCCGACGTGTGTGAATCCCGGTATGGGTGAATCCCGGTATGGGTGAATCCCGGCGTTCCGGCGTGTGCCTCGATCGCCGCGGGTTCAGTCGTTGATCTCCATCAGCACAGCGCCGTTCGACACGGTGGCCCCGACCTCGGCCGCGATGTTGGCGACCGTTCCTGCCTTGGGCGCATTGATCGGCTGCTCCATCTTCATGGCTTCGAGCACCAAGACCAGTTCGCCCTCGTCGACCTGCTGACCCTCGTCGACCGCGATCTTCACGATCGTGCCCTGCATGGGGGCCGTGACGGAGTTGCCGCCCGCCCCGGCAGCGGCCTTGGCCTTCTTGCGGGCCGGCGCCTTCTTGGCTGTTGCGCCGGACCCACCCAGTCCGCCCAGCCCCGCCGGAAGGGAGACTTCGAGGCGCTTGCCACCTACCTCGACCACAACAGTGTCGCGGGTCTCGGGCTCGGCAGGCTCAGCCGAACCGCCGCCGTACGGCGGGATCTGGTTGTCGAACTCGGTCTCGATCCAGCGGGTGTGTACGCCGAACGCGGTGTCGGGGTCCTCGGGCGCGAACGCCGGGTCTCGGACCACGACGCGGTGGAAGGTCAGCGCCGTGGCGATGCCCTCGGCCTTGAACTCGTCCAGTGCGCGACGAGAGCGTTCCAGAGCCTCCTGCCGCGTGGCTCCGGTGACGATGAGTTTGCCGAGCAGCGAGTCGAAGTTGCCGCCGATCACGTCGCCGGGCAGGAACCCACCGTCCCAGCGCACGCCCGGTCCGCTCGGTGGCTCCCACACATCGAGTTGGCCGGGGGCAGGCAGGAAGTTGCGGCCCGGGTCCTCGCCGTTGATACGGAACTCGAACGAATGGCCACGCAGTTCGGGATCGCCGAAACCCAGTTCTTCGCCGTCGGCGATGCGGAACTGCTCTCTGACCAGGTCGATACCGGCGACCTCTTCGCTGACCGGGTGCTCGACCTGGAGGCGGGTGTTGACCTCGAGGAACGAGATCGTTCCGTCGACGCCGACCAGAAACTCGCACGTTCCGGCGCCGAAGTACTTGGCCTCGGTCACGATCGCCTTGGAAGCCCGGTACAACTCCTCGATCTGAGCCTCGCTCAGGAACGGGGCGGGCGCTTCTTCGACCAGTTTCTGATGGCGCCGCTGCAGCGAGCAGTCGCGGGTGGACACGACCACGACGTTGCCATGCTGATCGGCCAGCACCTGCGTCTCGACGTGGCGTGGGTTGTCCAGGTAGCGCTCCACGAAGCACTCGCCGCGGCCGAACGCTGCGACGGCCTCGCGCACAGCCGAGTCGTACAGTTCTGGGATCTCCTCCAGGTTGCGGGCCACCTTGAGACCGCGGCCACCACCACCGAACGCAGCCTTGATCGCGATGGGCAGACCGTGCGTCTTGGCGAACTCGACGACTTCGTCTGAGTTCGTGACCGGGTCGGGAGTGCCCTCGACCTGCGGGGCACCGGCGCGCTGCGCGATGTGGCGGGCCGAGACCTTGTCACCCAGGTCACGAATGGCCTGCGGCGGCGGCCCGATCCAGGTGATCCCGGCATCGATGACGGCCTGAGCGAAGTCGGCATTCTCAGACAGGAATCCGTAGCCGGGGTGGATCGCGTCCGCGCCCGACTCCTTGGCGGCGGCGATGATCTTGTCTGTGACCAGGTAGGTCTCGGCCGCCGTCGAGCCACCCAGCGCGAACGCCTCGTCGGCCTCCTTGACGTGCAAGGCGTCGCGGTCGGGGTCGGCGTAGACCGCGACCGACGCGATACCGGCGTCCTTGCAGGCGCGGGCTACCCGGACAGCGATCTCGCCACGGTTGGCAATCAGAACCTTACGCATGGGTCAAGGGTACCGAGCCTCGCGCCGGGCGATGCCGCCGTACCGTCGGATGCCTCTGTGTTCTTGCTCTCGCGCGGTCGTCCCGCCCCGAGAGCGCCCGGTATAGCCCGTCTGGCGCCCCTTTCGGGCGCCTCGCCGCCCGCCCGGTCCGGTGGACTGTGAGCGCCAGCGCCGTGATCAGGTCGGGCAGACTTCCTGCGTCACCCGCTCTGGGACTGTCGTGTCCCCGGGCGTGCAGTACGTCGACTCGTTGTTCGCCTTGACGACTTCCCAGTCGTGGTGGCCCTTGGCCTGCAGCATTGCCGACGCCTTGTCCTTGTTGCCGTCGATCGTGTAGTGGACAGCGGCCCAGCCCTGGTCGCATACGGGTTCGCCGTCGATCTTGTCGACGGGTGCCCCGGCGCCCGCCAGGGCGTCCTTGGCGGCTTCCTTGGTGCACGGCGGGTACCTTCCTGGGCTCTTGGTGGATTCGCCGCCGGATGACGTGTTCGGCGATGCGCTGGGTCCGTCCGATGAGGCCGCTGACCCTCCGGAGCCTCCCGAAGAACTGCAGCCGCCGAGTGCGCCGAGCGCCAGCAAGGCCGCAACGGCGATGGTCAACGGGGGCGGCATCGATCTGCAGGGGGAATCGCTGATGATCATGGTGGCGGATCCTCTTCGGCGCTGATCTGCTGGGCAGACGAGGAGTCCACGGGCAGGGCCCCTTCGCCACGCTAACGCCGCGCCGCCCGGGAAGCCGAACGGGCCACCCCGGAAGGGAGTGGCCCGTGGGTGCGCCCGGTCGACGCTGGGTCAGATGAACAGCATCTGGGCGCCGTCGCTCATCTCGATGAAGTCGGTGGCGTTGATGATGCCCTCGACGTCGTCGCGAAGGTCGCTCTCCTCGAGCTTGTTCATGTCCGCGGACATGCGGCAGGCCCACAGGTGGCCGCCGGCCGCCACGATCTGGTCGAGGAACTCAGGAACCTCGGGAATCCCCAAGTCCTCGAGTTGCTGCTTCATCATCTTGGTGGCCATTCCGGTCATGCCGGGTAGTGGGGCCAAAGACTGAGGCATCTTCGTGTCACGACCGGGCAAGTGCATGGCGGTGTTGCCCACCGGCGAGAACTGCAGGTCGTTCATGCGGGACTTGGTGATCATGTCGAAGCCCCAGAAGGTGAAGAAGATATGCACTTCGATGCCTTCGCCGAGAGCTGCGTTGGCCAGCACAAGTGCTGGATACGCCATGTCGAGGTTGCCTTTGGAGCAGATGAAGACGATCTTGCGATCGGTGTCGTCATCGCCGAAGTCGGGAATGATGGTCATGGTTGTCTCCTGATCTCAGACGCAGCCGTGGGGCTTGGGCAGTCCGGCGACGTAGGACATCTTGCGGCCGGGCTTCTTGGGGAACAGTTGGAACTGCTGCTTGGTGGGGAAGCCGCCGACTTTGTCCACCCGGCGGGTGGTGGCGGTCTCGCCCTTCTCCTTGTAGTCCTCGCGCAGGAACTTGATCAAGGCCCAGTGCTCGTCAGTCATCTCGATGCCGATGTTGCCCGCCAGTTCCTTGGCGATGTCCTCGTTCCATTCGTCGTATTCGGTGAGGAATCCTTCATCGTTGATCTGGACCTCCTGACCGGCGATCGTGGCTGTGGGCATGTCATTTCCTTCCTACAGTGTTCTCAGTGGGTGACTGCGGGTGCTCCTCACCCACGGTGTGCAGCATGGACATGACTCTGGCCAGTCCACGCCGGGTCTGTGGATCGCGCATCGACTTGAGCAGCGCGAACATGGACGGTGGCTCGAGGTGTTCCTCTTCGGTGCCCTGGACAGTCAGTGCGGTGCGTTGCACCAGGCCCATGACCTCGGGCTGCGTCATCTCTTTGACCGCGTTGAGAATCGTCACGACGTTGTCGCCGAGGGCGGCCACGTCGTCTTCGCTGAACTCGGTGACCACTCGGTCAGCGATCATGCCGCCTTGACGTGCGAACGCGAAGTAGCCCTTTTCCTCGGCCACGGCCAGGATCTCGGTCAGCTTGGCCATTCCGGCGCCGCTGATCGAGTTGACCTCGTGACCCAACTCGGAGACGCTGCCGACCTGGGCGAGCAGGCCCTCGAGCTGAGGGATGCTACGCGCGAACGTACGCGCCAACCGGGCTGCGTCCTCAACGGTGACCTCGTCACTGAGGTCGTCGAGTTCGCGAGTGGCGACATCCATGGCCCCTCGCGTGACCGGGACGAGGGTGTCGCTCAGTTCAGTCCACTTCTCGCGCGCCTCGCGCTGAAGGCGCAACTCTTCGGCGATCTGGCCGACCTGCTCTGTCAGCAGGTCGAGCCGCTGCGCCAGGTCGGGTTCGACGGGGATGATTTCGGCGGACATCACAGGTCCTCCGTGTTCTTCCCTGCCATCGACATGAGTGCCGGCAGCGGCAGTTCCTTGCCGGGCAGCAGGATGTTCCAGTACATCCAGCGGAACATGACCTTGCCCCAGTGGTTCATCTCGGTCTCCTTCAACAAGGAGAAGGGGCCGATTCCTGGCAGCGGGTACTTGCCGGGCAGCGGTTGCGTCTCGTAGTTGAAGTCGATGAGCAGGCCCTTCCCGTGCCCGGTCTCGATGAAACAGTTGGCGTGCCCATCGAAGAACTCGGTCATGTTCAGGCCCTGGATATGCCGCATGAAGTTGGCTGGGAACAGATCCATGGCGAAGTGCGCCACGGACCCAGCTTTCGATGCGGGTATGTCGGAGGCGTCGCCGACCGCGAAGATGTTGTCGTGGGCCTTGGACAGCAGGGTCTGTGGATCGACCGGTACGTAGTTGAGGTCGTCACCCAGCCCTGAGCGCTCGATGTAGTCGGCGCCCATGTTGACGGGGATGGTGACGAGCAGGTCGAACGGGATCTCGCGCTCATCGAACGAGACGATCTTCTTGGCGTCAGGGTCGACCGACTCGATCATGAAGTCCGGTTCCAGGTGGACGCCACGGGTGTCGAGCATGTCGCCCAAGTACTTGGAGGCGACCGGCTTGGTGAATGCCCCTTCGAGTGGAGTCACGTAGGTGATGTCGACCTTGTCCCGCAGTCCCTGCTCGGTGAAGTAGGCATCAGCCAGGAATGTGAACTCCAACGGTGCGACCGGGCACTTGATGGGCATTTCGGTGATGTGGACGACCAGCCTGCCGCCTTCCCATGTGCGGATCTTCTCGGCCAGGGCCGTGGCGCCTTCGAACGTGTAGAACTCGTGGACACTCTTGCGGAACTCGTCACCATCCATTCCCGGGGTCTCCTCGGGACGTGGTGTGGTTCCGGTGGCGATGATCAGGTAGTCGTAGAGCAACTCGGTGCCGTCGACGAGCAGGACCTTGTTCTCGTCGGGGAGCACCTTGTCGATTTCGGCCTGGACCAACTCGACTCCGCTGGGGATGAATCGTTGGGTGGGCTTGACGACCTCTTCGGGCCGATAGGTGCCGAAGGGGATGAACAGGTATCCCGGTTGGTAGTAGTGGGTGTCGCGCTGGTCGACGATCGTGATGCTCCACTCGTCGCGCGTCAGCAGTGGCCGGAGCTTGTTCACGGCCATGGTTCCGGCCGTGCCGGCACCCAGGACAACGAGCCTCTTCATGTTCTCTCCTTCGTGTGAGCGCCGTCATCCGCGGGCGCTGATCGTGAAATCGCGACCGCGATTCCGGGCAGGGCACGCAGCACGCGTTGCCTCTGTTCATCTGTCAGGTCGTACAGTTCGGGATCTTCGGTGCCCTCGGGACAGATTCCGCCGGCGAGCACCATGCCGGTGAGTTCGCGCCCGGTCCGGATGAAGCCGCGTGCGCATTCGAAGCCGGCCTCGCCCAGGTCGAACCTCGGTTCGAAGTGGTGGTCATCGGCCAACTGGCGCCATTCCTCGGTGCACATGGCCATGACCTGAGGATCGTCGCCGTGTGTGACGAACCAAGGACACGGGTTCGCGATCGACGTGATGGGTCGGCCGTCCATGTCGGTGACGAGCATCATGACGCCGAGCAACTCGGCGGCGACGGCTATGACCGCCTCGGCCCGGTCTCGATCCAGAACCGCCGCACCGGGATTCCCTGCCGGAAGGTCGCGAGGGTGGGGGATGCCACCGCTGACCATGTCCTGTATCTCGTCGGCGGGGAATCGCCACTGCCGACCCACACGGATTGCCGGAAGACGACCGGTCTCGGCCATGCGGTAGACGGTGGAGCGGTCGACGTGCAGGATGTCCTGCACTTGTCGCGCATTGAGCAGGGTCCGCACTGAATTCACGATCTCCTGCATACTTTGCAGTCTGTGCGGCAGGTGCAGTGCCTGCATAGAGTCTTTGGTCCTGTTCATCCCGGACCAGTCCCTGTGTGGCCGGGGCTGAGCACCTCGATTGCCACAGAACACGACGGGCCGCCCCGATGTGGGGCGGCCCGTCGGAGTAGCTCAGGTCAGCTGACGCAGGCCGCCTTCTTGACCTTGTTCGGCACCGTCTTGTTCGACGCCTTGCAGTACTTGGCCTCCTTGTTGGGGCCAACGACCTTCCACTTGCCGCCGTTGTCCTCGAACATCGCCGCGGCGTCGTCCATGCCGCTCTCTGTGTATGAGGCAGCCGCCCAGTAGTTCTTGCAGGTCGGCTTGCCGTTGATGCTGGTCGGATCGGCGCCGGCCTTCATCAGGGCCTTCTTGACGGCCTTCTTGGTGCAGGGCGGCGGTTCGGTTCCCGCCTGCGCCGACGTCGATACGGCCGCCATGGGCAGGGCCAGGGCGACGCCTGCCAGGATGGCAGCGCCCTTCGATGTGAGCTTCATGTGTCCTCCAGAGTGGGGTCGGGTGCCGCCACGGTAGCCGGACGCACGGCGATGTTGCCTGAGTTGGGTCAGATTTTCTTGCGCGGTCTTCCCGAACCCGAACCTTTCGTGATCATGCTGTTACCGTGCGTCCAATTCGGGCCAGCCGGCGGTCCTGCGGTGGCCTCCCCACACGCCCTGCACGGCCTACAGTGGCGCGATGAGGACCCCGCCGTACCGGATCGAGACCCAGCGGTTGGTGATCCGCTGCTACGAGCCCCGGGACGCTCCGGCGATGAAGGACTGCGTCGATTCGAGTTTGCCTGAGTTGCAGTCCCGTTTGCCGTGGGCGCTGGACGATCCCCAGACGGTCGACGAGAAGGTCGAGTTGCTGCGCGGCATGAGGTCGAAGTTCGACAGCGATGCCGACTACATCATGGGCGTCTTCACACCGGACGACTCCCGGCAGCTGGGCGGCACTGGTCTGCATCCCCGGATCGAAACGGGGGCCTTCGAGATCGGCTACTTCGTGCGCTCGGACAGCGCCGGCCAGGGCGTTGCCAAGGAATCCACGGGAGTGCTGGTCGATGTCGGGCTGCGCCGCTGCGGTGCTTCTCGCATCGAGATCAACGTCGAGCCCGACAATGAGCGGAGCTTGGCGATCCCCAGATCACTGGGATTCGTCGAAGAGGGCTTGCTGCGAGGTCGCTGTCCGTGGCCCGACAGGCCGCCCCGCGATGTGGTGGTGTTCTCGATGTTCTCCGACACGTGGGACCCCGAGCGTGCGGTCGGTTACAGGGCCTTCGACTCCACGGGCCGTGTTTTCCCGCTGGACTGACTCACGCGCGAGCCAGAAGGTCAGCGCTCGTCGGAAGCCGGGGCCCACAGATCCGGCCAGTAGACCCCCAAGTCGCCCAGGACCCGCCTCACCAAGGGCAGGGACAGCCCGATCACGTTGCTGGGGTCGCCGCTGATGCCGTGGATCAGAGGCGCCGCGAGCCCGTCCAGCGTGAAGCCGCCGGCCACGTTGAGCGGTTCTCCAGTGGCCACGTAGTCGGCCAGTTCGTCCTCGTCGAACTCCGCGAACGACACTTCGGTCGCGGCTACGGCATGTGACTCGGTTCGCCGACCGTCTGGCCACAGCAGCACCACGGTGTGGCCGGTCAACAGATGGCCTGCCCGCCCGCTCAATGCGGCCAATCGCTGCCGGGCGGTCTCCGGGTCCCCGGGCTTGCCGAGCACCTCGCCGTCGAACCGGAACAGCGAGTCGGCCGTCAAGACGATGGTGGGTCGGGACACGGCGCCGACCTTGCGCACGACATCGCTCGCTTTGGCATCTGCCAGTGCCTGCACCAGCCCGGCGGCATCGCCGGGGTCCCAACTCGCCGCGATGGCGTCCTCATCGACGTCGCCGACGACCACCGCCACGGGAACGCCGGCGTCGGCGAGAAGGGCACGTCGCGCGGGCGAGGCGCTGCCCAGCACGACATCCCAGTGGCGCTCGGTGTTCATCGGCGAAGGGACAGCCGCCAGGCGTCCGGCGTCGGGCGTGGGAACCGGCGAGCCGCCCGCGCCGAACGCGACCAGGCGCTGACCACCTCGGGTTCAGCATCGCCCCCGCCCATCGCCGAGAAGACGGCCACCAGGGCGGCCACGTGCTCCGGTGCAGGGTTGCCGGAGACTATGCGCAGTACCGGCCGCCTTGGTGCGGCGGTGTCGGCCGTGTCGGTCGGATCGGTCATAGCGGGATGTTCCCGTGCTTCTTGGGCAGCGACTCCTTGCGCTTGTTGCGCAGTGCCCGCAGCGCTCGGATGACCTGGGCGCGGGTTTCGTGCGGGAAGATCACGCGGTCGATGTAGCCCCGCTCGGCTGCCTGGTAGGGGTTGCACAGCGTGCGCTGGTAGTCGTCGATCAACTCGACGCGTTTGGCCTCAGGATCCTCAGAGGCTCCCAGTTCCTTGCGGTACAGGATGTTGACCGCGCCCTGGGCGCCCATGACAGCGATCTCGGCTGTGGGCCACGCCAGGTTGATGTCGCCGCCCAGGTGCTTGGACCCCATCACGTCGTAGGCGCCGCCGTAGGCCTTGCGCGTGATCACGGTGACCAACGGCACCGTGGCCTCGCAATATGCGTAGATCAACTTGGCGCCACGGCGGATGATGCCGTCCCACTCCTGGTCAGTCCCCGGCAGGAACCCGGGGACGTCGACGAAGGTCAGGACCGGGACGTTGAAGGCGTCGCAGGTGCGCACGAACCGGGCCGCCTTCTCAGAGGCGTCGATGTCCAGGGTTCCGGCGAACTGCATGGGCTGGTTGGCCACGATGCCGACCGCCCGGCCCTCGACCCGGCCGAAGCCGGTGAGCAAGTTGGGCGCGAACAGCGGCTGGGACTCCAAGAAGTCGCCGTCGTCCAGCACGTGCTCGATCACGGTGTGCATGTCGTAGGGCTGGTTGACCGAGTCGGGCAGCAGGGTGTCGAGTTCGCGGTCCTCGTCGGATACCTCGAGATCGGCTTCGCCGCCGTAGTCGGGAGCCTCTTCGAGGTTGTTGCTCGGCAGGTGCGACAGCAGCGCACGGACGTAGTCCAGGGCATCGTCCTCGTCGGTGGCCATGTAGTGGGCGACGCCCGATTTGGAGTTGTGGGTGCGCGCGCCGCCGAGTTCCTCGAACTCCACGTCCTCGCCGGTGACGGTCTTGATGACGTCGGGACCGGTGATGAACATATGCGACGTCTGGTCGACCATCACGGTGAAGTCCGTGATGGCGGGGGAGTAGACGGCCCCGCCTGCACAGGGACCCATGATCAGCGAGATCTGGGGGATGACTCCACTGGCTCGCACGTTGCGCATGAAGATCTCGCCGTACATGCCCAGTGAAACGACGCCCTCTTGGATACGGGCCCCACCGGAGTCGTTGATGCCGATGACCGGGCAGCCGGTCTTGAGCGCCAGGTCCATGACCTTGACGATCTTCTCTCCGAAGACCTCGCCCAGCGATCCGCCGAACACGGTGAAGTCCTGCGCGAAGACGCACACGGGGCGGCCATCGATCGTGCCGTAGCCCGTCACCACCCCGTCGCCGTACGGTCGGTTCTTCTCGAGTCCGAACGCGTGGGAGCGGTGCCTTGCCAGGCCGTCGAGTTGCTGGAACGAATCGTCGTCCAGCAGTTGCAGGACGCGCTCCATCGCCGTCATCTTGCCCTTGGCGTGCTGCTTGTCCACTGCCGCCTGGCGACGGCCCTGGGCCTCGTCGCGGCGCAGTTGCAGATCGGCAGCCTTTCCGGCGGTCGTGGTCAGATCGATCGGCTCGTCCTGGGAGTCCGGGGCGACAGCACTCATGACACCTCCTGGTGGGGTTCCCCTACATTATGGCTGTGACCTCCAACGCGCCGACCGCCGGTGACCACTCGGACCTGTCCCAGGCCCGAGTGGCCGACCTCATCTCCGCTTCGGGACTGCCGTGGCGTCCCGTCTCCGTGGTGGGATCCACCGGATCCACCAACTCCGATCTGATGGCAGCAGTTGCTGCTGGAACGGTTGCCGAGGGTGCAGTGATCGCGGCAGGTGAGCAGGTGTCGGGCCGTGGCCGCCTGGGCCGGTCGTGGGCGTCGCCCCCGGGCACGACGCTCTCGTTCTCGGTGTTGTTGGCCCCGCCGCTGGAGCGTGCCGGGTTCGTGCCGGCGTTGACGGCGCTTGCGGTGTCACGGGCCATCGCCGAGGTCGCCGGGCTGGCCGTGTCGCTCAAATGGCCCAACGACGTGATGCTCGCCGGTGGCAAGGTGGCGGGAATCCTGGCCGAGGGCAGCCGCGGCTATGTGGTGGTTGGCTGTGGAGTGAATGTCCGTGTGCCGCAAGCGGATCTTCCGGTTGACACGGCCACGTCGTTGTCGCTGCACGGGGGTGACGTCGACCGGTCGGAGTTGCTCGTGATGGCACTTCGTCACCTTCACGCGGCGAACGATCTATGGCGAGAGGCCGGCTACAGCGCCGCTGGTTCGGGTCTGCTGGACGCTTATCGAGCTGCTTGCGCCACGATCGGCAGCCCGGTGCGCGTGTCTTTGCCCGACGGCACGGTGATCGAGGGGCTGGCCGAGTCGATCGACGACGCTGGTCGGCTGGTGTTGGCGGGCCCCGACGGCTCGCGCACTCTCACCGCTGGCGATGTGGTGCACCTGCGCTCAGCCTGACGCGCCTGCTGCGGCGGCGGGCACCGGACGAGTACCTTGTCTGCCATGGGTTACCCGGAAAAGTTGTTGTCCGACGGTGAGACCGTGGTGTTCGAGATGCGCCCGCACTGGCGCGCGCTGCTGATCCCAGGCGTCATCCTGATCGCCGAACTGTTCGTCCTCTTCTTCTTGTTGCGCCTGTTCACCCAGACGTTCGGCGACACCTTGGGCACCATCGGCACCTGGGCCACGTGGATCATCGCCCTTTTTGTCCTGATCCTGTTCGTGATCCGGCCGTTCCTCTACTGGCTGACAACGCAGTACGTTTTCACGAACCGGCGCATCATCGTGCGCTCCGGCCTGATCGCCAGGCACGGCCGAGACATGCCTCTGAGCAAGGTCAACAACGTCTCGTTCGATGTCACCGCCGGCGGTCGGATCCTCAACTACGGAATGCTCACGATCGACTCCGCCAGTGACGAGGCGCTCATCATCAATGACGTCCCCAACGTCGAGCACATCCAGCGCGAGGTCAATCGCCTGCACGAGGAGGACGACGAGCGCCGTCGGCATTCGGCATATCAGGACTACACGCAACAGGCAGGCATGACGGCCCCGCAGCCACCTGCGCCCCAGCCCCCCGTACCTCAGCCTCCGCCCGCCGCAGCCCCTGTGCAGCCGCAGATCCCCGTCATGCCCCCCGTGCAGCCCCCGTCGAGTGTCGCGCCGCCGCCCTCTGATCCCGCGGGCGGCAACCCCGCGTCCTGATGGGCCTCAACGACGATCTCGAAGCCGTCGTCCTGGGCGGTGCCGAGCGGTACACACCCGAGGAGATGGCTGACGCGTCGCGGATGTCCCTGGCCGAAGTGCGTCGCCTGTGGCGGGCCATGGGTTTTCCCGACGTGGGTGATTCACGGGCATTCACGGATGGCGATCTGAGCGCGCTGCTGCGGGTGTCGGCGCTGCTCGAGCGCGGCATGATCGACATGGACGGCATTGTGGAGGTCGCCCGGTCGATGGGGCAGACGACCGCACGGCTGGCGGAATGGCAGGTCGAGACGATCGGTCGAACCCTCCTGGCCGAGGGCCAGGAGGGTTGGCAGGGTGACAACGTCTCCGAGCTCACCACCGAACTTGCGGAGCTGCTCCCCGAACTCGAGTTGCTGCTGGGGTATGTGTGGCGCCGTCAGCTGGCAGCGACCGTGGGCCGCTACCTCGAGCAACCCGGCGGGAGTGACGCGGACGGAGAAGCCTTGGCCACCGTCGGGTTTGCCGACCTCGTGTCGTTCACACGCCTGTCGCGGCAGTTGGACGAGTCCGAACTGGCCGGGCTGGTCCAGAGGTTCGAATCAGTGAGCGCCGACATCGTGCACGGGGCCTCAGCTCGCTTGGTCAAGACCTTGGGCGACGAGATCATGTTCGTGGCCGACACCCCTGGTCAGGCCGCCCGGATCGCCCTGAGCCTGCATCACACGCACGCCGAAGGTGGGCGCATGCCGCAACTGCGGATCGGGATGGCCACGGGAACCGTGCTCAACCGCATGGGTGATGTCTTCGGCACGACCGTCAACCGTGCCTCGCGCATGACTGCGATCGCCCGCCCGGGAACAACCGTGGTGGACTCCATAACCTCTGAGTCGTTGCACGATGCCGAAGCCTACGAGGTCGAGTTCCACACCCGGGCGCTGGCGCCGCGGCCTGTTCGTGGGCTGGGGATCGTGCGCCCCTATGCGTTGGTGTCCGACCAGGGATAGTGATGGCGGTCCGGCGCGATGGGTGCGACGCGCACAGGGCGCGCCGGTCAGATCAGGGAACTGGGCCGGTGCTCCTCGTGCTCCCGGACCGGGGGTGTGCCGGTATCAACCGGGACGCCGGCGTCCGCCGGGAACACCCACTTGCGATAGGACCAGAAGCGGAAGACCGTGCCCAGGCCCAGTCCGATGACGTTCGCCGAGATGTTGTCGGCCAGAACGGAGTCGAGGCCGAGCGCGTAGTGCGAGAACCACAGCACGGACAACGTGATGAGCATCGCGATGCCGTTCAAGCCGAAGAACAGGGCGTACTCGCGCCATCTGCTCGTATGGCCGCCCCGGTGGGAGAAGGTCCAGTTGCGGTTGAGTCCGTAGGACACGGCTGTCGCTGCGACAACGGCAATGGCCTTGGCTGTGAGCGGCCGATCGTCGAGAAGCCCCTGGCCGGTGAACATGAGCAGGTTGAACAACCCGACATCGACCACCAGAGCGATGAGGCCAACGACGCCGAACTTGCTGAACTCGTGGATCAGTCCCTTGAACGGGGCGACGAGGGCGGCCAAAGAGGACTGGTCGTCCTCGGCTCGCGTCAGTTGCACAACAGTCACTCCATCACGTTACCCAGGGCCATGCAGCACCAAACCCGGGTTGGAACCGAACCGTTAGCCCGCCCGAGATCGGAGGTGACGGCACCCTCGCCGTCAGCGTCCGTGGCCACGTCATCGACGCGGCCACAGCCTGGCAGCGGTTCGCCCCGAACCCTCCAATAGGGTTCATCGTATGACGCAGACCCCGGTCGTAATGGCTCCGCCGCGCGGGTACCCGATCGTCGGAATGGTGGGGGGTGGTCAACTGGCGCGCATGACCCAGCAGGCGGCCATCGCGCTCGGCATCGGATTCACAGTGCTGGCGGCCGGACCGGAAGATAGCGCTGCCCGCGCGGTGCACGACGTGGTGCTCGGCGACCCGGACGACCCCGAGGCGCTGGCCTCATTCGGCAGGTTGTGCGACGTGGTGACGTTCGATCATGAGCAAGTGCCCGAGCCGGGGTTGGCGGCGCTGGCGACCACGGGAGCCGAGATCCGGCCGGGCCGGGAAGCTCTGTCCCACGCCCAGGACAAGATCGTCATGCGGCAGGCCCTCACCGCCGCCGGCGCACCGTGCCCGCGCTGGTTGGAATGGACGGCCGACACCACCATGGCGCATGTCAGTGCCCAAGTCGGCTGGCCGTTGGTCGTCAAGACCTCGCGTGGTGGGTACGACGGCAGGGGAGTGTGGGTGGTGGCCGACGAGCCCGCGCTGCGCCACGTGCTGTCCCACCCCTTGGCCCCTGGGGCCCGATGGCTGCTGGAGGAGTACGTGCCCTTCACCGCGGAGTTGTCCGCCCAGGTGGCCAGGTCCCCACACGGTCAGGCGGTGGCATATCCGGTTGTGAGGACGATGCAGCAGGACGGCATCTGCAAAGAGGTGGTGGCCCCCGCCCCCGGGTTGCCCGATGACGTCGCTGTGGCTGCCCAACAACTCGCGCTGCGTGTGGCGGGCGAGCTCGATGTTGTCGGGATGCTGGCCGTCGAGATGTTCTTGACCGAGCGGGGAGTGCTGGTCAACGAGTTGGCCATGCGGCCGCACAACTCCGGTCACTGGACCATTGAGGGCGCCGTCACCAGTCAGTTCGAGAATCACCTGCGGGCCGTACTCGACCTGCCCCTCGGAAGCCCAGCGCCGGTGGCTCCCTACACCGTCATGGTCAACGTCCTGGGCGGAGAACACGAGGACATGTACCACGCCTACAAGCACTGCATGGCCCGCGATCCCGGGCTGCACATCCACATGTACGGCAAAGAGGTCCGGCCTGGTCGCAAGATCGGCCACGTGACGGTCAGTGGATCCGATCCGGACGAACTGCTCGCTCGCGCACGCCATGCGGCGGACTACCTGACTGGATTGATCGACGAATGACCCGGATCAAGAGGACCGAATGGAGCCTTCAATGAGTGAGCCACGAGTCGGCGTCGTCATGGGCAGCGACAGTGACTGGCCCGTCATGTCGGGTGCGGCGCAGATCCTGACGGACTTCGGTGTCGGCCACGAGGTCGATGTCGTGTCGGCGCACCGGATGCCGGCGACAATGCTCGACTACGGCCGAACTGCCGCCGGGCGGGGCCTCAAGGTGATCATCGCTGGAGCCGGGGGTGCGGCCCATCTGCCGGGCATGCTGGCCGCAGTCACATCGCTGCCAGTCATCGGAGTGCCCGTGCCGCTCAAGGTTCTGGACGGCATGGATTCGTTGCTGTCCATCGTGCAGATGCCCACCGGTGTTCCGGTGGCCACCGTTGCTATCGGCAACTCCACGAATGCGGGCCTGCTGGCCGTGCGCATCCTGGCGACGAGCGACGAATCCCTGCACCGGCAGCTCGACGACCATCGCGCTCGGCTCGAGGCTATCGCCACACAGAAAGGCGCAGCATTGCGCGAGTTGCAGGGGGAGTAAGGGCGCCATCGGCCCGTCGTACCCTAGAACTGCCGCACATCATGCACCGATCGGAGTCCCCGTGCCTCAGTTGCCCAATGCCGATTACGACCTGTTCCAGCTGAGCGAGGAGCACCAGGCGCTCCGAGAGGCCGTGCGGGCCCTGGCAGCCGACAGGATTGCACCGAGGGCGGCCGAGATCGACGAGACCGGCGAGTTCCCCCAGGACGTCTACGAGTCTCTCGTGGCGGCGGGCTTCCACGCCATCCACATTCCCGAGGCGTACGGAGGCGAGGGCGGTGACCAGTTGGCGGCGTGCATCGTCGCGGAGGAGATCGCCCGGGTGTGCGGATCCAGTTCGCTGATCCCTGCGGTGAACAAGTTGGGCACCACACCGCTTCTCGTCGGCGGATCCGAGGAACTCAAGCAGCGCTACCTGTCCCAGGTCGCCAGTGGTGATGCCATGTTCTCGTATGCGCTCAGTGAGCGCGAAGCCGGCAGCGACGCGGCGTCGATGAAGACCCGAGCGGTCCGCGACGGAGATGACTTCGTGCTGAACGGCCAGAAGTCATGGATCACCAACGCCGGCATCTCGAAGTACTACACGGTCATGGCCTCGACCGACCCTGAGAAGGGCGCCCGGGGTATCTCGGCGTTCGTGGTGCACCACGACGATCCGGGTTTCTCACTCGGCACGCCGGAGCGCAAGCTCGGGATCCATGGCTCACCCACTCGCGAGATCTTCTTCGAGAACGTGCGTGTTCCTGTCGACCGCATGATCGGCGAGGAGGGCACGGGCTTCAACACCGCCATGCAGACGCTGGACATCACACGCATCACGATCGGGGCGCAGGCGCTCGGAATGGCCCAGGGCGCCTTGGATGCCGCGGTCGGCTATGCCAAAGAGCGCAAGCAGTTCGGCAAGGCGATCGCGGAGTTCCAGGGCCTGCAGTTCATGATCGCCGACATGGCCATGAAGGTGGCGGCGGCCCGAGCCCTCGTCTACCAGGCGGCGGCCAAGTGCGAGCGCATGGAGCCAGACCTCTCGTTCTTCGGAGCTGCGGCCAAGTGCTTCGCATCGGACACCGCCATGGAGGTCACCACCAACGCCGTGCAGGTGTTCGGCGGCGCCGGCTACGTTCGCGATCATCCGGTCGAACGCATGATGCGCGACGCCAAGATCACGCAGATCTACGAAGGCACCAATCAGATCCAGCGCTTGGTGATGGCGCGCTCATTGCTGCGCTGACCGACCGTCTCCAGTGGCGATCGCGGTTGCGTGGGACGCCGAGCACCCCGACTGGCACAGTGGAGGGATGAAGACCGGTCGATCACCCAAGCCCACTGCGTACTCGCGCCTGACTCTGGCGCGGATCATGGGAGACCTGGACGCCAATCTCCACGGCAACGTGCATGGCGGCGTCATCATGAAGGCCGTCGACGACGCGGCCGGCGCTTGCGCGGCCCGACACTGCCGAGCCCCCGCCGTCACGGCGGCCATGGACGAGATGGTCTTTGTCGAGCCGGTCCGCGTGGGCGACATCCTGACCACGCGCGCACAGGTCAATTGGGTGGGTCGGACATCGATGGAGGTCGGCGTGCAGGTGACCGCTCAGCGCTGGGATGATGCCGCCAGCGCCGACCACCACGTGGCTTCCGCCTATCTGGTGTTCGTGAGTGTCGGCGAGGACGAACTGCCCCGACAGGTGCCCGAACTGGTTCTCGAGACTCCCGAGGACGAGCGTCGCTGGCGCGAGGCCGAGATCCGGCGGGAGCATCGGCTCGCACGCCGGCAGCACATCGTGGCTTCCCGGACGGCTACCGGCGACTGAACGCCGGCCCCGGTACGCACCCCTGAGTGGTGGTTCGGGAACTCACCGGCAGATGTCGTCCTTGGCCGAACGCACGGTGTTGTCCATTCCCGTGGTGGACGAGCGAACCGGAACAACGCCCGTGTAGTCGGCCCCGATGGTCACCTGGAACGCTTCGCCGATCCCGGGAGCCTCTTGGAACGTGGCGCCCGGGAGTGCCGCCTGCAGGGTCTGCAACGACTTGGGAAACGCCGGGTCGTAGCGAACGACGGTCGTGGGGGGTATCTGCGCCGGCGGCGAGGTGGTCGAGACCACGAACCCCGCCTCTTGCAGGTCGGACACGGCATTGGCGCCCTGGGGGCCTGCAGCGGCCACGGCCAAGGTCACCTC
>WBZP01002298.1_pt1 | contig 22158 bp, 15 predicted proteins | sample 5204301 | NCBI WGS metagenome assembly WBZP01 (sample SAMN12412401, study PRJNA552823) | activated sludge metagenome | isolation source: activated sludge from nitrification reactor of wastewater treatment plant... | place: USA: Pennsylvania | collected 2017
CCTTGCCGAACAGGAGGGTCTCGGTCGCTGCCTCACGGAAAACGACGCCTAAGCCGGAGGGCCGGCATTTCAGGGTCTCCCGATCTGTGCCTGCCACCTTCCATCTGCGATCGACCAGTGCACCACAATCGCCCCTTTTCTTGGTGAGGTGTGAGGCCCGTGGTAGCATGTCACTCCTATGGCCCTCACAACGACCGTACACGATCTCCGCACCCTGATCCGCTCCTGTCACCCGCTTATCATCATTGAGACCGTGGAAGAAGACCGGGTCCTGGCCCTGCTGCAATCCGTGGCGGCTCAGGAACGGATGCCGCTGTTCGAATGGTCGATCACCAGAGGGCTCACCAGGCAAGACGAGGGACAGACGATCAGCAAGCTGACGGCGACTCCCCTGGCTGTGCTTCAACATCTCAACGGGCTGACCGTCGAAGGCATCTTCTGGCTCAAGGATCTTGCGCCGCACCTACAGGATGCCGCCGTAGCACGCCAACTGCGCGAGGTCAGCCATCATTTCAGCCGCTCGCGCGCAACCTGCCTGTTGACCGGGCACCCGATTGCCCTGCCGCTCGACATCGATCAGATCGCGGTCCGGCTCGACCTGCAATTGCCGGATCGTAATGAGTTGCAAGCCATGCTCCAAAGCGTTCTGCAATCGCTGGGGACAAGAACCTCGTCCCGTCGGCCGACCTCGACGACCGTGGTACAGAGCCTTCTCAATTCCATGACCGACTCCAAGCCGACAAACGCCGGCCCCACGGCACAGGAACGTGATGCCATTCTCCGCGCCTTACAGGGGCTGACCCTCCACCAAGCCCGCCAGGTGATTACTCAATGCATCGTCGAAGACGGCGTGCTCTCCGCCGATGATGTCCAAACGATCCTCTCACGCAAGGTCCAGGCGATCAAGGATGGCGGCCTGCTGGAATATTATCCCCTGGAGGACAACCGGTTCGAATTGGGCGGGTTTGTGAATCTGAAATCCTGGCTGGAGCGGGCGAAGGTGGGGTTCACCGCGGAGGCCAAAGCCCTCAATCTGACACCGCCGCGCGGCATCATGCTGGTGGGGGTGCCCGGCTGCGGCAAATCGCTGGCCTCCAAAGCCATCGCCCGCGAATGGCAACTCCCGCTACTGAAGCTCGATGCAGGCCGGCTGTTCGATAAATTCATCGGCGAGTCTGAAAAAAACTTCCGCAAGGCCATTGAGATGGCAGAGTCCCTGTCCCCGATCGTGCTCTGGATCGATGAAATTGAAAAGGCGATGGCGGCGGGCGGCGGCAGCGGTGATGCCGATGCGGGCCTGAGCCGACGGCTCTTCGGCGCCTTCCTCACCTGGCTGCAGGAAAAGAAGCAGGAAGTGTTCGTCGTGGCCACGGCGAACAATCTCACGTCTCTGCCGCCCGAGTTGTTGCGCAAAGGCCGGTTCGATGAAATCTTCTTCGTCGACCTGCCGGATGAGGGCGAACGCACCGCCATCTGGAACATCCACCTTGGCCTCCGGAAGCAAGACAGCACAAAATTCGATCTCCCCAAAATTGTGACCGCCAGCCAGGGATTCAGCGGCTCTGAAATCGAGCAGGCCGTGGTCGCCGCCCTCTATCGCGCGTTGCACCATAAGCAGCCGTTAACGACCGATCTCCTGATCGAAGAACTCGCCCACACCGTGCCGTTGTCCGTCACCCGGAGCGAGGACATCAATCAACTGCGGGCCATGGCTCAAGGCCGGTTCGTCAATGTACGGTGATCCGGTTCGACTCCTTTTCATTGTGACCTCAATGGCCCTCAGAACACTCGCCGGCTGAGGCAGCCGCTGTCCAGTTACGCATCGGGTGGCCGGCTGGAACACAGCCCGGTAGGCGACCTCGCAGAAACGCGCATTCATACAGTAAGATGAACTCTTTCCTGGTTGCTTCCCTGAGGGAAGCGAATCCTTCGGTCGTGCCGTGCCTCTAATCGAAGAGCGGGATCGGAAGTGCAGGTCGTTGTCATCAGAGACATCCACCATGATCATACAGAGATATGTCACTAGCTCCGTTCGAGACACGTCGATAAATGCCTCGCCTCGCCGCCTTGGAATATTCTCGTGTTTCTTTTTGATGGTGATGGGGACCCAAGCCCTAACCTTGGCGAGCGAGTCGCCGCTCCGCTCGGAAAGCCAGGTCGCCCAGCATGCCAAGACTGCCTGGGAGCAGGGCACAATAGATCTGGCCCTCGGCATTCTTGAGCAGGGCATCCAGGACCATCCCCAGGCCCTTGCGCTGTATCATCTCCGCGGCGACATGTTGGCCACATCGCGGCACACCGAAGCCGCCCTCGAATCCTACAACACCGTCCTGGCGAGGATTCCCGCCGCGCTGGATGTGCGGTGGGCGAAATGGAGCGTGCTGGTGCGATCCGGACAGGTTGAAGAAGCGGTCACGGAACTGCAACGCATTGCCGCTATTGATCCGGACAACCCCCTGATCCATTTGCGGCTGGCGCGAGAACTTCGGAAACTCGACCGTCTGGAGGAATCGTTCGAGGCGTATAAGCAGGCCGTAACACTCGGGCCGGATATGCTCAACTGGCGATTGGCGATGGCCCGGGCGCGTTTTGATCTGCTGGACTACGAAGGCGCGGAACGCGACGTCCACTTTGTGCTGGAACGGGTCTCGCCCGGGTCACCGCTCGACCTGTCGGCCAAGAATCTGCTGACCGTGTTCTTTGGATCGACGGAGCGGGGCCGACGCTTTGCCCCTGTCATGACGCCGGATGCCAGCCCGAAACAACTCCGCGACTGGTCGATGATTCGTGCAGAGGGATACCGACTCTTCGAGGCGGGACGATTTCGGGAAGCTGAACCGATCTATCGGGAACTCTTGCGCCTCAATCCGATGGATCCACTCGCGGGCCGGCACTTGAGCTTGATCCTCATGGGGCTTGGCCGCTGCAAAGAAGCGGTCGCGCTGTCTCAAACGGGCTCGGAGTTTGACCCGACCGACGAAGAGCACACCACCACGGCGTTTCGCATGGGTCAGTGCCTGGTTGAGCTGGAACGCTGGGAGGACGCCTACATCCAATTCAAGACCCTCTATGACGCGACGGTGGAGTTTGAAAAATCGACGAAAGAAATCCAACTTCCGTCCGGAACCCGGGTACTGAATAAGGCCGCGCTGACGCAGTGGCTGGAGAGGATTCGTTCGCACGTTCCAGAATTTGCGAAACAGGTCGAGGCTGAAGCCGACGCTGCGGCCAATGCCGCCCCCGCTAAGTCCGCCCCTCCGACGCGCTCCTCGGAGGCCGAATTGGCCGCCAAGGCCGTTGAGGCCCTCAAGCCGCAGAACACATTAGACGCAGCGGCCTCACTGGTTGGCCGGGACGCAGATTTCGCCTGGTTCCGATTCGTCATTCCGGCCAAGAAGGTTATGCGAGATGATTCACCCACCGGCGCCCATGACTTCATTCCGCTGGATCCGGGAATCACCTTCACCAGCACACAGCAGGACGTCTACTTGGTCTTCAGCCTGGTCACCGCCTCGTACGATGAGGTGCCGCTGACCGCACGCTGTTTCAAAGAGACCGCCGAGCTGGCCGGGGCGCAGGCAGCAGTGGTGCAGGACCACCTCATCATGTCCACGAATGATCAATCCGGCTATTTCGTCCTCCCACGGCCGGCCGATGGATGGGCGACCGGCCTCTATCGATGCGGGCTGTTCGCAGGTGAAGAGACGTCGGCCTATACCCAGGTCGATGAGGTACGCTTTCGCATCATTGAATCGACGACTGCGTCGTAACGGGAAAAGCAGGGTCTCGAGGCCATGCTGAGAGCGGAGCCATGGAAAACGGAGGCGGGACTCGTCAGCTCTTGAGGCTGCTCACCCTGTAGCGGCCGGTAAACGTCTCGTCCGGGAGCAGTCGTGCTAAGCCCCATTCCGGGTGGTTGAAGGCATCTGTTGCGCAGGTCATCGGCTCAATCGCCAAAGCCCGGCGAGGGGCATCCGCAATCGCATCGCCGGTGTAGACCACGATCGCAGAAAAGGCGCGATCCATCACAACTTCAATGAGGCGGCCACTCTCCTGATGGCGGAGTGACGCCGTGGCCATTCCCGCCGCATCACGATCCAACTCAACATAACAGTGGTTGAAGCGGCGTTCGCCGACGAGGCGGAAGTCCCGGTAGTCCCACTCGGTTCCCTTCACCGTCATGATCTTGCCGGTCGGCGCAAGTCGCTCGTTGAACTCAAGGTACCCGGCGGCAGGAATTTTTGCCTCTGCCGCATTGACGAGATGGGTCCCGACGGTGAAGTAGGGATGGAAGCCGACCCCGACCGGCGCCGCTTGCCGGCCGACATTCAGCACGGAGAACATGCAGGTCAGCCCCTGCGCATCCAGACTGTACGTGACACGAATCGCGAGTGAGAAGGGATATCCGCGCGGCGCATAGGCGGCAGCATCCAGACGCACCTCAAAGACAACCCGATTGGAGTCGATCTCCTGCACAGACCATGGCAATGTGCGGACAAAGCCATGGATCGCATTCGGCCCTTCCTTATCGTTTCGTTCAAGCTGCAAGGCCTGCCCGTCAAACGAGTAGCGTCCCTCCGCTACCCGTCCAGGAAAGGGAATCAGCACATCACCCTGCCCGCCCTTCTTCTGGGCGCCGCCGGAATAGCCCCAGACCAGATCGCGTTCCCCGCTACCGCCCTCTGCCAGAAAGTAGCGGCGCAAAGAGGCCCCCCACGGCGACAGCACCGCGCGCTGGTTCTCAAAGGCGAGCGAGATTTCCGTATCAGGCGTCGCGCGAGGTGTCATACCCAACTATCTCTGAGCCCTGTGGGCCGATGATCGGGTGCACTGCTCCCTTACACATCTTTCCCCATCAGATACTCGAATCGCGTGCGAAAATCGTCCGAAGCCAGTCCTGCTGCGGTCGCGAGACGGACCACTTCTTGCGGCTGACTCAGATCTTCGGGAGAGAGTCGAATCATGTATCGGCGAGCAATGGTGTAAGACTCCGACTCGATATCCACCATGCGCACGCGGGTGCGGCCTGTGGCAGGATCCAGAATCTCGCCGAACGGGATCGGTATAAACCGGCCGGTTTGGATCGACACCATCGCTGCAGTCCCACCGTCCAGGAGAAACTGCGCCGCGCAATAACCGAGATCCCGCGTATATTCCATATCGAAGGAAATCGGGTCCGCGCACCGCAGTTCGTACCCGATGTTTTTCTCAACGATGGTGGTCTTCACGCCAAAGGTACGCAGTTCCTTTTCCACGGCTCGCTTCAACAGGACGCCAAAATTGACTTCGGCCAAGCGCACATGCCCGTGCTGGTCACGCTCGACATCATCCAATCCGTCCAAGTCCTGTTGGTCGAGAAATTCGACCAGCCCTTCCGCAAGCACCGCCACACCGTCGGAGCGGCCTGCCGCGAGCCGCTTGATGAAGGCCGCCACCAGAATATCGACCAGGGTCTTCAGGCGAATGGGCTTGTGGCGGAACTCCTCGGGAATGATCGTCAAGGTCGCCCCGGCAGCTTTGCCGATTCCCAGGGCCAGGTGTCCCGCTTTACGTCCCATCGTCACCACGAAATACCAGCGCGAGGTGGTCTCCGCATCGACCATCAGACTTTTGACGAGCTCGACTCCGATATGGCGCGCCGTTTGGAATCCGAAGGTGGGAATTCCGTGCGGCAGATCGAGGTCGTTGTCGATGGTCTTGGGCACATGCACCACTTGCAGGCGTCCGTTCGCCCGTTGCTCCAACTTCAGCGCAGAAAACGCCGTATCATCTCCGCCGATCGTAATCAGCCTGGTCACACCCAGCTTCTGGAGACTCGCCAGGCAGGCATCGAGATGCTCGGTCTTCTGCGTGGGATTGGCGCGCGCCGTGCCGAGACAGGAGCCCCCGCTGAAGTGGATGCGGCTGATGTCCTCGATCGACAAGCGACGGACCTTGCTCGTATTGCCGTCCATGATCCACCTGAATCCGTCCTGAATGCCGATGACCTCGCAGCCGCCGAGGATGCTGCGGATCGTCGCAGCCCCGATCACGCTGTTGATACCAGGCGCCGGCCCTCCGCCGACGAGAATTCCCACCACCGGTCGTTGTTCACTCGTCCCCATGTTCTCTCCTGCTCCTCTGGACTCTACACAGTCTCCCGCAATGTCCGATCTGCCGCCAGTACCGCCGTCATACGTCGCGGCTCCCTGCCGTCGCGGCGTTTCGTGCGACCCTACACGGAGACGGGATATGCGTCAAGGAGAGGCTGGCCACCTCTCATCGGGCAACTTCCACAATATCGTTCGCGGAATTCTTGACTTGTGCTAGCCTGAGACCTGCAGCCTTCTGCTTCACCGACGGAGGTGCTTCGTGATCGACATTCTCGTTGTGGATGACAATCTGCAGTTGAGAGACACGTTACGAGCGATCTTGAACAAGCGGCAGGGCTTTCGCGTCACCGGCGAAGCAGGCGACGGCATCGCCGCCGCACAGATGGCGCAAACCCTTCGGCCCCACGTGGTCCTAATGGATGTCGGCATGGCACGAATGGACGGGGTTGAGGCGACTCGCCGGATTCGAGCCCTATTGCCGGAGACTGTCGTGATCGGCATGTCCTGCCATACCAGCAGAGAGGTCGAGGGGGCACTGCTCGCGGTCGGTGCAAACGCCTTCCTTCCCAAAGAACTGGTCGCCGACAAAATCTTCGACGTCATTGCGCAAGAATTGACGCAGGGCAACACCACCCACTAACTACGAGGCGCTTTCCCCGCTCACACGTGCTGACAGCAACACGCTAGCCTACCCATCCTCCCGGTTACGACTCACTTTTTGTCGCTTCGACAATTGCCCGGCACAACTGGCCCCCGGCGCTCTCCTTGGTAAGATACCCGCAGGCCCCCGCCTGTCTCATGCGCTCCACGATGTCGGGAGAGTTGTGCATGGAGAGCGCGAGGATTTTCATGTCAGGGAATTCTTCCTTGATGCGCTTCGTGGCCATGACCCCGTCACACCGGGGCATATTGACGTCCATCACCACAACATCCGGCTTGAACCCACGGGCCAATTCGATGGCTTCCAAGCCATCTCCAGCCTCGCCCACGACCTCCAGCCGTGAATGCTCGTTCACGATCGTTCGAAGACCCTGGCGCAACATTTGATGATCATCCACCAGCAAGACCCGGATCTTCGGAGACGAATGAAACGAGGCACTGCGAACCAACCCCGATAATCCTGGTTCGATAGGTCCCGACACCGCCCCCTCAAGCTCGCTCTCCGCTCCAGGCACGCCGGTCCGCTCGACCGGCATGCCGCCCTGATGCTCAAGCGGCAATTGTAGAACGGTCGTGGTCCCCTCCCCCGGAGCGGAATACATTTCGAATTCTCCACCAAGGGCCTTCATGCGTTCGCGAATGCTGAATATCCCGAAACCCGGTGCGAGTCTCGCCTCTGCCGCTACTGGATCGTAGCCGGATCCCGGATCCGAGACGGTGATGCGAAGGACTCCTCCTGATTGGGCCACCCTGACTCGAGCCTCTGCCGTGCCCGCGTGTTTCACGATATTCATCAGCAGTTCGCGGACCGATTGGAACAGCAGCACGGCTTGCTCTTCGGATAACGGCAACACCTCAGTATCCAAGTCTAAAGAGATCGTGAGCTGACGCTGCATCTGGTCGGCCAACCATCGCAAGGCCATGAGGAGCCCGAATTCATTGAGAATCGGCGGACTGAGCTGTGCCACCAAGGTCCGTGTGTAGGCCAGTGCTTGATCCATGACCTCTTGGACCTCTGTCATTGCCTGCGCAGCCGCAGGCGTCACGTCTTCCAATTTGGCCTGTCCCAGCTTCAGGCGGCTTAGAACCAGGAGCTGCGCGAGATAGTCGTGCAGATCAGTCGCAAGTTGTTTCCGGATGCGATGCTCCGTCAGATTCAAATCGGTCGTCAGCGCTCTCAGTTTGTCCTGCGAGTCAGCCAGTTCTCTGGTCCGCTCCTGGACACGCCGTTCCAGATCATCGGCGAACTGCCGCAATTGTGCTTGCGCTTCTTTACGGCTCTGGATGTTCTGAACGATCGAGATAAAATGTTCCGTGCGACCCTGCGCGTCGCGCAATAACGACACGGTCAGATGCCCCCAGATAGGCGTACCGTCTTTCCGGATATAGCGCTTTTCGATGGAAAAGGTCTCAATCTCACCGGCCACCAACCGGCGGACGGCGGACCAATCTGATTCGACATCGTCGGGGTGGGTAATTTCCGTAAAGGTCTTGGTGAGCAGTTCTTCGCGGGAGTATCCGGTAAAGGCGCACAGGGCGTCATTGCATCGTAGCCACCGGCCGTCCAGCCCCACATGCGCAATGCCGACCGCCGCGTTATCGAAAGTCGCTCGATGCTGCGCCTCGCTTTCCCGGAGCGCATCCTCGGCAGTCTTGCCCGCCGTGATATCCTCGGCAAAAATGATGATGCCACCGATGCCGCCGACCTTGTCACGCCAGGGACGGATCTCCCATCGCAACCAGTGCACAGTTCCGTCTGTTCGCTCGAAACAATCTTCTTCGGCCCGTGCGACAATACCCGCCATTCCCTGCTGATGCGCGGCCCGCCACCGCTCAGGAACCTCCGGAAACAGATCGTAGTGAGACCGCCCAAGGATGTCTTCCGGCAACTCATAATCGGCTAACCAGCGCCGACTCACCGCCAAATACCGCATCTCCCGGTCAAACATCGCAATGGCCGCCGGCGCATGTTCAATAAACAGCCGCAGACGTTCCTCGCTCTCGCGCAATGCGGCCTCGGCCCGCTTGCGCTCAGTAATGTCATGGGCAACTTTCGAGACACCAACGATCTGCCCCTCGTCGTTGCGTATGGCTGACACCGTCAAGGCAATATCGATGAGCGTACCGTCCTTGCGCCGCCGCACCGTTTCATATTGTGGAATAGCCTCCCCTCGCCTGATCTGCTCAAGAATCGGCGCCTCTCCGTCGAGCCGTTCTTCAGGGATCACCAGCGTCACCGATTGCCCGACGGCTTCTTGCCGGCTGTACCCGTACAATCGTTCGGCACCCCGATTCCAGCTGGTAATGACCCCGTTCAGATCTTTGCTGACGATGGCATCTTCTGAGGATTCGACGATGGCGGCCAACGTGGCCCTCGCCTGCTCGGCTTGCTTGCGCTCGGTAATGTCGATGATGGCCGCAATGAACCCCGTCACGGTCCCGCGCTCGTCGAACTCCGGCGCGTAGGCGACTTGCAGCAAACGTCCGGAGGAGGCCGAGCCTGGAAGATGCTGGTCAAACTTCACCCGCCGACCCGAGAGCGCCTCCTTCATGAACGGAGCCGCATGCTGGTAGACTTCGGCTCCCAGCACATCTCGCGGATGGCGACCGATGAGATCTTCCGGTGTCCGTCCCAGGAGCGCGGCATATTGTTGATTCACGAACCGATACTGGCCATCGGTACCGCACTGGGCGATGAGCACCGGCGCATGGTCGGTCACAAACTGCATCTGCCGCTGGCTGGCCCGCACCCGTTCTTCCGCCTTGGCCCGTGCTTCAATCTCCAAGCGCAACTGATGTTCCTCGGCCCGCACCATCGATGTCTCTGCCTGCGCACGAAGGCGCGCCCGCGTCACGGCTTCAGACAACGAGATGATAATAAGATTGGCCGTGATGAACAGCACCAGGGCCATCTCCTGCTCGCGCGGTGTGGATTCCTCCTTGAAAAAGAGGACGGCAGACAGTACCGATGACATCAGCGTCGCTCCGATGCCATGGCGCCAGCCATTGGCCACCGCAATGAACATAATGGCGGGGTAGTAGGTGATGAAGGTATACCCCGATCCCCATATAGGCGTCAGGGCCATGCGTAATCCGGTCGCCACCGCGAGTGCGGCCACCGTCAGCAGCGTGGGGTTCCATTCGGCAAGTCGGGACCACCAGGAAAGCGCCCCCGGAGAGGCTTGATTCGGCGGTATCGGATCTGACGGGAGCGGATCGGCAGCCATAGGCTCCATCGGCGAGCGATGAATTGGCTCTCTATGGTCGTGGGAAACAGGATACCCTTGCGGCGCAGGGCGCCGTACCTTCTACTAAGGCGCGTAGTGTACAGGAATATCCCGGGATACACCACCATCCGGTTGGTCGTTACTCAAGAACCGGCCGCGAGGGGAAAGGCGCACCGGTAACACCCTCACCTTCAATGGCAGATGTTGTTGAATCGGAGGCTGGAGAACCAGGCATCGGACTGAAATAAGACGGAAGGATTTACACCTGAAGGGTGAGGAGAGGCTAATTATCCTGGCGAGGCGAGTCTGAAGAATGACTGTGCCGATGGCGCTGCTCCAGCCATTCAATCAATTCAATTCGCAATCGGTGATTCAGTCGCTGTTGGGTCTCAACCGGCACGCGCACAAACTCCACGCCGAATTGATTGCCCTTCACCCACTTAATGGTGCCCAGCTCAACCGGCAGGGCCGGCGGCTCGTGATTCAGGAGCATACTCACTCGTACCTCACTGCCACAAAGCACCTCCCGATCGCAGGTCACCGAACAGCCTTTCAGCGAAAGGTTGCTCAGGACACCTTCGCCCACAAAGGGTGCTCCACCGAAAATGACAGGATAGTTGAGGGGAAACCGGTAGTAGGTCCGAACATACCGACGAAGCGCCATCACAACCTCCGTGTGGGCGGATCCTACCTAGCCGGCGGGCTAAGCGGTATCCTACCTTGGGAGGGGGACTCGGCAGATCGGCTATTTTGATATCGACGATCTCTGTTTCGCTTATCTCCAGCTTGTATTTCAGTAGGGACCTGGGTAGGGTTCGGCCGCATGACGCCACAGAAAGGACGCTATGCACACATATCTGAGTCGCGCGGTTTGGATGGCAGCGATCCTGATGCTTCAGGGCTGCGTCGGACTCGGCGCCTGGACGCTCGGCACGCGCAGCGAATCCAGCGATCACCCGAAGATCGACCGAGTCAGAGGCACCATCGATCTATGCAAAGCTGGGACGGAAGCAGATCTCAAGACGGCCGGTGAACTCCGGACACAATGGGGTGAGCCAGACCGTATCGAATCACGCGACGACGGAAAACAAGAATGGATCTATAAAGCCGGCGGCCTACGGTGGTCCGGGATGGTCTTGTATCTCGTCATCGTTCCCCTGCCTGCGATGATTCCCGTCGGCACGCAATATGTTTCATTTCTCGTCCATGATGGTCAGATCGAACAGGCCACGCGTCGAGATTGGGCGTTCAAGGCCGGAGCCTACTGTGGATTTTTCGGAATGATGTACGGGGGCTTTGGGTGCGGAACGGGGACGTTTGAGGAGAAAGAAGAATCGGCCCGGCCTCCCGACAACGGACCGTCATAAGGCATCGACCCGAATGTTGGCTCCCCTTCGACAACTCCTTAGGATGGCGCCCCCGGACCACTCGAACGCCTCTTGATTGAGCGGAGACCTCGCTTGTAAGCTGGGGGCTGCCCGGCATGACCCTCGACTGCATGTGTCCTCCCGCCTCTCGAAGGAGGTGTACCATGGCCCGGTTCCTCGGCATTCGGTTCACCATCTTCCTGACAGCCCTTTACCTGCTCACCGCCCCAATCACAGCGGCCGCCCTCTGGTCCAAATCCCTGACGCCCTATATCGAAGGCTTGGATGCACTCAACGAAGGCCGTTGGTCTGACGCGGTGACAGCCTTCTCCCGCGCACTGGACCAGTCAGGCGACGATCCCGATCTCGTGCTCGCGCGCGGGGTGGCAGAGACGTTGGCCGAGGACTTCCCGCGCGCGCAGAAAGATCTCAGCCGGGCTCAGCGACTTGGACTATCCGGCCGCGAGGCCCAGCTCTGGATCTATGCCACCGAAGCGATGAGCGGCATCATCATCGTCCCGGACCACGCGCTTGGAGGCGGGCCGAGAGGACTGCCATCCGGACGTCCGGCAGTCGTCAGCATCCCCGGGCACGTCGCCCAAGGTCAGGACGACTATACGAGCGAGTATGGTTCATTCATCGTCTACCGGCTCGCGATGGAATATCAGAAACATCGCCTGCCGCCGGACTCTGGCGGATCCGGCAACTCCAACGGCAGCAAAAGCGCCCAGATGCGGGAAGTCCTGTTGAAAGCCGGTCAGTTGTTTGCCGAGAAAAACTACCGCCGTCCCGAGCTGGCCTCCCTCAACGTGTCACGGGCCAAACAAGCCTCGGGCGGCAAAGCGTCCGGTGGATCGACAGCCCATGTAGAGCGTGCGCTGCTCTCGAACCCCGGCGATCCCGATGCACATTACGAAGCAGGCAAAACCTGGCTGGAGGCCGGGAGACCCGCCAGTGCCAGAAAAGAATTCACCATCGCCCTGACGCTCAAGCCGGAATTCCCCGAAGCGTACCTTGGGCGAGCTACGGCCGCCGCTCGCCTGGGTGACGTCAAACGAATGGAAGCCGATCTGTCCCTGTACAAAAAGGAAGGGTGGCTCTCGACCAGATCGGCCCGGTCAAGCGTGGAGGACGAATTGAGCAGCACAAGGGTGAACGCGTCGGCCGAATCATTGCTGAAAGAACTGCAGCAAGCAGCCCATGGCGATAAACCAATGGATCACCTGATCACGATCGCGTCGAAACTTCACCGCGCGATGGGCACTCAGCGGTTGCGTTATGACGAGCTCTATCAGGAACGCCTGCGCGTCCTGGACGAATCGGTGAGGGAGAATCCGAAACATGCAGACACACTCGTTTCCCTTGCCACCTATATCATTGAGGAAACAGACAACCGCGGCGAAAAGGTCGAACCGCGCCGTGAGCTCCAGCCCTACCGTTTTCAAGAGTCGCGCGAAAAGGACTTGCAGCGCGCCATCCAGATCGCCGACCGGGCACTGGTCCTGAATGCCAAACACGTCGGCGCCATGATGCAGAAGGCCCTGGCCCTGACGGCGTTGAAACAATACAACCAGGCCGAGAAATTGGCCGATCAGGCGTTGAATCTCGCCGGAAAAAATCCGGACGCCTTGCGGCTCTACGCGAAGTTCCGTGCCCTGCGGGCGAATCAGTTATCGAATGAAGCGGCCAGCCTGCGCCAGGAACGTTGTTCGAGTTCATCCCACGACGATCAGAGAAGCGACGGCGTCTACCGTGTCACCACAACGACCTGCTACCCGCCCTCACAAAACGATTTGAACCGGGCGGCGCAACTCGATGCCATGGCAGCCGAATTGCGTCGCCGGGCGAAGGCCGCGCTCGAAACGGCCGCGAAAGTGACGAACGGTACGGTCGATGGCTACCTCCTTCTTGCGGACCTCGCATTCTGGGACGGAAGGACCGGAGAGGCACAGGGGTATCTTGAGCAGGCTGTGAAACTCGATCCGAAGTCATTGGAAGCTCAGGATCGCCTAGTGCAGTACTATGCCCACATTGGGCAGCAGGACAAGGCGGAGGAACAGCGGCTGATCGCGGCCAATCTGGTACAAACTACCGTCGCCCCGTTGCTGAGGCAGGCATGGAAGCGCATAGAGAAAACGGCCTGGCAGGGCGCAAAGGACTACCTTGCGCGCGCCTATCCGATTGATCCGGACGATGCCCGCATCCCTGCCTACCTCGGCGTGATCCACGAAGGTGACGACAAACTCGATGAGGCAGCGGCCGATTACCGCGTCGCCTTGGCCTTGGAGGAGTCCAGGCTGCAATTGGACGAGCTGAAGGGGGATGCCGGCACGCCATTGGGACGGGATGCGCTGGATTTTGGCCTGGCCATACAAGCCCGCTTCCATCTCGCCAGGCTGTCTGAACATACCGGCAGACAGGCGGAAGCTCTGGCTCACTATCAAGCGGTACTGGGATACGAAAAGCGAATGCAACGAGGCTTCGAATCCCGGCAGATGTTCACGGCGATGTGGCCCGATCAACAACCGGAAAAAGGGACGCTGGTCATGGCGCCGAAAAACGCCTCCACCCTTGTCGCCGATGCGCACTTGCGAACGGGCAAGCTCCTCGCAGCGATGGGAAAACATGCCGAGTCGGTTGAGCACCTCAAAACGGCGGCTTTGTATGGCCCCATGCGAATGGCCGGCATGCCGCAGATCGGCAACGGAAGAGGCGACAGTAACTTCGGAGGTCTTGCCGGTCCGCCGGCCGCGGAAGCTCAATTCTACTTAGCCAAGGAACTGATGACGAAAGGTGACCTCGAAGGAGCGCAACAGGCGCTATACGAAGTGGGCCGTCACCTCCCCGACGAACTGCGCGGGCAACTGAACGAACTCAATATGGCTATGGGGCGCCTGCATTCCCGCCGGCCACGCGATCCTTATGCCGGGATGACCGAGGAAAAGCGGCCCTATGTAGAAGCACAGTTACAGCAAGATCAGGAACGCACCCGCAGGGCCGTGCGACAGATGGCGCCCAGAGCCCGGATCGTGCCGGAAGTCGTGGGCCGGTGGGAGATGACACCGAGCAACCAGTTTCTTCCGAAAAAGACCCTCACCATCGAGAACGACGCTCGTTATACATTGACCTCGACCGATGGCTCGACCTCGGCCGGCAAGATGGACCTACAGATCGGCCGCGATCCGGTACGAGGGAGGCCCGAACCGTCACGCGGCCAAATGATGCTGTATGACGAGAGCACAGGACAGATCGGAACCATGTGGTATGAATTCACCGGGGAAGGCACGATGGAAATCACCGAGATGGACAGCACGAAGTACAATACGAAACGGCAGCGGTAACTGATCGCCCATGTCCACCAGCCTTCTGCATGCCTTCCGCGCCGCGCTGCTCACCATGGCCCTCGCGGTGTGTTCCCTGTCAGAGGCTCAGTCGATATCAGACGTGTTCAGTTCATCCGGCGAGTACGATCGATTTGCCGTCGGTGAGGCACATCGCTGGTTCGACAATCACACGGCCGACTTCAAGGAGAAAGGGAGTCACTGCCTGTCGATTCTCGATCAGGCAAAGATCGATCAAGACGAGGCGCTGGCGCTGTATGAACAGGCCAGACAACCAGGAGTCGGCAATGCCACGGAGCTGGTCCGACAGGCGAATCAAAAAATTCAGATGCGAGGAGAGAAGCTACGCGCATTCACCGATTGCGTGAACCTGGCAAATCGCCGCCCGATACTTCAGGGGAGGATCGAACAGAACGAGCCTTCATCGGACCAACAGCCGGCCGATGACAGCAAGACACCTCCCACGTCGCCCAAGCCAGGGCCACCCGCAGCCAACAAAATCCCACCGCCCCGGTCTCCTGCTCCAGACAGACCGGACGACGTACCAGCCCCGCTGCCACTGCCGTCCCCATCCCCGACCCAGCCACCAATAGGCGGAACCTCTTCATCTGGTCCTGGCCGTTACAAATTCGGCACACCGGACCCTCCATTCATGTTCGCCGATGGCATGTCCAAAGGAATGGGCGACTGTTTTGCGGAGAACCTCCCGAGTGACCTTGCCACCGCTCCGCTGGCGGTGATCAAACGGTTGGAACGGCTCAGAAAGGCCGTCGAGATCATCGGCAAAGCCGGATCAATCTACGCGATCTACGAAGATATCAAAGCCTATGACCCTACGGCTGATCCCTATGAAACCGGAAAATGGCTGGGAAAACTGATCTGCGACGGGAAAGATCTTCGCGAGGCGGTGAAGCACAAGAAGAACACCGGTGCGGAGAAACAGGAGCCTACGGGCTCTCAGCCGAATCAGCCCGACCAAGACACCAGCGCCCCGAATCCGCCAGCACAGAAGCAACCGCCCTCAGGTGATGCCGGACGGTTCACACCAAAAACTCATTTCCCTCAAGCGCCTGACCCGCTGAAACGCGGCATGCCGCTCGAAGATCATAAGCAGCTCCGTAAATTGGCCGTCGATGAGCACAAGATCATCGTTGTGCGAGATTCAAACCCCTGGGCCATGCGATGGGTGGGTCGGCCGAGACATCTTTCGAAACCCCAGGACCTGAAGGCCAAAACGATTCCCTATGATCCTACCAAATCCGCCAAGGACAATCAGTTTGCCGGCCTGGCTTCAGCGCAGGGATTGTCGGATGCGGATCGCAGGGCACTTCTGGCGAAAGGCTACACGATTCGAGGCGAGTCCAAGCTGATCGTCGATCCAAACGGAAACCGTTTCTACAGTGACACGGATCTCCATGGCGTCTACAACGAGAATGGAACCGATGCCTGGTCGGATGGAGTACAGCAGAAGATGAACGACTCGTTCCTGGAGCGCATGATCCAGCATGGTCCGCAAGACAATTGGCCGGTTCGCAACGATGCGACAGTAGCCGGGCCAAATACTGGACCGAAGCCTCCAGTGACGGCGTATCTACCGGATGGCACAACTCAGCATATGACGACCATCGAGGACATGAAGCAGTTTTATCAAGCCCACGGGATGGACTGGCAGTCACTCTATCCGGGCTATTAGCCGGATAGAGTAACCACCTCTATGATTTCCTAGGGAATCGAGGAGTAGAAAGTATACTCTGCGTCCCGGTCGAGGATTCCTCCACGCAGAGCGCTCGCGCTAGTGGCCGGAGCCGGATTTCTCCGGATGAACGTCGATGATGCTGCCGGCTTCGTTCAACTCGGCCCGGACACGCGTGCCATCCTTGATAGTGGACGACAGGTCCTGCTTCTCCATCGCAAATTTTTGTTCCCCCTTGGCTGTCTTCAACGTCAGCTCGTGTTGCATGACTCCGATCGAGACGACTTCGCCGGTCACAAACCGGTGCTTCCCTTCCGTGCCCTTCGGATGCACTTCGAGCACCATGTTGTTTTCGTCGATGACGACCGTCACTTCGTCTCCGACCTTAGGCATGGCATGCCCGTGACGCTCGGAGCGGTTCTCATTGAGCTGATAGGTGCTGCCGCTGGGAACTTTCACCGCGAGTGTTCCCGCTTTGTCGATGACGACACCCTGCAGCTGCTGATGATGACTATTGCCGGAACCTCCATCCGCCATTGCCAATTGACCACTCGACCCGACGAGAGCCAAGACGACGATTGCATGGAAGAAACTTATTGACATGGTCGACCCTCCAGTTGATGGGATCTGTCGCAAGATCTTCTTACGACGGGCCCATTACAACTGAGCATACCCCTGCCCCGTGAACTGATGGACTAGGAGAAGCCCTGGATAGGATGATCACAGCGAGTCGACGGAGTACCAGAATCCCGCAGCAGTATTCACGTTCCCGTAGTGGTGTTGTTCCCGAATCCAATCCAACCAATGCGCAATTCGCACCCCCCAGCCCAATCGAAACGTCTGAGTATCTACATGGATACGAAACAGTTTCGCTTTTGATACGTGGAAATGGGTTGCGAGTTGCAGACAAGCAATCAAATAGCCCGAAATCACAAACAGCAGGGACGGCAGGAGTTTTGCTTTCTTCTGAACGTAGTTGGGTGTGAGCTGTGCTCCGTAGTTCTTCCAAGGAAATTCATATTCCATTGCCGGGTACGCTCATCATCCTCCGGATAGGCCGTACGATGAGAAGTTGAGAAATCACGAGATGCGAGTGCTTACCCACTGTCAATGAAACCGCCTTTGGAACTGGCAATACCCATACAGTTCTGAAGACCCGGTGCAGCAGGACAACAGAGCATGGGCATAGTTGTAAGTCAGAGTACGACTCGCGCCGTCCTTTCAACTCCGGCCCGGGTTCAGTACACCTGAACTCCCGCGGAAAGCGCATAGCTCACAAGCGGTCATCTTTAATTTCAGGAGGATAACTGTCATGGCCACCAAAAAGACTTCCGCAAGGCAAACGCATCGTATCTGCAATGTTGTTCCGTCCCACAACACCGAGAGAGACTGGAAATTTGAGCATGCCGTCAATGCCGGAATGTTGGGTGCAGTAGCGGCTCCTCCCCCTAGTAAGGACTTGCGGGCCGCTTGGTGGAAGATCGGTGATCAGGGATCGACGGGGTCTTGTGTAGGATGGGGTTCGACCGATGGGGTCATGCGCTACCACTTGGTGAAAGCTGGCAAACTGACACAGAATGAACTGCTTTCCCCACGCTTCACCTGGATGGCTTCGAAAGAAACCGATGAATTTACGACCCGACCGGAAACCTTTATCGAGGAGGCAGGCACGAGTCTGAAAGCCGCATTGGATATCTGCCGCAAATACGGGGTAGTGCTGGATTCGTTGCTTCCGTTTAACCTGCAAACGAAGATGTACACGGGGAGCGAGAATACGTTTTACGCCGCCGCTTCGACGCGCAAATGCGCGAACTACGTCAATATGCTGAAAAATTTCACTCAATGGCGAGCCTGGCTCGCATCTAGGGGGCCCGTCCTCGTGGCGCTGAATGTCGATGCCTCCTGGGATCATGCGTCGCAGACACAGGGGAAAATTGACAACTTCCAGTCAAACACCGTTCGGGGAGGCCATTGTGTCTGCCTGGTTGGATATCGCACAGACGGCCGATTCATCGTTCGCAACAGTTGGGGAACCGGCTGGGGCGACCAAGGTTATGGTTACCCCAGTGAGGCATACATCACGGCCGCGTTCTTCAACGAAAGCTACGGCATTACTCTCTAGCTCACTACTGAATACGCTCTCGACAGACAGACGGTTCAAAAGGCCATCAACGCAACCGCAACAGTTGGAGGGTTGGCTTACTCACGAATGCGGCGTGGCTGAACCAGACGTGAATGCCGTCGGCAGCATGTCTCAGACTCCTTGCCGAAACCGTGGGAGCCTTGTCCTGTCCGAGATTAGCGGAGGACCTGCATGGTCACCCTGAACTTCCACTCCAGAGCATACCTTGGAAGTGTCTGTTGAGCAGACGATGGCAGTCAAAGAGCACTGAGACCATTGTGCATGTGGCGGGATCGGAGTAACATGAACTACTTACACGTCCTTTCCCGTCCCTGCCATCCTTGCATCACCGCTCCTCTGCCCGAACCACACCGTGCCTGTGGCCAAGAAAAACATCACTCCGCCGATGCCGATCATGCTGGTGACTGATCCGAACGATTCCGTCATCCAGCCGAACACGCTCATGCCCAGCATAGAGGTGGCGGTCGCCATCGCCGTGTAGACCGCCATCACGCGGCCCACCATGCCCGATGGAGCGAGTTCCTGAATAATGCCCCAGGCAATGGGGGTCCATGCGCCGAAGCCGATTCCGATACAGGCCACACAGGCAGCAGCTATGCGAAAATCATTCGTCCATGTCAGGCCGAGCAGGGCAAGTCCCGCGAGCACGCAGGAGGCCGTGATCGCCACGAGGCGTCGGTTAAGATCCCACTCGCTCAATCGAATCAGCCCCAGCGATGACAACAGCAACCCCACCCCTAACCACGACCAGAGATATCCGACTTCGACCGGGCCGAGACCCAGCAGTTGGCGCCCGAATACGGGAAACAGTGTGGTGAAGGCGCCGCTACCGAATGTGTAGATCGACGCGAGGACAATCAGGATTAGCAACGTGCGGTGGGTCAGAAACGCATATCGCAGGCCTTCGAGCAGATGTCGGATGAATGGTTTCCAACCGGCGCGATCATCCGCCACCTCTTCCGTGGCTCGCAACCGGATCGGCAACAGGCAGGCAGCGGATGCGAAGTAGGTCAGCGCATTCAGGCAGAGCACATCCTGCGATCCGGAAAAGGCAATCCCAAGTCCGCTCACAGCCGGTCCGATAATAATGCCGAGGCTGGTCGTGCTCTGCAGAAGCGCATTCGCCGCCGTAAATTGCGGGCGAGCGACCATGAAGGGGACGGCGGACGACAGTGTCGGCACAAAGACGGCCGTGGCGACACCAAAGAGGAAGGTCAATACGTAGAGTGATTCAACGGTGAAATTTTCAATCGATACCAGGCAAGGAATCAGGCCGATCAACAACCCTCGCGCGACATCGCTCCCGATGAGAATGGCCTTCTTGGGAAGGCGATCGACAATGACCCCGATGAATGGCCCGAACAGAATCGGCGGAAGCGTTTGGAGAAGGCCGATAACGGTCGTCTTTAGCGGCGATCCGGTCACGGCATAGACGAACCACAGTAGGGCTAGCTTACTGATGCCTTCAGCCACCTGAGACAAAACCTGGCTCCACCACATCAGACTGAAGTCGCGTGTGAGCAGCCACCGATGGGCATGAGCCATGCCTCAGTATAAACGTTTGCCGCAGGAGAGGGATCAGCTGGAATGGAAGGCGCCAAGAATTGTCTCACGCATCGTCCTTCCTCTCGCAAGAGTCATGATGTCTGCGCTACAGGAATGGGACAGGCTCGGCGAGCATAAGGCAGCGCCACCGCCGCAGTGAGTAGCAATACGAAGCCCAGCCCCATCAGACTCGCAGCGGGACCAATCGTATCGGCCACCCAGCCAAACCCTGTCATGCCTGCCATAGCCGATGCCATCGACCCCACACTGAACGTGGTAAGGACGCGACCGATCAAATGAGACGCCACCCGCGACTAGGCGTTGGGTCTGATTCACAGGCTAACCATCCTCTGGAATTTTTCCTCTCCCACTCTGGAATTTTTCCCTAAGCATGGCCGCGTCGAGCGCGCCTCCCCCTCCTCCTTGGCGCGAGAAGCACATCGCAACTCATTCATACTTAACACTATTCATCCGCCGCCAACTCTTCATGGTGCATCCGGCATATTCCCTGCTTTACTACTGAACATGCCAAACGCTTCCTCCATTCTGTTGATTGATGACAGCCCCGGCGAATGTGAATTGTTTCGCCAGGCGCTCACCCAGGCCGGCTACAGTGGTCGCCTGGATATCGCTGAAAACAGCCGCGTGGCCACGGCATATCTCAATGATCACGTACAGAATGATGAGCCGGCATTGATTCTGCTCGATCTCAAATTGCGGGGCGAACGAGGCGTGGAGATCCTGAAGCAACTGAAACAGGATGCGCGCGTGGCGCATATTCCCGTGGTGATCCTGACCAGCTCCGACGATGCCCTGGATGTCCGTGCCTGCTACCAGGCCGGCGCCAACGGCTATGTGGTGAAACCCGGACAGTTCGAGGACCTGGTGACTCTATCCCTGCACATCTGGAAATTCTGGCTGGAACATAACTGCACGCGACGGATGGCCGCCCCATGCTGACCCGCGCCGCGCTCAAAAATCCTTATGCCGTCTTCGCGCTCTGCATGATCGCACTGATTCTTGGCGGCGTGTCGTATCAGAAGATGCGCGTGGACATCTTTCCCGAAATCAAGCTGCCTTCGATTCTAGTCACGACCTTCTATCGCGGCATGAGCCCGAGCGAGATGGAAGGGGCGATCACCCTCAAGATGGAACAGCGGTTCGTGGAAGCGAGTTATGTCGAACATATCGAATCACAATCGCTCGCCGGCATGAGCTACATCAAGGTCTTCTTTCAGCCGGACTACGGCATCGATGCGGCGCAATCCGAGTTGACCAGCCTCGCCTATAGCATCATTCGCCTGCTGCCGCCCGGGGTGTACCCGCCTTCGGTCTATAAGTTCGGCGTCTCCAGTCTGCCGGTCGGCTACCTCTCCATTGCCAGCGATACACTCGGGCCCAAGGAAATTCGCGACCTGGCCTACTTTAATGTGCGTCAGCAGATCGCCACCATTCCCGGCATTTCCTTCGGCCCTCCGCTTGGCGGCAAAGTCCGACAGATTACCGTGTTTCTCGATCAGCAACGACTCCTCGCGCGAGGCATTTCACCCTCCGACGTCGTAAACGCCCTGAACCAGCAAAGCGCCATCATCCCGGCCGGCGATATCAAAATTGGCGACCTCGACTACTACGTGTACTCCAACAGCCTCGTGGACCTGGTAGAGAAGATCAACGACTTGCCGATCAAAATCATCAACGGCACGCCGGTGTTGATTCGTGACATCGGCACCGCCGCCGACAGCGCCGCCGTACAAACCTCCATCGTGCGCGTGAATGGCCGCGAGGCGACCTATATTCCCATCACCAGACAGGAAGGCGCCAACACGCTGGAAGTCACGGATGGCATTCGCGCCAAGCTTCACACACTCACCGAGATTCCCGCCGGGACGGCCGTGAAGTTTCTCTACGACCAGTCGCTCTACATTCGCCAATCCATCGCCAATCTGCAAAAAGAGGGGTTGCTTGGCGCGGGACTGGCCGGGTTGATGATTTTCATTTTCCTCGCGAGCGTGAAAGCCGCACTGGTGGTCGGCCTGGCCATTCCCCTCTCGCTCACCGTCGCGTTGGTCGCGCTCTACCTCACCGGTCAA